>Ga0182030_10008837_pt1 | contig 20756 bp, 18 predicted proteins | sample 812S3MmetaG_FD_121299 | JGI IMG/M metagenome (GOLD analysis project Ga0182030, IMG submission 121299) | Permafrost microbial communities from Stordalen Mire, Sweden - 812S3M metaG (Illumina Assembly) | ecosystem: Environmental > Terrestrial > Soil > Wetlands > Permafrost | place: Sweden...
AAACATTCGTCGGGGGAGCCGCTGCGCCCGGAGCAGGTGCGCGAGTTCTCCCGGTCCGACACCTTCCGGGCCACCCGGACCGAGGACGGACGGATGGTGACCGGCGAACCGAAAGCGGTCGCCGAGCGGCTAGTGGAGATGAAGCAGGCGGCCGAGGCCGACGAGATCATCGTGGTCACCCCGAGTCTGGACCGCGACCGTCGCCGCGCCAGCTACGTGGCGCTGGCCGAGGCATGGCGAAGCGCAGCCTGAACTGCTGACGACGGCACGTCGGCTCTCGGACCACTTGAGGCGTTGACCGCCGCCAAGTTTCGTGAGGTCGTTCTCGCAGCCAGTGCGCGTACCTTCCGCCGCAGGCTGGGGACCACGCCGAGCGAAGTCACGCTTCGTGGACCGAAGCCTGAGCACATTGCAACGGTCGCGGACTCCGCATCAGGCCAACACCCGGCCTAGGGGTTTCCGGCGGCAGGGCTCAGTGTCCGTTCTCTAAGGCACTTGAAAATAATGAAAAAGCATGAAAGACTCTACCTGGACGGCGAGGCTCGCCGACGCAGGAGGTGGCGGATGTTCTGGCTTGCATCGAAGTTCGTAGCGTCGAGCTCGGTGGCGTTGTGGCGGGCCGGGGCGCCGACGTCGACGTTGCCCGATCAACCGGCAGCCGGGGACCTTCCTGGCTCGACGGTGCTCAACTCCCTTACGAATGGCCTGGAGGGCTGGGCCTTGATCGCGGCCGTGGCCGGGATAGTGATCGGAGCGGTGATCTGGGCGTTCGGCAACTATTCGCAGAACTATCAGCAGGCGTACAACGGACGCAAAGGGGTGCTGGTGTCGGGCCTTGCCGCATTGCTGGTGGGCGGGGCACCCCACCTCGTCACGTTCTTCCTCGGTAAGGGGCAGACGGGGTTCGGATCATGATCGTCCCGGCGAACGCACACGCCTTTTCCGTCCCCGACCCGTTCACCCTCTTCAACGACGGCGTGCAGTCCGTGGTGGGGTTCTCCGCCAAGACAATTCTCAACGGCTTCAGTTCCTGGCTGGCCGACGGAGCGTCGTCGTTGGTCACCCATGTGACCCAGCTGATCTCGGCGAGCACCACCACCGACCTGACGCCCGGCACCCCCGGCTTCTTCCTGCCTACGGGCGCCATGTTGCAGCTGACCACCTTCCTTGTACTGCCGTTGCTGCTGGTCGCCACGATCGGAGCAGTGCTCCACCAGGACATGCGCAGGCTCGTGCGCACCTGGGCAGTGGCCTTGCCCGGGGCCATGCTGGCGGCGGGGGCGGCCGTTGAGTTGTCGGCGGTCGGACTGCAGGTGACTGATGCGTTGTGCCAGGTTGTCACGCACTCAGTCGACCCCAACATGCAGGGCGCCTACGCCAACATCGCCAAGACGCTCACCGGTCCGGTGCTCAGCGAGTCCCCTTTCCTGGCCTTCCTCATCGCCACGGTGTTCATTCTCGGAGGGATGGCGTTGTGGCTCGAGCTCATCCTGCGCTCGGCGGCCATCTACCTCGCCGTGTTCTTCCTACCTCTGGCTCTCGCTGGTTTGGTGTGGCCGGCCACCGCGCACTGGGCCAAGCGCATGGTGGAGACCCTCGTTGCAGTGATCCTGTCCAAGTTCGTGATCGTGGTGGCGCTGTCGCTGGCCGTGCGGGCCGTGACCACCGGCTCGAGCGCCGACGACGTGCTGGCCGGAGGGGCCATCTTCCTGCTGGCTTCCTTCGCCCCCTTTGTACTCCTGCGATTCGCGCCCATTATCGAAGGCGCCGCCATCTCCCATCTCGAGGGGGTCAGCCGGAGACCCGTCAACGCGGCACGCAGTGCGGCCAGCAGGGCCGCAAATGCTCCCAACACCGCCTTGGGTGCCCTGCTTGCGGGCCACGGGACCTCGGGGACCGGTGACGTGGCGCCCGCGGCCAGGGCCGTCGCGGGCGTGGGCTTGGCTGCCACCGGGGGACAGGTCGACCGGGAGTTCGCCCTCGCCGGGGCCATGTCCGAGGGGGGCGGCGCGCCCGGTGGCGCATCGGCGAGCGGTGCTCCGGGAGCTGGCGGCTCAGGGTCGAGTGGTTTCGGGGGGAGTGGCCGGGAAGCCAGCAGCCAACGGACAAGCGGGCCGGGGGCCAGCGGAGGGTCCGCGCCCGTGGGCGCGGGGACGGTAGGTGCTTCAGAGTCGGGGAGCGCAGCACTGCAGCCTGGCGTGGCCGCACCGGGTGGGGCGGCACCGGGTGGGCCCGGTGCCGACAATGACTGAGGGCCGGCGCTACCGATTCTCCCCGTTGGAGCGGCGAGGACTTCTTCTAGGTTTGGGCGGAGCGCAGTTGGCCACCGTCGGATTGGGCTGTGTAGTGGCGCTCGGCGTGGTGCGCAGCGGGTCCTCGGGCGACGGCCTCCTCGCCGCGTTCGCGATACTGGCGTTTGCTGGAGGTTTGGCCTGTTGGCCGGTCGCCGGGCGCACCCCGGTGGGGTGGGCGCCGGTCGCCGCAGCATGGGTTCTGCGCCGTGGTCACGGCCCCCGGTACTCGCCGCATCCGTTGCAGGGCGCCGAGCGGGCACGGGCCGCAGGGTCGTCAGGTTCCGCAGGAAACCGGCGGCCCGTCGGGGCGACGCGAGGCAAACGGGACGGAACTTTGGTGCCCGGGGTTCGGGTGATCGAAGCTCCCGAGGTACCTGGCAGTGCGCCCCTCGGTGTCATCCACGATCGCCGGGCCGGACCGGCGTGGTCGGCCATCCTCCGCATCGAAGGCCGCTCCTTCGCCCTCCTCGACGCGGCCGACAAGGAGCGGCGCCTCGCGGCCTGGGGCGCCTTGCTGGCCAGCCTGGGACGGCCGGGCAGCCCTATTCACCGTGTGCAATGGGTGGAGCGCAGTGCCGAGGGGACCAGCGATCAGCTCCAGCGGTACCTGGACACCGCCGTGTGCGGGGGCGTCGTGCCGGCGGCGCGGGTGAGCTACGAGCAGTTGATCGAAGGCGCCGGACCGGCGACGCAGAGCCATGAGGCGTTACTTGTCATCTCCATTCATCCGCGCCACGCGGCGCGTGCCATTCGCAGCTTCGGGCGCGGGGAGGCTGCGGTGTGTGAGTTGCTGGCTCGCGAGGTGCGGCTGCTGTGCGGGCAGGCGAGGGGTGGTGAGCTCCCCGGTTTGTCGGCGATGTCGGCGTTGGAGGTAAACGATGCGTTGGCGTTGGGCGTCGGCCCGGTGGCGCCCGCCCCGCGAACCACCATTTTCCCGGCGCAGGCGTTCCAGCCGACGGGGTTCGCCCCGGCGTGGCCCATGGCCACCGATGAAGCGTGGGCCGCCGTGCGCGCCGATGACGCGTGGTTGGCAACGTTTTGGGTAGCGGAATGGCCCCGCTTGGATGTCGGCCCGGACTTCCTTTCCCCACTGTTGTTGGCCGGAGGGTGCCGCGCCGTGTCGGTGGTCATGGCACCCGTCGATCCGCAGCGGGCGGTGCGCGAAGCCGGCTCGGCCCGTACCGCCGACCTGGCTGACGAAGAACTGCGCCGGCGAGCCGGTTTCGTGCCCAGCACGCGACGCCGGCGCGAGGCAGAAGGGGTGGTGCAGCGCGAGGTCGAGCTGGCCGACGGCCACGGTGAGTACCGTTTCTCGGGCTACGTCACGGTGGTCGGGGCAGACCGCAAAGGTCTCGAGGTGGCGTGCGCCGAAGTGGAGCAAGCCGCCCGGCGGGCTCATCTGGAGCTGCGTCGCCTCTACGGCCGCCAGGCCGAAGCGCTCACCTGGACACTGCCGCTGGGTCGGGGGCTGTCGTGAGGACACCGCCCGCGCATCGGGCCACCACGGCCCATCTCCAGGCGGTCTACCCCTTCACGGGGGAGGGTGGCCTCGGCGCCCGGGGCGTGTACTTGGGGAGGGACCTCTTCGGTGGTTCGTTTTGTTTCGACCCGTGGGAGCTGTACGCCCGCGGTGTGTTGACCAACCCCAACATGGTGGTGGTCGGCCAGATCGGCCGAGGCAAATCCACTTTCGTCAAGTCCTTGGTGTGGCGGATCCAGGTGTTTGGTCGCCGGGCTTGGATTGTTGACCCCAAAGGGGAGTACGCCTCCCTGGCCCGCCATTGCGGCACGACAGCGCTGCGGATCGCGCCGCAGGGCGATGTGCGCCTCAACCCGCTCGATACGCCACCGGGCCCGCCGGTGGAGATGGACCGCCGCCGCGGCGAACTGCTCTGCTCGTTGATCGCTGCTTCGCTCGGCCGCGACCTCAGCCCGCCAGAGCGCACAGCCGCCGATCTGGCAGTTCGCCATGTCGGGCGCCACGTCGAAGTCCCGACCCTGCCGGTGGTGATCGAGGCGCTGCTGCAACCCGATGCCGCGTCGGCGGCCAGCGTGCACACCGACGTCACCACGTTGGCGGGAGACGGACGGCTGGTGGCCCTCGAGTTGCGCCGCCTCGTGCAAGGCGATCTGGCCGGCATGTTCGACGGACCGACCACGGTAGGCATTGACTTGCAGTCCCCACTGGTGGTCCTCGACCTGTCCGCCCTCTACAGCTCGCCCGCCCTCGGCGTGCTCATGACCTGCGCCACCGCCTGGTTGCAGGCTGCGCTGGGGGCCGCCGACGGTATCAAGCGCCTGGTCGTGGTGGACGAGGCGTGGGCCATTCTCCACAACTTGGGCATCGCCCGTTGGATGCAGGCCGGTTTCAAGTTGTCGAGAGCGTTTGGAGTAGCCAACGTGGCAGTTGTTCACCGTCTCTCGGACCTGCATGCGGCGGGCGCCGCAGGGTCCGAGCAACAGCGCCTGGCCGAAGGTTTGCTCGCTGATTCCGAGACCCGGGTGGTCTTCGGGCAACCCCCGTCGGAGATCGAGGCCGCCGCTGACCTACTCGGGCTTACTGCTACCGAGGCCGCCCTCCTGCCGCAGCTTCCCCGCGGCGTGGCCTTGTGGAAGATCGGCTCGCGTTCGTTCCTTGTCGAGCATCGTGTGGGACGCGACGAGCGCGCACTGATCGACACCGATGTCGCCATGCGCGACGGGCCATGAGGGAGTCCCGTGCACCGTCGGCCGGCCGCTGGCGGAGCGCCCGGCGCGGGTCCGGGTCCGGGCCCGCCCATCGTTTCGCCGAGGGAGACGGGACGGCCGGGCTGATCGTCGTCCTGGCTGGCCTGTCGGGCGGCGTTTTGTGGTTGACGGGTCAGCTGTCGGCCCTGCTGTGGCGAGCCCGGTGGCCGCACGTCGCGCTGCGCGATGTCCCGTTCATCGTCCTGCGCCTGCCCGCCCACCTTGGCGACCCCCGCCAGGCGTGGCCGCTGCCGGTCAGGGGTCTGCTGCCGGACGGCCCGGCCATGGCCGTCACCGGTGCCGCGGTCGCCGGGATGGCGGCCGGTGCGGGTGTGGTGGCGTGGCGCTGCACGGTGTGGGCCCGCAGCCACGTAGCCCGTTTCCGCGAGGCCGGAGCCAGGGGCGGCCCGCCGGCGGGCACGGTCGGCCTGCGGCGACGCCATCCCACCGGCGCCCGATGGGCCACCCGGAGGGATCTGCAGGCACTCCGCGTGGCGCGACCTGTGCCCGGCCGGCTGGTCATTGGCCGCAGTAACCGCGACCTGGTGGCCACCGAAGCTCGCCACTCGCTGCTGGTGGTCGGCCCCACCCAATCGGGCAAGACCACCGGACTGGCCATCCCCGCCATTTTGGAATGGGAAGGGCCGGTGGTGGCCACTTCGGTGAAAGGCGACCTGGTGGCAGCCAGCGCAGCCTGGCGTTCCACCAAGGGCCAATGCTGGGTGTTCGACCCCACGCAGACCGCCGGAACCGGACCCACAGACCGCTGGTCACCGCTGGCCGACGCCTCGTCGTGGAGCGGAGCGCAGCGCATGGCGTCGTGGCTGGTCGAATCCACGCCGGCCCGCGTCGGGATGACCGACAGCGGATTTTGGTACTCCGCCGCCGCCAAGTTGCTGGCGCCGCTCATGCTCGCCGCGTCGCGTGGTGGCCTCACCATGGCCGACGTGGTCGCATGGAACGACAAGGCCGACTTCGACGAACCGACCGCCCTGCTCGCCGCGGCCGACGAGCTTGACGCCTGCGTCGCCCTTTACGCTTGCGCGGAACGCGACGAGCGCATCCGCTCCTCGGTGGGCACCACCCTGGAAACGGTGTTGTCGCCTTTCGAGGACCCCGTCGTGGCGGACAGCACGGCCGACTCGCGCATCGACCCCCAACGGCTGGTGAGCGAAGGGGGAACGCTGTATCTCTGCGGTCCGAGCTACGAGCAGGCCAGGCTGCAGGGGCTTTTCGCGGCGCTGGTGTCCTCGGTGGTGGCCGCCGCGGTGGAGACCGCCAACCGCCACGGCGGGCCCCTCGACCCCCCGTTGCTCCTGGTCCTCGACGAGGCGGCCAACATCGCGCCCATCCGGGACCTCGACACATTGGCGGCCACCGGCGCAGGCCTCGGCATCCAACTGGTCACCATCTGCCAGGACCTGGCCCAGTTCGCCACTCGCTACGGGGAGCAGCGGGCCCGCACCATCGCCAACAACCACCGCGCCAAACTGATTCTCTCTGGTGTTTCCGACCTCGGGACGCTGGACCTGGTTTCGGGTCTCGCGGGCGACGCCGCCATCCACGAAGAGACGATGACCGCGGACCTCCGCGACGGTCGCCGGACAAGGAGCTCGTCGGTGAGCTACCGCCGCCTCGTCCCCGCGGACGAGTTGCGCCGCACCCCGCCGGGCGACGGCATCCTCGTCTACGGGCACCTCCCCGCGGCTCGGCTGCGGCTTCGGCCCTTTTTCTCGGACCGCCAGTTGGTCCAGCGGGCAAATCCTCGCTGAGCGGACCTCAAGGTTCCCTATCGCCGGCCCAGCCGGCCTTCGTCCCTTGTTCGTTCTCGTTGCGTTGGAAGGCAGACACCGTCGTGTCATTACGTTTCAACCCCCCGCCGCCCTCCGCGGCCACCCCCTGGCCGAGCGCTGCCACCGTGTGGTGGTTGTGGCTGGTGGCCAGTTGTCTGCTGGGCACCGTCCTGGGGCTCGGCGCTCGTCTTCCGACCCATCCGCCGGTTCCTGCCCCGCCCGTGCTGGCCGGGGCCAGCGCCGCGGTGGTACCCGGAACCTCGACCCCCGCCGGCTCCGCGGTGCGCATCAGCGCCGGCGAAGGAGGCAAAGGCCTGATCGCCAGTTGGACGCTTCCACCGGGACCGGTCACCGGTGAGGGGTTGCGGGTCACCGGGCTGTCCGCAGCGGGGGCGCCCGAGTTCCCCCCGGGTTCCGACAGCTGGTCGCTGGCCGTGCGTACAGGGGCCGACGCCGTTTCACTCGCCGCGTTGGCGCTCCCGGTCCCCGACGCCGGCGGCAGCTACGAGGCGACGGTGACCGTGCTGAGCGCCGGGGCGAGCCGCCAGCTCGGCCCCAGCGCGCCGTTTTCCGCGGGTTCCGTGGGTTCCGCGAGTCCGCCGGAGGCCTCGGGTTCGCCGGGGGTGGGGGACGCCGGCGTGTCCTCACCGTGTGAGGGCAGCACCTACGGCGTCGGCGCGGTGGCGGTCGACGGATGGGCGGGCTACCAGGGCTCGTATTGTCGGCCGCCCGCGTTCGTCGCGGGCACCGGCGCTTTCTGCATCGACCACGGCCTCGACTACCCGCGGCGTGCCGAGCTACGCCTGGCGGGGCAGCTTGGCCGGAGTGTCGGCCCCTCTCCTCAACCAATATGACGAGCCGGCCAACGCGGCCGACGTAGCCCGCCTCAACTCGGTCGTGACCCTTTGGGGATCGACGGCGGATCCGGCACGGGCCACGGCCATCGGCGTGATCGCCCACGCCGTGATGGGTGACTACCCGGGCCTCTCCACCGGGCAACTCGATCCGGCCACCTTCCGGGTGGCCGGCGGGGATCCGGCGGCGATCGCGGCCGACGCGGCCGCCATGTGGGGGACATCGGGTGCGGACGCGGCGCCCTACCGCATGACGATCTCCCTGGCCGCCGGCCCCTACGACGTCGGCCACCTGGCCGCCGGGTCGGCGCGTCTCACCGGCGTCGGTGGGGGCGCAGTGGTGGGCGTGCCCATCGACTTCTCGGGCTCCGCAGGGGTCTCGGTGCTCGGCGTGGTGCCGGTGCGGACCGACGCGTCGGGGGTGGTGGAGTTCCATTTCGTGCCTCTGTCGAGCTCCCTGCGCATCTCGGCGGCGGCACCGGCGAGCCTTCCCGGTCCCGACGTCGAGGTGTGGACCCCAACCGGTGCCGGTGTCCCCACCCAGCGGGTCGTCACCCCTGGTCGGCTGGTCGCCGCCTCCGCTTCGGTGACAGTCGCTGCGCAAGGATCGGGACAGGCCACGCTGGTCAAGGTGTCGGCCGATCCCTCGGCCGTGCCGGTGGGCAGCGGTTTCCGCTTCTCGGTGGCCCGCGCCGGCGCCGGCGGCCAGTGGGTCCCGGTGGCGGTGCGCTCGACGACGGCCGCCGGCGTCATCGCACCCCTTCGCGGGTTGCTGGCGGGGGACTACCGGGTGTCGGAGGACGTGTCACCGGCCGGTTTCGTGAGCGGAGGCCCTTGGCGCTTCACCCTGGTCGCCGGCCAACGCGCGACGTGGACAGTGACCGACGGGGTGCGCGGCGTCCCTCTTCAGATCGCCAAGACCGGCGATAACCCACGGTGGCAACCGGTGGGGGCCGGGGTGCGGTTCTCGGTGACACCGCTCGAAACGGCGGCGCCTGAGCCGGTGCACACATGGGTGACCGGGGCTGATGGGCGTACGCCTGCGCAGGCCGTTGCTCCGGGGCGCTATCTGATCAGCGAACTCGCACCGCCGAGCGGCTATAGCGGCGCGCCTGGCGTTGTGGTCGATGTGCCGGCGGCCCGCACCACCACCCCGGTACCTGTCGTCGTCGAGGTGCATGACCTGGCAATCCCCGGCACCATCGTGCTGCGCAAGACCGACGCCCGCACGGGGACCCTTGTCCCCGGCGCCCACCTGCGGATCACTCGGGACGCTCCGAGCACCGTTGCCGGCACGTGGATCTCGACAGATACGCCCATCTCCGTCTTTCCTCTGCCGGCCGGCCCCTACACGGTGACCGAGGTGAGTCCCCCGCCCCGCTATCAGTTGGACCGCAACACGAGCGAAGTGGTGACCCTGGGTCCGGGCGAAACGCTCGATGTCACTTTTTCGGACATCCCCGTCCCCGCCCCGCCGACGACCCGTTCCGCCACCACGACCAGCCCGATTGTGCCGACTTCCCGCTCGAGCGGGCCGTCACCCGGTCCTGCGCCGGCCACCGCCACCACGCAAACCGCTGCGGTGGCCGCGCCGACGGCGTCGCGGGCGGCGCTCGCGTTCACCGGGAGTCCTTCGCTGCGACTGGTCGGCTGGGCCCTGGTTATCGCGGGCGCAGGAATCGGCCTCGTCGGATTGGCACGGTGCCGCCGGCGTGACCGCTAGACCCGGCGTGACCGCGAGACCCGGCGTGACATTGGGCAGGGGCGGCGCCCCGGCCCGGTCAGGCCGGAGGCGGGGTGGGCTCGGGTTTGTAGGAAGTGGCCAAGAGCGCCGCCGCGTTGGCGACGCCCAGCACCGCGGCGGCCGCACCCCACCGGGCGCCCTTGCGCTGCTTGCCCAGCAGACGGTCCACGGAGTACTTGCCGCTCCCCAGCGTGGCGGACGCCACCGCCGCGGCGCCGACCACTGCGACGTACTCCCAGCCACCCTTGAAGATGAAAAAGCCCTTCCCCTTGTGGTCGGTGCGGGCCGCCACCGTCATCAGACCCACCGCGGCGGCAGCCGGAGCGGGGCTCAACGCGCCAAGGGTGAGGAGGGCGCCGGCGCCGATCTCGGTGCCGGCGGCCAGCCGGGCGTGCACATGCGCCGGCTTCAGGCCCAGCGACTCAAACCACCGTGTCGTACCGGCGAGGCCACCGCCACCCCACACCTTGTTGTGGCCATGGGTGATGAGCATGGGCCCCACGGCCAGGCGTAGCACCAGGGCGGCGACATCGGACTCCGAGGACTTCTTCGCGTTCCGCGACTTCTTACGGGCCATGGGCGCTAAAGCTATCGGGTCGGAGGCGCCACTTGGCCTGGCCGTATTTCGGGGCTCCGGTAGCCTGCAGCGATCGCAGCGATCCGTTCCCCTCGTCCCGTCGTCGGCGGAGAGCGTTCTGCCGCCCTCGCGCTTTCCCCCCGAACCCGGGCCGCGGTGATGGTCGGCGGGGCGGTCGCCGGCTTGTCGCGCCGGCTGGGACGGGGCCAAGGGTCCGTCGTTGGAGGTCGCGCCATCCTGACCCTCGACCCCCGGGCGCTCGAGCACCTGGCGCAGGGCCACCGCATCGCCGTGGTGTCAGGGACCAACGGCAAGACGACCACCACCAGCATGCTGGCGGCTGCGATGGCCGCCACGGGGCCGGTCGTCTCCAACGCCCACGGCGCCAACCTCCCTCCGGGCCTGGCCGCCGCGCTGGCCGCCGGGCGCACATCGGCGAGTCCGGGCGCCCAGCCGGCCCTGGCTGCTCTGGAGGTTGACGAAGCCTGGATGGGCCGGGTCGTGGCGGCCACCAACCCGGAGGTCGCAGTGTTGTTGAACCTCAGTCGTGACCAGTTGGATCGCAACAACGAGGTCCGGCGTCTCTCCAGCGCCTGGCGCGAGGTCTTCGCCCAACCGGGCGCTCCTGGGGTGGTGGCCAACGCCGACGACCCGCTCGTGGTGTGGGGCGCCGGGGCCGCTTCTTCGGTGACCTGGGTGGGGGCCGGCCAGCCGTGGACGGCGGACGCCTCCGGGTGTCCCAGTTGCGGGGGCCGCATCCTGTTCCGGGACGGGTCATGGGCCTGCGCAGCCTGTTCTCTGCGCCGGCCCGAGCTCGCGGTGTGGGTCGAAGGCGACGAAGTAGTCACCGTCCAAGGCCGCCGCCACCGCCTGCACCTGCAGCTTCCCGGCCGCTGCAACGCGGCCAACGCGGCGTTGGCCATGGCGGCCGCCAACCGTTTCGGGGTGGACGCGGTGGCGGCGCTGGGCGCCATGGCCGATATCCAAGAGGTCGGTGGCCGCTACCGCCACGTGCAGGTGGGCCACACCGAGGCCACCCTGCTCCTGGCCAAGAACCCCGCGGGATGGACCGAAGTGTTCGACCTCATCGCCCCCCCACCGGGACCGGTGGTGGTCGCCATCAACGCGCGAATCGCCGACGGCAAGGACCCGTCGTGGTTGTGGGACGTCCCTTTCGAACGGCTGGAGGGGCGGTCCGTGGTGGCCACCGGAGAACGATCCCGGGACCTGGCGGTCCGCCTGCATTACGCGGGCGTCGAGCACGTCCGTATCGACGACATGGTGGCCGCAGTCCGCCACGCGGGACCCGGTGCCGTCGACGTCGTTGCCAACTACACCAGCTTCCAGTCCCTCATCACCCAGCTGCCCGCCAACCCGGGGACGCCCAACGCCAGCGAGGCCGCCAACTGAGCGCCGCCCCGGTGGTTATCGCGCTGGTCTATCCCGACCTGCTCGGGACCTACGGCGACTCCGGCAACGCCACCATCCTGGCCCAGCGCCTGCGCTGGAGAGGAACGCCGGCGGAGGTCATCACCGTGCTGGCCGGCGACGCCGTCCCGGCCAGCGCCGACCTCTACGTGGTGGGCGGAGGCGAAGACCTGCCCCAGGCGTTCGCGGCCCGGGAGTTGTGCGCGACCCGGCCCCTGCACCACGCGGTGGCCGGCGGCGCCGCCGTGTTCGCGGTGTGCGCGGGCTTGCAGATCCTGGGTACCAGCTTCGTGGGGCCCGACGGGGTGGAGGCCGACGGGCTGGGCCTGCTCGACTGCCGCACCGTGCGCGGCAGCGGGCCGCGGGCGGTGGGCGAACTGGTCGTGGATCCTGATCCGGTCGACGGCCTGGCCGTCATGACCGGGTACGAGAACCACGGTGGGCGGACCGTGCTGGGCCCTTCGGCGCGCCCCGCAGGCCGGGTGCGCTCGGGGGTGGGCAACGGCGACGGCACCGACGGCGCCGTGTTGGGCCACGTGTACGGGACCTACCTGCACGGGCCGGCGCTGGCCCGCAACCCGGCGCTGGCTGATCTCCTGTTGTCGTGGGTTGTCGGTCCGCTGGCCCCGCTCGACGACCGCGAAAGCGACGATTTGCGGGCCGAGCGCCTGGCGGTGGCCGCTCACCAGGCCTCGGCGGGCTCGCCATCCGCGTCCCGGGCGCTGCGCTGGCTCCAAGGCGCGCGTCGCGTCGTTCGTACATGAGCACCACCGCGCTGCTCACCGACCAGTACGAGCTGACCATGCTCGATGCCGCCCTGCGCTCGGGCACGGCGGAGCACCCGGCCACCTTCGAGGTGTTCGCCCGGCGGCTCCCCGAGCGCCGGCGCTACGGAGTGGTCGGGGGGACCGGCCGGCTCCTCGAGGCTCTGGAGCATTTCCGTTTCGGGCCCGACGAGCTGGGTTGGCTGGCCGAGCACCACGTGGTGAGCGCGCCGACGCTCGAGTGGCTGGCCGGCTACCGCTTCTCCGGCAACATCGACGGCTACGCGGAGGGCGAGCTGTACACCGCGGGATCACCGGTCCTCACGGTGGAAGGAACGTTCGCGGAGACGGTGCTGCTCGAAACGCTGGTCCTGTCCATCCTCAACCACGACTCGGCGGTTGCCGCGGCCGCCGCGCTGATCGTGGAATCGGCCAACGGCCGACCGGTGATCGAGATGGGCAGCCGGCGCACCGATCCCGATGCCGCGGTGGCCGCGGCGCGCGCCGCCTACCTGGCCGGGTTCGCCACCACCTCGAACCTGGAGGCCGGTAGGCGCTACGCGATACCCACCGCCGGCACCTCCGCCCACGCCTTCACGCTGCTGTACCCCAAGGAGGAGGACGCGTTCGCGGCCCAGGTCGCCGCGCTGGGCCCGGGGACCACCCTCCTGGTCGACACCTACGACCCCGATCAGGGCATTCGCAGTGCGGTGGCGGTCGCCGGGAGGGGCCTGGGCGCCGTGCGCATCGACTCAGGCGACCTGGTCAGCGAAGCGTGGCGGGCCCGTCACCTCCTCGACGAGTTGGGAGCGACCTCGACGCGGATCATCGTGACGGGCGACCTCGACGACCACACACTGATGGCCTTGGCTCACGCCCCGGTGGACGGCTACGGGGTCGGCACCAATGTCGTCACCGGTCTCGGCGCGCCCACCGCGGGCTTCGTGTACAAGATGGTGGCCACCGGCGGGCAGTTGGGCGAAGCGCCGCGCGCGGTGGCCAAACGGTCGCCGGGCAAGGCAACCGTCGGTGGACGCAAATGGGCGTGGCGTATCCGTGCGGAACGGCCGCCGGAGCACTTCGACGGGCCGCCACCGCGCTACGAGCGGCCGGTGGCGGCCGATCTCATCGGCGGCGACCCCCAGCCGCCCGAGGTGCCCAACCGCGCGTTGCAGCATCGTTTGGTGGAGGGCGGGTCGGTGGTGGCCCCCGTCGACCTCGAGGCGGCCCGGGCCTGGCACGCCCGAGTGCGCGGCGAACTGGAGCCCGGCGAGCCGCTCATCTCCTTTCGCCGCTGAGGAATCGCTGAACGCCTGCGCGTTTTTGACGCACCCCAAGCGTTAGCCTCGGTCCCATGACCCGTTCCCCGTCGCTGCGTGCGCGCTTCGCCGTGCCCTTCGTGGTGGCGGGCGTCATCGCTCTCGGCGCCGCGCTCCCCTCGCTCTCGTCGGCCGCATCGCCGCCCAAGCTGCCCGACATCAGTCTCCGCCAGCTGATCACCAAGGCCGAGTCCCCCACGGTCGGGGCGTTCGACGGCACCATCACCTGGACGGCGTCGCTCGGTCTCCCCAACATCTCGGAGTTGAGCAGCCTCGGCGGCTCCTCCTCGGCCGGCTTCGACTGGACATCGCTCATCTCGGGCAGCCACAACGTCAAGGTGTGGTCCGACGGCGACGGCCTCCGGCTGGCCTTGATCGGTTCCAGTTCCGAAGTTGACCTGTACTCCAGTCCCTCGGGAACCTGGGAATACGACTCGGTCGACAACCATGCCACCCATTTCGTGCTTCCTGCGGGAGCCACCCATGAGGCTTCGCCGGGGAGCGTCGCGCCCACCCCGGAGAACGTCGGGCAGACGATCCTCAGCAACTTGGATACGTGGACGTCGGCCACCTTCGCCACCGCGGACACCATCGCCAACCAACCGGCCTACGTCGTGTCGTTGGCCCCCCGGCCCGGGTCGCCAGGAGCGCAGAACACCACGCTCGGGCATGTGACGGTGGCCGTCGACGCGGCCAACGGGGCGATCTTGCGCATCGCCGTGTACGGGGTGGGAGCTACGTCCCCGTCCCTGGAGTTCGGTTTCGGCTCGGTCAACTTCCTGAGAGCGGGAGCCCACCTTCCGGCATCTGACTTCGCGTTCAGCCCCGGGCCAGGGGTGAGCGTGACCTCACAAACGGGCAAGGGCGGCAACTCCGGCCACGACGCCGAACCCGGCTCGGTCGGCGGCGTGCAGACCACCGGCACCGGGTGGAGCCAGGTCGTCGTGCTCAAAGGAGCGGCCGACCACCTCCAAACTGCTGCGCTGCCGCCGAAACCTCGGCTCGGTGCCCCACTCAACGGGCACGGTCCCTTCGGTGGTCATGTTCGCTTCGTCAAAAGGTCCGATGGGTCGAACGCGCTCAACGCAGCGACCACCGCAGTGCAGGGGTCGTGGGGGACCGGACGCTTGCTGTCCACAAACCTGGTCAGTGCGTTGATCCTTCCCAACGGCGACGTCATCGCCGGGTTTGTCACCGTCGCCGCCCTCGAGGCTGCGGCGGCGAGCGTCGGCTGAGGAGCGCGCCGTCGCTGAGCTGGCAATCGCCACGAACGGCCTGACCAAGCATTTCGGGGACCTCGCGGCCGTCGACGGAATCGACCTCGCCGTGCCGGCGGCCAGCGTGTTCGGGTTCCTGGGGCCGAACGGTTCGGGGAAGACGACCACCATCCGGATGCTGCTCGGGCTCATCGCGCCCAGTGCCGGCGATTGGAGTCTTCTCGGCGAGGAAATGCCCAGCCCGGGCTTGCGCACCCTGTTGCGGGTGGGTGCCCTGATCGAGGGTCCCGCCTTCTATCCATGGATGTCGGGGCGCGAGAACCTGGCCCGCCTCGATGCAGCGGGACCCGACGGCCGCCGCCGCAGCCGGGCGTCGCGGATTGATGCTGCGCTGGCCCGAGTGGGGCTGACGGTGGCCGCCGGCCGCAAATACCGGGCCTACTCCCTGGGCATGCGCCAGCGCCTCGGTTTGGCCGCGGCACTGCTGCGTCCGCGTGACCTGCTGGTGCTCGACGAGCCCACCAACGGCATGGACCCCCAGGGAACCAGGGAGATCCGCACCCTGGTGCGGGAGTTGGCGGCCGACGGCACCACCGTGTTTTTGTCCTCCCACCTGCTGTCGGAAGTCGAACAGGTGTGCACCCATGTCGCGGTCATGGCCAACGGGAAACTCCTGGCCCAAGGCACCATGGCGGAAATCCGCTCGGTTGGAGCGGCGCGCCTGCGCTGTGAGGTTGACGATCCGGCCCGGGCGGCCCAAGTGCTGACCCGGCTCGGTTTGGGCGACGTCGAAGCGACCGGGGAAGAAGTGTCGGCCCTTCTCGCCGACGCTGCGCCGGAGCGCTGCAACCGGGAGTTGGTGGAAGCCGGGATCGGGGTGCGTTCCCTCGTCACCGAGCGCCCCAGCCTCGAAGACCTGTTCGTCGCGCTGACCGGCGAGGGTTTCGATGTTGCTCGCTGAGCTCCAGGCCATGTTTCGTCGTACCCGGATCCGGGTGCTGCTCGTAGTGCTGATGGCCGTGCCGTTCCTGCTGAGTGTGGCCGTGCGCGTCTCGGGCGGCCCCAACCCCGGAGGTGGACCCACATTCCTCGACCGGGTGTCGCACAACGGGGTGTTCGCCGCCCTCGCCGGCCTGGTGGTGACCGTTCCGTTTTTCTTGCCGCTCACCGTGGCCGTCGTCGCCGGCGACGCCATCGCCGGCGAGGCCAGCCTGGGGACGCTGCGCTACCTTCTGGCCCGACCCGCCGGGCGCGCCCGCCTGCTCGGGACCAAGTCGGCGGGCATCGTGGTGTTCTGTGTGGTGGCGGCGCTGGCGGTGGCGCTCGGCGGCCTCATCGGGGGCGCGATCTTCTTTCCCCTCGGCCGGGTGGTGACGTTGTCGGGCACCACCATCTCCCTGGCCGCGGGCATCGGGCGTACCGCGCTGGCCGCGCTGGTGGTGGCCGGTTCGCTCCTCGGCCTGGGAGCGATCGGCCTGTTCATCTCAACCATGACCGATGTTCCCGTCGGGGCCATGGCCGGCACCGTCGGCGTCGCCGTGCTGTCCGCGGTCCTCGAGAGCGTGCCCGAAGTCTCGTTCCTGCACCCGTGGCTGTTCACTCAAGGCTGGTTGTCGTTCACCGACCTGCTCCGCGTTCCTCTCCAATGGGGCGCCATCCGACATGACCTGCTGTTGCAGTTGGGCTATATCGCAGTGTTCGGGTCGGCCGCCTGGGCCCGTTTCACCACGAAGGATGTCCTGGCCTAACTGGGCTCAGTCGACCCTGTCCCACAACTTGATCCCACCCAGGATGCCTGCCGAGTTGTCGACCACGGTGATGTCGCTCGGCAGCTTGAAGGTGATGAGCGGGGCGTTGCCGCCGCCCACATAGCAGTGGTCGAAGAAGGTCAAGGCCCGCACGGCGTCGATGGCCGCCGCCACGTTGTTGTTCCACTTCTTCTTGCCCACCTTCTTGAGCGCCGCGTCGCCCACGATCAGGTTGTATTCCTTACCTTCGAGGAAAGGGTGATGGGCCAGTTCGAGGTGGGGAAGGAGCCGTCCTTCATAGAACAGGGCGCTGCCCAAGCCGGTGCCCAGCGTCAAGACCACTTCGAGGCCGTCGCCTTTGACCACCGCGGCTCCCTGCAGGTCGGCGTCGTTGGCTACCCGCGTCGGCTTGCCCAGAGCAACTCCCAGGGCGTGTTGCAGGTCGAAGCCGCCCCACTCGGCCACCAGCGCCTTGGACGGCTTGCCCCCCGGGCCTTTCGGGGAGATGAAGTGCGGCGCGGAGAGGACCTGGCCGGCGCGCACCATGCCGGGGAAGCCCACCGAGATCCGATCGAAGACCGGCAGCGGCCTGACGAGTTCGCTGAGGGTGGACACCAGCTTCTGGGGCGACAGGGGATAGGGGGTGGCCACCCGCACCCGGGCATGCTCCATCTGCCCCGTCGAGTCGAGGACCGAGGCTTTGAGCCCCGTTCCCCCGATGTCGATGGCCAGGGTGTTGCTGGTGGCGACCCCCGCAGGTGCCGGGTCGCCGAGAGGTGCTGAGTCGGATGGGTTGGCCTCGCCGCCTGCGGAATCGGTGGGATCGCTCGACATGGAAGCCAACGATAGGGGCTGGGTGTCGACAATGTTGCGCTGCGTTGCAACCCGAAGGTGCCAGACGACGTTAAATCGTGTTGGATAGTGGGTAGCACGCGCGCAGCACGGTGGCGAAGGGTACGACGATGAGTGCAGGTCACGAGGAACGCGACGCCAACGGAAGCTTCGACACGTCAGGCCGTGACCATGTCACGCTCTCCGCCCACGAACGCCAAACGCTGGCCCACCTCGAAGCGCGCTTGCGGCTCGACGATCCCGGCTTCGCGCTGCGCTTGGGCGGGCGTTCTTGGCGCTGGATGCGCAAGGTGGCCACACAGGTCAAGCTGCCCGACCTTCCGGCGTGGTCCGGTCCCCTGCTCTTCGTCGCCGGTCTGGTCGCCACGGTCTTGGTGTTGGGGTCGCTTCCGTGGTTGTCGGTACTCACCTTGGGGCTCGCGATGATCGGCGCCCACCGCATCGGCCGGAGCGTGCGGGCCCGCCTGGAGCAGGCGCGCCGCCGCAGAGGTACTGACGCTGAGTTGTGACGGGGCGGGGTATAACCCCTGGCACACAGGTCGGTTCACCTGATCGTCACCTATCATCGACTCTCATTCAACGTTCAGCCTGTGCCTGTAGAACGTAGAAAACAACTCCCCCTAGCCCCCTACTTTCTTGGAGAGACGCGTGCGCATATTGGTCCTCGGCGGTGACGGCTACTTGGGCTGGCCCAGTGCGTTGCACCTCTCAGCTGTCGGCCACGAGGTGGCGGTGTCGGACAACTTCGTCCGGCGGACCTATGACGCCGAACTCGGTGTGGACAGCCTGGTCCCCATCGCGCCGCTGCACGAGCGGGTAGCGGAGTGGGAGCGGCTGTCGGGCAAGGCGATCGCGGTGTTCCCCGGGGACCTTATGGACGCCACCTTCGTCCATGGGATGGTCCGTGACTTCCGGCCGGACACGATTGTGCACTTCGCCGAGCAGCGCTCGGCCCCGTACTCCATGATCGATCAGAAGCACGCGGTCTACACCCAGACCAACAACGTGGTGGGCAATCTGAACGTCCTCTACGCCATTGCCGACATCGACCCCGATATCCACCTGGTGAAGCTGGGAACAATGGGCGAGTACGGCACCCCGAACTTCGATATCGAAGAGGGTTGGCTCACCATCACCCACAAGGGACGCACCGACACGGTGCTCTACCCCAAGCGTCCCGGAAGTTTTTACCATTTGTCGAAAGTGCACGACTCCCACAACATCGAGTTCGCGTGCCGGGTCTGGGGCCTGCGGGCCACCGACCTCAACCAGGGCGTCGTCTACGGGGTGGAGACCGAGGAAACGGTGCTTTCCCCCAAGCTGGCCACCCGGTTCGACTACGACGCGGTGTTCGGCACCGTGCTCAACCGGATGGTCATCCAGGCGGTGCTCGGCCATCCCCTCACCGTTTACGGGACGGGCGGCCAGACCCGCGGCCTCCTGAACCTGGTGGACACCGTGGAATGCATCCGGATCAGCGCCGAAAACCCGGCGGAGCGGGGCGAGTTCCGGGTGTTCAACCAGTTCACCGAGCAGATGTCGGTGGCCGACATCGCGCAAACGGTGTCCAAGGCCTACCCGGGGTCGTGCACCATCGAGCAGGTCGACAACCCGCGGGTCGAATCCGAATCCCACTACTACCGGGCGGCGCACACCCGGCTGCTGGACTTGGGGCTGGTTCCCCATCTCCTGTCGGAGACCTTGATCGACTCGCTGTTCGCCGTGGTGGAGCGTCACAAGGAGCGGGTGATCACTTCCGCCATCCGTCCCACCGTCAGATGGCGCTCGACCAGCAACGATCTCGCTCGGACGAAGTGACGACGACCCCAATCGGGGGGAGGAGCGGACCTCGACGGGTCCTGGTCACCGGGGGATCCGGGTTCATCGGCCGCCACGTCGTGCGGGCCCTGCGTGGCGCCGGGTGTGATGTCGTGGTGCTCGACCTGCGGCCACCGGACGATCAAACGGTGCGGTCGGTGATCGGCGATGTGGCCGACCCCGACACGGTGGCCGCCGGCTTGGCCGACGCCGACGCCGTCGTCCACCTCGCCGCAGTGACCTCCGTCCTGCGTTCGGTCGAAGCGCCGGCGGCCACGTACCAGACCAATGTGGCGGGCACGGCGACCCTGCTCGAAGGAGCGCGGGCGGCCGGCGTGGGGGTCGTCGTCCTCGCCTCCACCAACGCGGTGGTCGGCCCGAGCGCCGGCATCATCACCGAAGCGGTGCCGCTGCACCCCCTCACCCCTTACGGGGCGACCAAAGCGGCGGGCGAGATGCTCCTGTCGGCCTACGACGCGTCGTACGGGGTGCGGGGGGTGAGCCTGCGCTTCACCAACGTGTACGGCCCGGGGATGGCCCTCAAAGACAGCATCGTGGCCCGCCTCATGCGAGCGGTGCGCACCGGAGCGACCATCGACGTCTACGGGGACGGCCACCAGGTCCGCGACTACGTCGGGGTCAGTGACGTCGTCGCCGCCATCACCGCCGCGCTGGCCGATCCGGCATGGCGTGGGCCGGTGGTCATCGGTGGCGGCCACTCGGTCTCGGTGCTCGAGCTCATCGAAGTGGCCCGGGCGGCTACGGGGGCACCGATTCCCACCCGGCACGTCGCCGCCAAAGCGGGAGAGATGCCCGCCGTGCGCGTCGATGTGCGCCGGGCGGCCGGGCTGGGGTGGGCGCCGGTGGTGACGCTCGCCCAAGGGATCGCCGAAGTGTGGGACGAATGGTCGAAAACCGAGATGGCTCCGGGCGCTCAACCCGCGGTCGCCGGTGGGGCGCCGCGATGACCGGCGAGCCCCTGACCGATGCATCGCTGAGCACGGAATCGCTGAGCATCGTGTCGCCGCGCGCATCGCTCGACCCGGAGATCGACCTCAGTGACCTCGAGGCGGAGATCGACCTCAGTGACCTCGAGGCGGTGGAGCGGGGGGTGGCCGCGGTCTTCCTGGCCGGCCATCCGGTAGGCGCAGGCGCCCCCCTGGCGGTGGTCATCGCGGCCTACAACGAAGAGCTGTCGATCGCCGAGGTGGTCGCCGCTCTCCCCGCGCAGGTCGGTGGGCTGCCCCTCGAGATCATCGTGGTGGTCGATGGGGCGCTCGACGCCACCGCCGAGCGGGCCGCCCGCGCCGGGGCGCTCGTGTGCGACGTGGCTGTCAACCGGGGTCAGGGCGCGGCACTCCGCCTCGGGTACTTCCTGGCTCGGGCCCGCGGCGCGCGCATCATCGCTACCACCGACGCCGACGGGCAGTACGACCCCGAGGAGCTGGCGCGGGTGGTAGCGCCCGTGGTGGAGGGCGTCGCCGACTTTGTCAGCGGGTCGCGTCGTCTCGGCACCACGCTCACCACCGACGGGTTCCGCCAGGCCGGTGTGGTGTTGTTCGGGCTGCTCATCAGCGTGCTCACCGGGCAGCGGGTCACCGACCCGGCGTGCGGGATGCGG
>Ga0182030_10008838_pt1 | contig 20754 bp, 11 predicted proteins | sample 812S3MmetaG_FD_121299 | JGI IMG/M metagenome (GOLD analysis project Ga0182030, IMG submission 121299) | Permafrost microbial communities from Stordalen Mire, Sweden - 812S3M metaG (Illumina Assembly) | ecosystem: Environmental > Terrestrial > Soil > Wetlands > Permafrost | place: Sweden...
GGTGCAGCCTTCCGGCTACGCAGGCGCCGCCCGGCACGCGATACCGTTTCCTGCTCAACGACGACGTGGAGGTGCTCGACCCGGCCGCCCGCGCCGTCGAGGACGGAGGCAGCCTGAAAACCGCCTTTGGCGAGGACCCGGGCGACCCTGCGACTTCGTGGTCGGTAGTGCTGGACGTCGCCGCGGTGAGCGCCGCCGCGCACGCCCAGCCCTGGCAGACCATGGGCTGGCAGAATTTCCTGATCTACGAAATTCACGCCCGGCGGTTCACCAACCTGGAGGCCGGCGCGCTCCAACCGTTCGATCTGCTGGCGGACGAATTGAACTCTACCAGCCGGCTCGGGCAGCCCGGATATCTGCGCCATCTCCCGGTAACGGTTTTCGGCCTGATGCCGGCGAGCGAATTCAGTTCCGCGGTTTCCTGGGGCTACGACCCGTCCTATTATTTCGCCATCGACGGCTTCTACGGCGGCGCGGAGGCGATGGCCGGCTTCGTCAACGCGGCTCACGCCAACGGCCGCGGCGTCACCATGGACATGGTGTACAACCACTCGCTCGGCTCGTCGCTGATGAGCATCGCGCCCGACGTGTATCGCAACGGAGACTACGATGGCGACCGCATGAACTGCGGCCATCCCATGGTGGGCGAATATTTTCGCCAGGTATCGTTGTATTTGTTCCGCACTTTCAATCTCGATGGCTTTCGTTTCGACGACACCCAGACCATCGTCACCAAGTGTCAGGGCGGGTGGGAGTTTCTGGGGATGATTCGCGCCGCCTTGCGCACGGCGGCTTCCGCCGAAGGCCGCGCCTGGCCGTATTGCGTGGCGGAGAATTCCGCCAACAACCCGTGGGATGTCTCCAATCCCTCCTCGGGCGTGATGGACGGGCAGTGGGGCATCGACGAGGTTTTCCGCATTCGCGATGCCAGCTACGACAGCGCGCATGCCGGCTGGGACGACTCCTCGGGGCTCAAGACCGAAATGGACAATCCGCAGTATTGGGGCCGTCCGTTTTTCCAGGCCACACGCTTCGGCGAGTCGCACGACATGGTCAGCGGCCAGGATAGTCTGAGCGTGAGGATCGCGGCGCGCCCGCCGTTCGGGCAAGGTTTGCGGATGGCCAAGGCGCTGGGCACGCTGACCTTGCTCTCGAACGGTATTCCCATGTTGTTCATGGGCCAGGAAGTGGGCGAGACGGTGGCTTTTTCTTTCGACAACAACGACCAGTGGATCAACCCGCAGACTACCGCCAACGCTCCGCTACTCGCCTGGTTCACGCAACTGATGGGCTTGCGCAACGATTCCTCCAAGGGCTTGCAGGGCGACGCCAACTACCAGGTAATGGCCACCGGGAACCGCACGGTGGCGTTTACCTGCGGGTTCGGTCTGTTCGCGGTGGTTACTTTCGGCGCCGCGGATCAGCAGCAGGACAGCGCATGGCTGGGGCTTCCCGCGGGCGCGCCGTATAAGGAAATTTTCAATTCTTCGTGGCCGGATTTCCAGGTGGAAGCCGAGCCGGAACAGAGCAATGGCGGCTACGACGCGCAGATTTCGCGCGGGCAGATTCTCAATCTGCCATGGATCGGCGCTGTGGTTTTAGAGCGGCGGTAAGCGCCGGCGCCCCGGGGGACGCTTAGTTTAGGGTCAACACAAGAATAACCTCACATTGGCTGACTGGCAGATGTGGCGCACGCACTCCTGCGTGCCGCGTCGGCACTCTTGCCGACGCCTGCGTTTCCAGGACGCCGAGGCGTCGAGTGGAGACTCGACGCGGCACGCAGGAGTGCGTGCGCCACGATCTCAACTGCGAAGTTATTTCTGCGTGGCGCCGTAGCCGATTTGGGGGAAACCGTCCCCAGCGACCGATCCCTCACGGTCGCGCCTCCGACACGGTCGCACCGATTTCGCAAGGGTTACCGAGCCGCGAGCGTGAGCGAGCGGAGGCATTCCCCGAAAACGCTTACGCACCTGCCGCCGTGCGAGGGCAAACTCCCATCCGCTACAATGGCTGCTGTGGAGACTACTGAGACAAGCAGAATACGCGCCCTATGGAAGCGCTACAAGGAAATTTCGCGGGAGGTGAACCGCGGATTCATCGGAGAATGGACTGTCACCATCATTCTGCTGCTCTTCGCTACTACCACCCTGGTGCAGGCGTTCGTCATCCCCAGCGCTTCCATGGTGGGCACATTGCTGATCGGCGACCACGTGCTGGTGGATAAGCTGATTTACGCTCCGGCGGGCCCGGCAGCGCGCCTCATTCTGCCCTACCACGACGTGCGGCGCGGCGACATTATCGTTTTCCGCTATCCGCTCAATATCACGGAGGACTACGTCAAGCGCGCCATCGGCATCCCCGGCGACCATATCAAGCTCGTAAACAAGCAATTGTGGCTCAACGGGCATCCGGTGAACGAGCCCTACGCGATTCATTCGTCGAGCATGATCGATTCGTACCGCGACGATTTCCCGGGGGCGGCTCCCAATTCGCCGCTAGGGGCGCCGGCCATCGATATGCTGGAGAATCACGTGGTGAACGGCGAGCTGGTGGTGCCGCCGGGCTTCCTTTTCGCCATGGGGGATAACCGCGACGATTCCTCGGACAGCCGCTACTGGGGTTTCGTGCCGCGCGAAAACATCGTGGGGACGCCGGTGGTGATCTACTGGTCGTACGACGCGCCCACGTCGGATCTGACCAACGGCAATATCGGGCTCGACCACATCGTGGACGTGGTGACGCACTTTTTCACCAAGACGCGATGGTCGCGGACGTTCCGCCTGACGCGCGGGTATCCGCTGAAATAACTCGCGTCACTCCGCGTTGAATTGGAAGACGTCGGTGTTGGTGCGCACCACCAGCCGGCCGCTGCCCAGGGACTTACCGTCGGTAGGAAAGAAGACGGCTCCGTCGGTGGAATCGCCCACGGCCAGTTTGATCTGCGCCAGCGCCAGTGCGCTCGCCATGAGAGCCGTGGTGAGCTTGGTGCCGCTGGCGGCAATGGCCGCCTGGCGCCGCGATTCGTACCCGTTGATGGCTTTCAAATGTGGATTGCCGTAAATGCCGTTCTCGTAGGTGGTGACCAGCTTGATGGCGTCGCTTCCGTTGGCTTTCTGGCGCAGCATGTCGATTACGGCTTTGGCCGACACGGCGCGGATGGCCTGGCCGTCGGTCCGTTCGAAGGTGAAATCCTCCGGCCGGATGACGTAGGGCCCGGGCGAGCCGTTGGAGACGGTCACCTGCACAATGGCGTACTGGTGCAGCATGATCGGGAGGTGCGTGAACATCAGGGTCACGCCGGACCGGGTCAACGTCTGGTATGTTAGACCGTTGGATTGGACCTCAATGACTTGGGCCAAGGCGCATTGGCAGAGCAGCGCCAGTCCCACACCGGGCGCCCCGAGAAGCCGCTTCATGAGACCATATTACGATAAGAAAGTCGTGGAGTTCGGGGCAATCATGACAAGTCAGCAAAATCACACAGCGAATGCAGGCCAGTTGGGCATCGAGAATCTCGGGATCCGGCACGTGAATGCAGCTTATTGGAACCTGGGCGCCGCCCAGCTTGTGGAACACGCCATCCAGCGCCGCGAAGGGAACCTCTCGGTCGGCGGCTCGCTGGTGGTGCGGACCGGACAGTTCACCGGCCGCTCGCCCCGGGACAAGTTCATTGTCCGCGATGAGATTACCGACGCGAGCGTGCAGTGGGGAGCGGTGAACCAACCCATGTCGGAGGCCCATTTCGACCGGCTGTATGCCCGCATGCAGTCGTTTTGGCACGGGCGCGAAGTCTTCGTGCAGGATTGCCTGGTGGGCGCCGATCCGGCCTACACCGTGCCTCTCCGGGTGATTAGCCAATACGCCTGGCACAGCCTCTTCGCGCGCCAGTTGTTCATCCGCCCAGACCGGGGTGAGGGCCACCAACACCGGCCCGAATTCACCATTCTGTTCGCTCCCGATTTCCAGGCCTGGCCGGCGGAAGACGGCACCCATTCGGAAACCTGTATCGTGATCGATTTCAAGAAGAAGGTGGTGCTCATCTGCGGCACGCAATACGCCGGCGAGATGAAAAAATCGGCCTTCACCATCATGAACTACCTGCTGCCGGAGCGCGGCGTGTTCCCCATGCACTGCTCGGCGAACCGCGGCGAAGCGGGCGACGTGGCGCTATTTTTCGGACTTTCGGGCACGGGGAAGACCACGCTTTCCGCCGACCCGCTCCGCCGGCTGATCGGCGACGACGAGCACGGCTGGAGCAGCGAGGGAGTTTTCAATTTCGAAGGCGGCTGCTATGCCAAGTGCATACGGCTATCCCGGGAACTGGAGCCGCAGATCTGGAACGCCATCCGCTTCGGCACGGTCCTCGAAAACGTCGACATGGACCCGGATACCCGCCTGCTCGATTTCGACTCCGAGGAGGTCACCGAGAACACGCGCGCCGCCTATCCGCTGGAGTTCATCGAGAACGCTCTCATTCCCAGCGTGGCGGGGCCTCCCGCCAACGTAATTCTTCTCACCGCCGACGCGTTCGGAGTGCTGCCGCCGATTTCGCGGCTGACGCCCGAGCAGGCCATGTATCACTTCCTCAGCGGCTACACCGCCAAAGTGGCCGGCACGGAGCGCGGCTTGGGCAAGGAGCCGCAAGCCACCTTCAGCGCCTGCTTCGGGGCGCCGTTCCTGCCGCGTCCCGCCTCGGCCTACGCGTCCCTGTTGGGCGAAAGGCTGCGGCGCTGCGGCTCGGCCTGCTGGCTGGTGAATACAGGGTGGGCCGGCGGTCCGTACGGGGTGGGTGAGCGAATGAAGCTGCGCTACACCCGCGCCATGCTGAATGCCGCGATTGCGGGCGAGTTGAAGGACGTTGCCATGACGGCGCACCCGGTATTCAGGACCGCTGTTCCGGCGGAATGTCCCGGTGTGCCGGCGCAATTCCTGGACGCCCGCGGGATGTGGGCGGACAAGGCCGCCTACGACAAAGCCGCGTGCGACCTGAGCAGCCGTTTCAACAAGAACTTCGAAAAATTCCACGCAGTGAACCGGGAGGTTGCCGAGGCGGCGCCGGCGCTCAGGTAACGGCGGCCCGCCCGCCGCCGTCTAGAGAACAGCCATGCGGCTTCGTCTCCATGTCGCCCTGTTTACGATCTGCCTCGCCGCGGCGGCGCAAGGGACCGGGTCGGTGAGCGGCCTGGTGGCGCAAGTGCGGTCGGAGATCGCACGCAATCGCAGCGACAACCAGGCGGCCAAAGACCTTCGCAAGGTGAAGCTTTCCGAGCGGCTGGACGACCGCACCATCGAGACGCTGCAGAGCGAAGGCGCGGGTCCGGAGACAGTGGCGCAGTTGCTGCTGCTGCGCGACCGCTCGTCCACGCTGCCGGCGCCGGCGGCGCTCGCCATCGCCGAGCCGCCCGCGCCATCGCCGGCGGAACAGGTGGCGATCTGGAACGCGGCCCACGACAACGCTCTCAGCTATACCGCCAGCTTGCCGGATTTCATCTGCAGCGAAGTGGTCCGGCGCTATACCGATCCCAACGACAAGGGCGCGTGGCGGCTGGCGGACACGCTGGTGCTCAAGCTCACCTACTTCGACCGGCAGGAAGAGTACAAACTGCTGACGGTGAATAATCACTCCACCGGGTTGTCCTACGAGCAGGTGGGCGGCGCCATCACGGAAGGCGAATTCGGCAGCATGCTGGCGGCGGTTTTCGCCCTGAAATCGCGCACCAATCGCAGTTGGGACCATTGGACCCTGCTGCGCTCGCGGCCGACCCATGTGTACGCGTTTGCGATTGCGGCGGCCAACTCGGATTACCAGATCACGTCGGGAACCACCGCGCGCGACGAGGAACGGGTGCGAGCGGGGCAGCGCGGCTACCTGTACATCGATTCCTCCACCAGGATGGTGGTGCGGGTGACCGCCGTAACCGACGGACTCCCGCCGGACTTCCCCGTGCAGAAGGTCGAACTGCTGCTGGATTACGGCTTTATCGATATTGGCGGGAGTCATTACCTGCTGCCGCTGCACTCCGAGACGCGGCTCAACGCGCCCCCGTTTCAGCATCGCAATGAGACGGATTTTCTGGCGTACCGGAAGTTCTCGGCGGATACCTCGATTACCTACGATGGGACGGTGAAAAAGTAGTTCACCGCCGGGAGGCAGAGACACAGCGGAACCCGCCGCGTCATGCGGGCCTTCGCGAGGCGCGGTACCGCGCCGCGGGTCCTCCGGACGTTGGTTCCCTGCTGCCATTTGCCTTGGTGTTCCTCTGCGTCTCCGTGTCTCCGCGGTGAATCACCGTTTTCACGACCGCCGCTACTCCACGTAGAAGCCTTCGCGGGCGCGCACCTGCAGGCCTTTGGGGCCGTTCAACACAACTTCGATTTTGCGCCAGTCGTGATTGTCGCCGGGGGCCGGCTGGAACGCCACCAGGTAGCCGTGCATGAGATCCTGCGAAACCTTATCGAAGACCGTGCCGATGTCGCTCAGCTTGCGAATCAGGAACGGCGTCCCCCCGGTGGATCGCGACATGTTGCTCAACTCGGCGATCAAATCGGGGTGGCCCAGCGCTTCCCCTTCGGCGATGGTGTAGATGGGGATCCCGCGGGCTTTGGCGCGCTCGATAGCGGCATCGTCCGTCAGCATGCTGGCGTTGTCGCTCCCATCGGTGAATACGATGATGACTTTCTTCCCGCCGCGCTCCGCCAGGTCGTGATTGACGCGCACCAGCGCGTCGTAGAGCGCCGTGATTCCGGTGGCGTGCGTCTTCAGGATGGCGCGCTTGGCGGCGTCCTTGTCGGCGGTGAACGGCTGCAGCTCGGTCACCGTGTCGTTAAAGCAGTACACCGCCACGGAATCGGTAGGGCGGAGGTCGTCCACCAATTGCAGAGCGGCGGTCTTGAGCGGCGGCAGAGCGTCCACCATGCTGCCCGTGGTATCGAAGACCAGGGCCACGGACACGCCCGCGGTATGGTTCTCGAAGGCGAAGACCGGCTTCGGCTGGCCCTCTTCCAGCACGGCGAACTGGCTGGATTTGAGGTCGTCTACATAGCGGCCGTGGTTGTCGGTGACGGTGGCGTAAACTTCCACGATGCGCCCTCCGGCGCGGAACACCAGGCCGTTGTCCGGAGCGGGCGCGGGTTCCGTACGTGCGGGCCCTCCAGCGGGAAGCGCTTCGGGCTGGCCGGGCGCGGCGGCGTCATCGGGCTCCGGCTGCGGCCGGCCTACGGTCCGCCGGTGCAGCACATGAGCCACTTCCTGAAACGACGCGAATCCGCCTTCGAAATTGGTGCCCGGCGGTCCGTTCGAGATGGCGAGAGCGGAGTGCGCGAACGGAGTTGCCGGCGGATTGCCGGCCGGCACAAAGGCGTGTTTCCGCAATAGCTGCGGGTCTTCGGCCACCAGCAGTTCTGCCGGGTCAAGCAGCGCGGCGTAGACGGCGCCGCTGAGGGCGGCGAGGGTCTTGGCGGCGTCGGGCGGCTCGCCGAGCTTGTCCAGGGCAGGCACGTTCTGTAGCCTCTTGATGCTCTCGAAGGCTTCCCGGCGCGCGCCGTCCAAACGCAGGAACCGGCTGGCCAGGGCTTCGTCGAGATCGGATGCGCCTCCGGCCATGGCGCGCACGGCTGCAATCGCCTGGGCGGAAGGGTTCGGCGACTGCATGGCTTCGCACGCTTGCCGGAAGGCTTGCGCGGCCTGGCTGCTGGAGAGCGACCCGGCCTGGGCGCCGAGAACGATCAGCTCCACCAACGAATGCCATTCGCCCAACGACAGGTTCCGCCGGGCGGCGGACGCTTTGGCGGCATCGTCGGCGAAGCCGGCTAGCGCGCTAAATTCCGGCGCCTCCAAACCGGGCAATTTTTCGAAATACGGGAAGAGGTTGCGCCACTGGTTGTAGTGCTGGGCGAGGAGTTGGGCCGCGGACGCGCTCACCGGCGTGCCGCGCTTGGCTTCCAGTAGGGCCACGGCCGCCAGGGCCTCCAGAGGCGCGCGATGCAGCAGGATCTCGTCGTCGCTCCCGGCTCCCGCGGCCCAGGCTTCGCGGCCTCCCGGGAAAACCACTCCGCCGGACGCATCGAGGGGCAACGCCTGCAGGATCTTCGCCTGCCAGCGATCGGGAGTGCGAAGCAGGCCGGAGGGCGGCGCGGAGTCGCGGTACCACTTATAGAAGGCCTCGGCCCGCTCGGAGGTCTGCGTGAAGTACTGCTGGTGCGCGGCGTCGGCACGGGTCAGGTCGTAATAGAATGCCAGCAGGCGGCCCTGGTCCTTTTCGAAGAGCGCGCGCAGAAAGGGTCCCGGAGTCTGCGGATTGGCGCCGGCCAGTTTGGCCCAGGCCGGCAGCGCTTTCACGCCGCCGGGTACGGCTACGCGCTTGTCCGCGAGGGCCACGGCATCGCCGTATTCGGACATCAGGGTGGAGTATTTTACGATCAGGTTCGCCAAGCCTATGGCGGAGACCACGGCCGCCGCGGAGTCGTTATCCATGGCGCCCAATCCGCTGTAGACGCGCGCGAACCGCCAGTCTTTGATGAACATCTCGACCGGCCCGCCGGGCATGTCCGGAACCCCTTTGAGCAGCAGGCCCCACGCGGCGCCGCCCACCAGACGGCCGTCTTCCCGGGGAATCTGGAACTCGAAATCGCGCTTCTCGCGGATCGCCTGCCGCAGCCCCAACTCGTCGACGCCGAGGGCCATGAGGACCGGCTGCCGAAAACCGTCGTGGGGGCGGTCCCCGGGTTCGACGGAGTAGGAGTCGCCCTTGGGGACCAGTTTCCAACCCAACTCGGCCAGGATCGCGCGGCTCTTGCGGATCTGCTCCTCGTTGGCCATGGAGAGGCGGACGAGGGTGCCGTTGTCGCGGCGCTCACCGAGGTTTTCGAGCGCCGCCACGGCGGAGATAAATGCGCGCACCTCGTCGCCGGCCTCTTTGGTGGGACTGATTGCCCGGAGGCCGTCCGCCGTGATGGCGCGGCAATACTCCAGGAAGAAATCTTCGTAGGAAGGCGCGCCTTGCAGTTGCGCCACGGCCGAAAAGGCTTTGATGCCGCCGGGCACGGGAGCCTCTCCCGCGGCGGCCATGCGCAGATCGAGGGTGCTCACTTCCGTGGAAAGGTCCGCGAGGGGCGCTTTGCCCAGGTTGGCGAGGCGCTGGTTCACCGCGGCGACATCTTTCGCCCGGGGGTGCTGTTGCACGTAAGTTCGCAGGTGCTGCCCGGCGGTGGGGTAATCGCCTTTGGCCTCCAGGATCAGTCCCAAAATGTATTCGGCGCGAGGCAGTTCCCGCCGTTTGTCCAGGCGGATCGCCTGGTCGATCTGCGCCTGGGCACTGTCGAAATCGCGCATCTGATACAGCGCCACGGCGCTTAGCACGCGAGCCTCCGGATAGGCGTGCTTGGTGTCCGCCGCGATGAGCGACTGCGTGGTAGCCGCCGCTCCTTTCCAATCTTTCAGATCGATCTGCACTTGGGCTAGTGACAGATACGGCGAAAGCGTTTTCGGTTCGAGTTGGATGGCGCGTTCGAGCGCCTGCCGCGCGTCATCGAGTTTTGCCAGGCTGGAGCAGACCACGCCGAGCGCGGCCCAGCCGGCGCCGAACTTGGGTGCGACCCGCACCACGGCGCGCAGCGGAGCTTCCGCCGCCGCCCAGTTCCTGGCAGTGAGCTGCTTGATCGCCAGGTCCCAGTTCCGGGATGCCGCGTGCGGCACGTTGGGGCCGGTTTCGCTTCCGAAAACGGTGGTCCTGGCCGCCGGCGTGAGCACAATGGCCGGCAGACGCGGGTTCCTCATAATGCCGCGGTCGGTGAGGTCGATCTGGCTGGATACGAAGCCGGATTGGGAGGCCTCCAGAACGCACGGCAACACGCCGTAGGCGTCGTAGACCTGGCCGAAGTCATCCAAAGTGAGGCGCACAAAATAGTCGCCGGTCTTGCCGGAAGCGGCGCCTTCGCGGATCGCATGGTCCATGCCTTGGCAGACCCGTTCCACGGTGACCAGGCGGCCGGGAGGAGAGCCGTCTTCCAGGGTAACTTTGCCGTGGAACCAGACATCGATCGCGCTAGCCGGGCTGGCAAGGAGGAGCCAGCCCAGGAGCGGCAACGCGCATGAGTGAATTCGCGGCATCGTCAGGTTAAGAGACAGGATAGCGCTTCTGCACGGAGATTGGGGCGGCGGGCCAGTCCTTGTGGATCGCGCCACCTGTGCGGGCGCGGTCATTTTGACGAATCTCAAGGCGCGTCCCCACGGGTCTAACGTCACCTTCGGACGGGACCGCTTCGTATCGGCTGTAACCGCGAGAGTTCGACGAAGTCTTGTCTGGAATCAACGCAGCGGTACCGAGCCGGGCCCCCAGGGCACCCCGTCAGCCAGCGGTCTTTGTCCTTTGACTTGAGTTTCGCGACAGAAACCAGGTAAACAACTTCCCGGGCACGCTCCGGGTGGCTGCTCGCGCGGTTAGAGAGCGTGGCCCACTTCCAGGGCAGCTTCCGTACCCGCCGCATCGAAATACTCGCGCGCCACCCAGCGGGCGGCCTCCGGCACGGCGCGCCGCACCGGTTCGGACAAACCGGGACAGACTTCCGCGGGCAAGGGGCCCGTCTGGCAGGCCAGCACTCGCACTTCGACGCCGGTCTGTTGTTGCAGCTCGCGCAGCATGTTGGATGTGGGCAACTGGTGCATGGAAAAATCGTCCAGTTTGATCACGGGGATGCCGGCCGGGTCGATTTCGAACCACTCACCCGGTTCCCGCCCGCAATCCACCGCGTCTACAATCAGCAGCCGGCGCGGACGCACCGGGCTGAGGCAAAGCGTGAACAGCAGCTTGCGCACGCCCGTTCCGGCGTCCTGGAGGCAAACACCGCCGGGAACCTCGAAGTGCGCCTCCAGGTATTCGACCAGCGCGCACCCGAAGCCGTCATCGCCGAAGAAGACGTTGCCGATGCCGAGGATCAGCACCGGCTTCGAGCAAAAGTCGGGAACCGCGTCTTCTTCAATAATTGGCATGACGGCCTCCGGCGCAGCGTGGCGCTAGTTTGCGAGCGAATCGAGCAAGCTGCCCTGGGCATCGAAGATGTCCAGCCTCACCGACATCTTTCCGTCCAGCCGGTGCGTGGCGCAGGACAGGCACGGGTCGTAGGCGCGGATAGCCATCTCGACCGTGTTCAACACCCCCTGATCGTATTTCCCGTCGTGGATCAGGCTCTTGGCGGCCTGCGTCACCGACAGGTTGATAGGAGCGTTGTTATGGGTGGTCCCGACGATCAGGTTCATGTTGGTGATCATGCCGTTGGCGTCGGTCTCGTAATCGTGAATCAGCGTGCCGCGCGGCGCTTCCGTGCAGCCGACACCCCGGGCCGCCCGCGGTGTCACTTTCACGCGGGTCTCCAGGCTGGTAATGTCCGGGTCGTCCAGCAGGCGGATGGCGTTTTCCGCGTTATAGAGCAGTTCGATCAGGCGGGCCCAGTGGTACAGCAGGGTGAGCTGCGCCGGCCGGCCGAACTTGCGCCGGAATTCCTCCAGCTCCGCTTGCGCCAGCGGGGTATCGATGAATTCGCAGACGTTGAGGCGAGCCAGCGTGTTGGCGCGGTACAGGCCCGGTGCGTCGTCTTCCAGCGAGAAGCCGCCGCGCTTTTTGGCATACGGGAACTTCAGGTAGCTCCACGACTCGATGTGTTCCCCGATGTACTCGGTGTACCGGTCATAAGGGAAATCTTCGAACGAGCCGTCGCTCGCCATCAGGCGCAGCTTGCCGTCATAGAGGTTGAGAGCGCCGTTCTCTTTGACGGTTCCGATGAACCCGCTGGTGATCACGCCCAGCGACTTCACCACGTCGAGGTACTTGGGGAACACGTTGTCTTTGGCGAAGGCAATGGAAAACTTGGCCAGTTCCAGCGCCTCATCGGCCATCTTGCGCAACTGGTCGCGTTCGTCCTTGGCCAGCGGCTTGCTAAAGCCGCCGGGAACCGCGGCCTGCGGGTGGATGGACTTGCCGGCGAGAATCTCCAGCATTTTGGCGCACATGTGCCGCACGCGGACCACGCGCCGGGCCACCTCGGGCGCGGCCTGTAACACACCGATGACGTTGCGCACCGAATAGTCGGCGTCCGGACCCAGCAGGAAGTCCGCGCCCGCCAGAAAATAAAAGTGCAGGATGTGTTCTTCCATGAAGGCGATGCTGTTGCACAGTTCGCGCAGCTTGGCCCCCGCCGGCGGCGGTTCCACCCCGAACACGGCGTCGCATGCCTTGGCTGCCGCCAGGTGGTGCGACCACGGGCAGACGCCGCAAATGCGCGGGGTAATGCGCGGCATGTCTTCCACGGGCCGCCCGATGCAGAAGCGCTCGAAACCGCGCAACTCGATGACATTTACCCGGGCCAGGTTCACATTGCCGGCATCGTCGAGCTGGATGGTGATCTTGGCGTGGCCCTCAATTCTCGTTACCGGCTGAATTACTATTGTCTTTCCCATGGCTCACCTCTTGGGCGCCGGCCGCAGGCGGCCCGCACCGGAAAATCGATTGAATGTTGCGGCCCGATCCGGAATCTGTTTCGGATCGAGACCGATTGTAGAAAGCGCGCCCATCATGTCGACCATGGGATTGGCCTTCTCCGAGATCGGTCCGAAGCACCCTTCGCACGGCATATACGCGCGGATGCAGCGCGGTGTGCCCGCGCTGCCGCCGCAGCCGGAGCGCGTCGCCGGACCGTTGCACAGAAATCCCTGTTCCATGAAGCAGCGCATCTGGTTCAGGGGAGCGCCGGGGGTGAAAGCGACCGGCTCCAGCCGCCGCCTTAATGTCGAGGTGGCCTTCTTCTCGCGGATGGTGGGACATTCGTCGCATACGCTCTTGGTCGACAGCGTAAAGGGGCGGCCTTCCAGCAGCGCGGTGAGCGCGCCCGCCACCATTTCCGGCGTGGTGGGGCAGCCGGGCAGGATCATATCCACCTTCACCGCTTCGCTGATGGCGTACACCCGATCGGTCAAGGCCGGGATATCCTCGTGGGGGAATCCATTCTTGTCGGTGGTGACACTCTCGCGGTAAACCTTGGTCAGCAATTCCTCGGTGGAGTACAGGTTGGCCAGCGCGGGGATGCCGCCATAACAGGCGCACGACCCCAACGCGATCAGGGTTTTGCATTTCCGGCGCATCTCCTGCGCCAGCAGCCTGTGTTCCTCGGTCCGGATGCCGCCGGAGATGAGGCCCACCTCCGCCTCCGGAATTTCCATTTCCGTCTTTTCGCCGGTCTGGCCATACAGCTTGTGGTCCATCAGCACCGGCATGTGGACAATCTGCACTTTCTCCAACAAATCCAACAACGGTTCGCCGATATCGAGGATTGTCACCTCGCATCCGCCGCAGATTGTGAACCACTCCTCGGCTAGTCGAGCTGCCATCTTATATGTCCTTTCTTACGACGTCAGTTCCCATATCTTCCTGCTTATCGCCTCGGATCATGAGCGCGCGCATGAAGCCTGCCCCGCCACATTAGCCAGGCTGTTCCACCGTTACTTTCTTTGCCTCTCTTCTGGTATACGCGAGGAATTTTCCTTCTTCCTCTACAATTCCGGTTTCGAAGCCCTCGCTCCGGTAACGCGCCGCCGCCTGTTCGACAGCCTCCTTCGAGGGGTATGACTGCCCATCCCACAAGAATTTCCTGCCGTTCACGATTCGATAGTTTTGCATCGACGCACCCCGCTGGCCCCCGCTAAGATTTGTACGGGCTGGGTCCCAGCCGCTTGATTAGTTCGGTAAACTCGGTCATCAGCCTGGCGAACTGCGGCCCCTCGGACGCCGATACCCACGCCAGTTTGAATCTTTCCTCTTCAATTCCGAAATCCTGCAGCATCAGGGTGATGGCCTCCGCCCGCCTTTCGGCTTTGAGATTTCCTTCCTGATAGTGGCAATCGCCGGGGTGGCATCCGCACATCACCACGCCGTCCGCGCCTTTGGTCAGAGCTTCGATCACCAGGTTCGGATGCACCATTCCCGAACACATCACCCGGATGATCCGCACGTTCGCCGGGTACTGGCAGCGCGATATGCCGGCCAGGTCCGCGCCCGCATAGGAACACCAATTGCACGCCAGCGCCAGAATGACCGGTTCAAACTCCTGTTCCACCGCCGTACCCATGGTCACATCACCTCCAGCGCGGCAGACACTTGCGCCGCCAGTTGCTCCGGCTTGAAGCCTCTCACTACAATGCCCCCCTTGGGGCAGGTCGCCTGGCAGGTGCCACAGCCTTTGCACAGGCTCTCGTTCACTTCTATGGTTTTCTTGAAGGATCCGGCTCTGATGTATTCGATCAGCGACAGTGCCTGGTAAGGGCAGGGATCCACGCAGTAGGCGCAGCCGTCGCAGTTTTCGTCTATAACGAACGAAATCGTGCCCTCCAGTTCCACGTAGTCCTTGCTCAGAATCGCGCTTGCCCGGGCCGCCGCGGCCTGCGCCTGGATGATGCTCTCGTCGATCGACTTGGGCGCGTGCGCCAGGCCGCAAACGAAAACGCCGTCGGTGGCGAAGTCCACGGGCCGGAGCTTCATATGGGCCTCCAGGAAGAAGCCGTCCTGGTTCCGCGGGATCTTCAGGAGTTGCGCCGTCTCCTGGTTTCCCTGGTCCGGCACAATCCCGGCCGAGAGCACCACCAGGCCGGCCTCAATGCGGATTTCCTGCTCCATCTGCGGCGAGTAGACGGTCACGTCCAGGCGCCCGTCGTTTTTCACCACCTCCGGCTTTCTGTCTTCCTCGTATCGCAGGAAGACAACGCCCTGTTCCCGCGCTTGGGAATAATACGATTCCCGGAAACCGTAGGTGCGTATATCCCGGTACAGGACATAGACATTTGCGTTGGGATTCTGCTGCTTGATCTTCAGGGCGTTCTTGACCGCTTCCGTGCAGCACACCCGCGAGCAGTAAGGCCGTTCCTTGTCGCGGGAGCCCACGCACTGGATCATGACGACGGTGCCCGAGATCCCGCCCTGACCCGGATCGCTCAACCTGGATTCCAGATCCAATTGGGTGATGACCTCCGGGCAGCCATTCCCGTACCCGTATTCCCTGGGCTGGTATTGGCCGGCGCCCGTCGCGACAATCACCACCCCATGTTCGACCGTCTCGACGCCGTGGCCGCCCGAAATGGTGGTTTTGAAGTGGCCGATGGATCCTTCGATGGCCGTGATCCTGGACTCGGTGAATAAGTGAATATTCTCGTCGGCGCTCACTTCGCCGATCAGCTTATGCAACTCCTCCCGAGGCTTCTCGCCGTTCAGCAGGTAGCGGATGCGGCGCAGATTTCCACCCAGCTCCTTTTCCCTTTCCACCAGGTACACGGGGACGCCCTGCGAGGCGAGCTCCCGGGCGGCCACCATGCCGGCCAGCCCGCCGCCGATTACCAGGGCCGCTTTCTGGATCGACAGCTTCCCTTTGCTCAGAGGCTCCAGCAGCCGGGACTTGGCCACCGCCATGCGGACCAGGTCCTTGGCCTTATGGGTGGCCTTCTCATGCTCGTGCATGTGCACCCAGGAGCATTGATCGCGGATGTTGGCCATCTCGAACAGATAAGGGTTGAGCCCGGCCTCGCGACAAGTGTTCCGGAACAGGGCCTCATGCGTTCGCGGCGAGCAGGAAGCCACGATCACGCGATTCAGATCGTGGTCGCGGATCTGTTGTTTGATGCGGTCCTGGGTGTCGTTCGCGCAGGTGTATACATTGTTCTCCGCATACACGACGTTGTCCAGCGTCCTGACGTACTCCACCACGCTGGGCACATCCACCACACCGGCAATATTACTTCCGCAGTGGCAGACAAAAACTCCGATTCGCGGCGGCTGCCCGTTGACGTCGATTTCGGGGGGATATTCCTTGACCGCGATCAGCGAGCCTTTGGCGCCGCTCAGCAGGGCCAGTACTTTGGCCGCGGCCGCGGACGCCTGCATCACGGTTTCCGGGATGTCCTTGGGCTCGGTGAAAGGCCCGCCCACATAGACCCCCTCCCGCACCTGCGCCGGCGCGAAAACCGAGGTTTGGCAGAAGTTGAATTGGTTCAGCTCCATGCCGAATATCCCGGCCAGTCGCTTCGCGTCACGGGGCGCCTGCATTCCAGTAGAGAGCACCACCAGGTCGTATTCGCGGGCTGTCTTCCGGTCTCCTTCGGCGAGGTAATCGATAATAAGATTTCCGGTTTCGGGTATCTCCTGTACGGACGCCGGCCTGGATCTTATATAATTGACTCCCCGGCCCTTCGCCCGCTCGTAGTACCCCTCAAAGCCCTTGCCGAATGCGCGCAAGTCCATGTAGAAGATGTCGCACTCCACGCCGTCGCCGACATGTTCCTTGGCCATCAGAGCTTCCTTGGTGGCGTACATGCAGCACACGCTGGAGCAGTAATCCCGCTCGCAATCCCGCGAACCGACGCACTGGATAAAGGCGATCCGCTGCGGCTCCCGATGGTCGCCGGGCCGCTGAACGTGGCCGGAATAAGGTCCGGATGCCGACAGGATCCGCTCGAACTGCAGCGCCGTGATGACGTTCGGGAAGCGGCCGTACCCATAGCGCGGTAGCGCTGCCGGGTCGAAAGGCTCAAACCCCGGCGCCAGCACCACCGCGCCCACCTTCACCTCCCGATGCTCTTCCCGCAGCCCAAAATCGATCGCGCCGGCTTCGCAAGCTTCGGCGCACATGTGGCAATCGGAGCAGAGGCCGCAACTGAGGCAGCGGCGCGCTTCCGCCACCGCCTGCTCCTCGGTGTAGCCGATCTGAACCTCGTCAAAGGATTTGGCCCGCCAGGCGGGCTTGCGCGCCGGCACGGGAACCTGCCGCTGCGTCTGCCAACCGGCCGTATCGACCACGTACTCGGTAGGATATGGGCCTTCCAGCTCGCGTCCCGCCCGCAGGTCCTGGCGGTTGAGCCAGCGGTCGATCGAAATCGCCGCCTTTTTGCCGGCCAGCATGGCTGTCACCACCACGTCCGGACCGGTTACGCAGTCGCCGCCGACGAACACGCCCTCGAGGGCGGTTTCCAGGGTGACGGGGTCCGCGGATAGCGTTCCCGATTTTGTCGCATCCAGCCCCAGCCGTTCCCCCAGCTTCGCCACGTCCGGCGATTGTCCGATGGAAACGATGACCGTATCGCAGGGGAGAACAAACTCCGAGCCGGGGATCGGCTGCGGAGATGGCCGTCCGCTCGAGTCCGGAGCCCCCAGCCGCATGCGCACGCACTGCAGTGCCGCCAGGCGCCCGTCTGCCGCCGCCTGGAACGATGTCGGCGCGGTGAGGAATACCAGTTTCACGCCCTCGTGCTCGGCATCTGCGATCTCGCTTGCATTGGCCGGCATTTCAGCCCGCGTGCGCCGGTATACCAGGGTGACATGCCCGGCTCCGCAGCGAAATGCCGTGCGCGCCGCGTCGAGGGCGGAGTTGCCGCCGCCAATCACCATCACACGGCGGCCGACCACTCCCGACCCTTCCAGGTTCACGCCCCGCAAAAATTCCAGGCCGCCGATTACGCCGGGCAGGTCTTCGCCCGGCACCGCCAGCCGGCGCTCCAGGTGGGCGCCGATGGCCACGAACACCGCGGCGTATTGCCGCCGCAGCTCGTCGAAGCGGACGGCCCGCCCGACAGGCGTATCCACGCGGATCTGGACGCCGAGGGCGCTCAGCCGTGCCAACTCGGCATGCAGCACCGGCCGTGGCAGCCGGAACGAGGGAATACCCACCGCCAGCATCCCGCCGGCCACCGGCAACGCCTCGAAGACTACGGGTTGATAGCCCTTCTGGCGAAGGTGGTAGGCACAAGCCAGGCCCGCGGGCCCGGAGCCCACAACCGCAATTTGCTCCGGCCGCTCCGGCGCCCTCGGCTTGGGGAGTTGGTAATCGGGACGCCGGTCGGTCACGAAGCGCTTGATCGCCGGCATGTTGATCCGGTCGTCCACCGTCCCGCGGGTGCAGGCGGCGCCGCAGGGATGCGTACAGACCCGGCCGCAAATGGACGGCAGGGGATTGTCCCGGAGGATGACGTCGAGCGCCTCATCGAAACGGCCCTGCGCCACCAGCGCGACGTACCCCTGCGCGCTCTGGTGGATGGGGCACATTGCCTGGCACGGAGAGACGCCGCGCCGGGAAATCGCAAAGACATTGGGAACCGCTTGCGGGAAGGGCCGGTAAATGGCCTTCCGCTGACCCAGCCCGAAATCGAACTCGGAGGGCAGCGTCACCGGGCAGGAATTGGTGCACAACCCGCAGCCGGTGCATCGGCTCTCGTCCACGAACCGCGGACGCCGCTTGACCGTGATCGTGAAGTTTCCGGCCTGCCCCTCCACCCGTTCCACGTCGCTCAGGGTGAGGATCTCGATATCGCGATGCCGGCCGATTTCCACCAGTCGCGGCGCCATCGTGCACATGGCGCAGTCGTTGGTCGGAAACGTCTTATCGAGCTGAGCCATCCTGCCGCCGATGGCGGACTTGGTCTCTACAAGATAAACCTTGATGCCTGCGTCCGCCAGGTCCAGCGCGGCCTGCATCCCCCCGATGCCACCGCCCACCACCATCGCGGCGCCCACAACGGAGTTCCGATCCTGGGCATTCATGCCGTCTTTTCCTCCAGGGTCATTTCAGCCTCCAAGGCCCTTTCCTTCACCGCGGTAAAGTAGAGCGCCAGAGGACGATACATCATGTGCGACGAACCTCCGAACGGTATCTCAACCAGGAGCATGGGAACCACGATCATGAGGTGAACGGCGTAGGCATAATGAGCGCTCAACCCCAGCCCCACATACCTGAGAACATGCACCGCCATGCCGCTCAACGCCGTCAGAAGCAAGAGCACCGGCAGCATGGCGTCGCTCAACCCGGACTGCCTGTAGACCGGTGCGCGCTTCCTGGCCCGCTCGATCAGAATGTCGAGCGAACCTACGACTATAAAAGCAGCCGCCAGGTAGCCGAGCCATCTTTGCGGATTATAGATAGGGTAGATGTTGTCCGTCTGGAACCATCGCAGGAAGAAAAACTTAATTACGAACATCAGGCTGCAACCGCACGCGAGAAACCAATGCATGATCCATCGCCGCTTCTGCATGGTGGCGGGGCACTTCAGAATCCGCTTGTGCGTGACCATTTGCAGAAACATGGTCTTGGCTTCGGCCAAATAGAACTTCAGAGGGATGGCCGCATGGGGGCCGCGACGCATGGTGAGTGAAAACATGCGTGCTGTGTGGGATGCAATGAAAGCTGCCGATAATAAGAAAACGGCTACCGTGAAATACGTGATCCTGCCGAACATGTGCTCCAACCCCATGGCTGTGGAGCCAAAAACTGAGACTTCCAGATGCACGACATACAGATGATAGAGAATGATGAGCGCCAGGACCAGGGCAGCTACAGATGAGAGCGCCCCTATTTCCCACTTCGGTGAACGGCAGATTCTTCGAGACAAGCCGGTCCAGTCGTACTGCGCCGTCAGATATCGCCGCAGCGTCTTCATCGACTCCCGGGGTCTAGCTTCTCTCGGACAAGTGATCGAACAATCTCCGCAGTCGTGACACAGCCATGGATCGAGGCTCTGGTGCACGGAGTCCTTCAACCCTAGCACCACCGATTGCATGGTCCTGCGAGGAAAGGAAGCTGAATCGGTCGCCAGGTCGCAATCGATGGTGCAGCTACCGCAATTGAAGCAACCGCGTGCGTTGAAGACACCGTACCTGCGGACTTCGGCTAGCAGTAAGGGATCGGACGTTTCTGTCATATCGGGCTCGTGCGATGGTTCAGGAGGGCCGGTTCCCAGTCACCCGGGAGCAGGCAATGTCCGGCTGGCGCGGCAGTCAGGCCCATGGCCGGCGCTGGTGGACATCCTGCCGTGGAGCGATTGCGTTCCAGGCTGGGGTTGGGTAAGGCGGTTCGCCGGTGGGCGGGAAAGGAGTGTCGCTCAGAACTGGCCGGATGCACCATGAGCTTTCGCTCCTCTCAGGTCTCATAAGCCCCGTAGTGCCGGCCCACCGCGAGTTCCGGGTAACGTAATTACCCCGGTCAAAGATTCAACCTGATTAACTATTTCATGACAGAATCCTGTCTGTCAATGATTTTCTCAACACTTCTTGTGACAAATTGTTGGAATATTCGACAATAAGACCTGTAAACCATTTAATCGATTATCGTTGAGCTCCAACGTTAATTAGGACCAATTTGGTCGCGCTCCCAGCCGGCCTCTGCGCATAGGGGGCCGATAGCGTGGCGGCCTATGGAAGAAACCTTGGCGGCTCAAGTTCCGGGAAGCCAAGAATCTGCTCTACGGCTCCCAGCAACCCACTCGCGGGACCAGGAAAGTCAGCGAATAGCGGAGTGTCCACACCGGCGGCCTGATGCCATATGGCATCCGCGCGGGATCGCTTCGGCCGAGCGTGGCGACGATACGCCACCCACTGCCGTGAAAGCCTCCCCCAACCCGACGCGACCGCAGGCGGGCAGATGCAAGTCCGGCCGTCCGTAAGGCAAGAAATGCAGGTCAGGCCGGACGAGCCGAACTGCGGCGCCGGAACGGAGGCCTCTTGGCGCAGGGAGAACGCCCGCGGGTTCCACCGCTGAAACCGAAGCTGAACATTAACTAACCAAATAGCCTTGGGTTGCCCAGGACCGTCCGCAATGCAATGCAGGTCACCCCGCCCGTTTTGCAATTGGCATGAGGCCGCAGCCAAACTGCTGGCGGACTCAGCGCCGCGATTGACGATGCGCGCCGCCGCCCAGCCCGCCCAGATCGATGATCACGGCGATCAGCAGCCACAA
>Ga0182030_10008839_pt1 | contig 20750 bp, 13 predicted proteins | sample 812S3MmetaG_FD_121299 | JGI IMG/M metagenome (GOLD analysis project Ga0182030, IMG submission 121299) | Permafrost microbial communities from Stordalen Mire, Sweden - 812S3M metaG (Illumina Assembly) | ecosystem: Environmental > Terrestrial > Soil > Wetlands > Permafrost | place: Sweden...
CAGGAAAACAACCTGGAAGGCATGGTTGGCAAACAAGGGGACAGCACCTACCAACCAGGCGCCAGGTCACGCTCATGGTTGAAAGTCAAAGTCTCACTAACTGACGAATTTTTGGTTTGCGGCTATACCGAAGGCACAGGCTCGCGTCGCCACACCTTTGGATCGTTATTGCTTGGTGAAAATGACGACAACGGCAAGCTGCAATATGTTGGTGGTGTTGGCACCGGCTTTAATGACAAGAAATTAAATGCACTTCTCACGCAGATGAAAAAGCTGGTAACAAAGACGTGCCCCTTTAAAGAGAAGCCGAAAGGAAAGTTAAACCCTATATGGCTGGAGCCGAAACTCGTCGCTGAAGTCAAATATCTGGAGCGTACACAGGAGAATATATTGCGAGCTCCAGTTTACATGCATTTGAGAGAAGATATAGAACCTGCGAATGTCAAAGAAGCCGCTATTGTTCATGTGGCTGACGAGGTATCGAAGAAGGCCTCCTCTGTTAAAGCTCGAAAAGGTGCTGCAACGGCGAAAATCGTGGATGAAACATTCGAGTCCAGGCGTCCGAAGAAAAATTCTAATCAACATGCCGCCGACTTTTCAAAAAATGTGCTCTGGGTGCTTGAACAATTAGACAATGACAAGGAAAAGCTGACTCTGGAAGTAGCGCAAACTATTATTCCTGTCACCAGTTTGGACAAAGTTTTTTGGCCGGCCACTGATAGTGCTCCCGCGATTACAAAGAGGGACTACATTCGATATTTAGCCAAGGTTTCCGATTTTGTAATTCCTCATTTGACCGATCGCCTCATCACTCTTGTGCGATTTCCAAATGGCATACAAGGGATGCGCTTCTATCAGAAACACTGGGAGCAGGGACTTCCGAAGTTTGTGAAGACGGCACGCGTCTTTACGGAGGGCGAAAAAAAGGATCAAGATTTTCTGGTTTGCAATAATATTTCGACTCTTTTATGGCTGGGACAAATTGCGGATCTTGAACTGCATACCTCGCACACGCGCATCGATCAATCGCCCGATGCGACCCATTTATCGTTGGATATGACAGGTTCTGCAAAGGCATTAGACGATTCAATCGCCAATTATCCAGACTACATTGTTCTGGATCTCGACCCGTATTTATACAGCGGTAAGGAAAAGAAGGGTGAGGAGCCTGAGCTACACCGCCAGGGCTTCGAAAATTGTCGCGAGGTTGCATTCATTTTAAAATCTCAACTGGATAGTTTGAAAGTTACCAGTTTCGTTAAAACATCAGGTAAGACTGGGTTGCACATTTACATTCCAATCAAACGAAACATCGACTATGACACAGTAAGAACGATATCTGAGGTCATTTGCCGTCAGGTATTGAAAGAACATCCAGATAAAGTGACTATGGAGTGGAAGGTAAAGGATCGAGGTGGCAAAATTTTCCTGGACCATAATATGAATGCGCGTTCCAAAAGTTTATCTTCAATCTATTCTGTCCGCGTTGCACCAGAGGCCTGTGTATCAACGCCGATAAATTGGGATGAACTAAAGGACGTTTATCCAACCGACTTCAATACGCTCACCCTACCCAACCGGCTCCTGCAAGTTGGCGACCGGTGGCATGATATTTTGGAGCACAAAAATGATTTGAAAGCTCTATTTAATAGACCGGTAAAACCGGACAAATAGCGATCAAATTCACATTCTGGAAGCGAAAATTTAAAAATAGACCAATCAGATCCAAACAAACATTGCGATAAAAAAGATGGACATTTCTATTTGATATCAATTCAGTCTCTTGCCGCTAATCTTTTGATTTCACTGATTAGAGCTTTCGAAACCTAATTTACGGTAAAGACTTACAGCGGGTTGATTGGTACTCGTAACAACGAGAGAAATATTTGGCTGATTCAATTTGTTCAGGCTGTTTGTACTGAGTTTGATTAAGTGTCCGGCAAGTCCCTTTTTTTGAAAGTCGGGGTGAGTGAGGCTAAATGCCAGCAAAGGTCCTGTCTTCTCAAAATCTGTCACCACAGATGCTGCAATGGCAGAATTGTGTTTATTTTCTTGAAACGCTATAAATGACGCGTCGAAGATGATGGCACCATATTGGCCTTCTAAAATTGATTCCGCTGCTGCCAGTGTTTCTTCTAAAGTTTCGCCTTCATAGTCAACTGTGCCCAGATAGCTTGCGTACATTAACTTTCCAAGCTCCTTTCCGTCGGTTTTTTGTAGATTTCTCAAAATGAGATCAGGGACATCTGGTAACTCTTTCAATTCAAATGGTTCAGTTTTACGCATCATCGAAAGCCTGTGGTTTTTCATCTATCACCTATCTGGACTGTCTCACTAATATTTACCCTTTTTACTGGTGTCTTGTTTTGATTGCCGATTGTGACAGCTTCGCCACCCCAGAGTCGCTGGAGGAGCCCTGGGCTGACACCACATCTGCAACCGACTGGCTGGTAATGACTGTGCAGTTCATTGCGACGGGGAGCTGACGTTTGCTCCATCAAAGTAGGCTTGAACGCGTACTGATTAAATGACCGCACTTCTGCAGCCCTCGGCTTTTCTGGACAGAGTTTTTAAGCTTAGCATCTAGAAAAAATAGGTGAATCGCTGCTGTGCGCCTTTTCGAAGTGCGCAAAGAATGTTGCCGTGCTCTATCGTGTACGCTCGTTGGTGTTAAGCGGGAGATTATTCAACATTCGCCAATAAGAATGCAGGATCAGCTCGGACATATTTTCCGCCTCTTTGACGCCGATTGATTCCAGGCTCTGTGCCAGTTTAGAATGTCCCCGTAGATCGAATCTGTTTCTAATCCACATCTCCAGAAAGAAGTGATACTGCCCAAGATCATTCTCGGTTCCTTCTTTGATCTTCTTGATTAAGGCAGCGTCGAGCTCAACATTCAACTGGGTGAAACACTCAGCCAACGTCGCTGGCATGTATCCGCGTTCGCCCAGAACCTTTTGTTTAATGACTTCCGCTTTTATCAGTCCATTGGTCTCGTGCTGAAGCTGCCAGTTCTGAATCGGTCCATTTCTCAGCTTACAAGAAATGCTTTTGCCGTCTTTCGACCAACTCAGCTCGCTAATTTGCCCCTTGAACGGATGCTTCGTAAGAGGCTTTCCTGTTTCCGAAACATAGACAACTGCCTCGCTGAATTGCCAATCTGCAACGACGATGTATCGTCCATCGGGCGACCAATCGAAGGGCGGTCGTCCGCCTCCGTTGATTAGAATCGTCGTCAGCTCTTTATTGCCCAAAGCGTCCCAAATTTGCACATTATGTTCGTCGGTGTTAAACGCAATTCTTTTGCTGTCTGGCGCCCACAGCACCCTCGACCCGGGCCTTCCCGAGATTTCCACTAAAGTCTTTTGAGTTGACGCATCCCAGGCGATCACGCAACGTGAAAATGCAGGGTTACCAGATTTTGTGCCAATAGCCACTATATACTTGCCATCTCTTGACCAGTTTGGAGCAAACGCGTCACCGCCTTTGATACCGTCGAATATGTATATTTCATGACCGTTGCTCGCATCCAAAACGCGCACCACGCGGTCGGCAGCGACTGCTATTTTTTTACTGTCAGGCGACCAGGCAATTCCCAAAATTGTATTAAGCCGACCTTGTGGGTAACTCCACAAGATGTGTCCATCCCGCGTGCTCTTTAGCAGAAGTTTTTCGTCGAAAGAAGGCTCGCGCGAGATGTCAGCCAGGAAAAATCCGTCAGGAGATTTCCGAGGACCGAACAAGGCATTCACTTCCTGCTCTTTCTGCGTAGCACTGACTGGCAGGAAGAATCCCAGGGTCACGGTCGTGGCAATGCTAATAACGAGTCTACGACTGAAGCCCCGCACGATGAAAATAGATTTGTTCGGCGGCTTGCTGTCGATGTAATATCCAGGACGTTCTTTAAACAAGATGACTCCTAAGCACAGTAATAGCGGGAGCCCAACCTTTTTCCCAAACGGGGTAAGCTCGCGAAGTAGTGGTCACGGTTTTCTAATCAAATAAGACAAATCAACTTGTTCTACTTTACCTTTGATCCAAATCTCTCGAATGAAGACGTATTTGTCTCCCATCGTGTAGAGCCGTAGCCTGTATTCTTTTCCTTCAGCTTTCCCTTTGAGGCAATATAAGTCCCCTTCCCGATGGCCTTCAGCAAGGAAGTTGTCCTGTTTCATGGTGGCACGGTGTCCCCTCACAACAAGCGTCATATCTTTCGTCAGGTCCTTACCATCTCTGAACGCATGGGCTGTAATCGTAAGCGTATCTCTGTCCTTGATCACCATGGTTTCGGCATACGCTTCCTTTTTGATTGGCTTGCCGTCAGAAATTTCAAAACTAACATCGTCCCAATTTCCAGCCAGGAAAGAAACTAGATCGTTTGCCTGCTCACTGGATTGAGCGGCCGGAGAAAGAAAGAAGGGCACAGTCACGCAAATCAATCCAAATGCCCAAATCCAAAGTTTTCTCCACGCCTTGATCAGTTGGTTCATTATCATCGGTACCTTCGAAAAAGCACTGCGGTTTCGCATCAACACCAGTCGGCACCGCAATCGCGGACATCCGCTATCTTACAGAGAAATGCTGTGGCTGCCGCTATCACCTTAACTCGTCTTTGCCAATTCCCACAGCAGCCAGCCCCTCTGAAAATGGATTGGCATATGCGAATTGCTCTGGAATCACGAATACACCATTCTTGTTAATATAACCATAATTGTCGCGGTCAGAGGCCAGTGCTATTGCCAGTCCATCGTGAAAAGGTCGCAAATTTGCGATGGCAAGATTGGTGTCCATATAAAAAAGCCAGGTATGTTTAGACAACATAAGACCAGGTTGATCATTGCGAAATAGATCAAGCGTCGACGATTTAGCTCTCCGCCAATTCCGAGCATACAGGCATCAATGGCACTTACAATACCAACCTGAAGTAACACATGTAATCATACGGCACAGCACTTCGACTTGATCTTCACAACAATCAATGGACCGACATTCGCTTTTTGAGCAGAACTTTGGACCGTTCGTCAATGCCGATTAAACCCAGATCATACAAGCGCTTAGTGGCAAGGATCGTCGATGCTTGGAAATTAGGCAGTATGGATGCCCTTTTTGTCATGGCAAGCCAGTGAATAAGAACACAGATACGCTACACTGGCACTACTTTTAAGAGCTGCAACTTCGATTAAGGACCCACCATGAGACGAAAAGCCTCCGCATTTTTATTAGCTGCTGGGATTCTATTTGCAATCTCTAACCCCGCGAATGCAACAGACCTCAAGGGGATGCACCCGATTGGAAACGCGATCGCAGTAGTCAATCCATCGAAACCCTCGAACTCTGTGGTAATTGATTGTGACGACAAGAGCCAGGTCTGCTTACAAGTGTTGGCACCAGATTTAGTGCGTGTCAGGGCATCGTTTCAAAAGAGTTTGCCGCTACATGATCACTCATGGGCGATCGAACGCGCTGACTTGGCCCAGTTGCCGACCACAGTTTCAGAAACGAAAGACGCGATCATTCTTGAAACCAGCGCGCTACGCATTGTGGTCAAGCTCAAACCTCTGCTCATTTCTTTCTACGACATCCAGACTGGTCGCTTGATCAACGCTGATTCACTTGCAATGCAATTTGATCCGACCAGCGGGGCAGTGGCAGCTACAAAATCCCTAGGTGCGGCAGATGCTGGCGGTGCAAATGGTCTGGAAGAACACTTCTATGGGTTAGGGGAAAAGGCTGCTCATTTGGACAAGCTCCATCAAAAATTTGAAATGTGGAGTTCCGACACGCCTGGGTACACATTGGCCACCGATCCGATATATCAAAGTATTCCCTTCTACATCGGTCTCTTGACGGAGCCAGCCGATACAGTTAGCAGGATATCCAGCACGCAAAATACGCCAAATGTCACCAAAACAGTCGATGCGTTAAGTCCGGATAAAACGCGGGATTTGGCTTATGGGATGTTCTTCGACAATAGTTTCCATACGCATTTCGATATGGGTTCGTCCGATCCTAAGACAGTCTCCTTCCAGAGTGATGGCGGCGAGATGAATTACTACTTCTTCTATGGACCCTCTATGAAAAAAGTGGTGACTCGCTATACCGAACTGACCGGACGCATGCCATTGCCACCCAAATGGGCGCTCGGACATCAGCAAAGCCGTTGGAGTTACGGCAGCGAGCAAGAAGTCAAAGAAATCGTGACTCGCTATCGCAAGGACAAAATCCCACTCGATGTAATCCACCTGGACATCGATTATATGGACGATTACAGAGTATTCACTTTCAACCACGACCGCTTTCCTGATCCGCCAGGTCTAATGAAGTGGCTGGCGGATCGAGGTGTCAAGGTTGTGACGATCATTGATCCCGGCGTTAAGTACGAGCCGGGCGGAAGCTACAAAGTCTTCAACGAAGGCACAGCGAAAAATTACTTCCTTAAGCAAACAAATGGCGAACCTTACGTCGGGAAGGTGTGGCCCGGCGAGTCGGTGTTTGTCGATTATACTCTGCCTGAAGCGGCTAAATGGTGGGGCGATCTGCACAGTTCTCTTCTCCAAGCCGGTGTTTCCGGAATCTGGAACGATATGAACGAGCCTGCAGATTTTGAAAGCAGAGACGGACTGAAATGGAAGGACGTGGTGAACTATGACGATGGAGAACACTCCAAGCATGCGAAGATGCGAAATCTTTTCGCCATGCTCGAATGCAAAGCAACGTACGAAGGATTAAAACGCTTGCGTCCAAACGATCGTCCATATGTGATTACACGCAGTGGATTCGCTGGCATACAGCGCTATGCCACCATGTGGACCGGTGACTGCAATAGTACATGGGACGCTCTTGCCTTAAGCATTCCGATGTTTGAAACGCTCGGTGTCTGCGGTGAGCCGTTTGTAGGCGCAGATTGCGGTGGCTTCCTGGGACAAACCAACGGCGAGCTCCTGACCCGCTGGTATCAAGTCGGTTTCCTCTCGCCGTTTTTCAGAAACCATCACGCCAAAGACAATAACTACCAGGAACCATGGCGCTTCGGACAACAATACGAGGACATCATCCGTAAATATGTTGAATTGCGTTATCGTTTATTACCGCACCTGTACACAGTGCTTGCTGAGGCTCATGAAACCGGCGTTCCCTGGATTCGTCCACTAATTCTTGAATATCAAGACGACAAGAACGCGTTAAACGTCGATGATGAATTTATGGTCGGCGACGAGCTCTTGTGCGCACCCGTTCTCAAAGCCGGAGCAACTTCGCGTGATGTCTATCTGCCTGCTGGTGAATGGTACGACTACTTCACGAACGAGAAATACAAAGGTGATCAGCACGTTTTGGTTCAAGCACCACTAGATAAGGTGCCATTGTTTGTCAAAGCGGGAAGTGTTCTACCAACTGGCCCTGTCGTCGACTTTATTGGACAAGGTTCAGAACAAAGCTCAGGACAAGCTGCTGAACAGCCTGTCAAATTCGAGATTTTTCCGGACAATGCCGGCAGCGCGACTGGACATTTATACGAAGACGATGGCCATACTCCCGCATATTTGACCGGGGTCTGCAGTCACCGGACGCTTAAATTCACGAACGGCAAACTGACTTCCAGTTCCGACAAGGACAATCAGGAGACGACAGTCTCCGACAGCCTCGTTGTGCTGCACAATTCGAGATAGCAATAGCTCGTTATTAAATGCGCCGCTGAAGCAGGCGTCCATCTCGATGATTAATTAGCCCACTCCTAATGGATCGAGCTTCGCAATTTCTCGACCTTCTGAACAAATCTTTCGTACACTGCTTGATTGGCTTCTGCAAGTTCCTTCAGGTAAGGCATTGCTTTTTCCTTAGCCTCGTCGGCTGGTTTGTCATCCGACTGTTCTCCATATTTATCCACATCATTCCTGGCCAGGAAGTCGCTTTCATTATTGCGCAACCAATCTTCGTGCATTGTGGCAAGAACATTCAGTGACAACTGACAGTCGTTCTTGGCCTCGTCTGTGTCACCTAGTCCAATGTTGGCGACAGCCCGTTGCTGTAACAGATCGAAGAAGATTGCCTTCCAGCCGAGTCGACGGTCCTTCAAACTTTGGCCGGCTAGAAAGGAAGACTTGATAGGCGCGGTCAAATTAACTACAGGTGTCGATGTCGGATCTAAAAACAGGGACTGTATGCCTTTGTCGCAAAGCGCTCTTGCATCTGCGAACTGTTTGTTCTTGTTAGCAGCGACGGCATCGGTCAAATTTCGCTCGATGTGATTTCCCGACGAATCCTTTTGTCCGGGACCGGCGGTAGGAACTCCGCGCTTGGTCGAAGACGCATTATCCGAAGGAATTGGCATTCCCAATCTCTTCGAGGCGAAGTTGCGAAGTTTAGAATTCCATGTCCCCAAAAGGTCTTCATCAGCATTCATATGCCACGAGAGCCGCTCGTTTTTATCGGGTGCGGCTTGTATCGATATTATCTTTGAGATGCCAAATGACACGGGAGTCATGTTTGCGTAAGTAAGCGTTTGACCTCTTCGAACGTCGCTAAGTAATATTGGACGTTGCATTTTATTGTCATACGAAACAGCGAACGGTGACGTGAAGAGGATGTCGCTTTGTTCAGCGCGCCAATCCTCAGGCTTCAAGATCGTATTAGCTTCCATATCATGTGTCGCGATCATCTTTTTACCGGTTGTATTGACCTTGAAATTCGAGTCGGGAATATCCAGCTCTCCGCCGCATAGCCAGAAGAAAGCAACTTCCAGAGCAAATACAATCCATAGAGAGAAAATAGCTATCAGGACTCTCTTCTCGCCTGGAAATAATTTTGGAAGGACGCCTCCACCAGGTGTGGCAGATGAGGCAGGTACAAGCTCTACTGTTCGACCAACGATAACATCATTGATCGTTTGATTGCGGGAGTTGACGAAGAAGACATTACCAAAGAGAGCCGCAAAGAAAAGTACGATGCCCGCGAAAACACCGCCCAGCAACATGGGTAGCTTAAGTATAGAAAGCGTGTCCGGAATAGTATTAAGAAGAATTTGCGGGATGGCAAATGCACAAATTATTCCGACAATAAATAATGCCGGCGGAACTACCGATTTGAAAATGACGCGCCAGAACGTCATTCGTTTTCGCGATCGATCCATTACCCTCATTTTGAGCAAGCGCTTTCCCGGTGTGGCCATGGCCAGGGAAGGCTCGAATCCGGCTTGGTACAACCACTCACCGAACAAGAATGTACATATAATCAGGAAACCGCATGCAAATTTAAAACAAGGCGACAGGCTTACCAATTGGTGATAGGAAATGACTCGCGGAATGACATTCATGAATATGAAGTAGCTTAAAATAAGTTGGGCGAACACGGACCAAATTAGTGGCGCAACAACCGCGTCATCAATCAACGACGCGAACACCCGTCGCCAAAAACCTGCGTATTTGGGGACATCGGCTGCGTCTACAGGCGCGGTTCCGATGACACTCGCGGCGAAATTTGTTTGGTTCCACGGAGCACCGCTGGTAGCAATATTAGGCGAAACCGGATTCGCATCGAATATTACATTTTTAGAATCTGCTGCGGATGACGGCTGAGTCAAATTGATATCAGCCTTGGTTTTCGTCTTCCGTATAAAATCCCACATTGAAGCCTGTTGACGCCTGCGGAGAGAAACTATGAAGATGCGGAGCAGAGTAGTAAGCGGTCAAGGTGAGTCAAAGCGCGTCGTGAGCTTTACGCAGACCCAGTGTATTCCCCATGTTATAGCAGAGTCGTGGGTTATGTGTGAACTCAATGAGTATTTTTTGTCGCGGCTAAATTACTTGCGCCGCAATGACGCGCATAACTACCTGCGAGTACACCGTCAGCGGTGGCTCCCTGACTCCGTCATTTGACTGACACTTCCGCAGGGCTGAAAATTGGATCGAGCGTTTTCGAGCACTTGCTTTAGTTGATATGATCCAAAATCCGCAACCGGTTTGCAGGAATGCTAACTTTCACATTCCTTTCACGCGCCACCGTGCATTATAGGTTCTCATCGAAGCGCAAGTGCTCGGAAAGATGCTTTCAGCTTCAAGACTAACTTACTAATACTTTTTGAGGGCGGTGAATACAATGGCAATGGGCGACAATATCTCTCCAGAAAAAGGTGCTCTCACCTCTGGAGATGCGGGCGCAAAAGCTGGAGACGCGGGCGCAAAAGCCTCGGCTATACTTTGTAATGAAGCCCATGAGGCGTGTAAAGTTGGTGCAAAAGGTGCAACTAAGAGTGGTGCAACGTCTGCCGACGGTTCGATTGACTTCGCCGCCGCTCACGATCCTTATGCAGCTTCCACGCGCGGTTTAGCGCAAGACGGGCAGCATTCCGACAAAAATTCAGCTCCCTCACCACAAACCAGACCCAGAAACGACAATCATCAAGTTCTGGACCAAACGCGTATCCAGCCGAAGAAATCGTAAGCCCATAAAAGAGAGATATATTCATCAATGGCCGCTCGGTCGTAGAGAATGCGGCTGACTATTTCCAGACTATTCCCTGCAGGGCTTTTACCGCCTCGTTCATGTGGGCTGCATAGTCCTTGCCGCTGGCAGTGTACGAGACTTCCTGCACGACCGATCCGCTACCGTCCGCGTCCACATATAATGTCTGAGAACTCGTATGGGCAGCGTCTCTGTAACTGCCATCTACGCCTAAAACGCGCTTGCCATTGAGGTCTTTGGTGGCAGCAGAAGAGATGTCGAAATCCTGTGCTTTGTCGCGCAGCACCTCGGTTAAAGCTTTGATCTCATTGTCTTGCAGTTGATGGGGCGCCTTGGCCAGGCAAGCCTTAAAGGCCTTGGCCGCATCTTCACTTACTCTCGCTCCGCGATAGAAGGAGTTGAGCCGGATATTATCATGTCCCGGTGCGTGGTATTCGGTCAATCCAGCCCCCGCGGGTAATTTGACTTCAGGTCGCTGTTCCCATCCCTTCGGCACGGGCAGCGCCTGTATCTGGCCGGTCGAGATCACATCGCCTCCTTTCTGTCTGGGCGGTGATTGGAACGTACGATTAAAGAGCGATTCGACGGACGGATCCAACTGCCCCGCCTGAGCGACTTGAACAATTTTTGAGTCGTGTTTTAGATCGGGCAGGTCTGTCATCCTATGTCCTCTGAGTTGAGTTTATATTATTGATTGTTTTGGACGTAACCGGCGATTTGGTTTAACAAGTTGACTTGGTCCGCTTGCGGCAGATCGGCAATAGCCTTCTTTAAATATTCCTGCTCGCGCGCATATTCTCCATCGGCCCATGGATTGTATCCAAAAATTCTGCTGGCGTGATTGTGATTGTGCACCATGTCAAAAGCTGCCGAACGTAATTCTTCCTTGTACCAGGCGTCGGTGATTAGATTATCCTTGTGCGCTTCTTGGGCCAGGCGCATCTTTGCGTCTGGTGGCAGCTGGTGAATCACAGCCTCTATCTCTTTCCACTCACTCAGCCTCTCTTCATTTGAGGTATTGGTCTCCTGCCAGTGTTTTGACATTTCCTGCATAATTTTCTTCGTCTGTTCCTCCGCTTGCGCCGGAGTTATGTCGTTGGTGGCCAGCTGGTGCCGGATTAGATCAGCTTCTTTCTGTGGATCATAGATGCCGTGTGCTTTATTGTATTCGACGTCGCTTTTCAGCGTTTTTTCTGCATCTTCCTTAAACTGCATCGCCGTATACAGGTCATGAACATTGACCGGATTACCCTTACCATGGTCGGCGGCTTTGTTCCACTGATTGTCGACGCATACCTGGCCTGTGTTTTCGTCGTAGTCGGTAACGGTCACCACATGATAGCCGCCAGAGCCGCCTGCCGCGCCCCGACCCGAATCTGAGTAGAACGGCTCGTTGTTGGTATCTACAAAAATCACAACCGGTAGCTTGTGCTGGTCCTTGAGCTCTTTCAGCTTCGCTTTTAGCTCTGCTTCCGAGTGCACTGCTGTTACACCACCTTCGGACTTGCCCCAGGCCTGCAATAGCACGTCTTTTTCGTCCTTTCCGGTGATGGAATTGCTTATATCGGTAATCGCCTTGTCAGCAAGGTCAGGCTGCCGTACGTTCGAGCCCCACCAACCTAAGAAGCCGCCTTGAGTAACTTCCTGTGGTGGCTTTTTGGAGTTGTCCATGAGGCGCTCGCCGGTGTCGGCGTTGTCTCCCGGTGTGGGATCATGCTGCTCGTAGTGAATGTTGGTGCCGTTTTTAGCATTTTCTTGAGCGTAGTGAATGTTGACTGCAGTGACTTCGAAAATTTCGCTCGCATGGGTGCGTTGCCCATCCCTCGGCGGCCAGGTTTTGGACTGATCGTGGGCGGATGGATCGACCTTCACCACAGTGCCATCCGGAGCATGATACTCTCCGGTGAGCGCGACGTCGGCGACCAGCTTTGCTGCTGCGGCCGGATCGCGGGTGTATGTACGACATTCGACAGCAGTTACATTGCAAGTATCGTGGAAACCCTGGCTAATGTCGGTTGGCACGGCTGCCTGGTGCATCACTTCCTGGGCGATGTGCTGTCTTTCTAGTGGTGAGAGAGGCTTGTCGCCAGTGGCCGCGTTGACGCGCTCGATTTGTTGATAGGTCTTCAGGATTTCATCCTGCGACAGTCCGTCCCGCTTGGCCCGGTCCTCGAAATCGGTCATGTCCTTTTTGAATTTAGAGAGCTCCGGCTCCTTCAAAGTTTTGTCGGCCCAGTCGCTCAGGTTCTTGTGCTCGGTGGCGACATCGGTCTGCTTAGCCGCATCCGCCGCCTTGAGGTTGTCTTTTACAGCCGGGTTGGCGTCGATATATTTCTGCACGGCTGCGATGTTCGTAGCGGCGTTCAACTTGCTAGCCTCGGTCTGCTCGACGAGATGCTTCCAGCTGGGATCGTTTTCCCCCTGGAGCAGCTGCTGCTTTTGCAGCTCAGTCAGAGTCCCCTTAGCGGACTTCTCGAGCAGCGTGGTCAAATCGCTCTTGCCGTGGCTCTTTTCGTATGCAGCAGTAAGAGAGCTGTCGGGACTGCTGGTTTCAGTCCGGCTTTGTAGATACTTTTGCCAGGTCGAATCGCTTGCCAGCTGGCCGCTTTGCTGCTCTTTTTGAAATTTGTCGATTAATTCGCGAGCCCCGACCTGCGGAGGGGCGGACGTGTCGTCGAAATGAAGAGGACCGGAGTCGACTTTGAAAGCATTATTGATGGTGTCCCAGGGTCCGCTTTTGAGCTGCTTGTCGCTGGGATTTACCTGCCCCCTGCCTGAGATCGGCGTTATGTCTAGAACACTCGGCGTGGAGTCTGTGGTGCGGGCTTTATCTGGAGCTTGTGTTGGTTGGAAGAGCTGGGCTGTTTCGGGGTTGGTAAGGGTAGCTGACTGTGTTTGGCTGGTGTCGCGACCGATTTGCAGCGCCAGTTTGAGACTGTCTATTGCGTCCGGACGATTAGTGGCCGCCGCCGGATTGGCGGTAGCTTTTGTTTTGTCTACGCTCTGGTCAGTTGCGGTCGTAGTTGTTGTATCGGTGCCGGAGGACATTGCGATAACCTGTGCTAGAGTTCTGACACTTTATTCCCAAAAAGTAGCGATTGCAGACGGTTAAGTGATTCGCTACCTATCGTAAACCTATCGCCTGCTTTCAAATAGCTCAATGAACATTGGATGAACTCTGGTGTTCTCTTTTTCCACGTGCACTACAAAATCATCTTGCACCACTTGTATGTTAGTGAGCAGCTTATCTCTCAGTTCACATGTAGGCACGGAATCAACAAGCGTTCTCTGAATACCAGCTAGTGCGTTGCCACATCCATCGTGTTCTTTTTCCATTTCAGCTAAACGTTCGAGCAGATTTATTTCGGTTGGTACCGCGCTACCACCGGATTCAAGCGCTATGCCGGTGGGAAACAATACTGTCTCCTCATCTTTTAAATGTGTCTCTACTTTCGTTCTTACCTTGGTATAGATTTGCTTGGCCTCGGTCAATGGCTCGTTATCTGGATACTCAGACGATAATGAACACATTAGCTCAGAGATTTTCGGAAGCTCTCGTCGCAGCAGGCTGTGGTGACTGGACATGATTTCTTCAACAATTGTTCGGAAGCTCAATGTTTGGTCCTCTTCAATTCACAGGCTCGCAAGTGACAGCGCCATTCTCTAGCAAAAAATCAAGCGGCACCTGATAATCCATTAACAGTCTCTCCGGGGAGACACGATGGCATTGATGATTTGCCGTACTTTCGTAAGTTCCGTTCGCGCCTTAGTAGCTTTAGCGATAGTCATGTTATCGTAATCGAATAGCTCGCCAGTCCGAATATAAAGCACTGGAGTTCGACTCTTGGGTCAAGAAAACAACTTCAAACCGATCCCCGGACAGAGATGTGCTGGGTGTGGCAATGCGCTTCCACTATGTGCCTGCCGAGGCGCGGGGAACGTCAACCAGAATCGCTCGACGCCCTCAGCCGACTTTGCTTTTACGGTTGTTTCCGCTCAATCTTCATCTAATCTGGTGCCGCATCAAGATTATCCGGCCGCTATAGCCGGAACCCTTACCGGCAATCACGGCTCGGCGGTTGGCTCAATTCTTTCTGATCGCTACGAACTTGTCGCCAAGCTTGGCACTGGTGGAATGGGAGTCGTCTACAAAGCGCGGCATCTCGCGCTGAATAAATTATTCGCGATAAAGATCGTGAGCGACCACCTGGCGAGTCAAGACGATTTTCGAATTCGGTTCGACCGCGAGGCGAAGGCTGCTAGCATGCTCAATCATCCCAACCTCGTTTCAATCACTGATTACGGAATGACGGAGTTCAACGAGCCATACATCGTGATGGATTTTATCAACGGCCGAAATCTCGCGGAGGAGCTCACTCACCTTCAGCGGCTATCACCTGAACGAGCCATTCAAATCTTCATGCAGATCTGCGACGGAGTTGGTTACGCGCACCAAATTGGGTTAATACACCGGGACTTGAAGCCTGGCAACATCATGTTGACTAAAGCGGGCGAACCGGACGAGCAAGTGAAGATCATTGATTTTGGCATTGCGAAATTGCTTTCTGGGCAAGGCGATGTAACGCAGTCGAATACCAGAGCGAATCCCATTGGAAGTCCTCTATACATGAGCCCTGAGCAGTGTTCTGCACAGAGAGCTGATCGGCGTTCAGACATCTATTCGATGGGCTGCCTGATGTATGAATGTCTTTCCTCGATGCCTCCATTTCAGGGGGAGAATATTTTGTCGACTATGTCGATGCACATGAGTGACGCCCCGAAGCCTTTCAGTCCAAACCTGCAAATTCCGAACGCATTGGAAGAAGTGATTATGCGTTCGCTTGCAAAAAATCCAGCCGATCGCTTTCAGACAATGGCTGAATTGAAAACTGTTCTTTCGCATTGCGTCTGGTCGTGGGCTGCGCCAGAGACCAAATCTCAGTCGGCGTCTACGTCTGCGTCTGCGTCCAAATTTAAATCTCAATCTCAATCTCAATCCGAATCCGAATTTAGTTCTGAGTTAAAGTCTAAGCCGAAGTTTGCAAAAACAACGGCTGTTATCAGCGTTGCATGTTTAATGCTGCTAGTGATCGGCGGCGCAACCGCGCTGTGGAAGCAGACGCAAAATCAGAATAACTCAAATGCAGGACAACCTGCAGCATCAACTACGGTGCCTCCACCCGCAACTTCGACGACAAAAACCGGGGCCGGAACGTTGCAGAATTCTGAACTGAGTGAGGAAACAAAGCAAACATTATTCCAGCAGCAAATGGACAACCTTGGTCCGACTCTGCCGGTGGATATTTCCGACCAGAATAAGACACCGCGTGAGCTTGTTGCAATCTGTAAGGCGTCGCTCAAAAGCAATAAAGAAGAAAAAGCGGTTGCGTATTTCAAACTGGCAGCTAAAAAGGATCCTGGATTGCTTGATTCTTATGACGCGCTGTTTCCCTATTTTTGGGACAAAGGCGAGCGTGATGTAGCAGCATACAAACGAGCGATCATCGTTACTAATGCGTGCTTGCTATATCGACCTGACGAATACGACTATTACACGAACAGGGCGATGTGCCACCGCAATTTGCACGAGTATCCAGCGGCGCTCGATGATTTTGGACGTGCACTTGCCTGTGCTGTGAGGCTAGATCAGAAATCGCAGGCTCATTTGAACCGGGCATTTATGCACAAGCAAATGCATGATCCTGATGCGGCGATTGCTGATTTCAAAGGAAACGCAACGGTGCGTGATCACAGCTGCCTTTGTCTGTTCGCCGACTGCTACGTCGAAAAAGGCGATTTCAAAAATGCGATAAAGGTGGCAACGGAAGCACTTAGAACGACCAGCAAGGACGTCACAGAGCCCTCGCAGTTGAATTCAACTTTATACTGGGCTCGAACAATACGAGGCGGAGCCTACAAACGTTTGGGAAAATTTGTACAAGCGAAAGAGGACTATGAAGCCGCTCTAGCTCTTGGTAGCTCTGCTGAGCTGAAGAAAGCATGTGAGAACGAAATCTTAGAATGTGGAAAATTGGCGGCGGCCAAGTGAGATAGTTGCGCGCAAATACTGGCTATAATCCCGGATAAACGACACATAGCAATTTTAGCGGCTAGTGACGAAGATTACATTCCGAGTGATTGCAGGATAAAAGTTTTTCTGCAACAAATCTGCAACAATTACCCTTTATAAATGACTGAGAAACCCTCAAGCAGTGACGCAATGACCGACAAAATCAGCAAAAATTCGGATAAACCACAAGAGAAGGATCACCAATTTGATTCTACTGTGCCTGGTTCCCAGATTAAGACCGCCGATGATAATGTCACACATATTCGGGCGCAGCAGCGGCAAGGACTCGCAACTTTTCGACTTACTAGTGATGGGCAGCAATCATTCCAAATAGACCGAAGTTCTGAAGGCGCCACCCCGGTCACGGACGTGAGGCATAAATCAAGTCAATCAGATTCTTCCACTTCTAAGGTTGGCGCAGATACGCCATCTGCAGCCTCCCTGGCGCAAAAGAGCGAGCGTGAGGCGACGACAGATGGAACCCATACCGTTGCACAGACCGCAGCGCGCAATGAAATTGATCAGCGCTGTCAAAAAGCAACCGGTGAAATGCTTACTAATGCCGGCAAATTTTTCGGTGCAGACAAAATCGCTCGCTTGAACATCAAACCGGATGACATCGGTAGCGCTGTGTCTGTATCGTTGCTCGGTCCGGATGTTTGTCAATTGCTGGGCGCGGATTCAACGAAACAACTGGGACGCCGCATCATCGCATTTGGTCTGGCACCAGCTATGGGAGCTGCCAGCGAAGCCAGTGATCGAGTGACTAATCATCTTGCTGATACCGTCTGCGATGGTGCTGCGAATTTCGGCATAGGCACTGCAGCTGGTGCCATTATGGAACGGTTGAATCCATTTCTGGCAGTTGCGGGGGCAACAGTTGGCATAGGGCTCTCTGTTCGAGACCAAGTATATTCTCCAGATCATCAACAACGCAATCACGAATTGCAATGGATTTCACAGAGACTCGATAAGGCATCTACAGCTGATCTGATAGCGATGTCCAACAGATCAAAAGCGTTACTTGGTAATGACGTTTATCAAGGTGCGTTCGGCATTTTAGCTGGTGGCGTGGGACTGCCTGAAGGACATGCCTTAAGTTCTGCTACCAAAGAAGAACTCGCTCATTCGCTGGCGTCGATAAATGTCAAAAAAGTAGCTCGTAATGTCAGTGCGACTGGCGCAGATCTTCTCCGCTCCATGAGAGAGATTCTGCAGCCAGCTCCAAAGTTTGCAACAGCAGAGGGACCTGCGCTGCACAACATTGAGCAATCGTCGACCGAAAATTTTATATCGCGAATGCAGGGAAAATTCTTCCCTCTTAGTGAGGTAATGGATCGGGCTAAGAATGTAACTAACAAGATAAGTGAATCTTCTTCGCAACCTACAGAAGAGCGCATGAGAACGCTTGATCAGGCACGAAAGGATCTAACCGAGATAGCTAAAAAGTATAATCTCGAAACGAAGGAGACAGCATCTACCAATGTCCTCGAGAACGCACTCAGTCATTTGGTGCCACTCAAGAATGCTGAGCACGCACTAATGGCTCAGATGAAGCAGATTGCGAGCGAGGTTAATGACCCACTGAAAATTGCTGCAGTGGACGCTATTAAAAAAATTGAACCGGGCTTGAGAAGTGTTGCTGATGGGCAGGTGCTTAAAGATTATGCTGAAAAACAAACCTTTATCGCTTTCGAGATCAGGCAATTTTTAAAAAGCAATTTAAAATGGGATGGTGAGGCACGAGGTGCTGCCTTCCCTGACGCAAACTCCTCTAATGTTGGCGAACTCGCTCAGAATCTAGTGGGAAAAGAGTTACTTAGAATGTTGACCTTTGGTCGTAACGACCCGACGGTGGAGAAGATCTTTCAAGCCAGAGGGCTATCGGCCAAATCATTGGATGATTGGGTGGGTCTTCCCACGGCAACTGGTTCGTCTGCCGATCATGGCGGTATGGATTATGCTCTGGTGAACAAGAAGACCGGGCAGGTCATCCCACTCGATATAAGTGCAAATGTGGAAAGTAAAACGCTCAGAGCGGGTCAATCGATTGACTCATATGGACTAAATCCGAAAATCGAGCTTGGCAAAGGTAAAAGAATGCCCTACGAGAGAGAGCGCTTCCTTCTTGCTGTTGATTGGCCAAATGCAAAGAAAGATAATTTAAAAGAACCACTTGCTGAAATTCTCGCCGACATGATGTCAAAAGATTCCCATCTCACCGTGTTCGATTCGTTGCCGTCTGGCCAGGTCAGACCATGGATGCGTCAGATATTCGAACTCGATCAGTTCCGAGACGCGTTAATGTCAAAAAATATGACTAATTGGGCACATAGCTTAAGATCTTCAATGATGGATATTTTCAAGCACGGTGATAATCAATGACTGACGTAAAAGATCTGAAAACTAAATACGAGTGGAGCGCGGATCAGGCGGCAGACTTCGCTGGTGGGTTGTGCCGGATTGAAGAATTTAGCAAGGCTGCTTTCAAATTTCTGTATTTATCACTCTCTAAAGACGAGAACTGTCAGGAAGGGCTCGCAGTGCTAGTCCGCACGTTGCCTGAAGGCATTGATTCAGACTTTGGACTCGGGCTTTGCGAATACATTTTACCTCGCTTGAACGATGAAGACTTCAAAAGTGATGTAACTATTGCGCGAGACAACTTTTTAGAGCAGAGTGGTGCTTTATTGAAATCCGAAAAAAGCACGGAGTCGAAAACAGAGCGAGTGCCAGCTCGCGCCGACTTGAATTCTTACTTTGTCGCTGCTGTAAACAGGATCGGTTTCAATAGTGGTGCCTTGAGACACATCCATTTAGGTGAATCTATGAACTCTGAGAAATTTGACGAGTTCTATCATTCAGACCGATTTGAAGAAACTGACGAATACAGAGTCTTCCTGTCGGATAATATGTACTACACAGATAACTACGTCAAACGCGATGATGCTGACGACGATGTCGAAGATGAACCATATCCTGACGTGCCGGAGCAATGATCGAGTTCCTGGCAGAAAAAGGTGTCGGATGAAAAACGATATAACAAATATCCACGTTTATGTTTCGTGTTTTCATATGCGGCAAGCCCAGCGTCGAGTTGACAGCACGGACAGATACCGGTCTCGGCAGAAGCAATGCCTAAAGCATGAAGAGCTGATAGCAGCCTCAATACCAAAGCTTCTTTTTTTCGCGGAACACAAAGGTATGATCGTCGCTCCTCTGGTTTACAAACTTTTGTTTCCCACTGCTCATCACATGCGCCAAATTTCACCATGACGTCCGGTGGCAGGCATCTCAGACCATGCGATGTGTCCGTGCTAGACGGGGTATAAACTAGGTGTCTAAGTACCTGCGTTCCTCTCCGATTTAGCCTCTAGAATAAGCCAATGATCAACGAGCAGAAGCAACTTAACAGTCTCGATAAAGCGCATGAGGGGCATCAGCCTTCAGACAAAGCGCTGAAGGGCGAAACTATTAAGTCTAAGGATGAAAATGCGCTGAATGAAAAGCAAAAAGCAAGGGACGCTGTTAAATCTTTTAAGCTTACCAAAGATGGTCAAGAGAGCTGCATGATTGTTGGACTTACCGATAAGTCCGGCAAAGCGATAGTGGTTAAAGATGAGCGCCCACTGCGGAGGGATTTGGGTAGTGAGCCAAAAGAAACCCAGGCGAAAGTAGCAGAGGGGTCTCAAACACAAGACGTTGTTCAAAAAAACGGTGACAAGGTTCACGTCACAACGACTCACAACGCCGACGGGAGTGCAACCGAAACTTCGCTAAAACCGAACGGCGACAAAGAAGTAGTCCAAAGAGACTCGCATGGACGGGAAACTGAAAGAGAGAAATCGCACAAGCCAAGATTTGGCGAAAACTCTGTTGACGAGAAAATTGTCACCACATATGATGAAAAGACCGGCATGCCGAAAACTACGTCTACCAAATACGACATGGTGGGTCGCGAATCGGAGAAAACAACCTCCGACGTCCTCGGCAATTCTCATAACGAGCAGTACAGTTACGGACGGGATAACTCCAAGCACGTAAGTGAAACCTCCGATGTTGACGTCTTCAATGGAAAAACGGTCAACGCAAAATACGACGAACAAGATCGAAAAGTTTCACAAGATACAAATTACAAAAATCGTCAGTTCGCCGACCACGAGACCTGGACATATGGTCCCGGCGGAATAGCAATCCACGAGATGAACGGGCGCATAGATGA
>Ga0182030_10008841_pt1 | contig 20747 bp, 13 predicted proteins | sample 812S3MmetaG_FD_121299 | JGI IMG/M metagenome (GOLD analysis project Ga0182030, IMG submission 121299) | Permafrost microbial communities from Stordalen Mire, Sweden - 812S3M metaG (Illumina Assembly) | ecosystem: Environmental > Terrestrial > Soil > Wetlands > Permafrost | place: Sweden...
CTTGCTCGCTTCCGCGAGGCGAGTTTTTGCGCCGTTGTCATTGGCCCAGCCCTGCTACGGCCACTGGGCTCCTGTCTTTGGAGCGATTACCAATGTTTTGGGGGTGACGCGATCCAGCGCCGCGAATTTATTTTGCTTTCAGCATTTGCGCGGAGTTTTGTCAGCAGCGGTCCGGCTCGGCATTGTTGGGCCGCTGGAAGCTCAAGCTCTGCAACATCAGTTCGCTCCGTGCGCGGAGAGAATTCTGAGTCAATGCGAAAATCTGGCGATCGGGGAGATCGCACAAACCGCGCCGTTGCTGGAAATCTGGCAGGGAACACAAGACCGGCTCTACTCGCGTTTATTTCAAAGTTGACACACTTTTTCTATGAGCACGGAACATCATCACGGGGCAGGACACACTCACGACCACATTGATCATCCGGGACGGTTTGGCGACCGGGACCTGCCGTTGTCGCGCGATTTACGGCAACGCGCTTTTACCGTCGGAGTAGGCGGGCCTGTCGGCAGCGGCAAGACCGCCTTGATGCTGGCCCTCTGCCAGCATTTGCGTTCGGGGATGAGCGTCGCCGCTGTCACCAACGATATTTTCACCAAAGAAGACGCGGAATTTCTAATTCGGCATGACGCATTGGAGGCGGGCCGGATTCGCGCGGTTGAAACGGGTGGTTGTCCGCACGCCGCCATTCGCGAAGACATTTCCGCCAACCTTCTGGCCTTGGAAGAGCTTCAGCAAAAATATCATCCGGACATCCTTCTGCTGGAATCAGGCGGGGACAACCTGGCCGCGCATTTCAGCCGGGAACTGGCGGATTATACTATTTATGTTATTGACGTTGCGGGCGGCGACAAAATTCCGCGCAAGGGCGGCCCCGGCATCACCCAATCCGACCTGTTGGTCATCAACAAGACCGACCTGGCCTGCGCTGTCGGCGCAGACTTGTCGGTGATGGACCGCGACGCCCAGAAAATGCGAGGGGACGGGCCGCTGGTTTTTGCGCAAGTCAAGCATGGTTTCGGTCTGGATCAAATTATCGGGCACGTCCTGCATCACTGGCAACACGCTGTGGGAATTGAGCATCGTCATGGCTGACAGAATGAGAACTGTTGCCGCAATCGCATGTTTGATAGCGATGCCGCTGGGCGCGCTTCACGCTTCCGACGGGCCAGGCCAAAAACCCAATATTCTAATTATTCTCACCGACGATCATGGCCGGGGCGATTACAGCGCGTTTGGCACCAAAGACATTCGCACACCGCATATAGACCGGCTGTTTCGCGAGGGGATGACGTTTCATAATTTTTATGCCAACAGTTGCGTTTGCTCGCCCTCGCGCGCTTCTTTGTTGACCGGATGCTATCCCGACCGCGTGGGCGTGCCGGGGGTGATTCGCGAAGAGACGCCCGACGATTCCTGGGGCTATTTCTCGCCTCGCGCCATCCTGTTGCCGCAATTGTTGAAGCGGGCTGGCTATCATAGCGCGCTTATCGGCAAATGGCACCTGGGCATCGGCTCGCCGAATACGCCGACCGAACGCGGCTTCGATTTCTTCCAGGGATTTCTTGGCGACATGATGGACGATTATTGGACCCATCGGCGTCACGGTCATAATTTCATGCGGCGCAATCAGGAGGCCATCGACCCCCACGGCCACGCCACGGATGTCTTCACCGGATGGGCCTGCGATTATCTGGCGGAGCGCGCCAAAGCGGGCGGGCCGTTCCTCCTTTATCTGGCCTACAACGCGCCGCATGATCCGATTCAGCCGCCGCCGGAATGGTTGGAAAAGGTGAAGCAACGAGAGCCTGGCCTTTCGGCAAAGCGCGCCCGTCTCGTTGCGCTGATCGAACACCTGGACGCTGGCATCGGTCAAGTGCTGGAGCAAATCGACCGCACCGGTCTGGCTGGCAACACGCTGGTGTTTTTTACCTCCGACAACGGCGGGGTGCTGGCCAATGGGGCCAACAACGGGCCGTGGCGCGGCGGCAAAGGGCAGATGTATGAAGGCGGCTTGCGCGTCCCAGGCGCAGCCCGCTGGCCGGGGGTGATTAAAGCCGGCACGAGCACAGACCGCGTGACGCTGACCATGGACATTTTCGCCACGGCCTGCGCGGCGGCCGGGGTAGAGCCTCCGCCGGAGATCGACGGACTGAGTTTCCTGCCTGTATTGCGCGGTGACGCGGAGGTTTCCGGACGGCGAGATTGCTATTTCGTCCGGCGCGAGGGAGGTCCCGGTTACGGCGGCAAGACGATCGAGGCGTTTCGGCGCGGGGACTGGAAATTGCTCCAAGACAGTCCGTTTGCCCCGCTTGAACTTTACAACTTGAGTTCTGATCCGCGGGAGACATTCAACGTCGCCACGAACCGCAGAATTTTCAATGAACTTTCCGGCGCAATGCGCCGGCAAATCCAGCGGGGCGGAGCGACACCCTGGCAGAAACCCGCTGGAACCGAGAGCAAGGAAAGCATGAATGTGCGGTAACATTTTCGGTGGTTCGTGATAGGGTATTTTGATGAGTCTTTGTTTGCGTTTGTGGCGGTTCTTCGTCATTGCCTGTGTAGTGGCCGGAGTGGATTTTCTTTTTGCGGGCGAAGCCGATGCGCAAACCAGCAACGTTTTTTGGCAGGCGCAGAGCATTTATCAGATTATCACGGACCGGTTTTACAACGGAGATACGAGTAACGATAATGCGGAAGGCACTTACGCTCCCGGCAATCCCACGGGGGTCCACGGCGGGGATTTCGCGGGCATCGAACAGAAACTGGATTACATCAAGGCGTTGGGCGCGACGGCGATTTGGATTTCGCCGATTGTGCTGAACACCGAGGGACAATTTCACGGTTATTCCGCCTGGAATTTTTACGAAGTGGCCCCGCACTGGGGCACGCTGTCCAACTTGCAAGCCCTGGTGCAGGCCGCCCACGCCCGCGGCTTGCTGGTCATTGATGACATTGTCGTGAACCACGCCGGCGACCTTGTCACCGGCAGCGGGTCGGGTTATCCAAACTTCAATTACCCGGCCGGCTACTCGCTGAGTTATGTCAACAATTCGAAGACGTACCCGGCCCCTTTTAATCTATCCACAACCAATCCATCGCTGACCAATCTGTTCCACAATTACGGAAATATTTACAATTTTAATGATACGAACCAAGTGGTCCTGGGCTGGCTGGATGGGCTCAATGATTTCCGAACGGAAACGTCCTACGTGCGCTCGAACATGGCGGCCATTTACGAATATTGGATTGCGCAGGCCGGCTTCGACGCCTTCCGGGTGGACACGGCTTTGGAAGTGGACATGGGATGCTGGCAGAGTTTCTGCCCGGCGATTCGTTCCTATGCGGCCGGCCTGGGCAAGACGAACTTCTTCGTGTTTGGCGAAGTGGATAACGGTTCGGATACAACCGTCGGTCCCTACACCGGAACGGAGGAAGGCGGGCCATTTGAATTTGATTCAGTGGTGGACTATCCGCTTTACTATGACATTAACAGCGTGTTTGCCACGGCCAGCGGCAACACGGCGCAGATCGAAGATCACTATGACAATGTTGACAGTCTTTATGATCCGGCCTCACAAATGCAATTGGTGACGTTTCTGGATAACCACGATAACCCGCGTTTCCTGAGCGCGAGCGAATCGAACAATAACACCAACCGTCTGGAGCAGGCGCTGGCCTTTCTTTACACGTCGCGCGGCGTGCCTTGTCTTTATTACGGAACTGAACAGGGTTTTGATGGCACCACGGACCCGAATGACCGGGAGGACATGTTCGCCGGGTTGTTCAAAGACGGACCGTCGGGGAGCGTTTTAACACTCAGTTCGCCGGGCGCGGATAACTTCAATATGACCCATCCACTGTTCCTTTGGGTCGCCCAGTTGAACAACTTTCGCCGGCTCTATCCTGCCATTGCCCTCGGCACGCATATCAACCAATGGAACAACCCGGACGGTCCGGGATTGTTTGCCTATTGCCGGCAGTTGAACAACCAGGAGTTGTTCGTGGTTTTCAATACGGCCAGTTCCAATCAAACCCTGCCCAGCCGCACCATGGTGAGTTATTCCCCGGGCACCGTGATGGTGAATTTGCTGAACACCAACCAAACCATCACGCTGGCTGCCGGTTCGCAAACGCCGGCCCTGACGGTGCCTGCCACCAGTGCCGAGATCTTTCTTGCGCAATCGCAGTGGCTGCCACTCGATCCAGTCGTCCTCAGCAACTTTCCGGCGCATTGGAACACCAATGTGCCGACCTTTTCGCCCATCGTCCTTCAATTTAGCAAGTCGATGAACACGAATAGCGTACAAGCCGCCTTCGGCACGATTCCACCGGTCAGCGGTTCGTTCGCCTGGTCGGCGATGAACTCGACGAATGACACCATGACCTTCACCCCCAACGCGGCGGGGTTGCCGGGTTCGACGTGGATGACGGTGCGCGTGACCAACTCAGCCACCGATTCCGTGTCAGGCAACGCCATGTATTCTCCCTATCAAATGCAGTTCTACACTGCGGCACAGAGCACTTTAATTCCTCCCGCCATCTCGATAAAGACGCCGACGAACGGCGGGGTGATTGCCGGAAATCTGCAAATCGCAGGAACGGCGAGCGATATTGTCGCCGTGCAAAGCGTTCAAGTGCAATTAGACAACGGCGTTTGGATTACCGCTGCTGGAACCACTAACTGGAGCCTGAATTTGAACACCTCCAATTTTCTCAACGGGCCGCACGCCATCAGCGCGCGAGCCGTTGACACCTCGGGCAATTCTTCCACCAATTCGGTCAACACTTGGTTCTTCAACATTCCGGGAAGCTACGTGCAGCGCATGAGTGGCGGGAATCCGACCAACGTGACGGATTGCAGCGGGAATGCCTGGTTGAAAGACACGAATTATACTTTGGGGGCCTTTGGCTATTCAGGCGGAACCAATGGCTATTTGAGCAATTCGATCAGCGGGATATGCGCGTCGGCGCAGTCACTTTATCAGCGCGAGCATTACAGCACGAGCAGCAATGGATTCTTTTATCAGTTTGACTGCCCGGAAGGCGTTTACCAAATAACACTGCTGGAGGCGGAGACGTATTGGACCGGCCCGAAAGAACGAGAGTTCAATGTCTTCATTCAAGGCCGGCAGGTGCTGACCAATTTCGATATTTACGCAACGGCGGGCGGAATGAATGTGCCGATTACGCTGCTTTTTACGAACGGCGTGACCAATTCGCAATTGCAGATCCTTTTTATATCGGTGGTCGATAATGCGCGCGTCTCCGGCGTCGAAGTCAATAAGATTGCCGATGTCTTCAGCGATACCGACGGAATTCCCGACTGGTGGCGGCTGGCTTATTTCGGCCATGCCCTGGGGAAGGCCAGTGACCACTCGCGCGGGTCGGACGACGCGGATGGCGATGGCGTTTCAAATCTGACGGAGTATTTGAACGGAACAAATCCATTGAACCCCGCGTCCTATCCCACGCCGCCGGCTTTTCACATCACTCAAGTCTCGATGACCTCCTCCAATGTGCAGTTGGGCTGCACGACGGTGACGAATTGGAGTTACCAGCTTCGGTCCAGCAGCAGCCTCGGCCCAGCCTCCCTATGGACTACCAACGGCGTGATAGCAAGCGGCACGGGCGGCACGGTTACGTTTACCGACAGCAGCGCGCCGACCAACAGCGCCAGATACTACCGGGTGCAGGCGCGTTGAATGGACGGGGAGCGGAGGAACGGGCGACAGACTTGATACCCCGCCTCTCTTGCAGAAAAAACGGTTGTTATACGCCTTTGACAGCGTCTTGCACGGCCAAGCCCTCTGGACTTCCCCTGCTCACCCCCCACCCTTTTTGCCTTTTGGGTGCTACAGGTGCTACAGTGTTGATTATCAGGCATTTAAGGTGCAACATTTGGTGCTACATTAGTGCTACATTAGTGCTACAAGGGTGCTACATTTTGCGTCTCTTCTTTGCCCAAGCCGTTTTAATGGTCTTTTGGCTGCCCGTAGGAAGGAGGTTTTGTGCCGGGGCCGCAAGGCGAGCATTTCCTGATCAGCCTTCAATTTTCAGCCTTTGCTTTTCGCCTCATTCCGCGCGAGGGTACGCGGCCTGCAATTCGCGAGGGAAGGCGTATCGAAATTAGGTGTACGCTCTCTCTCACCCTGCCCTCTCCCCATCCGCCTTCGCCAAGGCTACGGCGGACATGGCGGCTGGCGCGAGCGAGGAGCATATCCACAGGGATCTGTGACGGGTGAGCAACGCAGCCAGCCGCCAAAAGACCAAGGCAGAGTGTAAATGTTATTTTTGACGGCTCCTTACGTCTCCAACCTGCTGAGGACCACAAAAAGTGCAAATAGTGAGGACACTCGCAGGCACTCGCACAGGTAATTATTTGGCACCCGAAGAACCGTCGGATTTGAGCAGCTCGCTTTTGCCAAACAGAATTACCGCCTGGCCCACAGTCGGCATAGCGTTGTATCTCAACTGCCCATTCTGTAACTGCGGCAAACCGACCAAAGCAGAAGCTCTGAGCAGCTCCCAAGCGGTAGCGTCATCCCCATTGACGGCTGCCGCTGCAATAGCAAAGCCGCTGGCGGAAGGGCCAAAACCTAAAACGATTGGCCCACTGTCAATATCGCCTTGCGCATTGGAATTCTCCGAGAATTCCCGAACAGCCGTAAAAGCGAAGATGTTCCGGACGAATTGTTTTCTGGCCAGTCTGTACTGGTTCACCGCGAAATCAGGATCGATGTCCTTGAGAAAGTGCAAGCCATACATTACTGAAATGCCCCGCGCTCCCTGCGTCTGGATATGGCCTTTAGGATTCACATAGGTGCAGACAAGACCTGTTTCCCTGTCCAGATAGTATGCCTTGAGGTCGGATAGAAATCTATTTCTCGCTGCGGAGGTGTCGCGCTTGAAGAGGCGCTGGTATCGGCTCAATGCCGCCAAAGCGGGAAAATTATCCGTGATCCACCACATATCGCGATAACTGCGCAGAATGGGACCGTCCGAACCCAGATATTCCTGCGCGAGGGCGGCGGCAACGCGGTGAATCAAAGCGTCATAACGCTGGTCGCCCGAAACCTCCCGATATCGCAAAGCCAAATTGAGAAAATGGCCGTGAACGAAGACAGCGACGTGAATATTTTTTGGATCAAAGGGCTCGCCAAAGTGAGGCACCACGAAACCGCTCATACGTGGGGTTTGTAACGCATCAATCAGCCAGCGCATTTCGTTAAGGGCTTCGTCGCGCACAATTGGATCGTAATTTGCGAAATTAGCGCATGCATAACCGAGATAGGCAAAACCCATGAAAGGCCACTCGGCTTCGGAAATATTGTACGTCCAGCCGTCGGTCTTGACCGCTCGACCCGTAAGTTCGGTCTTTTGAAACTCAGACCGCAAGTAGCGTAACTCATCTCGGTAAGCCACAGGGGAGAACAGTGGCACGGACGCCCCATTTTCATCCTGAACTGCCAGCGATGAAAAATGTACTGGTTGAGATTGGGCGGACACTGTCGCCGCGAGGCCTGCGCCAAGCCCAATCAAAGCGCGGAAGATTCTCGGCAATCGACTTAATGATGCGGGCTCCATACTTGAGTGTAATCCACAGTCGCAGTCAACACAATTGAAATTAGGCACGGCCTGCAAGCTTTAAAGCGGAGCCGCAGTCTTTTGAACCGTGGAACCCGGAGCGTTACCGGGGCGGGCCACCATTTGAGCCCTGCGAAAACTCAAACGCCTGTCTAAGGGGTCATCTAAGGGGTCAACCCATAGTTTCATACAGTCAACACTCAGGACTTGCCATGAGCGGCGGCTGGCAGGCAGGCTTGGGATTTAGAGCGGTTTAAGAAATACTGTAGCCATTCGGCAACAAGGACGGGAGGAGCGGTCTTTTTGGGTTTTAGCTTCGTTTCGGCTCAGTCACCGCTGCGGGCATGCTCCTTCGCCAAAACTTCGCTAAAACCCAAAAATCCTCGCTCCGAATGGCTACAGTATTTCTTAAAACGCTCTAGCTTCGTTTCGGCTCAGTCACAGCCTGCGGGCATGCTCCTTCGCCAAAGCCTCGCCAAAACCCAAAAAATCCTCGCTCCGAATGGCTACACTATTTCTTAAAACGCTCTAAACGGCTGGGATATCTGCGTTAATCAGCGTGGTCCGCGGGCAATTACAGATTCTTGTTCTTATGCTGGTTCAGATATTTGGCTTTTTTCGCCAAGTAGTTCGCGGTTCCAATTCCAGCCCCAGCCCTCAGCATTGACGAAAAGTGGCTATTTCTATACAGAGGGGGCGTTACAAGTAACACCCCTGTAACACCCCTGTAACACCCGATGTAACACCCTAAATACCTGATAATCAACAATGTAACGGTTGTAACGCCCTTTAGGATAAGGTGTCCCGTGGTAAGATAATCCACGTTGCGCCGGCTTTTTTTCTCGGGCGGCGGACATTGATTATTGGATGCAAGAGACGCCGACATGCGGCGCCCTCTGTTGTGGCAATACGCTGTTAGAGGACACAAATTCTCTCTAATTTCTCATTTTTTTCGTGACAAATGGGGCCGTTTATCATTACTATTTTTAAAGCTGATTTCGCTCACGAGGTTCGCGGGTGAAGTCAGGCTGATGGCGCGGTTCTTCTTCCTCCACCCGCTCCATTCGTAATGGGTTCGGCTTTTTCCTCCATCGTCCGACTCCGGCTGCGCGTCCCTTTTTGGCGGCGTGTAGTCAAAACTAAATTTTAAACAATGAACGCCTTGCTGTCCTATGAAACGCCTTTTCTTTGCCGCCGGCGCCGCCCTGATGCTCCTGGGCTGCGATCTCCAACATAATCGATCTGAACACGTCGAACTGATTCTTAACCCCTCCCCGCCCGATCCGACCACAACCTTTGAACTGCGGTTCGACCAGCCCATGGCGGGGCCGGACATCATCGGTCAGCCGGCGGAGACGTCGCCGCTGGTCATCAAGCCACCTTTGAACGGTGTCTTCACTTGGATCAGCCCGCGCAGCGGGACGTATGTGCCGTCCAAACCGCTGGCGCTGGACCATCGCTACGAACTTTCCCTGCGGCCCGATTTGCGCGGCGCGGATGGGCGGGCGTCTTCGGCGTTTTTGCGCCAGCGTCTGGAAACTCCGCCGCTCTCGGTTGTTGATTCCGCCCAAGGTCCGAACCGCGCGGATGTGGATTCTGACCTGGTTGTGACACTCGTTTTCAACGCCCCTGTTCGCGCGGCCGATGTGGCGCCATACATTGAATTCCGCAATGCGGGCGGTGAACGCCGGGCGGCCGAAGTCTTGCCGGGGCACAAACGAAGACATGCCGTGGAACGGCCGGCGCCGGGGTCCGCCAATGTTGCTTCCAACATGGTCCTGGCCTGGCCGCAACAGCCTTTGCCCATGGGCAAAGGCTGGAGGTTGGTCCTTCGCCGGGGGCTGCCCGCCGTCGCAAATGGGCTGCGTTTGCGGACGCAGGCCGAAATCCCACTGGGTGACGTGCGCCCGTTCGTTTTCGAAGAAGCGATCGCGCACCACTTTATTGAGGGCGGCGCTTCGATTGTTCTCCGGTTTTCGAAACCGGTTGCGACGTCTTTGACCAATGAATGGAACCGGTGGATTCGATTGGAGCCGTTCGCCTCGAATATCGTTGCGGAGACCGAGGGCCGATGCCTGGAACTGCGGGGCGATTTTGAAAGCAGAACCTGTTATCAGCTTGGTGTGCAACCCGGGTTGCCGGCCGAGGAATTCTTTACCTTGGATAAAGCGGCGGTGACCAACATCCTCATGCCGCCCATTCCGGCGCGGCTGTATTTTCCGGCCTTTTCCGAAGACCAGCAGGCGGTGGGGCGGCGGCAATTCCCTCTGCTGGCCGTCAACGTGCGGACCGTCCGGCTTCGCGCCAAATTGCTGGAGCCTGGCAGCGCCATTTACGCCTTGCGCGGCTACGACAGTTATTGCCGCTCCTGGCGCGACTATACAAAAGACGGCGAGCTCTACCGGCGCGTCGATTATAATTTAATTCCCGGTCGAACGATCTTCGATCAAGAACTGCCCGCCGCGCCGCAATCGGACACCGCGAGCAGCGTTCCCCTGGATTGGGATCAATTGCTGGGCGGGCGCAAGACGGGAGTGGTTTTCGTCGAGGCCGAACGCGCGGGCGATGGTGAAGAATCCAACCCGCGCCTCGGCACGCAGGCGTTGATGCAATTGACCGACCTCGGCCTGGCCTGGAAATCCGCCGCCGGCGATCTGGACGCTTTTGTCTTTTCGCAGAGCAGCGGACGGCCTGCCGCGGGCGCGGCGGTGCGATTGATCGACGACGAAAACCAAGTGTTGCAGGAAGCGTTCACCGATGCCGGCGGGCTGGCGCGTTTGAAGTATCCGACCAATGCGCAATGGATCGCGGCGGCGCTGGGAAATGACTTCCACGCATTGAAAATCGAGGGCCATGGCATTTCGCTTTACAGCTACGATATTCCCTACCTTTGGCACGGCGAGCCCATGCCCGTCCAGCCGGTCTTGGTTTTCAGCGACCGCGAATTTTATCGTCCGAATGAAATGCTTCATCTCAAGGCGCTGGCGCGGGACTGGACGTCCAACGGCCTGGTGGTTCCGTCCAAGTTGACCGGCAAACTGGAGTGTATGAACGCGAGGGGGGAATCGTTCTTTTCGACCAACGTTCAGTTCAGCGGACGCGGCGCCTGCGCGGTGGATGTCCTTCTGCCAGCGGGGCCGTGCGGAGATTATACGGCGCACTTTCAACTGGCGGAATTGGATCATGAGCATGCGTTCCAAGTCCGGGAATTCCAGCCCAATCCGTTTGAACTGACCCTGCGCGCAAAGTCCGAATATGCGGCGGGCGACAAAGTGGAGATTCCTGTTTCCGCCCGATATTACTTTGGCAAGCCGCTCACTCACGCCCGTGTCAAATGGACGGCGGAAGTGGAAGAGGGTAATTTCAAGCCGGCGGGTTTTGATGAATTCAGCTTCCTCCACGGTTCGACTGGCTCGCATCCGGCCCTCTCCGGCCAGACGCGAATAACGAACTCGACCGGCTGCGTCATCACGCTGGAATTACCCTCGAATAACATCGCCCCCGGGCCGCGCCAGTTGTCGCTCCTGGCCGAAACGACGGACCTCGATCAGCAAACTGTTTCCAGCAGAGCGCAGTTCACCTGTCACAGTTCGGATTTTTACCTGGGCTTGGGCCAGACCAACTCGGTTTGGTCAACCGGCCAGGAATCACCCTTGCAAATAGTGGCCGTTGGGGCCGACGGCAAGCCCTGGCCGCAACTGGTGACGGCGCATCTGCAACTTCAGCGCATGGATTGGCAACCGGTTCGCATCCAGGGCGCAGGCAGGAGAATTCGCTATTATAACCAGGCGATTTATTCCAACGCGCTCGAACGCGACATCGAAATCCGCGGGTCGGCGACCCAGTTCCTGACTCTCGCGGAGGCAGGACAATATGTGCTGGAAATTTCCGCCTTGGATGCACAAGGGCGCAAGGCGTCAAGTTCCCTGGAATTCTCCGTGTGTGCGCCCGCCAGCCTGGCTTGGAATTATCGCGACGAAGTCCACCTGGAACTTAAATCGGATCGTTCCGAATACGCGCCCGGCGACACGGCACGGCTGTTGGTCAAGGCCCCGTTCAGCGGAGCGGCGTGGGTCACGGTCGAACGCGAGAAGGTGCTCCGCTCGTTCTCGACCCGGCTGACGGGCAACGCGCCTGTGATTGAGCTGCCGCTGGAGCGCGGCGATTCGCCCAACGTCTTTGTCTCGGTGCTCCTGGCCCGCGGTTCCGATGATTGCCCGCGCACTAACAAGGAGCCGGAATACCGCGTCGGCTATTGCCAACTGCCCGTGAGCGACGCGGCCAGCCGGCTGGCTGTCGCGGTCGTATGCGGGGCCACGAATTATCTTCCGGCCCAACCGGTGGAGGTCACAGTCAATATTAATGATATTTCAAACGCGCCCGTGGCCGGCGCGGAGGTGACGCTTTATGCAGTGGACGAAGGCGTCCTCAGCCTCGGCAACGCCGCGCTGCCTGATCCGCGCGCAGTTTTTTACGCGCCGCGTCCATTGGCGGTCAACTCGTGCATTTCCCTGCCGAATCTGATGCCGGAAGATCTCGAACCGCGCCGTTTTTCCAACAAAGGATATGTGGGAGGCGGCGGCGGGCGCGATCGCGTGCGCAAGAACTTCATGGCCTGCGCGTTTTGGAACGCGACTATGGTCACCGGCCCGCAAGGATCTGTGCGGGCCTCGTTCATTGCGCCCGATAGTCTGACGCGTTACCGCGTCATCGCGGTCGCGCATCTCAATGACCGGTTTGGCACTGGACAATCGGCTTTCGAGGTGAGCAAGCCATTGTTGATCGAGCCGGCATTGCCGCAGTTCGCGCATATCGGCGACCAAATCCTGGCGCGGGCCGTGATTCACAATCAAAGCAAACACCCGGGCTCCGTTGTTGTCAGATTGGAACTGGACAACAAGGCGCAGGCCAGCCGCACGAACCAAGAGATCTCAATTGTTGCCGGTGGATCAGAGATGGCGGAATTTCCCGTCACCTTCACCGCCGCCGGACAGGCGAAATGGATTTGGCGGGCGTGGTTCGCTGATGCCCCCCGCGAATTCAGCGACGCCACGGAGTGTTCGCTTGATGTGGGTTACGTGTCGCCCCTGCTGCATCAAACGCTTTTGGACACGGCCGACGGACTGTCAACTAATTTATTTGCCAGGGCCAATCCGCAGTTTCTGGCAGGGACCGGCACCGTGGCCATCCGCGTTTCCAATACGCGCCTGAGCGAATTGGGGGAAGCGGTTTCGCATCTGTTGCATTATCCCTACGGCTGCGCCGAGCAAACCGGGTCGAGCATGCTGCCGTGGATTGTGTTGAGCGATGCGCCGGCCCTCCGTTCCGTCATGGGCGTCCGTTCCAACGATGCCGCCCGCGCCATCAACGCCGGAGTGGAGCGGTTTTTTACGATGCAAACACCCGACGGCGGCCTGGGCTACTGGCCGCGGGCGCGGGAGCCGATGCTTTGGGCGAGCGCCTATGGAACAATGGTATTGACTTTGGCAAAAGATCGCGGCTGGACGCTGCCCGGACCGGAATTCGACAAATTGCTCGCGGCGCTGAGCGCGCAACTGCGGGAAGCCGGCAGCGAAGAAAGTTCGCTTTCCGACAATTGCCTGGCCCTTTACGCCCTGGCCCTGGCGGGCCGGGCCGAACCGGGTTACCACGAGAAACTCTTCTCGCGGCGCGGCCAGCTTTCGACAGAGGACAAAGCCCTGCTGGCGCTGGCCGTTTTGCAAGCCAACGGACCGCCGGGAATGGCCGGTGAATTATTGACAACCAATCAAACCCGCCACGAAGCGGGTTCGAGCCGCTTCGATTGTGCGCCGCGCGAACTGGCTATCCGGCTGCTGGCCTGGATGCGGTTCCAGCCCGGCAGCCGGGAAGTGCTTTCGCTCTTCAACGCCCTCCTGCGCGAACAACGCGAGGCCCATTGGGGCACGACCCAGGGCGACGCCTGGGCGCTGCTGGCGTTGACGGAATACTCGCGCCGCGTCGAAGGCGCGCTCCAGCCCGCCAGCGGAGAATTGCGCTGGCGCGGCAAGACCATCCCGTTCCGGCTGAACGCGGATCAGCCCCTGTTTGAAAATACATTCCTCTTGACTGGAGAGGCGGAACCCTTTCCAGCCATCTTGAATTCTTCACCGCACCGGCTCTACACCTCCGCCGCCTTCGAAATCCGTCCTCCCGGCGCCGCGCAGCCCCGCGAAGACAGCGGATTTGGATTGCAACGGCGCTATCAGCGGTTGGACGGGGAAAACCAGCCGTGCGACGGCGAGTGGATGGTTGGCGACCGCGTTTTGGTCACGTTGGAACTCTCGGCGCGGGAGGCCGCCCGCTACATGGTCGTTGATGATCCTTTGCCGTCCATCCTGGAACCGCTGCCGTCGGGCTATGGGGGCGGCGAGGATTGGACGTGGAACTTTCACGAATTCCGCAAGGACCGCGCCTTGTTCTTTGCCGACGCGTTGCCCGCTGGAAACCACACCGTGCGTTATTACGCCCGGGTCCGCGCGGCAGGCACCGTCACCGCACCTTCCGGGACAGCAGAGGAAATGTACCAACCGCGGCGTTTCGGGCTGACCGGCACGCAAATTCTTGAGGGAAAATGAAAAGACGGCGTCTCCTGATCGGGATTTGCGCAGTATTAGTATTGATTGCAAGCGCCGGGATACTGATCTCTTTCGCGCCCCTGCCTCCGGCCTTGTTTGCTCCTCCGCCACCGGCGGTCGAGTTGATGGACCGCAATGGCGAGCCGTTGCGCCTGACCCGGCACGGCGACCGTCCGTTTCAGCAAACGGCCTCCCTTGCGGAAATACCCCAGGCGCTGGTCAGCGCCACGCTGGCAGCGGAGGACAGCCGGTTCTGGAGTCACCACGGGGTGGACTGGAGGGCGGACATTCGCGCCGCCTGCCAACTCATTTGGAACCGCCGCATCATCTCGGGCGCTTCCACCATCACCCAACAATTGATCAAGTTGAACGCGCCCCGGCCGCGGTCGTTCAGGGCCAAGATCATCGAGACGGCGCAGGCCTTGCGCCTGGAGCAACTATGGGACAAGCAGCGAATTCTGACCGAATACTTGAACCGGGTGGATTACGGCAATTACAACCGCGGCTGCGTGGCGGCGGCCCAATACTATTTCGCCAAGCCCCCGCGCGATCTGAGCACGGCCGAATGCGCGCTGCTGGCGGGATTGCCGCAGTCTCCGGGACGCCTGAATCCGCGGGCGCATTTTGGCGCCGCCCATCGACGGGAAGTCTGGATTCTAACGCGAATGCGCGAGGCGGGTTGGCTGACCGAAAATGAGTTTCAGCGCGCGTTGCGCGAGCCGTTGCGCCTGGCTCAAGGCGGGCGCGTCTTCGAAGCGCCGCATTTTGTCGATCTGCTGTTGGAGCAGGGCGGAGTGCCGGCGGGGAGTTCCAGCGTCCGCACCACGCTGGACTTGCGCCTCAACCGCTTCGCCGCGCAAACATTACTCCGGCGGCTGGGCGCGTTGCAGGCTGAACATGCCGGCGAGGGCGCGATTGTGGTGATCGAAAATCGAACCGGCAACGTGCTCGCCCTGATCGGGTCGCGCGACTATTTTTCAGCGCAGTCCGGACAGGTGGATGGCGCGTGGGCGCCGCGTTCGACCGGGTCGGCCTTGAAACCATTTCTTTACTGGCTGGCGTTTGAAAAAGGTGCGACGCCCGCCTCCGTCGTGCCGGATGTAGCAACCGATTTTGCCACCAGCACCGGTTTGTTCTCGCCTGTCAACTATGATCATCATTGCTACGGACCCGTGCGCTATCGCGCGGCGCTGGCCAATTCGCTCAATATTTCAGCGGTGAAGGTCCTTGATTCGACCGGTGGAGCGGGGCCGCTGCTTGATTTGCTGCGGCGTTGCGGTCTGTCAACTTTAAGGAATTCCAACGATTACTATGGACTCGGCCTCGCCATTGGCAATGCGGAAGCCCGGCTGCTCGAATTGGCGAACGCTTATGCCTGCTTGGCCCGCATGGGCGTTTCCAGCCCCTACCGCCTCGTGCCGGGCCAAAGTGCCAACGAACCGGTGGGAGATGCGGACGCAGCCTGGCTGATTGCGGACATTCTTAATGACAATGACGCGCGGGCGACGGCGTTTGGTCCGGAATCCTCCTTGCGCTTTGATTTTCCGGTGGCGTGCAAGACGGGGACCAGTTCGGATTTCCGGGACAACTGGGCTTTTGGGTACACGCCGGAATTTACGGTGGGAGTTTGGGTGGGAAATTTTAATGATTCGCCGATGCGGCATGTTTCGGGCGTTACAGGCGCGGCGCCCATTCTGCACGATCTCTTCGATTATCTTCACGACCATTACGGCACGAGTTGGTATGCCCGCCCCGGCGGCATCGCGGAGCGCAGGATCGATCCTCTTACCGGCAAGCTCTCTTCAAAACCATCTGCCATCAACGAACAATTCATGGCCCGCTTCCTTCCGATTGAGAACGGACCCGGGGACTACGACGACGCGGGACGCGTCCGCCTTGGCGTGGAGTACCGGCAATGGCTGGCCGGGCCTGACAACTGGTTGGCGGGCCGAGCTGTATTGCGCGACACCAGCCCAGCCCTGCGCGTCACCTTTCCAGTACCCGGCACGATTCTTTTTCTTGACCCCGATCTGCCGGACCAGGGTCGCCGGCTTTACCTGAGCGCCGAGGGAGCGGACGAGGCCGAATGGTCCAGCGATTCTCTGGAATGCCGCCGTGAAAGTGGCCGAAGCCTGGCGCTGCTGGCAACGGGCCGGCACGAATTAACCTTGCACGATCGGCGTACGGGCGCCACCCGCCAAACCTGGATTGAAGTCAAAGACCGGTGAGGTACAGGCGATGGTTGACCGGCTATTTTCGAGAGGAAATCAGCTTGAGCAGCCCGGGAAAACGTTTGTTTAATTCGTCACGTCGCAATGAAGTCATGCACTTGGTGCCATCCATCTCTGTAAAAATAATACCGGCCGCCCGCAACACTTCGAAATGATGCGACCGCGTCGCCTTGGCGATGTTCAGCCGAACTTCGTTGCAGGCCAGTGCGCGTCCCCGGGCCAGAATCAATTGGCGCACAATGGCGATCCGGCAGGGGTCGGACAAGGCCTGCATTACCGTGTGCAGCGAAACCTTGCGCATCGGCGGATGGGAATAGGTGTTCACAACAATTCAGCATGGCATGAAAGATATCGTTCGACAACCATCGAATTATTCTTTGACATCGCCGGGAGCCGGCTGTAAGTTCGATGAGTATCGAACGATACGCCGACCTTGAAAACAAAAACAATTCCATCAGACCATTCATCAAGATGAGCACTATCACTTTATTTGACCCGGTTCGCATAGGCGCGTGGGATCTTCCCAACCGCATTTTCATGGCGCCGCTGACCCGCGCCCGTGCCGGCAGTGAGCGGGTTCCCAACGCATTGATGGCCGAATACTACGCGCAACGCGCCTCAGCCGGGATGATCATATCCGAAGCGACTTCGGTCACTCCGATGGGTGTGGGCTACGCGGATACTCCCGGAATCTGGTCTTCGGCGCAAGTGGAAGGCTGGCAACTGGTGACCCGGGCAATCCACAAGGCGGGCGGGCGAATTTTGCTTCAGCTTTGGCATGTGGGGCGTATTTCAGATCCCATGTTTTTGCAGGGCGCATTGCCGGTGGCGCCGAGTGCGGTTGCCGCTGCCGGGCATGTCAGCCTGGTGCGCCCGCTGAAGACCTTTGTCACACCCCGGGCGCTGAAACTGGAGGAAATCCCCGGCGTGATCGAGGCCTACCGCCAAGGGGCCGAAAACGCCCGGCAGGCGGGATTTGACGGCGTGGAGATCCATGGAGCCAACGGCTATTTGCTCGATCAATTTCTTCAAGACAAAACCAATCATCGCACGGATGAGTATGGCGGACCAATTGAAAATCGCGCCCGGCTGATGTTGGAAGTTACCGACGCCGTCGTTTCGGTTTGGGGCGCGGATCATGTTGGCATGCACTTGGCCCCGCGCGGCGAATCGCACGACATGGGCGATTCCAATCCGCTGGCGACATTTGGCTATGTCGCGAAGGAATTGGGCAAGCGGCGCATTGCGTTTATTTGCGCCCGTGAAGCGCTGGGCGAAAACCGGATCGGACCGCAACTGAAAGCGGCATTCGGCGGCCGTTATATCGCCAATGAGAGATTTACCCGGGACACCGCCGCCCAAGTGCTGGCGGCGGGAGAGGCTGACGCGATCGCATTTGGCGTGCTTTTTCTGGCCAACCCGGACTTGCCTGAACGTCTTCGCCGCAACGCCCCGCTCAACCAGCCGGACCAATCGACCTTTTACGCGCCTGGACCCAAAGGCTATACCGATTATCCGGGTCTTGATAAATCTGCCGCCGACCATTAGAAAGAGTGCTCTTATGAATGCGAAATCATCCAACTCGGCGGTAGGGACGGCTTGCCGAACCGTCCGAAGTCGCCTCGGCGAGGCGACTCTGCCCCAAGCTGATTTGCGCCCTATGGCGTCTTTGCAAAAGGCGCCGTGATGAAACAATCTCAAGCCGCTGCAATTTTTATGGGTATTTTGGCAGCTTCATTGGTTTGCGTTTCCGCGCAGAGCGTAATCGCGCCCGGCGCAAAGCTCGAAAAACTTTCCAGCGATTTTTCGTTTACGGAAGGCCCGACCTGCGATTCCTACGGCAATGTCTTTTTCACCGATCAGAATAATAACCGGATAATGAAATGGAGCGTAGACGGCGCGCTTACCACCTTCATGCAACCGTCGGGGCGGGCCAATGGGATGTATATGGACGCCAAAGGCAACTTGATTGCCTGCGCAGACGAAAAAAATGAGCTTTGGTCCATCGCGCCCGACAAAAAGGTCACGATTCTGGTCAAGGATTATCAAGGCAAATATCTCAACGGCCCCAACGATGTGTGGGTCGCGCCCAATGGCGAGATGTTCATCACCGATCCATTTTACAAACGCACCTGGTGGTACCACCAGACGATGGCCTTGGATGGCGAGCAGGTGTATCGCCTTTCGGCGGATGGAAAAAATCTGGCCCGCGTTACAAGCGATTTGAAGAAACCGAACGGTATCACGGGCAAGCCGGATGGCAAAACGCTCTTTGTATCGGACATCGGTGCTGACCGCACATACCGTTATGATATTCAGCCGGACGGTTTTTTGACGAACAAGGTGCTATTTTGCGCCAAGGGTTCCGACGGCATGACCATCGACGAAGAGGAGAATATCTACATTTGCGGCAAAGGCGTTTTTGTGTTTGACAAGAGAGGAAAGCAGATCGAACACATTGATGTGGCGGAGCCGTGGACCGCCAATGTTAGCTTTGGCGGGAGGGACCACAAGACGTTATTCATCACCGCCAGCAAGTGCCTTTACTCCATTCGCCTAAGAGTGAAAGGGGCGAATCCCTCCAAATAGCGAGGAGGGCCGCCCCCACTTAAACTCACTCAACGGGGAACAACCTGCGTCGGTGGCGTCGGTGGCGTGGGACTGGTTGGCGGGGTCGGCGGGGTCGGCTGAGTTGGTGGCGTCGGCTGCGTCGGCGGAGTGGGCTGAGTTACGCCGGGTGGAATCACCGGTTGAGGTGGCGGCGTTACCCCGGGGGCCGTTCCCGGAGGAGGAATAGTCGAGCCGGGAGGCAGATTTCCGCCCGGGGGTGGGATTGCACCCGGAGGAGTTGTCTGGCCGGGGGAAAGCGTGCCCCCCGGCGGAACTGTTCCGCCCGGCGGGATGGTAGCGCCCGGAGGCGTCGTGCCGCCGGGGATCGTTGTCCCGCCTGGAGGCAATGTTCCATTATTCACCCCGGAAGAAGTTCCGTTGCCGGAAGGAACCTGGACAGTTCCGCCTGTCGTTGACCCGCCTGTGGTTGATGTTCCTCCCGCCCCGCCCCCCGCCAACACGGAAGGGACCGCCATGGTCACGCACAGACCAAGCGCGGTTAGAACTGCTTTACGTTTTGCAATAAATGATTTCATATCAAGCTCTCCTTTTGGGATGGATCAGCCACCTCCGGCCCTTAATAGCGTAGTGCGTGCCAACACAAAAGTCGCCCAGACCTTCCGAGATCCCCTGCGGGCCGGTGACAAGATGAGCAGCCCTTCGTGGCAATATGCGGATTTTGAAATCCGTCACCTTGCAACTTGCAAAGCTACGTTAAAGGTGTCCCTTAAGCTAGCCTTCGACGGTGAATCCGACTTTGAGCGTCACCTGCCAGTGCTCCACTTTTCCCTTTTTGATATTGCCGCGCGTTTCAACGACCTGAAACCACGACAAGTTCTTGATGGTTTTGTGCGCGCGTTGAATGGCGTTGCCAATGGCCTCTTCGATGGAAACGGTGGAAGTGCCAGTAAGTTCGATGAGTTTATAGACGTGGTCTTTCATGTTCGATTTTTTATCTTGGGTTTGAGCTGTCATTAAGACTTCGCAACATAACCCGGCGGGCGGTGTTTTGCACCCTGGAATGAAAGAATTTTGCGAGCCATTACCGGCGGGAAAAAAATCGTGAAAATTTACAATTTTGACAAAAGGCGGAAGATTCGTTGTATTTGACAAAAGGGCCGGGGCGAAATCCGCTAAAGTATTTGTCCCTTTCATCCGATAGCCATGGCAGAGCAGAAATGCCCTGTAACAGCAGATGAGAGCGCAATACTAAATAATAACCTATGAGCAGCCTATCCGGCATGGCTTCAACTGCCACAGCCCCTGAACAAAAACCAGTAAGTTTCAATAATATCAGCACGCCAACCCGTCCCAATAGAACGGAAGCGCCTGCCGGCGCCGACTCCGCGTCGCAAGATCAAAGTCATGACGCCGCCGGCAAATCATACGCCGCGCAATTGGGGCTGCAATTTCAGGTCAAAGATTATTCCTGGGATTCCCTCTGTCCGTTTAGCGCCGGCCAGTACACGGAGTTTTAGCTCATCCAAACAAGTCCATCTGTGGCGGCGGGCCGAGTTTCTTTAGTTTTTCCAATTCCGGACGGCGGTTATGCTGGCGCACTTTGCCTTCAGGGGTCAGTTCGGATTGCTCCAAGTTGGATAAAATTTCCTTGGCGCGGCTGACCACATCGCCGGGCACTCCCGCCAGGCGCGCAACCTGGATGCCATAGCTTTTATCGGTGGCGCCTTCCACAATTTTACGCAAGAAGACGATCTGCTCATTCCA
>Ga0182030_10008842_pt1 | contig 20745 bp, 13 predicted proteins | sample 812S3MmetaG_FD_121299 | JGI IMG/M metagenome (GOLD analysis project Ga0182030, IMG submission 121299) | Permafrost microbial communities from Stordalen Mire, Sweden - 812S3M metaG (Illumina Assembly) | ecosystem: Environmental > Terrestrial > Soil > Wetlands > Permafrost | place: Sweden...
GACCACGAATGGCGACGCCTGCGCCAGGTCGTCCGGTAGTTTCTTCACGTCCGCCTGCTTGCGGATGCGCGCCTCCCGGAGCTTCGCGATCGTGCCCCGGGCGCAGGGTCGGCGGGTGATCCGGATGAGTTCGATACGCCCGCACCAGCCTGGACCAAAATCGTGTGCATCGCAGAATAGTCTGGACCGTTTTACGATACACCTGATAACGGTCCCCCGGCCCGGGCATCATCGCGCAACCCGAGCCGCCACACCGACCGAAGACCCCGAATCCCGGGCACGTGAGCCCACCAGGACCAGAGACCCCGGAATTAATCGAGCAGGTGCAGCAGCGAGAGCGTCGCCTCCTGTTCGAAGGTGATCACCTGGCGCAGGTCGTCCTGGAGTTTCTTCACCTCGGCCTGCTTGCGGATGCGGCCCTCCTGGACTTTCGCGATCGCCGCCTTGAGTTCGGCGTTGCTGGCGTGGCCGTCCACCGCCCGGCGGAGTCCCTCGACCTCGGGGGTGGTTTGGTCCAGCCCCAGCAACCCGCGGATGGCCGTGGCGAACGGGTTGTCCCCGCCCCCGGGGCCGCCCATGCCACCGCCAAACGGCCCACCCATTCCGCCCGGCATCCCGGCGGGCATCAGTTCCTGCGCCTTGGCCTGCACCACCTTGGTGAGACGCTTTTCAATCACGCCCCACTCCTGGTCATTGGTCACCCCCATCTGGGTGCGGAAAAACTCCATCACCCGCTCGCGGATCATCTGCTGGATCTGCTGGGCGTCCATGCCGCCGAACGGTCCGGCCGGCTGGGCCGAGGCCCGGCCGGGGGCCAGACAGAGGGTGCCCGCGACGACGGCCAACGCCGCCGTCCGGAGAGAGTTGCGGATTGCTTTGTTCATAATACGAGGAATTGCGAAGGTTTCAGGAGCCAAAGCCCGGCGGCCGCCTTCGAAGCGGCGGCGGGCAACACCAGCGGGATACAACCGGCCTGATCATCAACCCCGATAATAGTCCGCCCGCGCCGGATGTCCAACCAAACCGGACCGCCGCCCGCGGTGCTCATTTCGGACCACCCCTCCCCACCGCGGGCCTCCCGGTTCCCTCACCCCTCCCCCTCCTCTGCCAGCACCCGTTCCAGCCGGCGGTCCGGAATCAGCCAGAGCAACGCCACCAGCAGGTAGATGGCATTCGCGGTCGCCGGAGAGGGGAACGACAAGCCGACTGCGAGCGCATAGAGCACCGGCGACAACTTCCCCTTCCAATCCCGTCCCAGCGCGGCGGCCACGCGCGAACGCGCTCCCCCGGTGTCCGAGAGGATCAGGGTTTGCAGCACGTAGTAGGCAATCGCCGAAAGCAGCAGCACCAGGCCATAGCAGGCTGAGGGCGTTGACTGGAAGTGGTTTTCGCCCACCCATCCCGTGACGAAGGGGAGCAGTGAAAGCCAAAAGAGCAGGTGCAGGTTCGCCCACATGATCCCGCCGTTCACCCGCCGGCAGACCTTGATCAAGTGGTGGTGGTTGTTCCAGTAGATGCCGACATAGAGGAAGCTCAGCACGTAGCTGAGGAACACCGGTCCCACCGTCGCGAGAGCGGCCAGGTCCGCGCCCTTGGGCACCTTCAACTCCAGCACCATGATGGTGATGATGATGGCTAGCACCCCGTCGCTGAACGCCTCCAACCGGTTTTTTTCCATGGCCGGAACGTAGCCCGCGGCGGTGCGCGGCTCAAGGGCGGCCGGCGTGCAATTCGGCTTGCATCAGGCGGCCCGCGGCGGGAACCTCCCGCATCGCTTGGCCCAGTCTTTCACCGCAACCTCAGCCACCCACATGCACGCACACCCACCCTCCGCCCGCCGTTTCCACCCGCGCGCCGCGATCATACCCCTCTTGGCGCTCACCATCGCCCTGCCCGGGCTCGGGGCTGCCGCCGCCGAAACCGCAGCCGACACCGCGTTCACCGGGAGCCACGGCGCGTGGCATGGCTTTGACCGTTACGACTTCGTGATGGACACCACCACGCTCGCGCCCGTCCCCTTCACACCGCCCCCGGGCGAACGCGACGGCATTGGCGCGCCAAAGCCGGGTACCCGGCGCTGTGTGATCGTCGTCCCCCGCGAGGCCGCCCCCGGCAAACCTTGGTCCTGGCGGGGATGCTACTGGGACCACCAGCCGCAAACGGAAATCGAACTCCTCCGCCGCGGCTGGCACATCGGCTACGTCTCCGCCGATGCCAACCTCAAACCAGGCCCCGAATGGGACGCCTGGTACGCCTTTCTGACCGCGCAGCACGGCCTCTCCCCCAAACCGGCCTTCATTGGGATGAGCCGCGGCGGGGAATACGGGCTCACCTGGGCCGCGGGCCACCCCGACCGCGTGGCGTGCGTCTATGCCGACAATCCCGGCGGCAGCCACGACCTCCTCCTGCGCTTCGGCGAACTCCCGGCGAATGACGTGCCACTCCTCCTCGTCTGCGGCAGCATCGACCCGCTGCTCGGCCGGTTCGCGCTGCCGTTCGAGAGCGCCTACCAGCAGGCGGGCGGGCGGGTCAGCGTCCTCATCAAGGAAGGTGCCGGCCACCACCCCCACAGCCTGCGCGACCCCAAGCCGCTCGCCGATTGGATCACGCAGAACGCCGTCCCCCCGGCCATTCCCACCCCCGACTTCGTCCCCGCCAAGCATACCCGCACGTGGTTTTACTCCTCCCGGAGCGATTACCGGGACTTTCCTGCCGAGCAAAACCACCTCACCTGCCGCGGGGCGGCCTTCGTGCCGTGCCACCCGCGCTACGCGTTCGAGCTCCCCGGCGTCGAGGGCGCCACCACCGTCATCGCCCCGCTCACGCCCGCCCCGGGCCGCCCTTGGGTGTTCCGCGCCGACCTGGTCGCCCGCGACGCGGCGGTGGACCTCGCCCTCCTCGAGCGCGGGTTCCATATCGTCACCGGCCCGGTCTCCTACAACGCCGACGGCCCGATCGTAGCCCACTGGAACAAGGTGTACGAACACCTGACGGCGCACGGCTTCTCCACCAAGCCGGTGCTGGCCGGGGCAGGCGGGGCCGCCGGCGAAGCGCTGAACTGGGCGATCCAAAACCCCGACAAGACGGCCTGCGTCTATGCCGAAAACCCGGTCTTCCGCAGCCGCAACCCGGACCATTCGCTCCTGGAAAACCTGGCCCCGCTCGCCAAACTCGGCGTCCCCCTCCTGGCCGTGTGCGGCGCCCGCGACCCCTGGCTGGAACCCCAATCGCGCGCCGCCGAACGGAACTACCACGCGCTTGGCGGCACGATGACCTTGCTGGTGCGCGAAGGCGAAGGCCACTTCCTCCAGCCCACCCGCGACGTAACCCCGATGCTCGATTTCATCGCCTCCCGCACGCGCTGAGTAGTGACTGACCACGCCTTGGGGGACGCCGCGCCCGGGCTCGACTTCCCGCCGCGCATCGCGCTTAATCAGCCGCATGCCGTTTCACCCCGTACCATCTCCCGCCCGCGGAGCGATGCTGGCGGCCGCCCTGGGCGCCCTGATCCTCGCGGCCGCCGCCCCCGCCCGGGCGGCTCAGACCGCGGCGAGCATTGATTTGAGCGGAGCGGTGATCGTCTGCCGCCCGGGTGACTTGCCCGAGGCGGAACGGACCGCGGCCACCGTGCTGGCGGAGGAGATCCAGAAACGCACCGGCCTGGCGCTTCCTCGGGCCGACACCTGGTCGGCGGGAAAAGTGGCCATCGTCATCACCACGGCCCGTTCCGTGGCCGGGTGGGGCCGCGCGATCCCGCACCGGACCGGACCGGACCAGCCGGAGAACCGCCCCGAAGGCTACCGGCTGCTTGCGGAAGACGACCATACCATTTGGGTCGAGGGAGCGGATCCGCGCGGCGCCCTGTTCGGCGTGGGCCGGCTGCTGCGTTGCCTCGATTGGGCGCCGGGCCGCGCCGCGCTCCCCGCCTCGCTGGACCTCGCCAGCGCGCCCGCCTACCCGATCCGCGGCCACCAACTCGGCTACCGGGTCCAGGCCAACTCCTATGACGCCTGGGACACCGCCCGGTTCGAGCAGTACATCCGCGAACTGACTTTCTTCGGCGTCAACAGCATCGAGGGCATCCCCTTTCATGACTCGCGCACGAACACCCTCATGAAGGTGCCCCGCCGGGAGATGAACCGGGCGCTGGGCGAGATCTGCCGGCGCTACGGGCTCGACTACTGGGCCTGGGTCCCGGCCGATTTCAACCTGACCAACCAGACCCTCCGCGCCGCGTTCCTCGACCAATGCGCCCAGTTTTTCCGCGATACCCCCACCTTCACCGGCTTCTTCTTCCCCGGCGGGGACCCGGGTGACAACCCGCCCGAGCGGGTCATGCCCTTCCTTCAGGAGGTCTGGGAGCGGCTCCATCCACTCCACCCCAGTGCCCGCATCTGGCTCTCCCTCCAGGGGTTCGACCGGCCGCAGGTGGACTACGCTCTCGACTACGTGAACCACCGGCACCCTGAATGGCTGGCCGGCCTGGTGGCCGGACCCTCCAGCCCGCGCACCGACGAAACCCGCCAGCGGCTTGATCGCCGCTACCCGATCCGGCTCTACCCGGACCTCACCCACAACAAGCTCTCGCAGTTCGAGGTGCCCGCCTGGGACCAAGCGTACGCGATCACCCTGGGCCGCGAGGCCGTCAACCCCCGCCCCGCCGAATACGCCCGCATCCACAACCACTTCGCCCCGCTCAGCGATGGTTTCATCTCCTACTCGGACGGCATCCACGACGACGTGAACAAGGTCATCTGGAGCGCGCGCTCGTGGGACCCGGACGTCCCGGTCCGGGAGGTGCTGATCGACTATGCGCGGGTCTTTTTCGCACCCGGCTCCGCCCCTGAGGCCGCCGACGGCATCCTCGCCCTGGAGAAAAACTGGCGGGGGCCGTTGGTGGACAACGGCGCGGTCGAGGCGACCTGTCTCGCCTGGCAGAATCTGGCGGCCCGCGAGCCGCAGCTCGAGAACAACTGGCGCTGGCAGATGTGCCTCCTCCGCGCCGACTACGACACGTATGTGCGCCGGCGCCTGCTGAACGAAACTCACCTCGAACAGGAGGCCAACGCCGTCCTCGCCCACGCCGCCCGGAGTGGCGTGGACACCGCCCTCCGCGAGGCACAGGCCATCTTGAACCAGGCCGTCGAAACGCCGGTGGCCGGCGGCCTCCGCGAACGCATCGAGCTGCGTTGCGCCCAGCTCTTTCAGTCCATCGGCCTCCAGACCAGCGTCACGAAATACTCCGCCAGCGGCGCGGAACGCGGTGCCGTGCTCGATTTCCTCGACCTGCCCCTCAACAACCGGTGGTGGCTCGAGGACGAGTTCGCCAAGGTGCGCGCCCTCGCCTCCGAGCCGGAGAAATGCCGCCGCCTCGAAGCCCTCGCCGCGTGGGAAAACCCGGGGCCGGGCAGCTTCTACGACAACGTCGGCAACCTCGCCAAAGCCCCGCACGTCACCGGTCGGAACGACGACTCCGCGCGCGAGGAAACCGAGGACCGGACCCTGCTCACCTATTGGTGGGCGCACGAGGGCAAGAGCCGCGCGCGCCTGACCTGGCAGATCACCATGTGGCCCCCGGCCATGGAGTACACCGGGCTGGACCCCCGAGCGACCTACGTGGTGCGAGCCCGCGGCGAAGGCCCAATCTGGCTGAGCATCAACGGCGCCCGCGTGGAACCCTCCGTCGACGGCAAAAAAATGGACGACCTGCGTGAATTCCCGGTCCCCCGCCCCGCCCTCGAGGCGTCGAAACTCACCCTCACCTGGGAATGCCCCCCCGCCGCCAAGAACCTCCCCTGGCGCGAAGCGCCGCGGCTGGCGGAAGTGTGGGTGATCAAGCGATAGACCGTGCCAGATGGCGTCACCACCCCGGGAGCGCCGGCATCCCTGCCGGCGAGGGACACCCGGCACTCCCAGTGTCGACCATCTTGGGGACGCGGCAGGAGACCGCGCCGTGAATCCCCTACCCCCCGCCCGCTGGACGGGAGAGAGCCGACCTGTCCGGCTGAATCCGTTTGACCCGGGAAGATCCACGGGCGAGAGTCACCCGGCAACCACACTTATGAATAGCGCCCCCACAGCCGATCCGACGCCCCCGCCCGCCCGGCGCGCGCGCGGTTTCACGCTGATCGAGCTGCTGGTCGTCATCGCCATCATCGCGATTCTCGCGGCCATGCTGCTGCCCGCGCTGGCCCGCGCCAAGGCGAAAGCCAAGCAGGTCCAGTGCGTCAGCAACCTGAAGCAGTTGGTCGTCGCCTACACCATGTACACGGGCGATTTCCGCGGCCACGGGCTGGCATATTATCCCGACGATCCGAGCTACTACTCCACGCTCTGGATGGGCACCCTGATCCGCTACCACGCCCAGGTGAACGCCATCCGTCTCTGCCCGTTCGCGCCGACGAACAACCCGCTGCCCGCGGCCGGCGGCCAGGGGACGGCGGCGATCGCCTGGACCTGGACATCAACGCCCATCCTCAGCGGAAGCTACTGCTACAACGGCTGGTTCTATGAGGGGAGCCCCTATGACGACACGGCCACCCTCGACCGCGACCGTTACTACGCACTCGACACCAGCGTCCTGTCGCCCAGCCGGACGCCGGTGTTCGCCGACTCGATCTGGGTCGATTTCTGGCCGCGCGAGACCGACACCCCGTCCCGGGATCTGTTCAACGGGCAGATGTCCATCGCCTCGAACGACGGGCCGATCGGCCGCATCACGGTCGCCCGCCACGGCACCGCCGGACCGGCGACCGCCCCGCGGAATATGCCCGCCGGCGCCCCGCTCCCGGGGTCGACCGATCTGGCGGTGTTCGACGGACACGTGGAGACCGCGCGGCTGGAGACACTCTGGAATTACACTTGGTCCAGCGGCTGGGTGATCCCTGCCAACCGCCCTCCCTGACCGCCCCCCGGGTTGTCATTACCCACGTGCTTCGCGGCCACGTGTGAGATGTGGTTTTTGCAGGTGGGACACCCGTGTAAAATGAGGGAAAGTGGCTCGCCCTCTCACTCAAAGCGGCCACGGAACACACCCGCCCGCTCACAGCGCCCACCCCGTCCCGTGCCCCGCCCGCGTCACTGCATGCTCAAAGGCGCCGAGACGTGCTGGATGGTCCACATGATATCCACGCTGCCGGGTGCGCTGATCGAGCCATTATAGTTGACCTTTTTCACCGGCTGGCAGGTGCTCCCCACCAGCCACTTGTGGATCTCGCTATGGCCGTCGGCGAAGCTGAAACCGCAGGCGCCGTTGTGGTAGCTCGCGGGCAGATCCTCCCAAGTTCCCGGATTGGCGGTCAGGTTGCCGCCCACCTCGGTGATCCACCATCCGTCGTTGATGCTGTCCGGGTGCTCGTCCACGAACACGATGAGGTTCGAGGGGACCGGCGCCGTGATGTCGGACATCTTGTTGTAGGCGCGCCAGCCGGAGTACCAGGTGGAAACGTCGGCCTGGCCGTAGGCCCCGCCCTGGATGAAGCCGTTCATTGAGATGCTTCGTACGCGCAGCGTCTGTTGGCCATACATGCTGCACGTGTACATGTCCGCGGGGCAGTGGAAGATGGAGGCGTTCTTGGCATAAGGCCCCATCAGCGCGCCGGTCCCGCCGACCAGGAAGGTGGTGTTGGTGTTGTCGGTGGTGTTGGCCGCCCAGCTCAAGATGCCCTTCGCCCAGCTCGGGGCCACGTTGCCGTCCTCGTTCTGATTGGGCACCAGGCTGTTGTTGTTGTCATCCGCGTACATCGTCCAGGCGAGCTGCAATTGCTTGCCGTTGCTCATGCATTGGACGCCCTGGGCCTTCTGCTTGGCCTTGGCCAGAGCCGGCAGCAGCATCGCCGCAAGGATGGCGATGATCGCGATCACCACCAGCAATTCAATGAGTGTGAACCCCCCGCGCGCGCCCCTCTGCCGATCCAAGATTTTCATAGTGTTGGTCGACCCGGCCCGGCCGCGCGTGTCACACGAGGCAGGGCGGGTCCACGCGGCCAGTTTCGTCCGCCGCCGGGTGCCCGTCAACTGTGCGTTTCCCGGCACAGGACCACGCGCAGGCAGGCCGGTGCCGCCGGCGGGAGAAGAGCCTCAACGCCGGTTTGAGGTTTCGCAACCGCCCGCCGGCCGGACCGGCGTTAACCGCCCTCCTCCTGGGTCAGTTTGGCCAGCACGTTCAGATCCTCCAGAGTCGTGGTGTCGCCCTTGATTTCCGCGCCGGAGGCGATCTGCTTGAGCAGACGGCGCATGATTTTGCCCGACCGCGTCTTGGGCAGCGCCTCGGCGAACCGGATGTCGTCCGGTTTCGCCACCGGGCCGATCTCACGGGCGACATGCTGCCGCAGTTCTTCCCGGATGGCCGGGTCGGGAATGACGCTCGACCGGAGGGTGACAAACGCCACCAAGGCCTGGCCTTTGAGGCTGTCGGGCCGGCCGACCACGGCGGCCTCAGCCACTTTCGGGTGACTCACGAGGGCGCTCTCGACCTCCGCCGTCCCGATCCGATGCCCGGCGACGTTCAGGACGTCATCAATCCGCCCGACAATCCAAAAGTACCCGTCCTGGTCCTGGCGGGAGCCGTCGCCGGTGAAGTAGCTCCCCTTGACCTCGGTCCAATAGACATCCTGGTAGCGGCGTGGATCCCCCCAAAGGCCGCGGAGCATCCCCGGCCAGGGCCGGCGGATCACCAGCTTGCCGCCCGAATTGCGCGGCACCACCTCGCCGGCATCGTTCACCACCTCGGGGAGGACGCCGAAGAACGGCAGCGTGCCTGATCCCGGCTTGGCAGGGGTCGCGCCGGGCAGCGGGGTGATCATGATCCCTCCGGTCTCGGTCTGCCACCAGGTGTCCACGATGGGGCAGCGTTTGCCGCCAATCACCTCGTGATACCAGATCCACGCCTCTGGATTGATCGGCTCGCCCACGGTGCCGAGGAGGCGGAGGGAGCTCAAGTCGTGTTTCTGCGGCCACTCGGCGCCCCATTTCATGAAGGCGCGGATGGCGGTCGGCGCGGTGTAGAGGATGGTGACCCCGTACTTGGCGATGATGTGCCAGAAGCGGTCCGGCTGGGGGAAGTTCGGCGCCCCCTCGTACATCAGCGCGGTCGCGCCGTTGGCCAGCGGGCCGTAAACCACGTAGCTGTGCCCGGTCACCCAGCCGATGTCGGCGGTGCACCAGTACACATCCTCGTCGCGCAGGTCGAAGACATACTTCGAGGTCATTTTCGCGTAGAGGAGATAGCCGCCCGTCGTGTGGAGAATCCCCTTCGGTTTCCCCGTGGACCCGCTGGTGTAGAGAATGAAGAGGGGGGCCTCGCTGTCCATCGCCTCGGCCGCGCAGACGGCGGAGGCCGTCTCGATTTCCTCGTGCCACCAGAAATCGCGGCCCGGCCGGAGCGTGACCGCGTTGGCGGCGCGGCGCAGCACCAGTACCGCGGTGATGGAGGCCGTCAGGAGGACGCCCTGCGCGTTTTTCAGCTCCAGCGCGTCATCCACATTCTGCTTGAGCGCCACGACCGCCCCGCGCCGGAAGCCGCCATCCGCGGTGATGACCAGTTTCGCCTGCGAATCAAAGATGCGGTCGGCCACGGACTGCGCGCTGAACCCGCCGAACACGACGGAATGAATCGCGCCGATGCGGGTGCAGGCCAGCATGGCGATGGCGGCCTCGGGCACCATCGGCAGATAGATGAGGACCCGGTCCCCCCGCTGGATGCCGTGCCGTTTGAGCACGTTGGCAAACCGGCAGACCTCGTGATGGAGCTGCTGGTAGGTGAGGGTCCGCTCCTCGCCCGGCTTGCCGGTGCCGGCGGGCTCGCCCTCCCAGATCAGCGCGGCCTTGTTCGCAGTGGGGGTGCCCAGGTGGCGGTCCAGGCAGTTCTCGCTCACATTCAGTTCGCCCCCCGTGAACCATTTCGCGAACGGCTCCTCCCAGTCGAGGACCTTGGTCCACGGCTTGCGCCAGATCAGCTCCGCCGCCGCCTCCCGGCCCCAAAAGGCCTCGGGCTGGGCAATCGACTCTTCATAGAGCCGGCGGTACTCCTCCAGGCTCTTGATCCGCGCCCGGGCGGAAAACTCCGGCGGCGGGGGGAAGAGGCGGGCTTCGTTGAGGACTGATTCGATGTTCTGCGAGCCGGGATTCATGTCGGTGTCGATGCTCTGGATCGTCTTTGGTCGGAACGCAAGTTGCCGGGACGCACGCTGGTTGGCAAGCTTGGGTTGGGGTTGACAGTTTGCCGACCAGCGGTGCCGCGCCCCGCGCGGGAACCGTCCGGCGGGTGCCCCAATACGCGCCACGCCGCAGGCGCACGTCCCCAATCCCAAAGGGATTGCGACCTCAAAGCCCAGGGTTGGCGCGCCAGCGCCTACCCTGGGTACACCGCGAAAACACATCAAGAACCCTGAAGGGGTTCCGGCCCGTATCCCCGAGACCTCCCCAGCGGCGTCCCGCCGGAACCCCGTTGGGCTCATTTTCACACCTGTCGGGTGACCCAAGGCAGGCCCGCCGACGGGCCAGCCTTGGGCTTTGAGGCCGGAATCCTCTTGGGGTTCTTGCTGGCGCGCCCCGCGACCGCTGGACGACGGCCGCGCTCTTTCCCGTGCCCGAACGCTTCTGCACCCCGGCCTGCGGGCCCGCCGCCGGGCTTGCGCCCCAACCTCAGTTCCGCCTAACTTACCCTCATGATTTTAGCTGGTGATATCGGCGGGACCTCCGCCCGCCTCGGTTTTTTTGAGACGGACGGGGGCCGGCCGCGCCCGGTACTGGAGAAGAACTACCCCAGCCGCAAGTACAGCGGACTGGAGGAGATCGCCACCCAGTTCGTCACCGAGCACCCGGCCGAAATCGATCGCGTCTGTTTTGGGATCGCCGGGCCGGTGCAGGGGGGGCGCGTGACAACCCCGAACCTCCCCTGGGTGGTGGACGCGCAAAACCTGGCGCGCAGCCTGCGCCTCCCCGGAGTGACCCTGATCAACGACCTGGAGGCGAATGCCTATGGCATCGCCACCCTGGAGCCGGAGGACTTGGTGACGCTGAACCATGGCGCGCCGGGAGCCCAGGGAAACCGGGCCGTGATCGCGGTCGGGACCGGGTTGGGCCAGGCCGGGCTGTTCTGGGACGGCCGCTTGCACCAACCGTTCGCCTGCGAGGGTGGTCATGCCGATTTCGCCCCCCGCACCCCGGTCGAGGCAGACCTGCTGGCCCATCTGCTCACCCGTTACGAGCATGTCAGCGTCGAGCGGGTCCTCTCCGGCCCCGGACTGAGGGTGATTTACGAGTTTCTGCGCGACAGCCAGCGGGGCGAGGAGCCGGCCTGGCTGCGCGAGGAACTCGCCCAGGGCGATGTCTCGGCGGGGATCTCGCGCATCGCCGGCGAGGGCCGCAGCGAGCTTTGCGCCGACGCACTCGACCTGTTCGTTTCGCTTTACGGCGCGGAGGCCGGGAACCTGGGCCTCAAGCTGATGGCCACCGGCGGGGTTTATGTCAGCGGCGGCGTCGCCCCCAAGATCCTGAATCGTCTCCAAAGCCCCCTCTTCATGGCCGCCTTCTCCTCCAAGGGCCGGATGCGTCCCCTGCTCGAGTCGATGCCCGTGCAGGTGATCATGAAGGAGACCGCCGGCTTGTTCGGCGCGGCCCGCCATGCCATGCTGGCGGACTGAGCGGCTGGCCCGCTGCGGAGTGTGGGACCAAGCCAGCGGACCGCGAAAGGCGCAACTCCGGCCCTGGCAGCTCCGACGCCCCCAAAAGCGGCGGAATGCGCCGCACTCCAGGCGCTTCGCGACGCCCGGCGCGTCTCCCTCCCTCGCGACGTCCGGGGAGGACGGCATCCCCCCGGCGTCGAGCCGCCGGAAGCCCTCCCCCGGGACCGCCCGCATCCTTGCCGTCAGGTCGGGCTGGTTCGGGTCATGGCCCCAGCCGAGGTCAGCCGGTGAAGTTCCGGCAGGCGGAAAAAGGCGCCGATCCGCCTCTGGGACCACCGTCCCAAGGAGGGGCGGATTGCGCTTTTCCCGCGCGGCTGCAACCGCTAGCCTGCCGCCGCACTTTATGGCTACCAAAACCATCATCAAGCCGGCCAAGTCGCCGACTGCGGTCGGTCCCTACAACCATGCCGTCCGGGTGGGCGACCTCCTGTTCACGGCGGGTCAAATCCCCCTTGACCCGGCCACGGGCGCGCTCGTGCCGGGCGACGTGAAAGCACAGACCGAGCAGGTCCTGCAGAACCTCAAGTCGATCCTCGATGACCAGGGACTCGGGTTCGGGAATGTGGTCAAGAGCACGGTCTTCCTGACGAATCTGGCGGATTTCGCGGCGATGAACGAGGTCTATGCCCGCTACTTCACCACCGATTTCCCCGCCCGATCCACCGTCCAGGTGGCCGCTCTGCCCCGCGGGTCGGCGGTCGAGATCGAGGTGGTGGCGGCCTATCCCTGAACGCGGGATCGGCCGGCCGCCACTACGGTTTCGCCTCGTAGCGCTTGAAGCCGCGCGATTCGGTGACCTCGATCACCCCTTCCGCGGGGTTGCGCACGATCCGGGCCACCGCTCCGCGGGTCGCCTCGACCAGCGGAAGCCCCCGTTTCGGCCCCAAGACCGCCATCACCTTCGTCAGACTGTCTGAGTCGATGCCCTCCGGGGCGATCACGTTCACCACCGAGTGATCCGTCAGTCCGATGCCCGTCCGCGGATCGACGATGTGTGAGTACCGTTTGCCATCGATCTCGAGTCGTTGGTAGAGGTCGCTGGAGGTGGAGATGCAGACGTTGTGCAGGGCAAGGAAGCGTCGGGGGGGCGCGTTCGTGGCGTCGAGTGTTTCGAGTTGGACCCGCCACCCGTCCCGGCCCGGGGGCGCATCGCCGAGCGCCATGTCGCCTCCGCCTTCCACCAGCGCGCGCGGGCAGCCAGCTTGGCGCAGCACCTTGATGGATTCGGCGACCGCGTACCCTTTGGCGATGCCGCCCAGATCGAGCCGCATGCCGGGCTTTTCGAGTTCCACCGCGTGACGGGCGGGGTTGAGGCGGACGTGCTGCCAGCCCACGGCGGCGCGGGCTTGGGCGAGGAGGACCGGCTCCGGCAGCTTGAGTTGGCGTCGCGCGCGCCGCCAGAGCTGGACATACGGCCCCACCGTGACATCGAAGGCACCCTCGCTGCGCCGCGCCAGTTCCTGCGCCCGGCAGAGCACAAACCAGAGATCGTCGCCCACCGCCACCTCCCGCCCCTGACCGGAGCTGAGCGAGAGCCGGCTCAGCTCGCTGTCCGGGTCGTAGTCGCTCATGATCCCGTTGAGATCTTCCATGCGGCCGAAGGCGCGCGCGGCCGCGTTGCTGGCCGTCATTTGGTCCGGGGCGTAGAGGGTGATGCGGAAGGACATCCCCATCTCGGGATGTTCAAATTCGAACCGCTGGAGAGGTTGCACCGGCGGGATGGAGGCACAGGAGGCGCCAAGGAGCCAGAGGAGCGCCGCCACGCCGCAGGCCATTACCCGGAGGATTCCCAGGCCCTCGCCCCTGGGCTCGTCATTAACCACATCTTTGGCGGGCACGATTGGCTTGGTCCAGGCGCATAACATACTACTGGTCAACCAATTGAACTGATCGCATCGCACCGGCGATCGAACGTTCGCCGAGACCGCGGTGGCAGCGATCACCGGTTGCGGTGGCCGTCGTCCCGGAGGGACATCTGAACCAAACCCCAACGATTCGTCGTTGGGTTCAGGCGATGGAAGGACCCGGCGTCCCGGAGGGACGCTTGACCTCGTCCCCAGGCCAACCGGTCCTCGCACGCCAACTTGCGTCTCCGCAGCATCAAGGGACCCTTCGCACCGGTTCCCGCCCGGAACCCGGTTACCGTCGCCAACCGTCCCTCCGGGACGGGAGGGAAATAAGGGCGGCGTGACCCAATGTTGAAACATTGGGCTATGCTCAAGGGTCCCTCCGGGACCAGCCGATCTCAGAGCCCCGGGATTCCTGATCCCCCGCAGACCCCTCCCCGCCTCGGGAAACTCCTTCCCTGGGGCCTCGATAGATGTGGTTAATGACAAGCCGACGGGAGAGGGAGCAGCTTTCCCAGCACTTCGACGCTCCAGGTGGGCCGGAGCGTGGTGCGCCTTTTCCCAGCCTATCGGCAGGCAGCGGCGGAAACCAGCCGCGCGGCATTCGATCGGTGGAGAGGCGTGCCTGGCGGCTCCCTCTCCCGGGGGAGAGGGCTGGGGTGAGGGCAGGCCCCCTGGCCTCATTTCGCGCGGGTTTTCCACCTGCAAAAACCACCTCTCACACGAGGCGGCAAACGATGGGGGTAATGACAATCCGGCCCGGACGAACTCACGCGGTCTTGGGGGCGGCCGCATGCATCGCCTCGAGGGCGGCCATGGTGCGGTCGAAAATCTCCTCGGGAGACGCGTCGGCGACGATGGGCAGAAGCAGGCCCCGCTTACGGTAATAATCAGCCAGCGGGGCGGTGGAATGCTCGTAGGCCTCCATGCGGACATGGATGGCCTCCGGACGGTCGTCCTCCCGCTGGAAGAGCTTGCCGCCGCAATGGTCGCAGACCCCGGCGACCAGCGGCGGGCGGGCCTGGAGGTGAAACACCGATTTGCAGGTCTGGCAGGTGCGACGGCCGGCCAAACGCGCGACCACCTGGTCCAGCGGCAGCTCGTAGCTCAACACGGCGTCGAGGGAGACGCCCGCCCGGCCCAGGATGGACTCGAGCTGACCCGCCTGGCAAACCGTGCGGGGAAAACCATCGAGCAGGAAGCCCATGCGGCATTGCAAACAGCCGGTCCGCTCCTCCACCAGGGCGACGACTGTGTCGTCGGGCACCAACTCACCCCGGCGCATGAACTCCAACGCGGCGGTGATGGCGGGGGAATGCGCGGCCAGCCCGGAGGTCTTCGCGGTGCGGAAAATGTCCCCCGTCGAGAGCTGGCAACACCCCAGCCTCAGGTTCAGCATCTCCGCCTGGGTGCCTTTGCCGACCCCGGGAGCCCCCAGGAGGACAAAACGCCGGGGGAACCCGATCGGGGTGGGCTGCGGATTGCAAACCGCTGTCCCTCCCGCCATCCACGCATTGCGATCACATTTCGTTTCCATGACAAATCAGGTCGCGACGGGCACCCACCCCCGTGCTGAGCCAACCAGCTTACGCCCCACCCGCTCTCTGGCAAGCGCTACTTTGGCCAGTGTTGGGCGCGCGAACGTCGCACTGACCCAGCTTGCGGCCGGCGGCGTTTCCGCTCCACACCGGGATTGTCGAAGGGTGGACCTTTCTTGACCTGCCCGCCGCCGGTGGTCGCCGATTGCAGCGCGGGGGGTTCTTGATTACAGTGGCGGCCCATGAAACCGAAAGGCATCGTTTATCTCGTGGGCGCCGGCCCGGGCGCCCCCGGGCTGCTGACCCTGCGCGGCGCGGAAGTGCTCGCGCGCGCGGAGGTCGTGGTGTACGACGCCCTCGTCAATCCCGAGCTGCTCCGCCTCGCGCCGGCCTCCGCGGAGGTGATCTTCGGCGGCAAGCGCGGCTGCGTGCCGACCATTCCCCAAGCGGAGTTGAATGAGCTTCTGATCCGCCACGCCAAGGCGGGAAAGACCGTGGTCCGGCTCAAGGGGGGCGATCCTTATGTGTTCGGGCGCGGCGCGGAGGAGGCCGCCCAACTCGCCGACGCCAAGGTCGCTTTCGAGGTGGTCCCCGGGGTCTCGGCGTTCGTGGCGGTGCCGGCCTACGCCGGGATCCCGCTCACCCACCGCGGCCTCTGCTCACGGATCACGCTGATCACCGGCCATGAGGACCCCGCCAAGGAGGCATCCGCGATCGACTGGGAGCAGATGGCCGCCACCCCCGGGACCAAGGTGGTGATGATGGGCACCGACCGGATCGGGCACATCGCCGAGACCCTGGTCCGCCACGGCACGGATCCGGCCACTCCGGTGGCGATGATCCGCTGGGGCACCACCGGCCGGCAGCGGACCATCACCGGCACGCTCGCGACCATCGCCGACGTGGCCGCGCGGGAGCAAATCGGCCCGCCGACCGTCGCGGTCATCGGGGAAGTGGTCGGGTTGCGGGAGAAACTGAACTGGTTCGAGCACCGGCCGCTCTTCGGACAGCGCGTGGTGATCACCCGCGCGCGCGGGCAGGCGGGGCCGATCGCCGGCCGCTTCGCCGATCTCGGGGCCGAGGTGGTCGAGATCCCGACCATCCGCCTGGAGGCGCCGCTCGAGCACGTCTCCCTGGTCGAGGCCCTGCTTGAGTTGAACTCTTATGACTGGCTGGTGTTCACCAGTCCCAACGGGGTCACGCAGTTCTTCCACTATTTCTTCAAACAGTTCCATGACCTGCGCGACATCGGCGGCGCGCGGATCGCGGCCATCGGCCCCGCCACCGCGAACCGGTTGAAGGAGCTGCATCTCCAGGTTGACCTGATGCCCGACGAGGCGGTGGGAGTGGAGGTCGCGGAGGCTTTCGCCGCGTTCCAGACCATCGAGAACCTGAAGATCTGCCTGCTGCGCGCGGAAGTGGCGGGGGAGGACCTGCCGGAAGCGCTCGAAGCGCTCGGGGCGATTGTGGACGACGTGCCGTGTTACCGCACGGTCGCGGAAACCGAGGACACCGGCGGCGCGGCGGGCCGACTGACCGAGGAGGGGGCGGACTGGATCACGTTCACCAGCGGCTCGACCGTCACCCATTTTCATGAGCGCTTCGATCTGCCGGCCCTCCTGGCCCGGCACCCGCGGATGCGCGTCGCCAGCATCGGCCCGGAAACCTCGAAGGTGCTGAACACCCTGGGCCTCAAGCCGAACGTGGAGGCCCGGGTGCACACGATGGACGGCCTGGTGGACGCCGTGGCGGCGGCAGCGGCGGCGGCGGCACCCCCCGCCCCCTGACCCGCGCGCGGAGGCGCGGTCAGAACCGCTCGCCCACCAGCATTTTGGCGGTCTCGAACGATAGCCCGGGCGGCAGGGTGAGGTAGATGGAGATGTAGGCGTGCCCCCGCCCCGTGCCCGCCGTCAGGCCGAAGATGTTGCCCCCGAGGTGGCGGAAGACCTTGTAGCAGAGCGCGTACACCAGGCCGCTCCGGTCCTGGGTGGTTTCGAAGCGGAGGCAATACTGCCCCGGGTGCCACTCGTGCAGCGAGTAGATCCCGTCCACGCGGGGCAGCTTCTCCTCCTCGGCATCCAGGATCGCGCGGGGCTGCCGGATGGCTTCCTCGACACTCTTGCCCAGGGCGGGAGGGATGCTCTGGTCGGGCAGGCCCAGGTGGAAGAAGTCGAGGGCGAGACCGTGCGTCGCGGCGGAGAAAAGATGCGCCTGGCGGATGTCGCAGCCCTTGCGCCAGAGCGCGCCGGTGATCACCGCCGCCAGCCCCCGGTAATCGCGGGCGGCCACCCCGAGGATCATGCTCATCCCGTCCCGCAGCACGGCCGCCTTCGGGGCCGCGTCCGGCTCCTCCGCCAGGCGCGCCAGGTGTTCGCCAAAGCGCATGGCGTAATGCCGGTAAACGCCGCCGAAAAAGTCCGCCCCAAAATCGCGCAGGATTTCGAGCTCCCCCGGGGAAAGCCCGCTGCCGGCCAGCACCGCGGTCTGCTCGACCCCCGGCCGGAACGTGCGCATCGCCTTGCCGTACAGCTCGCGCGAGTTGAACCAGCGGGTCGGCTCGGCGACCGGCCCCTCCCAGTCAGCCCGATCGGCGCAGGTGAACACAAACAGCGCCCGCAGTTGGTGCTCGTCCCCGCACAGCGCGGCAAACTGCCGCACCCGCGCCGCGGTGTTCAAACCCGCCTCGGTGTACTCCTTGAACGCCCGCCGGTTGGTCACCAGAAACTCGGTGATCCGCGTGACCTCGCGCGGGAAGTCGCAGTCCGTGACATAGGGCTGGTAGTATTCCCCGATCGGAATGCCCGAGAGGCCGGTGGACCATCGCTCGTTCAGGGGGCGCCGCGCGTCCGCCCGGATCGCCAGGTCGGCGATGGTCACCGGCAGCCGTTTGGTTTTCAGGGCCAGCTTGATCGCGACGAGGTGGTCCGCGTCAAGCAAGGCCGCCTCAATTTCGACGGGGAGTTCCTCGCACGGGGTCGAGAGCGCGGAGGCCGGGGTGGCCGGACCGGCGGCAAGCCGCGCCCGCCCGTCGCGCACGAACTGCTCAAGGGTCACGAACTTCTCGCGCTCCGAGGTCCCCGGCAGGACCTGCTGCTGCGCCATGACGCGGCCGTCGAGCCCCGACTCGAACCGGGCGTGGCCGGGGAAGAGCCGCTCCTCGGCGCCGTCGAACTGGGCCAAAAAGGCGAAGGACTCCGCCAGGCTGCCCCGTTGATCATAAAAGAGCTCGGACAGCTCGGGGACCCGCACCAGCCAGTCCCCGGCGTTCCGGAAGGTGCTCTGCAGGCTGCTCGGCGCCACCGGCACCCCGTAGCGTTGGGAAGCCAGCAGCAACGAGAGCGCGGCGCGGCTCCGCCCGTAATCATTGTTCACCTCGGGCGCGGGATCGTAACGCAGGCCGTCCGAACGGTAGGCGATAAGACTGCCGGTGGACACCCGGTGGCCCGTCTCCAGTTCCCGCTCGATGACGCCCTTGGCCCAGGTCGCCACCCGCCGCCGCGCCGAGAGGAGCCGCGCCCGCGCCCCCGAGTCAAACTCGTGGCGCGCCAGATCGTCGGCCCCGGGCGGCAGCAGCTCGTGGAACGAGGTGAAATCGGCGAAGGTGAGCACGTCCTCGGCGTGGTTGCCGGCGCCGCCCCGGCCGGCCGGACCGGTCCGCCGGGAGTGGGCAAAGCCTCGGATCCGGAGGAGGTAGTGGTAGGCCGCGAGATCGCGCGGCTCGACGAACTGCCGGTAAACCTCATGGCTGTGCAGGAAGCGCGGCCCGGCGAGGGTCCAGACGCCGGCGAGGAAGACCCGCAGGCCGTCGTTCTTGATGTCGAAGCGCGCCACCTTTTCGTACTCGCCCGCCGCCTTCTCCCACTGCCCGCGCCAGAAGCTGCGCACATGCAGGAAATGTTCAAACGGATCCGCCGTCGTCCGGATGCGGTCGCGGAACAACGGCGACAAACCGTCCGGATCGTACACCGGGCGCATGTCGAGGAACGAATTGAGCTGCTTGCCGTTCAACCCGGGCACGTCGTCCAGGCTGAACGGCAGCACCGGGCTGGAAAAACCGTACTGGTCGGCAAATTCGTTCGAGTTGAGGATCTGGCGCTGCAGCTCGATCAGGAACTTGTTGCCCTCCACCGCGTCGTCGAAGAGGAACGCGAAATCACTGTCGGAAAACGGGGTCATCTCCCCGCGGCCGGTGCCGCCGAGCGCCACCACGGCGAACGGGCGGTCGTACCCGAAGGCCTGGTGCTGCGCGGCCGCCCAATGCCGCATCAGTTCTGTGTGGATGGCGGTGCGCGCGGCCGCCAGCTCGCGGCCGTTGTCCAGGTCCGGCCCGCGGATGAGGCGGTTGTTCTCCGCAATCAGCCGTTCATAGGCACCCAACGGGCCGTGCTGCGCGATGGCCGCGCGCACGAGTTTTTCTTCGGGCGATTCGGGGGGAGAGAGGGACATGTTTTCAGCGCCGTCACGGGCGGGCTTCAGGCCGCCCGGCCGGCACGCCAATACTAATGATACGCGCCCGGGGGAACAGCAAATAGTTTCACCCGTCCGCGGGCGCAGCCCCCTACCGGGCGGACGCCCGGGCGGCGTCCGCCAGCAGGTCGACCACGGCGGCGCGCCACCGTGCGGGCGAGACCGCGAGGGTCGGCTCGTGGCCGGCCGCGGAGAACTCCACGAACCGGCCGGTGCCGGGGACCGCGGCCGCCACCGCGCGGCCCGCCTCCAACCCCGCGAGCGGATCCTGGCCGCCTTGCAGCACCAGCGCCGGGCACTTCACGCTCCGTGCGTACTCCACCGGGTTGTGGGCGAACCCGTCGAAGCCGTTCTGCCGGCCGCCCCAGAAGACCAGCAGTTCCGCCGCCGGAAACGACGGCGTCTTCATCACGTGAAAGCGGTTGCGCACGGTGCGCAGCAGGGTGTCAAAGACCGCCTCGAGGATGATGCCGTCGGGCCGCACGCCCTCGGCCGCGATGGCCCGGAGCACCGAGGCGGCCCCCATCGAGGAACCGTAGAGAACCACCCGGGTGTGGGGGAATCGCTCGCGGGCCAGCGCCACCGCGGCCGCCACATCGACTCCCTCGCGGTAGCCGATGGTGGTGTAATCCTCGGTCGATTCGCCCGAGCCGCGGAAATCGACCAACATCACGGAACAGCCGAGCGCGAGAAACTCCCGCGCCTCGGGAGCCAGGGAGGTCTTCTCCCCACCGTAGCCGTGGAAGAGGAGGACGAGACACTGATTCGTGGGCGCCGGGCAGTACCACGCCCCCAAGACCGGGCCATCCGGGCAGGGAATGCGGACGCTCTGCCCGGGACGGCCGAGGTCGGGGTGGGGGTTGTCCGCCTGTGGCCGCGGGAGGTTCACCCCGGTGAGCAGCGTCCTCACCCTGCCCCAGCGACTCAGCTTCTGGGCCGGGGCGGTTCTCGGGCCGCCCGTGGAATAGCGGGTCATTCCCCGCGCGTGGTTATAAGCGAGGAGGTTCAGAGCGAGAAAACCGGCCACCGCGCCGGCCACCACCCCCCACGCCACCCGCTTCCACTTCCGGCTCATCCGCTTGGTTAACCCGACTTTCGATACTGGGAGCGGTTTTTGGCTATTTTCCGGGGGTGAGCCCGCGAATGTGCCAATGAAACGAGAGTTTTGCGCCGCCAAGGCGTTGTAGTGAAGACCCACCCCCTTGC
>Ga0182030_10008844_pt1 | contig 20742 bp, 21 predicted proteins | sample 812S3MmetaG_FD_121299 | JGI IMG/M metagenome (GOLD analysis project Ga0182030, IMG submission 121299) | Permafrost microbial communities from Stordalen Mire, Sweden - 812S3M metaG (Illumina Assembly) | ecosystem: Environmental > Terrestrial > Soil > Wetlands > Permafrost | place: Sweden...
CAAAACAGCCGAAAATAGGTTTTTCTTGCCATTTCTCGATGTAAAAAAAGATATTAAAACAACGTGTTATAACAACAAAAACTCAGATTAAGCATTTTTGGGGGTTCTTAGGAAAGACCCCTACAAACCCTGTTATCAGATTCTGCCGTTGAAACAATACGCTTAGCTTCGAAGGGGAATCCTAGACAGGCTAATCATGTGATTGTTACTGCTCTGCGTTTGGCAGCAGATCAAAATTTTAATCATATTCCAGATAATATTGTTCAAGAGGCGATTGAAGTTTTGAAATAACAGTTACAAATAAAAATGTTCTGGTACGAAAAGGAGGTGGTGTTTTTTTGTAATTTAAGCGGCTTGTCTCATGTCAATTATATCGAGACGGTTCATATAAATCAGTGCGGGACGTAACAATAGTGATGAACATAAAACATAAATTACCATTTAAAAATAGCATATTTAATCGTTCCAATGCTGCATTGTTGGCACCACTTTTAATCAGTCATCTGAACCACTCGTCTACATCATCGCCAAAACAATTATCCCGAGCGTCCCAAATAATGAGTAAGTTTTTAAACTTGCTCCGGACTGGCATTGGCTTGAACAGCAGATGTTGGACAAGTTGTATGACACGCATCCAGTTCCGATTGTTTTAAGATGTTCGCAGGTTACATTCATCACTGTAGACGCATTAGTAACGCACCCAGTTAATGTCGAAGCATTTAGCGAGACACCTAGTTCCGCACTGTTACCGCATGAAGTGTAGTCTCCGCCGTTTATACAATAGGACCAACTACAATTGCAGCCGCCACTAACCGCCGTTTTCTCTTTTTTATCAAGTATCTTTAAAGTCATTGTTATTCTCTTTTTAGTTTTTATTAATCAGCTATTTTCATAACCCCACAAAAAATTTGTAGATTTTTGCTATGCACACTCTGCGAATCATCTACCGGCTAAAGCCGGTGGCTTCGTAAACGCTACAAAGCGGATTAACGCTTGAAAGCGTCAGCTAGTTGTTTACAGCAGGGGCTTTTCGGTGGAGCATAGCATATTCACCAATAACCCCAATAATAGCACCTAATGCTAACCCACCAACGCTACCTACTACAGCCGCAGCGGCGATATCGCCTTGATAATTTGGAGCAGAACAGTCGCTCCGTATGGCATACAACCAACTTATATTACCGACAGTTTGATTGTTATCAACCCAAGCAGTTATATAGCCCCCATTAGGGCAAGTATACTCGCCAAGCGTTCTTGTTCCTTGATTATTAGAACAACTCATACCGAATGAAGAGTAATTAGTGGGTTGTTGTGTCCAATCCCAATTAAGCTGCAACTCACATTTTTGTGGATCTTGGACTACATGATTAAGGCTAAATGTGCAAGCATCAAAGCTACCAGGACCTATATTAAACCATCCAGGCATAGCGTTATCTACTCCTGGTTTCGGGCAACTAGTACTCTGAGCAAAAGAGAAAGAATTAATACTAACACCCAGCACCAAACACAGTATTACAGAAATTATTATATTGTTCTTCACGTTTGAACCCCTCCTTATATTGATTTTTTTCTAATTTCAGAGATGCTTGTAAAGCAGCTCTGAAATTTTTATTTAATAAGAAACCCCCACACTTATAATCATCATCAATACCTCCTATGATGATAGCAAAACGCATTTTATTATATCTTCCAAACCAGACGCAGAAAAAACTAGCAGCGACGTCGTATAGAGTACAATTGACCGTTGCATTATTTAATGCTTATCTCAAAAATACCTGTGATGGTGAATATTATGATGCATAAACGAAGAACCAATGCTCCTTAATCCCCGGTACATAGCTTATGTCGTCAATTTTGGCTTTATAAGTACCTCAAAAACCTGCTACAGGTACTTTTGAGATAAGCATTCATTGTTTGGGTCAGTCAACAGCCCTTTGGACACCAGCATACATGTCAGTAACATTATGGCAGGCATAAGTTTTCGCCGAATCTCTTATATTATCCCACTGTCACCACAATAGCTCAGTGGTTGAGCATTAGAACAATTACCTACATAAAAGTCAATTACAATTCTAAATTTTTTTAATATTGATTTAAGGATACAACAAAACAACCATCTTACTCCGAATGCAGAACATCTATGGGGTTTAATTTAGATGCTTTATGTGCTGGGTAAAATCCAAAGAAAATTCCAACTAGTACTGAAAAACCAAATCCCAAAAGCAGCGGCATTGTAAATAGAGAAAACTCCCAGCCCTTGCCTTTCGCTATAATAAAAGAGATTAATATGCCGATGGTGATTCCTAAAATTCCGCCTAAGAGTGAAAGCATAGTAGCTTCTATTAAAAACAATTTTCGGATATCGCTACGTCGTGCACCTAGAGCCAAACTAATTCCTATCTCACGTCTACGCTCCGTCGCAGAAACCAACATAATATTCATTATACCAATACCGCCTACCATAAACGCTATACTGCCGATAAATCCTAAAAACAGTGACAATATTTTACTTTGTTTTTTTATACTATCGGTTATTTGTTTTGAGCTATGAAACTCAAGCTTTTTTTCTTGCTGCTTATCGATGGTACGAGTTTCAACATACTCCTGAATTGCAATCTTTACCCTTTCAATATCAGCATCGTGCTTAAGCTCAACAATTACTTTATTGATAGTTATCTGGGGAATAATCATCTCGGCAGTTTTTATTGGAATAAATATAGCTTTATTTGGATTTGCAGAAAGGAAGATGTTTTCTTCTATGGGTGGAATTATCCCAATTATAGTAAAATAATCCTTTCTCAATCTAACTTGTTTACCAATTGGGTCATCTACATACTGTTTTAATATGTTATAAATATCTTGTCCCACTACACTAAACAGAGCATTTTGGTCAAAGTAGGAAATAAAACGTCCTTCCTGGAGATCAAATTTCAAGATATGAGCTAAATTTTCAGTTGTGGCTATAATGCTTCCTTCGATTTTGTGTCCCATAAAATTAACTGGACCATACAACTGAACATATGGTGCAACTTCTATAATATCAGAAGATATTGCCTTTAAATTAAGGGCAGTATCAATATCAAAAAAATCTTTTGAAACCTGTTTCATTTTAGCATTTGCTGGACTAACGGATATGGCCAATAAGTTTCTATCCAGATTTTTGAATTGTGATAATGCTTGATTGGTAACTAATTTCCCTACAGAAAGCAATGCAACAAAAGAAGCACAACCTACTAGAACCCCTAAAATAGCCAAAACCGCCCGTAGTTTTGATGCGGTAAAATTTATTAGAGCTAGTTTAATTTGAGTGTTGATCTTCATAATTATTTTATAACCAGATCTTGAGTTATTACGCCATCTTTAAGTTCTATAATACGCCTACATTGTTCTGCTATTTGTTTGTTATGTGTCACAATAACGACTGTTTTATTTTCATTTTTATGTAAATCGAAAAACAAGCTCATTATTTCTTGTCCCGTTTCTGAATCCAACGCACCGGTTGGTTCATCAGCCAAAATAATTAAAGGATCGGTAACCAATGCTCTGGCAATAGCAACTCTCTGTTGTTGGCCACCAGACATTTCATATGGTTTGCGGTTGATTAAATGTTCAAGGTGAAATTTCTTTAGAATATCTTTAACAGATTTTGCTGCCTCACGATAAGAAAAGTTACGAAACAATAATGGCATCGCAATATTTTGCTCTACAGTTAAGCGGGGAAGTAAAAAAAACGATTGGAAGACAAAGCCTATTTGTCTGTTACGCAAATCGGCCAATTCATCATCGGTATAAGTTGAGATATTTTTGTTGTTAAGAAAGTAGTCGCCTGCTGAAGGGCGATCTAATAAGCCAAGCAAGTTTAACATCGTAGATTTGCCAGAGCCGGATTCGCCGACAATTGCAACTAATTCGTGCTGCTCAATAGACAAATTAACTTGCTTAATAGCGTATACCTGATCCTTTCCGGTCTGGTAAACTTTTGTGGCATTATTTAGCTGGATGAGAGGTAACAACTTTATCTCCTTCATTTAAGCCCGAAGTAATAACGGCAGAGTCAGTTGTCGTCCCACTTACCGTTACATTAGTCTCTTTTATTTCTCCAGTTGGAGCAACTGTTTGCACTTTATTTTCATCACCATCATGAACAACAGCATCAACAGGAACTAAAACTTGCGGCTCATGTTGAAAAGTAATAGCAACTTTTACTCCCATTCCTACACGGACAATCTTCTTTTGCTCTTCTGTTATTTCTGGGACTGTTACAATAGCTGTAAATATCGGAAGATCTTGATTCCCTATGGCTTGGGAGTCAATATTGGTTATATGCCCTGATAGCTTAAGATCAGGGAAAGCATTACATGTAACTATCGCCTCTTCTCCAACCTTAATTTGATTTATATTGCTTTCGTTTATTTCGATTTTTACTATTACGCTACTTATATCTCCCAAATATGCTAACACCTGACTGGTCCTTACTTCTGAACCAATTTTTACTTTATACTCATCTTCTCTGCCCTCAGGAAATAGTACCACTCCTGTTTTAGGAGAAAATATACTTACATTCTCTGTTTGCGCACTCACATCTAAAATTTTAGTAACAATATCTGTATCATTAATAGTTAGTTTAGATAGGTCGGTAATATTTGGATGATATTTTAGGATTGCATCTAAATTATTTTTTTCTTGTAAAAAAGACAACTTATAAAGGTAGAAGTTTTTCTTGGTTTCTGTTAGCTCATCTTTCGGAATAATTCCTTGTTTATATAAGTCTTCTGAAGTTTTTGTTTTGGATTCTGATAAGCCAACATCTTGTTTGGCTTTTAAATATCGCGTTAATATCTCCTGAAAAATTTGTTGATGTTTGGGTGAATTAATTTCAAACATCAACTGCTTTTCTTTAATCTCATCTCCGTAAGTAAAAAACACTTTAGTAACAACTCCATCAACTGGAGACACTACAGAAGTACGGGTCGCTGGTTGCAGTTTTCCAGCAAAATATAATGTATTAGAAAATGGTTGCTTTTTTACCGCAATAGGTTCCATAAATAGTGGATTCGTCCGTATTCCCATTCTTGCTGGTGGAAGCACTTTGCTTGAATAAAGATTAAAACTTGGGGCTTCCTGTTTAGATCGGTGGTAAATAATCAAAAAGACTACTGCTATCAGCAACAAAATAGATGGGATGCCATATAAGGCAATCTTTTTTGGCCTTATATCTTTTATAGAAGCTATAACAATACTTATAATACTTTTAACATTTGTTATGCTTTTTGTAATTATAGCCTCTGCAATTCTTTTCATAATTTTTTCCGTGGTTTTTTCTTAAACCATCAATAAGTTAATTTAATATCTAGACGACTTAGCGTTTCCCCTAGCATCTTACTAAAAGCGGTTAACATATTAATATAATTAACCTGATTATCAACAACACGTTGATTTATCATTGTAAGATCTTTTTGATTGGTTAATAATTCATAGCTAGATACTCTGCCAGCATTGTATTTTAATTCGGCTGCTGCTAAAGACTGATATTGTAGTTTTAGAGCCTGCTGGGATAGCCCTAGTTGCTTTTTGGCATTAATCACAGAATTATGTATGGTTGCAATATCAAGCTCTAATTGTCTTTTGAGTTGATGATAGCTTACCTTTGCCTGATCCAAACTAACTTGGGCATCAATAACAGCTTTTTTAGCATTAACATCATCAATTGATATATTAAGGTTAAGAGCTATCTTTTCATCGTGTTCTTTATTTTTAAATAGATTATTAATGCCAGAATCTTCATAATCTTTTTTTCCATGCCTAGTTGCACTGGCTATTAAGTCTAGTTTCCAATTAGTACCATCTTTTGCTACTAGTAAGGACCTGCCTAAAGTTCGTAAGGTAATTCCTAATATCCTATAGTCGGTGTTACTGGTTAATACGAATTTTTTACAGATATCCACCGAAGGAAGAGTGTTTTTTTCCATAAAAATATTAGCGATTTCGTCATAATTAATTACTTCTGGAAGTTGGATGTTGGTTTGATTATCCAAACCAAGAGTATTTAGCAATTTACCTTGAGCTTGCATTAGCTCATTTTTATGATCTTCTATTATTGAATCTTGCCAAGCAACCTGGGCTTCTATTTGTATGATATCGTTTTTAGCCATTCTGCCAGCTTCTATTAGTGCTTTAGCTCTTTTAACAAAGCTTTGATAGCTTTTTAAAGATACTTGGCTAATTTTAAGTGCCTCGACTGCACGTGCAAGATTTATATAATCGTATATTACTGTATTAATAGTATCGGATACAGTATCTTTAAGGTGTAGTTTATTTATCTCTTCAGTATCGAGAACATTATTAAGAGAGGCCTCAACAACATCTCTACCAAAACCTCGGATAAGTGGTTGCGTAATCTCAAATGTTAGTGATGGCGTGTGCTTCCATTCTCTGTATCTGTCATCTTTACTAATAGGATTGTTCATGGATAAACCCAACTCCGTTCCATAAGGAGTTAATAAGCTAGCCTTCGGCTGAACATCAAAGGCATTAGCTGAATGTTTATATGAATCCCTGTCTCTATTATCGGTCGATGAAAAATATTGATAAGAACCTTGTAAAAAGTAATGTGGCTGAAAAGAGTGTTTAGCAACTACTACAGCATATTTTTGACTAATTCTGGCAATTTCAGCGGATTGTATTTTGGCATTATTTCTCAATGCTAAAAAGATGGCTTCTTTGAAAGTTAATTTTAAAGCATTTTGTTCAACAGATCCCGTCGATATTGATTGTTTTTCTGTTTTAGTAGCAACCGGTTGTAAGTTCAGATTTTGCTGGCTACTTTCTGGCTTTTTCACAGTACTCAATGCAATAGTTACAGGCTCAACCGGAATTACTGGCCCTTGCTGTTTAATTTCTATAGCGTTAGCCACGGGAGCAATTACCAGTACTAAAATTTCTACCATTATAAATAATACAATTATTTTTCTGTTCATTTTTTAATTATATACAATTCAAAATAATCTTGTAAGATACTTACATCTCAGCAAGTTTTGGTAACTATCGGTTCAAAACATTTAATCTGTCGCAAAAATCGTAACTTCTGCGACAACATAGCTATTTCAGGAAACATGCACCTTCCGACTGTCTCATAAATCCGGTGCGAAACCGAACTATTTTGCACCACTTTTGCGACAAAATCCTAATTGCAATTATGATGGTGGAGCTGGACAGCTCTCTTTGCAGTACCCATTTGGCTCCGTAGCCACTAACAATCCCCAATATTTTTTCTCGCTCCAAATAGAACATATATCACTACAACGATCTTCTGTTGCACGCCACTCTATAGTTTTATTTGGACAATACCTGGAAGCATCAGGGTATAATAACTGCGCAGCGACCTTATTATCTAAATCAAAGCATATGCAATAATGCGATATACCACCATTTACAAAACTAATTTCATTATTAAACAATTTTTCTACCATAAACCTCCTTCTTTTTATTTTATATAGAAACATCTCAACCTTATGGAAACCAGCACCAAAAAAACTAATCTCCTAAAAGGCACCATAAATACATTATCTTAAAACCTGGTTTATGAATCAAACTAATCTTTAGCCTATACACCTGGTTCCACCTTCAGATGTGATCCTAAAATCCTTACCACTAAAAGCCAGCCCAATCTTTACTATATTTCTTACTCCTCTTTGTACTAAGTCAGTCGTATATTGGTTGTGGTTAATCTGCTCTAATGCTTTTTCAGATTCCTTGGTTAATAATGAATCCAAAACCTCCGGCAGCTTTCGTTTAGGAACTTTTGGTGGAGCAAGACTTTTTATCTCTAGAATAATTGCCGCTCTTGAAATATCTTTTGGAATAATCGCTATATCATAACGCCCCAATCCACTTTCTCGATTTGATTTAATCTCATATTCTTGTTTATTAAGGCTGGCTGTTAAACCAAGCATAAACCCATGAAAAAATGCCTCCGGCTGTTTGGCAGCATCATGAAAGCTTATAGTTTGCATTAAAACCTGCTCTAAGCTTTCAGCAAATTTTTCAACATCACCTCTCAATAAAAATTCTAAAAATTCATTGTACCAATCAACACCTTGGCCATTGCCAAGCCATTGCTCTATGATATTACGATATAAATTACGTATTTCTATATTAGGTATCTCTACTTTACATTTGGTCCCCTGTGCCGTTTCAGCTATCGCTGTCACTTTCAAATATCCCGTCATAACCAACAAATTCCAAACAGCAGAAGAGTTTTTGTCTAAATAACCAAAAACTATGTGTTCATCTATGATTTTTTCTATCGGCTGGCCTTGTAATAAAGATTCAAAATGTTCTTTGAATTTAGCCTGCGATTTAATAAGCAAATCCTTTATTAATGTGTTCTCACTAGTATTTGCCCAATATGGTTTTAATATGCCATTTTCTTGAATATAGTTAGTAATAGACCATGGATTATAAACAACTGTATTACCAAAACAGTAACCGTTATACCATTGCTTTACATCTTCAGCTTTTTTTTCCAGACCCGCTTGTTTAAGCAGACTCGCGACTTCTTCTTCAGTAAAACCAAAATATTGGCTATATTTAGGATGTAACAAAGAATAGACTTTTGGATTGTTCAGATCTGAAAAAATGCTTTCCTTTGCTACTCGTAAAATTCCTGTTATTACCGCTCTTTCTAAATATGGATTGGTTTTTAAAGCAGCTCCAAACATTCCGCGCATTAAACCTATTATTTCCTTGTAATAGTTGTTTGAATAGCCAGCTTGAATTGGCGTGTCGTATTCATCTATCAATAACCACGGTTTAATACCATAATGTTTAAATAATATAGAGGTTAAGAAATGCAAAGAATCTTCTATTACCGCACGATCTGCTTGTTTACTCAAAATGTTTTGCAATTTTTCTTTATCGCTTTCACTTAACTTACTACTTTGTTTTAGATAATTGTGTCCATTAAATACATTAGCAATAAGGGTACATAGTTTGCTATAAGCCAAATCATAATTTTCTGAATTTATTCCTTTAAAACTCACAAAAACAACCGGATATTTCCCTTGAAATCGCATGTAAGAACCATTATCTACGGCGGAGATTTCAAGACCACTAAACAATTTTTCCGTTTTTTGTTGATCCACCTCAGATGCTAAAAAATAATGTAATGTTGATAAATTAAAAGTTTTTCCAAAGCGTCTAGGACGGGTAATTATACTCACCTCTGTCCCTTTATTGTCCAAGACCTCTTTAATAAATAATGTCTTGTCCACAAAATTTAAATCATTAGATCGGACTTTTCCGAAATCATCAAAGCCCACTTGCATTTCCATAACCACCTCTTTTTTGTATTACACCATACAACCAAGTCCAACCCTCAATACAACTAACTTCTAGTCGCTATCTCTTGAAGAATTACGCTCTTATTAACAAAACTCAACTCCGCATCGTAAAAACCATAATTATTATCCCGAGCATGATGATCTACTACTAATATTAAGGAGTTTGGTAAATACTTCTTTAACATCTGCTGTACTGTTGCTGTGGATTTTTTGTCTAGCCCATGAAAGATTTCATCTAAAATTAAAATATCTGACCTTTTCAGGATGGCTGAGACTATAGTTACTTTCTTTTTTTCCCCACCACTTAGACAAGTGTACCAATCTTTCTTGCTATCTAAATTTAATAACGCATCCCCATTTTTGCTACCTTTTGAGCTATCTGTTTTGTCAGAATCACCAAATGCATATAAACCTATTTCAGCTAAAAGCTTCTGCGCTTCTTCTCTTTTGGCATTATTTAGCTCCGCATCATCAGGTATCTTATCTGGATAAGAAATGACTTCATACAAAGAGGCATCAAGCGGGAAATAGTCCTGTTGACTTAACATCACTATTTTAGGGTTGCTATCATTTATTTTGGGATAAATGATGATTCCTCTGCCATAAATATTATTTTCTTTAATTCCCTTTATTTTGGATAGCAGGCTAGTCTTACCACAACCAGATTCTCCGGTAATGGCATAGACTTTACCCATATCAAGGTTTAAATCTTTTATCTCAACTAAAAGACGATCAGCAACGCCGATTTCCAAATCTCGCAACTTTAAGCAATTACCCTCCTCGTTTTCTCGGATAATCTGATCTACCGGATTTTGTGCTTTATGGATTTTCCCTTCTAAAATTACCATCCTATCCAAAGACTGCCTTATATAGGCCATATCCTGGGCGCTGCGACTAGACCAAGATAATAAGCTTGATACCTGCCAGTTTGCCATCTGTACCTTATTTCTATTGGCAAATGGGATCCGACCCTTACTAACTGCATTAGCAGTTAGATAATAGTTAAACATATAATCTGCTGTTCCCAATATCGACCACCAAACTTGATTGGCTATACCCCATATTTTTTGGGCACCCTCAAGTTCTCTGATATTGGTTGTAATATCCCCTATCTTATCTCTAGTAACCTCCACACCATCTCTTTCAGTAATCGTTCGGATATTTTCCGTATCATGCTTCATGGTAGTAACAAGCTTAGAATCAAGCGCAGTAATTTTCTCACCATAAAACCGCCTTTGTGAAGCAAGATACTCTGCAACAAACGAATGAGCTTTATTATAAAGAGTAGAATAAACAAAGATATTTGGAGAATTAACTATAATTATCCCTACCCCATAAGCTCCATTTATAGAAGTTGAAACAGCTCCAGTAATCAAACTACTACCTGAACCTACTATGGTAGAAATATCCGACTTTAAATTATCCATGAGTACGGTAGCATTTGGATCATGCGATAAGTGTAAAGGCACCTCATCAGAAAACAGCTCTGTTCTTATTTTGTCTTCTAAAACAAATCGTAGCTTCTTATCAAAATAATCATCAATGCTACTGGAAACAGTCTGCCCTATCGCATACGGAAATAAAAAGACAGCAAAATTAGTAAGCTCTGTTTTAAAGTTACCCCACGCTTGCCCATTAGGGTTATCCAGTCTCTCAAAATTATAGGTCAAAGCCTGCTGATATCCTATAATCTTTAAAGATAAGAATTGGGTTAAAAACTGGCTACCGACCAAAGCTAATGCATGTTCTTCTATATGACTATTTAACTGCTCTTTTGGTACAAACTTGTTATAAGTCACGTATAACTCATTGGCTGCTTTTATGGGAGCTAGCATATTGTCTGCAATTTCTTTTTCATAATTAGCTGCAATTAATCCCAAGAGTATGCCGATAGAATTAGCTACGGGTGGGTTAAAATACCCCAACAAATTAGTAGCCGCCATCCCCACAGTACCAAAAGCCATATAATGTTTATCAGTTAGGCCACTTGCTAACAATGCTTCATCAAGAATTCCTGCAATCCCACCACCTATCATTACGGAAGTTCCAGCTATTGAGTTTCCCGCAATAGCCGAGATAACAGGAGCCATTACCCCTTGATGATTATTTAATATCCCCGTCGGCAGTAGCACTCCCATAGCAACTCCGCCCACATCGGACACTAAAGATGGTTTAATCACATGCCCAGTCACTAGCCCAAATATGCCCCAGGTTAGATAGTGCTTATCCGTATATCCAAAATAAAGAGCAAGCTCGTCAATAACCCCTGCCACTCCACCAACAGCACCGCACCAATAACCACACCTAACCATTCCTGCTACCATACTGGAAAGGGGTGCAAGTAAATATTCATGATTATTTACAAAGCGATAAACCACGTTATAGGTTTTGCCAAAAGCAGAATTCTCTTCTATAACCTTTGTTGGTACTCGTTCAACATCCGATTCCCGAGCTATACATAAAACCGGAAAAAATGTAATTAAAGCAGTCAGCGCCATTGCTATAACAGAGCTTTTGTATTTAGCAAATCTAATCAGCATACTTTTCTGATAAAACCCCATAAATCTCCCCATATACCACTGTACCCCTTCTTATCATTCAATAAATTATTCTGGCGAGTCGGGTTTTGCAGAAACTAGCCAATTATAGTCTCTTAACTTCAAAAAGCTTTTGAGTGCTTCTTGATAACGATACCACATACTGTACTCATCATGTTTCATTACAAAAAATACTATGTAACCTATGGTAATAGCACCCCTATTGCTGCCCTCAGATATAACCCTAAATTCCTTTTAGGGACTTCGGGTGAAACGACGCTTTTTATAGCCGAATCCGTTGTTATTACGCAGGGCCCCAATTACTCCATATCATAATTTTCTATAATCATCGTTGCTAAATCGATTATCCGATCGGCAATTTGTACGGTTTCTTGCCGATGCGCAACTATCACGCGAGTGATCCCAATTTGTTTGATGTGTTCATTGATAACGTTTTCATTACCAGCATCTAAGTGACTGGTAGCTTCATCTAAAAATAAAATTTTAGGTTTGACATATAAGGCACGCGCCAGTAAAACACGTTGTTTTTGCCCACCGGATAAAGTTGATCCCATGTCGCCAACTAAAGATTGGTAGGCCATTGGCATGCTAATAATGTCGTTATGAATCGCAGCTATCATGGCACAAGCATAAATACGATCAAAATCAGGCTTGGCATCAAAAAAACAAATATTATCAGCTATCGATCCACTCAACAAAGTATCTTCTTGCATTACCGCAGCTATTTGGGAACGATAATCTCGCAGTCCCATCCTAGTTACATCCACATCATCGATAAAAATTTCTCCCGATGATGGCGTCAAAAGACGCATCAACATTTTCAGCATAGTAGTTTTACCACAACCAGATGGGCCTACTATTGCTACTGACTCTCCAGCTTTTATTTCAAAATTGATATTTTTAAAAACATAAGGATCTTGTTCTGAATATCTGAATGCAAGGTTTTTTACCAGAATATTGCCTTGAATAACTCTAGGCACATGCGCATCACCCATAAGATCTTGTTCTGGATCCGCCAAGGCAATATCTGCCACCCGTTCTAATTCAAGTGTCACCATTTGATAGTCAAAGACCTTGCTAATTAAACTTTGCGCTTTACCTACAAATTGTTGACGATAAGAAAAATAAGCCATTAACATACCAATGCTAAGCTGATTATTCATAACTGCTTTAGCGCCGAGAATTACGATTATGACATACTCGAGTCCTGCAAAAACATCTTGGCAGAAACTATAAACCAACCCCAATTTCTGCGGTCTGAGACCAGCATTTAATTTTTCGACATAACAATTTTGCCAAATGTTTTCTCGTTGCGTTTCTTTACCAAATATTTTTAGCGGTAAAATAGCACGGACCCCTTCCATAAAAATCGAACTTTCTTTGGCTGATGCAACCAAACTCTCCTGGGTCATGCGCCTAAAAGTCGAGTAAAGTGCTAAACGAATAAGTACATAAAGAGCCAACGCACCAAACACTACTGCTGACAACATCAAGCTGTAAATTAGCATCATAATCAAAGTAATTACAACCATGATCCCATCAACTATACCAGCAACAAAATCTGTGCTAATTTTTGATTGAATCGTAGACATGGATCCAAAACGCGAAACTATATCTCCCATATGCCGTTTTTGAAAAAACTCAAGCGGCAATCTAAATAAATGACGCACCAGGTTTGCTACCAATTGAATATTTAAAACGTTAGACAAAAACATGATGACCCAAGAGCGCACATAACCTGTCACCATCTGAATAATAGTAAGCATGCCAAAACCTATGGCGAGAACATATAGCAAAGACGTATCTTTAGTCGTAAGAACATCATCGACAACAAACTGCATGAACAATGGGCTTATAATCGCAAAAAGTTCCAGCGCCATTGAAACTAAAACAATTTGCACCAGCGGCAGTTTTAGACCGACAATTGAACCCCACAAATCCGACAAATATAACCTCGTTTTATTTTTCTTCTTTTCAAAATCAATTGCCGGCGTAAGTTCCATCGCAACACCAGTAAAGTGTTTGGAAACTTCTGCCATTTTATACTTAACCGCACCAATTGCCGGATCATGGATGAATACGCTATTTCCCCGGACTTTTTTCAAAACCACAAAATGGTCCATGTCCCAATGGAGAATACAAGGAGTTTTTAAGTGTTTTAAATCTTCTAAGTCTAATTTTACGGCTCGGCTCAGTAAGTGCAGTTTTTTCGCTAAATCAATTAAATCCTGCAGTTTACTGCCTTTGAGTGATATGGAAAATTGGCGGCGTAAAGTCAAAAGATCGGTTTCATAGCCATAATAACTTGCAATCATGGCCAAACAAGCCAAACCACATTCAGCAACTTCTGCCTGGTGGATCATTGGCAGCTTTTTATAAAATGAAAATTGTAGGCGTTTTACTAATTCACTCATGATTATATATTTCCCACCGACTACATAGTTCCTTTAAGACTATAAATGGGTTCCAACACCCATTCCCATATGTTGCGTTTATCACCTAGTATTACACCCTGAAGCACCATTCCTGCAGTAAGTGGATATGGCTGACCGTAAACCATTACTGTTTGTTTTTGTAAGGTTACGGTAACACGATAAAATACTTCGTCCATCTTAACCGGAACAGAAAAGGATTTCACATCTTGCGGATTAAGAATGCTTTTATCAATACGACTAACGTCTCCTTCATACAAACCAAAACGCTGATAGGGATATGCATTATATTTTAATAAAACCTTTTGCCCAAGCTTGACAAAACCAGCTTTACTGGTTGGCACAAATAATTGAGCTTCCAATTGGGAGCCTTTCGGAACAATTGCACCAAACTGTGTCTCTGCTGTTACATGATCACCAACTGTGACAATTAACATTGATATTGTTCCATCTTCTGGAGAACGAATTGCATATTCGCCCTCACCTTTTGCTCGATTCAACTCTCTTTCATAGCCATTCAATGCGATTTTGGCAGATAAAAAATCATCCTGGTGTTTTTGAAATTCTACTTCCGAAATATAGTGTTCCTTCAGCAATTCTTTAAAACTAGCAGCCTTTTTCTCAAACATAGCAATTTTATCTTTTTGCACTTCTATTTGCCTTTCTAACAACGCTACCTGCTGTGCAGAAAAACCTTTCTCAGCAATCGCTTCTTGTTCAGTAGAGATAAGACAAAGTAACTGTCCTTTTGTGACCTCTTCCCCCTGCTGCACAAACTTTTTAACAATAGTTCCTGGGGTTTTTGCGAAGATAGTTATTAATCCTTTGTCTGGAACAAGCAAGCCATCGACTGTCTGGCGCTTTGTATATTCACCGAAATATAAATATAGCCCAATCGCAACTGCAACAAAAAACATGCTAAAGGACCAAACTGAAAGAGATACGGGAGTAACTATGAGGGTTTTACCGAAATAACTGCCTTTTTTCGCTTGAATAGCTTCTTGCCGAAACAAAGGGGTCTCTGAAGAGCCTTTGTCTTGTTTTTCCTGGTTTTCTTGGTTCTTTTGCGTGTCTTCGTTTTCCATAAATATTCTTTTTATTATTTTTTACTATTTTGTCGCTGGGAATTGTATCATCTAATACGAGCTCCATTCTACCAATGTGGCCAACAGCCTTAATTGCTTCGATTAAGACATAACCATAAAATCTTTACCACTATAAAGACCAAACCAACCTTTACGATATTTATACAACATCCTTTTTTGGGCTTTGTCGCAAAATTTTTTCAAACCACCATATGTAGTACTTGAACAATATAATTATGTACTGCCTATTGTATAGAAAAATATTTTTGCGGCAGAGTCCTATTCTCTATGTGGTTAGACAAGTTAGCATTGATACTTTATACCAAGCCCGGGTCATTCCTTCTGGCTTCGTTGTATAGCTTTTCCAGCTCCACGCTGTTTAAATTCTAAGCAACGCAACAATATTTTATTTTCACCAAAACACAAAATTTATACTGTCACAAACAGTAATAAAGACTAAAATTTTCGATACATCCTTTATTTATATACAAACTATTCAAACTCCCAGGAAGTCTCACAATACAAAGTAATTAAAGCTAGTGCGATTTTTTTATCTACATTCCCATATTTATCACATGAATTGAAGGCTTTAAGTTGCTTTAGCGTAACTCCTAACTCTTTAGCCAACTCCTCTTCTGTCATTTTTTCAATAAAATGAGGTCGCGGCTTTTTTATCATTCTTCTTTCCGTTAAAAATCTTTGTGCCATTTTTTTAGCTGCTGAGAAGGCAACAAGATCTTCTTTGTTTGCTTGCCATTTATCCATGCGGGCTTTAACCATAAAAAAACTCCAGATACTCAAAAAGAAAAATATACCTCAAATAATAACCAATATGCTCCTACAAAAAAACATCTTTATTGCACCAACTCACTGTTGTACTCGTCAAACTTTTCCTTAATCTCAGACCAACCAAGACCAGGATTGTGAATTTTAATCCACTCAACTGATCTTTTTTCTGCTAGCAATTTTCCTACAGCCAAACCCACCATACGATCCTGCTATTTTTTTGGGACCCTACGCCAAAGCACATCCCAATACTCTCCATTGCTATAGATATCAATCTGATCGCTAGTAAGATAAGAATTGGGCGTGTATTTATGCATCATTGTTGCAGTATATATTACTATCAAGAAGACTAAGACTATTATCTCTATAAAAATCATGACATACTTACTCAAGGAGATTTTTCTTCCCTCTCTTCGGTGTATTTCTTTAAAACAGAATGCGGTATCAATCGCATATTGCATTTTAATGATAAATTTATTGCCCTCTAAATCTCTGCATAACACAGCTACAATAGCTTACCTTAATTCCTTTATTTCTGGGTCTATTAGGTTTAATAAACTCACTTTCTTCTATTGGGTTAGTTGCTCTAGCAAAAATATCATTTAAGAAATATATAAGAATATCTTTGTTTTTTTCACTACCGAACAATCGTTTGAATGGTAGATCATTTTTTGGATCTAGAAATCTTGAGATCGTGAGCACACCTATAAATTTAGATTGTTGTATTCTATTTCCTCCACAGCCACCACTTTTGAAGAAGGTGAGTAATCTATATTTTTATTTATCAAATTCTTCAGTGCCATACCTACAGAAAACTTTACCGTTTTGTTAACTGGAATTTTTATGGTCGCCAGTTTTGGATTTCTAACCTTCCTTGTTTTGCACTTTCTTATAGAGAAGGATCCGAAGCCAATTTTAACTAAAGCCTTGTACAACAACGCAAGCGTGTAAGACATAATCTCAGTGGTTTTGCTAATAGAAAGTTCAAACTTTTTTGCCAATGCTTGTGTTAATTCTGTCTTGTTCACTATTTTCCTCGGGAAAATAATGGATATTTATTTTATTTATTTTTCTTGGCTACGATCTTTTTTAGAACCTTCACCGCTTTTTTAGTAGCCTTTTTCTCGATCACGACCTTTTTCAAATTTTTAACAGCCTTTTTAGCAATCTTTGTTGTTTTTTTAACAGCTTTTTTTACTATTTTGCGCGGTACCATATTTTACCCTTTTAAAATTAATAGAAGTCATAATGTTATCAGATATAGTTGTTAATACCAAACTGTTTTAGATGTTTTTTGTTTAGATGTATTGCTATTGTTACAATATTATAAATCAAGATTTGCTTGTTGATACTTTTGAATGTTTTTTAAAGTCTTAATCCCTGTAATAGCTTGTACCTCTTCTATTGTTTTACCTGAACTTAACATATTAACAATCGCGGTTTGTCTCAAAACCTCTGGCCCTAAATGGGCTTTATCTATCCCAGCTTCAATCATTACTTTCGAAATTATTCTATATAATGTACGCTTGGTTATAGGTTGTATATCATCGGTAAAAAATAGCAAACTAGATTTTCGTTTGCTTAAAACATTTGTTCGAACTTCCAACCAGTCTCGGCAAGCTAACTTACAAGCTCGTAGATTTATTGGCACCCTCCTCTTTTTATTTGTCTTATTACAAATGTCGATATAACCACTTTCCAACTCTAAATTATCAATTAGTAAGTTTATAACTTCCTCTGCATATAAAGCAGTAGCAAGAATTATAGACACAATACATTTATTCCTGATTGCAGTGAAACTATCGTTTGTAGCCACATTTAAAAGTGATCGTTGTTCTTCAGGAGTTAAGATGATAAGTTCATTCTGGTTTTCTGCTGCTTTTTCTGGATATGTTTTCGTTTTTATTTTTGCCTTTCGATAATCAAGCATGGGATTGCCTTGGCAATACTTATTAGGGGTTGTAGGTCCAAAACCCCGGAAATTTTGAAAATTGATCTAACTTCTTATAATTACTTAAAAATTTTTTGAATGTCCGATTTTTTACATTAAGCTTTTTGGATATAAATCAAGGAGTTTCTTTAACGTATTTTGAACGGCTTTGATCCTGCTACCATTTAGTAGACATACCGAAGACAAACAGAGAATATAGATCTTTGTTAACTTTGAGGTATAGCATGAATCAAGCTAGAGTAAGAGCATACGATAAGGAATTTAAATTAAATGCGGCGAGGTTATTTTTAACAGGCGATCGAACATATGAACAGGTTAGTAGAGAGCTAGGGATTCCCTTAGCTACTTTATTTACCTGGGTAAGAAGCTACAACAAAGATAAAGCAGAGGCTTTTCCAGGCAAAGGCTATTTAAAGCCATCGGATGATGAAGTAGCTGGACTACGAAAGGAATTGGCAGTTGTTCGTGAAGAGAGGGATATCTTAAAAAAAGCGCTGGGCATCTTCTCGTCACAACAGAAATGAAGTATCGGTTCATGAAAGATCACAAGGCTGAATTTAAAATCGAGAAGATGTCCAGCGTGTTTAACGTATCACGTAGCGGCTATTATAAATTCATTGTTCGTAAGCCTTCGAATCGGACGCAAGAAAACGAAAGGCTATTAAGTAAAATAAAAGATAGTTATCACAATAGTCGTAAAACATACGGTAGTCCAAGGGTTTATTCAGAACTAAGAGCAAGTGGTGAAACTTGCTCAAGAAAGCGCGTGGCTCGGATAATGAAAGAACATGACATGGTAGCAAAGATGAAAAAGAGATTTAAAATAACAACAAAAGCTAACCCAAAAGAAAAGCCAGCTCCTAACTTACTTAATCAATGTTTTGTAGCAGAAGAACCCAATCAACGCTGGGTTGCCGATTTCACGTACGTGTATACAAAAGAAGGTTGGTTGTATGTAGCTGCTGTTATGGATTTATTTTCGCGTCGCATTGTAGGGCTTACAATGAGCGATCGCATGAAAGATGATTTGGTTATATCAGCTTTGCAGCAAGCTATTACTCATCGACGACCAGGAGAGGGTTTGGTGCATCACTCTGATCGGGGTAGTCAATATACCAGTAAAGATTTCAAAGAGTTATTAATAAAACATTCTATAGTTGCGAGTCAGAGCGAAACAGGCAATTGTTATGATAACGCTGTAATTGAAAGTTTTTTCCATACTCTCAAGACCGAACATATTTACTTCGAACAGTATGAATCACGTGAACAAGCGGAACGTAGTATATTTGAATATGTAGAAGTATTTTATAACCGGCAACGTCGACATTCTACTTTAGAATATCTGTCGCCGGCAGCATTTGAAAAGCAGTGGCAACAAGAGGCAGGGGTTTGTCTTCTTAGTGTCTAAAAAAAGGTTGCAAGATCACTTCTAGTTCTTCAATAAGATCAGAAACCTGCATTTCTAAGTCAGAGGCGCTAGCAAAAAATTCTTGTGCTTTTTTAGTCCAACCATTATTAACTACATCCATAGCCATTTGGTGTAATTTTAGCAAGTCAGTACGCATTTGTGGTGGTTCCCAATTGTCGCCATCCCCTAAGTATCCGCGGGCATTATCGATATGATCAACCGCAGCTAGTAACCAAGTTGTTTCAAAATTTTCATAAAGTTTTTCCCATTCTTTTTGAGTCATTTTTGCCATAATTTTTCCTCTTTTTTGTTGTTAAAAATCTCTTCTATTTTTTCTATTGGAGAAACGTTGAATAAATCTGGTGAGTTTATCAACGTTTCTAGATCAATAGGATGCTTATTACTCCGAAAAAAATAATGTCCCAAAAAATGTATATGTTGCCAGGCGATTGGAGAAATCTTTTTAATTTTTTCTACCAGATCTAACTTGCCTTCACGCCTATATTTAATTATCAACATGGATAATATTATTGAGTTAAAATCAATTATTGCATTAGCAACGAGCCGTCCTGTTTGGTTGCTCAGATCAACATCAAGATCGTTTCGCCCAAGGAGTTCTTTTTTTCCATGAGTTTGGGCAACTGCTGCCCTTAATTGATGATAAGATTCTATGCAATTTTGAGAGCGATGAGCTAATTGCTGTAGCTTAGGATCCAACAAACATTTTAGTATGTATCTAGTACTTATTAATTTATCGAACTCATATATTGCTTTCAGGGTACGGTTTTGTTGGTGGTGGCAAAGCTTTTTCATAATAATATGCTGGGTTGTTTCCTTCTGTGCTAGAGTTACAATAACCCTTTCGATATAGGGATCCCACTGTTCTTCTATTAAATCCAGATCTATTTTGTCTGCCGGCTTTACTAAGAAATCCTTATAATTATTCGGGTCGTCACAGCAGTAAAGATTTTTGAGTTGGTCTTTTACATTGCTGAAACGAAGATAGTAGTCATAATTAAAACAGTATAGAGCAAAAAAATTGGCTTTGTTTTTGCTATGCATATCACCCGTAACAATTGAGGGGATAATCTTGGTTGTGTTATGAGCCAAAATATCTAGCATATAATAGCTTTCATGTTCGTGTGCTCCTATAGTCATACTTTGCAATGGGATGTTATTTG
>Ga0182030_10008845_pt1 | contig 20742 bp, 22 predicted proteins | sample 812S3MmetaG_FD_121299 | JGI IMG/M metagenome (GOLD analysis project Ga0182030, IMG submission 121299) | Permafrost microbial communities from Stordalen Mire, Sweden - 812S3M metaG (Illumina Assembly) | ecosystem: Environmental > Terrestrial > Soil > Wetlands > Permafrost | place: Sweden...
CGAGCACGGCGTCGACCTCCAGTTGCGCCGTGGCCATGATCCGCCCGACCATCATGTACTGCCCGATCACAAGCAGCAACTGGGTGATCTGCGCGGGGGTGAAACGGGCGCTCATCGCAGCGAACGTCGGCTCGTCGGGCGTGGCGTCGAGCACGACCTGACCGGTGAAGCGGAGCACCAGCCGTCCGTCGTCTCCCAGCACGCGCGCCTGGAGATCCTCGCCCTCGATCGCGTCGGCCTGCTCCTGCGAGCCTCCCACGGCCAGCAGGATGGGCACGTGCTGAGCCCACTCGTACTCCGCGCCGGGCGTCAGGCGTGCCACGCGCAGAATCGCGAGCTCGCGCAGCACGGGATCGAACAGCTCGGGGTCCAGGCAGTCGCGTCCGAAGCGCAGCCAGTTCACGAAGGTGCCCTGCGCGTTTGCAACCGTGCGGAACACTGCAAGCGGCGGCAGGCGCTCGAGCGCCTGGCGCACCCGCGGGTCCGCGGCGGCCGGGTCGAGCTCCGGTATGCGCGCCACGCGCCAAGCCTAACGGCTTCACGCGCGGTGCCGGCTAGGGTCCGCGGGACGGGTGGCATCTCGCCCGTGCCCGCACGCGCTAGGGTGCACCGGCGCCGAAAGTCTGAGAGCCCATGGATCCAGATCGTCTGAAGACCATCCCGCTGTTCGCATCACTGTCGCCGAAGGCGTTTGACACGGTCAGCGTCTTTGCCAGCGAAACATCCGTGTCAGCGGGCAAGCGCCTCGTGCACGAGGGCGACTACTCCTATGACCTCATCGTCATCGAGAGCGGCACCGCCGACGTGATCAAGGCGGGCGCGGTGATCGGGTCGCTGGGCCCGGGAGACGTGTTCGGCGAGATCGGCATGCTCTCCGGCGGCAAGCGCACGGCCGACGTCGTCGCGACCTCCGCGATGACCCTCATCACCCTCAGCAAATGGGACCTAAAGCGCATCGCCTCGGAGGTCACCGACCAGCTGCAGGCACTCGTCGCCGAGCGCCAGGCGCTCGACGAGCCCTCCTAGCCTGCTCTGCGGCCGCTCGCACGGATGCGCGGACTACGACTGCGCGTCGAGCGTTGCAGCCAGCGCCGTTGCCCGCCTGGCGATGTCCTCGCGGATCCGTCTCACCTCGGCGATGGGACGACCCCGGGGATCGGGTAGCTCCCAGTTGATGTAGCGCTTGCCGGGGATGTACGGGCAGGCATCGCCGCAGCCCATCGTCACGACAACATCGGCCTGCTGGGCCAGCTCGCGGGTGAGCGGTTGCGGGCGCCGGCCGGACAGGTCGATGTCGAGCTCCCTCATGACCGCGATGACCTCGGGATGAACACGCTCGGCCGGGATGGTGCCGGCGGAGAGAGCTGGATGGCGCCCATCCGCGGCGCGCTCGAACAGCGCCTGGCTCATCTGCGAGCGGCCGGCGTTGTGAAGGCACACGAACAGGACGCTCGCCATCAGCTGGACATCTGCTCGTAGTGGGGCATGACGACCTCCGCCGCCTCGGCGGGCGTCACATCTGGGTAGAGCACCCTCACGATGATGAGCGCGCAGATGCAGCCGAACAGCTGCGCAGCGACGTAGCCGGGCACCGACGCAGGGGCGATTCCGGCGAAAGTGTTGGAGAACATGCGCCCAACGCTGATCGCCGGGTTGGCGAAGCTGGCGGAGCTGGTGAACAGGTAGGCGGCGCCGATATATGCTCCGACCGCGGCAGGAGCGAACTGCGTCCGTTTGGTACGCGCCAGCGAGAAGATCACGAGCAGCAGCCCGGTCGTCGCGATCACCTCGGAGAGGAGGTGCGCAGGCGAGGCGCGATGATGGGTGGAGATGCTGAGCGCTGCCCGGGAGAACATTCCGTTGGCCACGACCGCGCCCAGCGCACAGCCGGCCACCTGGGCGGGCAGGTAGGCGAGGGCGTGGCGCCAGCGGATCCCGCCGAAGCTTGCATCGGTGAGCGAGACGACCGGGTTGAAGTGTCCGCCGGACACGGGGCCGAACATGAGGATGATCGTGTAGAGCCCCGCAGCCGTGGCCGCGGCGCTCTCGAACAGCTCAAGGCCAACGTCGTTCGGGGAGAGCGTCTGCGCGGCGATCCCCGAGCCGATCACGAGCGCGGAGAGCAGCGCAGAGCCCAGCAACTCGGCGAGCAGCCGGCGAGCAAGCGGAGGTGTGCTCATTGCGAGGAATCGTATTCCATCGACAGTCATGAGTGTTATTGATATAAGTAGATTGATGCCGATCGATCTGGAGCTGTCCCCCAAGCAGAAGCGCGCCAACGGCTCGCCCTGCTGCGAGCCCGTCGTCTACCCCGACGTGCAACGCGAGCAGGCGCTGCGGATGGCCGCTGTCGCCAAGGCGCTCGGGGATCCCGTCCGGCTGCAGCTGGTCGACGTGCTGCGCAAGCACGCCGGCAAGGTCTGCGTCTGCGAGCTGGTGCCGTTGTTTGACATCTCACAACCGACGCTCTCCCACCACCTCAAGAAGCTCCGCGACGCCGGCATCGTGAACTCCGAGCGCCAGGGATTGTGGGCTTACTACTACGTCATCCCTGATGCCCTGCAGGAGCTCTCCGCATGGCTGAGCTGAGCCCCGCCGGCGAGAGCACCGCGAACCCGTGTTGTGCAACCAAGGCGCAGGCCGCGTGCTGCCAGCAGAGCGCCAAGGCCGAGTGCTGCGACCCACGCCACGGCGAGGGCTGCGGCTGCGAGGCCGGCGCGAGCCGCACCGCCGACGCTGGAGGCCATCGTGATGGCAGGAACGCCGGGAATCCATCTGCACGATCCACAGACCCTCTGCCGGCACTGGGAGGACGGCCAGTGGAGCCCGTGGAGCGTTGGCCTTGGTGATGTTGTGCGAAGCGCCCTACGCGATCTGCTCCCTGCGGTCGCCGAGTCGCTGACGCCGCCGCCGGAAGCCGACATGTCAGTCCTCGGCGCGTCGGCCGACGATCTGCGCGCCTTCGCGCTTGACGGGCTGGCCGGCTGAGCATCATCGGCGTGCCTCTCGAGAGCCTCTGAGGCGCCACGGCGACACGCGCCGTGCGCCGCCGGGCACCCGCCGAATACTTCTGCCAAGGTGGACTATGAGTTGGTGTTCACGTGGATCACCTGATCATGGCCGCCGTGGGCGCGACCCATCCTGGCGTGCGCCCACCGCTCGCCACGCTCCATGCCCATCTGCACCAGCACTCCCGCTTTGCCAAGCTGCACGTCCATCACTATCTGCGGATCCTGGGGATCCGCATTCATCCGCATCTTCGCCCGCGCGGCCCCGCTCTTGACTACGTGGCGCTTTTTCTTTTCGCGATGCTCAGCGGGATCGGGGTCAACGGCTTCGGTGAGGTGGCGTTGCTGGGCGCCGGCGTGTATGTCTCAAACCACAAGCTGCCCATCGAACCGGTGCTCATCATCGCCTGGCTGGGCGCGACGGTAGGCGGCATCATCGGCTGGGGCCTTGGCAGGCAGGCGGGCCGGCGCCTGCTGACCGCTCCTGGTCCGCTTCTGAAGTTTCGCACCAGAATGCTCGCGCACAGCGAAGCGGTGTTTTTCCTACATCCCTCGATCGCGATCCTGCTGACACCCTCATGGGCGGCCGGGATCGAGAAGGTGCGCTGGCGTCCCTATGTTTCACTCAATGCCCTGTCCGCTCTGCTCTGGGCACTGCCGCTCGGCCTGGGCGCATACGTTCTCGGCAAGCACATCACGACCGAATTCTCCGCTGAGAGCGGCTGGCTGGTGCTGGTGGTCGTCGTTCTATTCGTGCTTTACCGAGTTTTGAGCCGGCTCCTGCGGACGGCGCCTTATCGGTCACATTAGGCACCGGTTATCACGGTGACCTCGGCACTGCTCGCCACCGCTCACCAGGCACACGGGCTTGCGAGCGCGCTTGGCATTCCCGGGCGACTCGTCGAGCGCCTGCGCGAGCGACTGGGTCGTGCCTACATTCCGGCGATCGTGATCGGAGAGTCCCTCGTGGGAGCCGGCTTCTACGCCTGCTCCTCGGTGCTCGAGCAGCGCGCAGCCAGTGAAGAGAATCTCGATCAGACGCTACGGCTGAACCTCCTCGTGATGCTTGCACGGCGGCGTCTGTGGCTGCTGGGCATGGCGGCCGGAGTTGCCGGCTACGCGATGCAGTTCCTCGCCCTGCGCAGGGGCTCGCTGGCGCTGGTACAGCCGATCTTCGTCACCGGGCTGGTCATGGCGCTGGCCGGCAGCGCGCTCGCGCACCATCGCCGGCTCACGCGCCGTGAATGGCTGGCGAACGCCCTCATCCTTGGCGGGATCGCCCTGTACATCGCCGCCGCCCAGCCCGGCCCGGGCCACCCGCGTGGCTCGACGATTGCCTGGATCGCTCTCGCCGCGATCGCGACGATCTCGGTGGCCGCGCTGATCGCGCTCAGCCACGGCTCGCCCAAACGACGCTCGCTCGCGCTTGGCGCCGCCACCGGCATCGTGCTGGGGATAACCTCGGCGATCACCGAGCGAACAAGCCATCGGCTGGGCATCTCGCTCGGGCACGCGCTTGGCGACTGGTCGCCCTACGTGCTGATTATTGTGAGCATTGGTGGCCTCGTGCTCAACCAGAGCGCGTTTCAGGCCGGCGATCTGAAGTGGTCGCTCCCGGTGATCACGGTGCTCGAGCCGCTGGTGGCGATCCTCATCGGCCAGGCGCTCTTTCACGAGCACCTGGCGACCGGCGCTCTGCACGTGAGCGGCCAGATTTTCGGGCTCGCCGCGATGGTGGTGGGAGTACTCATCCTCGCTGCAAGCCCGGCACTCAGCGGCCTTGCGCCCGCGAGGGACGGTCCCGAGCTGTCCGGCGCTTAGGCCGGAGGTGCCGCGACGGCGCTATTCGTCGAGCGAGACACCCTGTCGTGTCAGGAGCCGGCGCGCTGAGACGGCCCCGGGATCATGCTCGGCGGGCGCCTGCTTGAGCACCCCCGCCCGAGCACCCGCGCGCAGCTCGCCGGTCTGCACCTCCCGCTCACAGTGCTCGCAGCGCACCTCCACGCGCACCTCGTGCCCGCACTCGTCGTGAGTGACGCGCACCGGTCCGCGCTCTCCCGCCCACTTCCAGCGATCGCCCCATTGCATAAGCGCGAGCAGCGGCGCCAGCAACTCGGAGCCCTTCTGGGTCAGGTGGTACTCATGACGCTCCGGGCGCTGTTGATAGGGCCTGCGCTCTAGGATGCCCTCGGCGAGCAGACCCTCCAGGCGGTCTGAGAGCACGTTTGCCGAGACGCCCAGATCCTCCTGGATCTCGCCGAAACGGCGCACCCCGTAGGCGACATCGCGCACGATCAGAGGCGTCCACCACTCGCCGACCACGTCCAGCGTCCTTGCAACCGAACACGGATGGTCGCTGAGGGAAGTGCGCTTCATGCGCCCGATTGTATCGCTTGCATAAGAAAAGCGAGTCGTGTATGGTCGCGGACACCGTCACTCCTTTGACAGGAGTGACCCCTGATACCGATGCGACAGCGGCCGCGCGGCCGCAAGGAGGCCTCATCCCGCATGCCCATGCTCGACGCCTACATACCAGCCGGCGCGCTCACCGCCGAAGCCGAGCAGAAGCTGCTCGGCGACCTCACCGACCTGCTCCTGATCAATGAGGGTGCCGACCCGGCCAACCCGCGCGTGCGCTCGATCGCCTGGCTGTTCGTGCACCGCCCCGAGGCCGTGTACGTCGCGGGCGAGCGCGCCGCCGCGCCGCACTACCGCTTCGTCGCCTCCGTGCCCGAGGGCCAGTACGAGCCCGAGCGCCGGCAGGCGATGGTGCACGACATCACCGAAGCCGTGCTCGACGCCGAGCAGGGTGCGCACGAGCGCGATCCCGGCCGCGTGTGGGTGTTCACACCGGAGGTGCCCGACGGCACCTGGGGAGGCTTCGGGCAGATCGCCACGCTCGCGGACATCGCGACGCTCGCCACCGGCGATCCCGAGCGCGGGCGCGCCTACGCCCAGGAGCGCCTTGGCGCGCGGCGCAGGGTGCCGGCCGCGGTGTGAGCGGCAGCTGGCCGGGGGACGGGCTCGCCGGCTCCTCTCCCCCGGCTGGCGGCCGCGCGCCGCCGCCTCGCGGGCCGGTTGACCACAGCCGTTCAGGAGATCGAGCGGCTGGACGACGTCGCGATCACGCTCGACGCCCGCGTGGGATCGAGGATTGCCTGCCGGGTAAGCTCACGCCATGCCGATGCCCAGACGCTCAAGCGTCGATGACTTCTTTGCGCAGCTGAACAACGTCCAGCGGCCACACCTCGAGGCGCTGCGGGCACTGAGCCTTGCCGCCGACCCGCAGGCGCGCGAGGAGCTGAAGTGGAATCTGCCGGTTTATGTCCGCGGCGAGAAAACCACTCTATGGATGCTTCAGAACTTCAAGGGTCACTGCTCGCTGCGTTTTCCGCCGCCGTTCTTCGCCACACAGAGGGCGGAGGTCGAGGCTGCCGGCTTTGATGGCGGGGCGGGCTTCATCAAGCTCCCCTACGAGCGCGAGCTGCCGAGTGAGCTGCTGAAGGCGCTGATGCACGCGCGCGTGCAGGAGTACGACGCGACGGGCGCCGGCTGGAACGATCGCTGACCGGGGCGCTCCTGCGCGCGAGCCGCGCGTGCGTAGACTTCCCCGAGCGATCAACCCAGAAGGGAGTGTCCCATGTGGAAAAAGGGCTTCATTCTCGGTTTCAGCTGCGCAAGCGCTGCGCGTGCGCTGCTCCCCAAGCTGTTGCTTGCGAAGTTCACGCGGGACGTCGAGCGACTGAACGCGGGTGACTACGCCGGCCTGCTGTCCGCCTACGGCGAGGACTTCGTCCTGCACTTCAGCGAGGGCGATCACCGGTGGGCCGGAGACTGGGTCGGCAGGACGGGCATGGAGCGCTTCCTGCAGAACTTCACCGCGGCCCGCATACAGGGCCAGATCCGGACGATCGCCATCAGCGGCCCGCCATGGGCACTGACCATCTGGGCGCGCTTTGACGATTATGCCGACGCCCCGGACGGCACCCGTATCTATCAGAACCGCACCGTGCTGGTGCTCAGAACGCGGTGGGGCAGGATCGTTGAGCAGGACGACTTCTACGCTGACACCGAGCGAATCACCACGCTGGAGCGCAAGCTCACCGAGCTCGGGGTTCCTGCTGTGACGAGGCCATAGGACTGGGAGCCCGGCGCGATGGCCGAAGCCCCGATCAAGGCGGTGCTCGCCGACGTGGACGGCACGCTGGTGACGCAGGAGAAGCTGCTGAGCGAGCGTGCGATAGCTGCGGTTGGTGCCCTGCGCGAGCACGGCGTCGCGTTCGCTGTGACCAGCGGCCGCCCCCCTCGCGGCATGTCGATGCTGATCGAGCCGCTCGCTCTCACCACACCTATCTCCGCCTTCAACGGCGGGCTGATCGTGCGCCCGGACATGTCGGTGCTGGAGCAGAAAACCATTCCCGAAGCGGTCGTCGGCCCGGCCATCGAGCTGCTCTCCGCCGCCGGGCTCGACGTGTGGCTCTACAGAGGCGCGGACTGGCTCGTTCGCGACCCGAAGGCTCCCCACGTGGACCGCGAGGCCAGCACCGTGAGGTTCGAGCCGACGGTTATCGAGAGCTTCGACGGCGTCAGGGACGTTGCAAAGATCGTCGGGGTCTCCGACGACCACGACCTGGTGGCGGCGACCACCGAGCAGGCGCGCGAGCAGTTCGGCGACCACGTCTCCGCCGCGCAGTCCCAGCCCTACTACCTAGACATCACCCACCCGCAGGCGAACAAGGGCGAGGTCGTCAGCTATCTCGCCGCACACCTCGGCATCCCCGCCGAGCAGTTCGCGACGATCGGAGACATGCCCAACGACGTCCTCATGTTCGCCCGCTCCGGCCTCAGCATCGCAATGGGCAACGCCGGGCCGCAGGTGCAGCGCGCCGCCCGCAGGGTGACCGCCTCCAACGAGCAGGAGGGGTTTGCGAAGGCGATGGAGCGCTTCGTGCTGCGCCAGGGTGCTCGCGGCGCTAGGAGCTGAGCGTCTTGGCCTTGGCGCGTTCGAACTCCTCCTCGGTGAGGATCCCGCGCTCGCGCAGGTCGGCGAGCTTGGCGATGTCATCGGCGGGTCCGCCACCGCGAGCCCCCTCGCGGAAGTGCCTGAAGGCTTCGAACTGGGAGCGGTCCTGTTCGTGATGTTCATGCATGGTGTGCCCGCGCACAAGCAGGTATGCGAGGACGCCGATATAGGGGATCACGATGATGAAGAGGATCCACAGCGCCTTGGCGCCGTTGGACAGGTCGCGGCTGCGAAAGATGTCGAACACGACAGCCACCGCGATCCAGATCCAAAGGAACAGCAGCGCCAGCTCCAGCACTGACAGCAGCGCGTCTCCGAACGTGAAACTCGCGAGCACGGGGCTCCTCCTTGTCGCTTAGAGAGGTCCGCGCGGCGTGGTCGCGCGCGGCTCGCTCCGAGCCTAACGTGTCGTGCCTCGCCGTTGCTTACGCTTGGAGGTCATGCGCGAGGCGGAGGCTCGAGCTCGGAGCCGGGACCGCGCTGAACCTCCCCCCCCTACCACGAGGCGGCCAGCCACCTCATGCTGACAGAGCCCCAGCCAGAGATGGCAAGGCGCCTGGCGCGGCGAGCAGAGCGCGCGCCCATCCACGCGCGCGTCGTTGCCGCACCTGCCGAGCGCTGGCATGGAATGCCAGCGCTCGCGCGCCCGCCCGTCAGCGGCCAGCGCGCGCGATCTGAGCTGACACCCAGCCGGCTGGCTTCACCGTGCCCCATTGGCCCCGGTATGCTCCGGCGGTGAGCGAGAGGAGGGGGATCCACGGAGGGATCGACCGGCCGAACATGACGCGGCGCACGCTGCTTCAGCGCGCCGTGAGTCTCGGCGTCGGCGCGAGCACGCTCGGGGCGCTTGAGCTGCTCGGACTTCCACCGAACCGCGCGGCCGCGGCTGCATCTCCGCGACTGCCCGAAATTCAATTCCAGATCGAAGCGCAGCTCGAACCGGCGTTCAGCGTCGACGGCGTGCGGGTCCACTTCGCCCCCGTGTACACGACCTTCGCCACCTTCAAGCTCAGCCGCGCGCCGACGCTGGCTGACCGCAACGCGCTCACGACGGCGCTCGCGAAGGTCGAGGCCACCTACCCGTTCTCGCCGAGCGGCGTGTTCACCACGATCGCCTACGGAGTCCCCTACTTCGAACGGTTGCCCGGAGGAATCAGCGGAGGACTAGTGGCCTCGCACATGCCGAGGCTGATCGGCGAACCATCGCGCTACGCGCTCGAGGAGGCCATCCCGGGTCCCACGGACGTCTCGCCGGCCAACCCCGGCGTGACAAAGGAGCGCTTCGACGTGCCCGTCGCGATCGAGTCCAACGACGTGCTGCCGACGCTGCGCAGCGACTCGCTCACCGTGATAGACGAAATCCTCGCGTGGCTGTGCGGGGAAACTGAAGAACTCGCGGGCGTCGCAGCCGGCCCGTCACAGCTCGCCGGCCTGCTCGCGCCCACCTCGCGGCGCCTGATGTTCAACCAGCGCGGCCTACCCCGACAGATCGCCGAAGAACACCGTCTTCCCTACATGGAAGCCTTGAATCCGGAATCGAACATGTGGATGGGGTTTGTCGACCAGCAGGTCGGCAGCAGCGGGCCACCGCCGATAGTGACGTTTGCCGGCAGGGGCCTCGTGAGGCTCACAACCGCGCTGCCAGGCGACTACTTCGACCACGGCTCGGTGGTGCACCTCTCGCACCTGATCCAGGACCTCGAACAGTTCTACGCGAGGCCCGGCGAAGGCTACGAGCGGCGGGTGGGCGAGATGTTCGCGTCGGCCCCGCCGCCGAAGAAGGGCAACCCCGACCAGCTCACCAACGGCGGCGGTCCGGCGTTCGTGCGCAACGCGTTCCTCGGCACGACGGCAGCGGAAGTCGAAGCCAGCGGTTCGGGCACCTTCGACAAACAGCCCCACATCGGCCACACGACCGCCCTGCAGCGCACGAGTCGCACGAGCAAAGGCATACCGCTGCACATACGCGCCGACGGGCCCGGCTACGACGCGCTCGACGTCCCCGACGGCTCGGCGCAGCCAAAGCTTCACTTCAGCATCTTCGTGCCGAGCGCCGAACAGTTCGCGACCATGCGGAGAAGTCAGGCCTCGCTCGACCTCGCGCAGCGCTTCGCGGTGCCGCCGGCCAACCTCGGCCTCGAGCGTTTCATCACCGCCACTCGCAGGCAGAACTTCCTCGTGCCGCCTCGCCGACACAGGGCCTTCCCACTGCTCGAGCTCGCGTAACGCGCGCGAGCACGGGCGTTCGGCGCTCGGCGCATCGGCGCACTCTCACGCGAGACCCCCAAAGCAACCCGGGCGTTTGGAGCGCATGCTGCCCGCCTTTCGCCGTGGCGGAGCGCCGGGAGCCGGCTGAGGGTCGCGACGCAGGTGATCAAGGTTTGGGGCGGAAACAGTGGCGGCGCGTTCTGATTTAGGAGGACTTGCGTAGGCGGGTGCGGCGCCGCTACGGGCGGAGGATCCAGCGCGATTCGTTATACGCGTGTGTTGGCCGTTCGTCGGGGCGCCGACGAGTGCTCTAGGAGATACTGCTAGGGGATGATTGTGGCCGAGCGCGGCCTCTGCGCCCACGTGTGGCCCCCGAGCGCACCCAAGAACGCCTCGGCAAGGGGTGGCCAATCCTGACGGGTGAACGCGACGAGCTGCCGCACGAGGGGTTTCCTCAGGCGGCGAACGGCGGCCTGGAGTCCAGTGGGGATGACGTTGCTCGGGACGATCGTCACACCAAGCCCGGCCGCCGCCAGCTGGGCCGCTGCAGCTATCTGCGCGGTCTGGACGGTCCGACGCGGCGTGAACCCAGCGGTCGCGCAGACTCCGAGGATGAGCTCGGACAGGCCGTGGTCTGCTCCGAAGAGCACCCAGTCACGCTCGGCCAATGCGTCCAGGGCCACGGTGCGCCCGCTGCGTGCCAGCGGATCCCCCGCGGGGAGCACGACTACGAACTCCTCCCATCCGAGCTCGGCGACGGGTCCCGGCCAGTCCGTTGGCCAGGGACCTACCGCGATATCGCCAACGCCGCCGCGGACCGCCTCTACGAGCGCCGTGCGGTGAGTGTATTCGCGCAGCGCAATTGTCGTGCTTGGATAGTGCTCATGCCAGAGTTTGAAGGCTGGCGGTAGAACGCCGTATGCGACGGACGTGACCGTTGCCACCTCAATCTCCCCAGCTTCAAGGCCCAGGGCGCTCCGCGCATTCCGAGCAGCGCGGTCCGCGTGCGTCACGGCGGAGCGTGCCTGGGGCAGGAAGGCATGGCCGGCGGGGGTCAGACGAACGCCCGTGGGCAGTCGCTCCAGCAGCGGCCCGCCGAGCTCCTGCTCGAGGCTTTTGATCTGTTGAGAGAGCGAGGGCTGAGCGATCAGAAGGCGTGTGGCGGCGCGGCTGAACGATTTCTCGTCGGCAATTGCCATGAAGTAGCGCAGCTGCCGTAGGTTCACGTCAATGCTCGGATCGACGAGCGTGTCCCAAAGCTGGACATGATCCTGACACACTATAGGCGCTGCCTATCGCTGACTGCAGATTCGTGTCTTTGCACTATCTGCCCTTGGACGCAAGACTCTCCGAGATGCCGACTTCGTTCAACCACGTGAGTGTCCATGCGCGCGATCTGGACCAGTCGGCTGCCTTCTACGAACTGCTATTTGGGATGCGACCGATGCCGACGCCGCGGTTCGCCCTGCCCGTGCGCTGGCTACGGCTGGGCACTCAGCAGCTGCATCTCTTTGTGCGCCCCGAGGTGACAGCGCCACCGCTTCACCACTTTGCACTCAATGTCGACGATTTCGAGGCTGTTTACTGGGCGGCTTGCCGGGACGGACTGCTGGACGGGGATGCGTTTTCCTCGGCTCTGTACGAGCTGCCGGACGGGTCGGCGCAGATGTACGTTCGCGACCCAGCCGGCAATCTGATCGAGATCGACTGGCCCGACGCGCGTGCCCTACACCCGCGTATTCGGGCCGCTCTGACCTCCTTGAGTGCCGAGGTTCCCCAAGACGCCAGCGCCCTGGACGCGACCCTCTTCCACGAGGGCGCAAGCCCGGCTTGGCTGGACGCTCCCCTTCGAGCCGAGGACGGCGGCGCGTGAAGGTGCTCGTCACCGGCGCGAGCGGCTACATCGGAAGCGCTGTCGCGAGGGCTCTGCTGAAGCGTGGCCATCAGGTACTTGGGCTGGCGCGCTCGGAGCGCTCAGCAGCGACGCTGCGCGCGGATCAGGTTGAGCCGGTGATGGGCGATTTCGGTGACCCCGGGGCCCTCGGGGCCACGGTGTCAGCTGCGGACCCGGATGTCGTTGTCAGTGTCGCGAGCCTTGGCGCTTCCGCCGGGGACAACCCCGTCTCGTTCGCCCGTGATCGCGATGCCGTTCGTGCGATTCAGGGTGCTCTCCATCGGCCTGACCAGGCGCTTGTGTTCACGAGCGGGTCGGCTGTCTTCGGCGTCTTCAACGGCGGCGAGGCCACCGGCGTCGCCTACGACGAGAGGACCCCTCTGCCGTTACCCGCTTCGGTGTTCGCCCCGTCATCGGCTGGCGTGTATTCCCTGCTGGTCGCAGGGTTCGGCCAGGCGATGGCTGCCCGTGTGGAAACCGAGCAGGTTGTTCTCAGCCACGCCGGCTCCAGGGGGATCGTGATCCGCCCAGGACTGGTCTACGGATACGGAGGCAGCTACGACATCCCGACGATCATCGCCCGCGCCAGAGCGCGCGGGCGTGCGGGGCACCTAGGAAGCGGGGCCACGACGCACAGCTACATCCACCTTGACGACCTCGCCGAGCTCTACTGCCTGGCCGTAGAGCAAGCACCCGCGGGAGCAACGCTGCACGGCGTCGTCGCCGATGTCACCCAACGCGAACTCGCCCAGGCAGTCAACCGGATGCTGGGCGTCGGCAATCAGACGGACAGACTCACATTGATCCAGATGCTCGGAATGAATACCGCTGAAAGGTTCGCCCTGAGGGCCACCAAAAACCTGCCTTTGACCGCGAGCCGCAGGATCGGGGGCCTTTTCTCACCGCCGTCGAGCGTCGGCTCCGGGATCAGCCTGGCGCTCGACAAGCGCATGTCGGCCGAGACGACCCGGCGGCTGCTCGAGTGGAACCCGAAACGCAACGACATCCTGCAGGACATCGAGTCAGGCTCCTACGCGGCACGTCCCTGATCAGCGATCGGCGGCAGTTCCTCTCGACTGCCGGCCGCTACCGACCGCGAGTGTGACCTTTCCAAACGGTCGATCCTCGGTCAGATGACGCAGGGCCTCGCCAGCCTCATCGAGGGGGTAGGCGCGGTCCCGAGCCGGCCGGATGCGCCCGTCAGCGATCATCGGAAGCACTGTTTGGTAAGCCTCGGCCTGCTGCTCCGGGGTTGACGCGAAGAGAGAGAACCCGGCGATGCTCGCTCGCTTCCACACGAGGTCGGTGATCGAGACCTCGGTCCTCGTACCGGCGACGTAGCCCATCACGACCACCCGGCCGCCGCGGGCAAGCCCCGAGACAGCCTGGCCGGTCAGGGGCCCGCCAACCGCGTCGATCACGACATCCACGCCCTCCGGGGCAGTGCGCTTCAGGCCGTCGGCGAGACTCTCGGCACCCAACTCGAGGATCTCGACACCGCCGAGCCCAGCGTCAGCCCGCGCGGCGTCGCGCTTTGACAGCGACCCGGCCGTCGCGAACAGACGCGAGGCGCCCAACGCTTTGGCCACCTTCAGCGTCGCATTGCCAACACTGCCGCCGACCCCCGGTGCGAGGACCGAGTCACCCTCACGGAAGCCGGCCTGGCGCAGCGCCAGGGTTGCACTCAGATATGCCGTGGGCAGGCCCGCGGCCAGCACATCTGGAATCCCGTCGGGCAGCGACGCGAGATTGCCCACCGGCACGACGGCGAGCTCGGCATAAGTGCCGTCGCGTGTGACGCCCCCGGCGCCGGCGAAGAACACAACCCTCGCGCCGCGTGGGAAAGTCCCGGACGGATCGTCGAGCACCTCCCCGGCGCCCTCGTTGCCGAGGACCAGCGGGGGACGGGCCGCGGTCGGGAGCAGGCCCGCCAGGACGGTCCGATCCAACGGCGTGACTCCCGCTGCCCCAACCCTCACCAGGACGTCCCCAGCCTCCGCGATGGGGTCCGGGAGCTCAACCGCTCGTAGCTCCTCGTATCCACCATGAGCCTTTATCTGCACCGCACGCATGAGTTGTTCCTCTCTGTTTTGCTCTAGGGCACGTCGCGTCGGATGTACAGTATCAAACCATGTTTACTCATGACACACTAAACTCCGGGCAGATGGATCAAGCCCCAGACCCTGCTTCGGCGCGATACGCGGCTGCCCCGGCCCCGCCGGAGCTCCGTCGCGTCCAGTCGTTCCTGAACACCCGCTCCCTGCGCGGAGAACCCGACCTCCTGAACTCGAGCAAGTCGGCCAACGGGTGGCTGCGTGCGGTCTCCGCCGGGCCGGCGCCCCGAATTCGGGCCGCCGATCTTGCCCCGCTGCGCGATCTGCGAGCGGCCCTGCAACAGGCGATTCAGAGCGAATGGGGAGACACAGCTTTGTTGCAGGACATACTCAGCGGTCTGCGCTGGTCGATGAGGATCGATAACCGCCGGCTCGCCCTCACGGGAGCCGTGGGCGAAGGCTGGCAGGCACTTGCCGAGGCGATGCTCGCGGAAGTCCTCGGCGCGCGGCAGACCGCGATTGGCACTCGTCTAAAGGCCTGTCGCAACCCGAAGTGCTCAATCGCCTTCTACGACGGCTCTAAGAACCAATCCCGCATCTGGCACAACACGGCGAGCTGCGGCAACCTCATCAACGTCAGAGCGTCGCGAGCCCGCCGCGCAAAGCCGAGTCAGCCCTGAGCCGGGGCTCCCATCTCGCTCAGATGCTCTGAGGTTCGCTCAAATTGGTGCCTTGAACGGTGCCTTGGGATTGCTGGCAGCGATCGCAACGCCGTCGAAGCCCCTGCCCAAACCCAAACCGGATCGTTAGCCGCGCATCGAGGCTTAGGCTGAGGCCCGCCCTACGGCACCGGGGACGCTGGCGCGCACCCGGTGCCGTACGGGCGTTATCTACGAGCGCGAAGCGCCTTGGCCGCGGCTTCGGTCAGGGTGGCGGTCTGAGCCTTGCCGTGGGCCGGGACGAAGCGCATGACGAGCTTCGAGCGCAGCGGCTTCTGACCGCGAAGCTGATGCTTGAACTTCTCCGCCCTGATACTGACCGCGACCCTCCCCGCTTTGCGTGCGGTCGCGCGTCCGTAGGCGACCCTGACCGTCCGCAGCTTGCTGGTGGCGACGTGGCCGAGGCGCCCGACAGTGTTGAATTCGCTCACCACTTCAAGTTCGATCGTCCCGGCCGGTATCTGGATCTTGACGGTCTGGGTTTGGGTCTGACACTGGAGAGCGTCAGTGCAGCCGAACTGAGCGAAAACCTTGTCGAATACTGCAACCTGGAGCGCCTGTGCAGGGGTGATCGGCAGCCCGAAACCGGAACGATCCACGATTTGCAGCCAATCTTGAATGTTCGCTTCTTCCACCACCTTTTCGGCTTCGACCTTCCCGAACACCACTTCGCCGCTTTCCGCTGAGCTGGCGCTGCCGGATGCGCCTCCCACGGAGGCCGTCACCTGCAGTAGAAGTGTGTCCCCGACGTCGGTTTTGGTCGGCGTGTAGGTGCGCGCCGTAGCGCCCGCGATCGGCGTACAGCTTCGGCCATAGGCGTCGAAACCGCCGTACAGGTTGCGGATACCGAGACCTACCAGCCCGCACGAGCTCCACTGGTAGGCGAAGGCTTCGGGAGTGCCCTTCCACGTGCCGGGATCCCCGGTCGCGCGTACGCCCGGCTGCAGAGCGCCGCTGGCTTGGATGCTCGGGGCGGCTGTGGCGATGACCGAGGTCGGGACGACGGCGGTCGAGCTCGAATACGCCACCGTGGCGCCGTCGGCGTTCGTCGCGGTTTCCTTCACCCTCAGCTGCGAGCCGACGGACCACGTGTCGAGCACGTAGGCCTGACCCGTGGCGCCGCTGATCGCAACGCATGCACCCTGAGCGCAGCGTTCCCACTGGTAGTTGAATGAGGTCGGTTCGTTCGCCCAGGTGCCGGCGTGCTCGGTGAGCGTGCCGCCGACTTCCGCCTCGCCGGAGATGCTCGGCCCCATGGTCAGGAGGGGTCCGGCGTCCGGGCCGACGACGGCGGTGGCTGCGGACAGCGCCGGGGAGCCTTCTGCACCGTCAAGCGTGGCGATCTCCTGGACGCGGATCGTCTTGCCTTCATCTTCAGCAGCGAGCGTGTAGCTCTGTTCGGTGGCACCCTTTATTTCCTGGCATTCTCCTCCCGAGGCGTCGCAGAGCTCCCATATGTGGGCGTAGCCGCCCGGTGTGGGTGTCCAGGTGCCGTCGGTTGCAGTGAGGATGCCTCCGACGTTGGCTTTACCCGAAATCGAGGGAAGCACGGTGTTGGAGGGAGGTGTCACCGAGACCACTGAGGTGACGGCGGAGATGGCGGGGGCCGCCGGTACGCCGAGTTCGCTCGCCTCTTCGACGACGCGGATCGTGTGGCCGTTGTCGGCACTGAGCAGTTCGTAGGTGGAGGCCGTCGCTGCTTCGATCGGAGCGCATTCTTCGCCGCTCGCGTCGCAGCGTTCCCAAGTGAAGGTGTACTGCGTCGACGAGCTCGTCCCACTCCACGTCCCGGGCCTGATCGTCAGCGTGGAGCCGACTTTGGCCGTGCCTTCGATGCTCGGCGGAGAGACGTTGACAAGCGTTTCGGCAGGAGGGGCACCGCCTTCACCGCCGCCTTCCGATTTGCAGATGAGTTCGGCTTCTTCGATGGGACTGCAGAGAGCGAGTGGGCGAACCCCCGGGCTGGCGGACGGCCCATACGGCAGTGCGCTCGCGCTGGCACAGAGCGCGAACAGAATCGGCAGAACGCAGAGCGTCGTAAGCACGATCTGAGCAGGCGCCCGCGCGGGTCTGGATTTCATCTGAGAGGTTCCTCGCTTTCGGCCCGCTCCGAGCGGCCCTGATCGGTGTGGGGGCTGATCGACGAAGCCGGGGTCGGTCTTTAGCGGTGCACGCGGTCGAGGGTCTGGCCGCAGCCAGCTCGGCGTTTGGGCGTCGAAGCGATCTGCGAGGAGACCGCGTCGCTGGCGATCGACGGAGGCGTCCCCGCTACCGGTCGGCTCGAGCTGACCGCGACAGCCGCTAGCCACCGCTCAATAGCGCCATCGAAGCGCTCAGCGAGCTTGAGAAGCAGGCTATTTGCAGGGCTTTTATGGGCGATACTGGGCTCGAACCAGTGACCTCCGCCTTGTCGAGGCGGCGCTCTCCCAGCTGAGCTAATCGCCCTGGGATGGGCCGTCAGGGTATCAACGACGCGACAGCCGGACTCCCGCGGAGCGGCTGCTAGGTGCTGGGCCGCCGCTCCGCTATCCGGGCCTGGCATGCGGCGCGCCTCAGGGCACCACCACAACCCGTCCTTCGCCTGCGCCTTCCTGCGCCGATTCGCCGCCGTATGGCGAAGCCGCGCGGGATTCCGCTTCGGTGCTGGCGCCGCCGGCGGATTCGGTGCCATAGGCCCCGCGCGCGGCTTCGGCTTCGGCTTCGCTGGCGCGGCCCTGGGAGCCGTAGGGGGAGACCTCGGATCGTGGCCCTGCCAACTGCGCGGAGCTCTGGGTTGCTGACGCGTAGGTGACGCCCTGGCCGGACTCGATCTTCTTGATCGCCTGTGCGACCGTGTTGGTAGAGATCGCAAAGCCCACGCCTGTGCTGCCCGGCTGCGAGCCGTCGGCCGTCGACGCGTCGCTGGCAATCTGCGAGTTGACGCCGACCACCTCGCCTTCTTCATCGATCAGCGGACCGCCCGAGTTGCCCGGGTTCAGAGCGGCGTCGGTCTGGATCGCGCCCGTGATCTTGGCGCCGTCGGGCGCCTCGATTTCACGGTCGAGCGCTGACACGATGCCCTTGGTCAGCGTCTCTTCAAGCCCGTATGGATTGCCGATGGCGTAGACCGAATCACCGACCGTGATCGCGCTGGAGCTCGCAAGGGCCAGCGGCTTCAGGCCAAGACCGGACGGTTGCACTTCGATCAACGCCAGGTCCTCGTTGGCTTCTTCACCCACGAGCTTTGCACTGCGCGTGATCTTGCTCGAGCCGCTCGCGTCGACAGTGATGCTGACGGCGCCCTTCACGACGTGGTCGTTGGTCAGGATCAGGCCCTTGTCGTTCAGCACTATGCCCGTGCCCTCATCCTCTCCTTCGGCCGTAACCACCTTGATCGCAACGACGCCGGCGGAGTCCTGCTTGTAGACCTGGCTGGCCGAGAGGGACGTCGAGGACACATCGCGGCGGGTGCCTGCCGAGGTTGAGACCACGGGAGTGGCGACGGTGCTCGGCGCCGAGCCCTTCGCACGGCCGGCGAGCACGTAGACGGCGGCCCCCGCGACAAGCGCTGAGACCAGCATGGGAATGAGTACACGTTTCACGGGGATCACCTCAGCTGTTTGGGGGGTGATCCATAGTGCGACAGGCGCGTGTGCAGCCCCTAACGCCGTGCGCAAGCCTGGCTAAAAGATGGAGAAAGGCTTCATAATCTCGCCGCTGCCGCCGGGCGGGTCCGATTGCTGGGCAGATCCGGGAGTCCGCCAGGGGTCCCAGGCGCAGCGGATGAGCCTGAGACCCGACTTGCGGGACGCTCACTCCGGGCCGGTACGCTGTTGGCGCACCAACGGCGACGTGGCGGAGTGGCTACGCAGCGGCCTGCAAAGCCGTCTACACCGGTTCGATTCCGGTCGTCGCCTTCATGAGAAGTGCCTGCAAGGCAGCGGTTTTCGGGCGGCGGACTCAGGTGTCCAGGACACCGAAAACCGCAAACTCTCCCAGAACTCTCCCAGAGCGCGCCCGGGCACGGGCGAGCCACACAGCTCGCCCCTCGGCGCTGCTGTTCGTTGACGCGTCAGGCCGCGCGGTGCAGCGGGACCACGTTGGCCGCCTCGGCGGGCCCTGGCAGAGGGGTCTCCACGAGCGCGGTCTCCCAGAGCGCCGAGAGCCTGTCTGCAGCGTCCGCGTCGGGTGCGTAGTGGAGGTAGCGTTCTGTCGTCGTGATGTGTCGGTGGCCCATCAGCCGCTGGACCTCATGGATCTTGAAGCCGCGGATCGCCTGCGTGCCGAACGTGTGGCGCAGGTCGTGCAGTCGCAGCGCGGGAAGGCCCGCCCGTTTGCTGGCGTTCAGGAACCGGCGGTAGAGCCCCGAGCCGCAGATCGGCTCGCCGGGCTTGGCGTCGTGCTCGAAGACCAGCATCTCAGCGCTCTTGCCGTCACAGAACGGCGCGAGCGCCTTTCGGACGTTCCTTGTCATCGGTACCGAGCGCACCCTGCGGCCCTTGTTGCCGGCGTGGCCGCCGGTGGTCGTGAAGCCGTCCTCGAAGCGCAGGACGCCGGCGCCGAAGTCGACGTTGCCGACCTTCAGTGCGCGGATCTCGCTGAGTCGCGGGCCGGCCTCGGTGGCGAGCGTGTAGATGGCCTCATCCATCACCGAGTACGCCTCCGCGACCAGTTTGCGGACCTGCTCGGGTGTGTAGAACTGGAGCTTGCCCTCGCTCTCGACCTTCTGGGTCTTCCACGCCCAGGCGAGCGCCGGGCTCGACGGGTGGGTGCCGAAGATTCCGCGGACGACACGGCGGTAGTGGTTGATGGTGTCGGCGCTGCGTTCGGCCTGCGTCAGCTCCTGACGGACGGCCAGCAGATCCTCGACGCTGAAAGTGTCGAGGACGCGGTCGGCCCAGGCCGAGTCGCTGCGCCACGGACGCTCGGCGAGGCGCTCCCCGATCTTCCGGTAGGCGTGCACCGTGGAGCCGCGCAGACCCTTCTCCACGGTGCAGTGGCTCATGAACGCATCCAGAGCGACGCGGAACGTGCGACGGCTGCTCGTGGAGTCCGTCGAGTGCTGCGCGGCAAAGGCCTCCGCTTTCACCAGCGCGTCGCCTTCCGTCAGGTATCCGTTGGCGGGGCGGCCCTTGCGCGTCCACGCGGGACCGAGCACCTTTCGGGAGTCCTTCCCGGACGGAAGGACGTAGCGCATCACCCACACCGGCTTGCGCCGCGGTTTGCCCTTGCACGACGTGGAGAGCTCGACCTTGACCAGCGCGTGCGTTTTCTTGGCTTGCATCGGGACCTCGTTTCCTGATGCCGGGGTCGGGGGCGTGTTCTCGCCGCTCGACCGTCGTTCGGAGCGTCCCCGGGGCTGCAACCCCGGGGACGCGCCCTTATCTAGACGCGGGATTTTATGGGAGCCGACGGCGCGGTCATGATCCGCGACGCTGGCCCTCCAGCCACGCTTCGATATCTGGCCAGCGGAAGCGCCGGTAGCGACCGACGCAGATGTGAGGGATGCGGTTCGCGCGTGCGGCTTTGCTGACCCACGACGTCTGAACACCCAGGCGGGAGGCAACCTCCTCGGCCGTGAGCAGCCTCGTCGCGTCGCCCGTGGGCCGTGGGAACGTGCTCGGGACAGTCGCTGGTTCTGTGCTCATGGTGGTATTGACCCCAACCAGGCGAAACCGGCCACTGACTTCGCTCGAGGTGCCGTCGGGGCGTCTGAGGTCAGGCGGCGACGCTGGGCGTGAGCACCCGGATGCGGGCCTTGTTCGGCCCAAGATCCAGCGCGGCGTAGATCACGTCGGGGTCCAGGTCGACATCGCCCGGCCAGACGATCGTGCCCGTCTCCTCGTCCACCTTGACC
>Ga0182030_10008847_pt1 | contig 20742 bp, 18 predicted proteins | sample 812S3MmetaG_FD_121299 | JGI IMG/M metagenome (GOLD analysis project Ga0182030, IMG submission 121299) | Permafrost microbial communities from Stordalen Mire, Sweden - 812S3M metaG (Illumina Assembly) | ecosystem: Environmental > Terrestrial > Soil > Wetlands > Permafrost | place: Sweden...
CCCGGTCCGAATGACGGGCGCATCGCCTACGTCACCGCCCGGCTGCTGGACAATTATCACTACTCGCAACTGCCGTTCGACGCCGAGATGTCGGCCAAATTTTTTGACGGCTACCTCGCCATGCTCGATTCGCGCCGGGAAAATTTCCTGCAGTCCGACATTGATTCGTTCGCGCACTGGCGCACCAACCTGGACAAATTAACCATTGGTGGCGGCACGGCCGACTTGACCCCGGCGTTTGAAATTTACCAGCGGTTCATTGAGCGCCTTCAGCAGCACAATGACTATGTGAGCGATTTGCTGAAAGAGGACAAATTCAAGTTCACCGGCAGCGACCATCTTCTGGCGGATCGCCGGCACGCGCCCTACCCCAAAGATCTGGACGAGGCCAAGGATCTCTGGCGGGAACAGTTGCGCTACCAGTATTTGCTGGAGAAATTGAACCGCGAACTTTCCACCACCAACGACACCGTCAAGTCGCTGTCCAAAACCAACCTCACCGAGATCGCCGACACGCTGGCCCGGCACTACCGCTGGAATTTCCACATGGCCACGAACTGGGACGGCACCGATGTCTTGCAGGCGTATCTGGAGGCGCTCGCGCACGCCTACGATCCGCATTCGGATTATTTGAACGACCAGCACGCGCAGGATTTTTCCATCAACATGAGCCTGTCGCTCTTCGGCATCGGCGCGACACTGTCGGAAGACGACGGCTATTGCACCGTCAGCAAAGTCCTCACCAATGGCCCGGCGAGCAAAAGCAAGCAGCTCAATGAAAAAGACCGCATTGTCGCCGTTGCGCAGGGCAACCAGCCGCCGGTGGATGTGGTGGAAATGGAATTGGGCCGGGTCGTGCAGTTGATCCGCGGCCCGAAAGGAACCCAGGTTCAACTGACCATCAGTCCCGCCGACGACCGCACGGCGCGACGCGTCGTCACCATCACGCGTGACGAAGTCAAACTGGACGATTCCGAACACGAGGCGTCGGCCAAGCTGATCGAAATGCCCGACGGCCACGGCGGCACCAACCGGATTGGCGTCATTGACCTGCCGTCGTTTTACGCCACGATTGACCTACCCGGCAGCACCAACCATTCCGCCAAAAGCACCACGGTTGATGTTACCAAGTTGATCAAAAAACTGAAACAGGAAAAGGTCGCCGGCATCATTTTGGATTTGCGGAGCAACCCCGGCGGCTCGCTGGAAGAAGCCGTCAAGTTCACCGGCCTGTTCATCAAGGACGGCCCGGTCGTCCTTGCGCGCGACCCGAACGGCAGGATTGACGTGGATGCCGACACCGATTCGTCCGTGCTTTACGACGGCCCGCTCGCCGTAATGATCAACCGCTTCAGCGCGTCCGCCGCCGAGATCGCCGCCGCCGCGTTGCAGGATTACGGCCGCGCGATCATTATCGGCGACATTTCCACGCACGGCAAAGGCACGGTGCAAAACCTGAATCCGCTCAAGCCCTTCGTCTGGCCCGCCACCAGCACCGCGACGGGCGACCCCGGCACGGTGAAAATCACCATCCGTAAATTTTATCGCGTCAGCGGCGCTTCCACCCAGTTGAAAGGCGTCGTGCCCGACATCATTTTGCCGGACATCTTGAACTATTCGGAGGACATCGGCGAAACCGCGCTGGAAAACCCGCTGCCTTGGGACACGATTCCCAGCGCGAAATATGACAAATTAAACCTGGTGCAACCTTATCTGAACGCCCTGCGGCAGAATTCCGACGCGCGCATCGCTACGAACCAGGATTTTCTCTACGTCCAGCAGGACATCGAGCAGTTCAAGAAACTGCAGGCCGACAAGACCGTTTCCCTGAACGAACGCGAGCAGATCAAGGATCGGCTGGCCAATCAGGCCCGCCAGAAAGAACGCGACAAGGAACGCGAGGCGCGCAAAAATTCGGGCATCAAAACTTTCGAGCTGACCGTTGAGAACGCGGACAGGCCCGGATTGCCGGAACCGCTCGGCACGACAGTATTAAAGCCGCCTTCTGTGGTGGATGCCGATGCAGTCACCCATGAATCGGTTAAAGCCGCAACGCCTGTTTCAGCCAATGTGGATCCGATGCAAACTGAAACGGAAAATATCCTTGAAGACTACATTTCCGCCATGAATGCCAACCGCATTCTGATCGCGAAATGAGAAAGGTTTTATGAAAACAGCCGTGGCACTTTTTTGCGCGTTGTTTGTGGCCGGTTCGGCGCCAGCTCAGGGAGTTTATAACATGGCCAAGCAGCAGGCCCAAAACGCCGCCGCCAGTGAAAACAGAAATCAACAGGCCATTGATCCGGCCGGCCACGCTTCGCCCACGCCGCCGCCACCCAATAATCAGCAGCCCGATCCGGCGCTCCAAGCCACGCTCCAAAACATCAGCAATCTGCGGGCGGATTTCGATGACCTGGGTTCTGGCCGGACAAACACCGTGGCGCTCCAAAATGATTTGACGACGGCGGCCCAGGGCGCAAAACCGTCACCGGCGGTTGTTACAAAGCTAGCCGAGGATCTGGCGGCGGCTGTCTCCGGAAATAAAAAACTCCAGGCGCAGCAGCAGAAACTGGCGCAGTATTGCCACGCGATTTTCAACAGTTCCCACCTGTCGGCGGCGCAACAGCAGACGGTTTTGGACGCCGTGCAAAAGATTTTGTCGGCCGGCGGCGTTTCGACCGACAACGTGACCACGGTGATCGCCGACCTCAAGGCCGTTGCCACGACGACCAAATAAAATGGGACGGCCCATCAAATGCCCGACGTGCAAAAAATCCGGCGACTGGCTGGCCGGAAAATTCGGGCCGTTTTGTTCGGAACGCTGCAAACTGGTGGATCTCGGCAAATGGTTCAATGCGGAACACGCCATCTCCGAGCCGCTGCGCCCGGAGCATTTTGACCAGTTCGCCGACCTGCCGGCTGGCGAGCATCTGGATCAGCCGGAAATTGAAAACTGATTTTATTCATCACAGCTTTGAATGAAGTTGTCGTGAATGGTTAAAAGCTTGTGAAACAATCACTCTGGATTTTGCTGGCGACCGGCGCGCTGAATTTCACCGCCGTCGCCCAGCCGACTAATTCAATGAATAATACAACAAACAAAACTGAACTCGCCGATTTCGGCGGCGGCTGCTTCTGGTGCATGGAAGCGGTTTTTGAACGGTTGCCCGGCGTCGTTTCTGTGACCAGCGGCTTTGCCGGCGGCACCACGGAAAACCCGACTTATCAGCAGGTCTGCACCGAAACCACCGGCCACGCCGAAGTGACGGAGATTGCATTCGACCCGGCGAAAATTTCCTACGACCAGCTACTGGAAGTGTTTTGGCAGGCGCACGACCCGACAACGCTGAACCGGCAGGGCGCGGACGAAGGCACGTCCTATCGCTCCATCATTTTGTATCGCGACCAGCAGCAGCAGTTGCTGGCGGAAAAGTCAAAGCTCGCGGCGCAGAAAAATTTCCACCATCCCATCGTCACGGAAATCGTGCCGCTGAAGAAATTTTACCAGGCCGAGGATCACCACCAGAAATACTACGATAATAATTCCAATCAAGGTTACTGCCAGGTCGTCATCGCGCCGAAACTCGAAAAACTGGAGAAGAAAAAAGTGATTCAGACCGAGCCGCAGACGGTGAAATGAAAATCTCCAACGGTGGCTCACCGGCTGCCGCTGCCCGCCCGGATTGCATGGTAGGGTTTGCCGCTGCGATACTGGATCAAGAGTTGATTGTTGATGTCCGCCATGCCGGTCTCACCGCTGGCGGTTTGCATTTTCACCGCCCTTTCAGCGGTCGCGACGGCTTCAGGAAATCGTCCCGCTTCCGCGTAGGCCGCCGCTAGCGTGCTGATCAGGGCGGATTGTTTGTAGTCCGTCAGTTGGCAAGCCCGTTCCGCGTGCTGGACGGCCTCCGTTCCGTTCCGCACGGTGGCGTCTGAACCGGTGGCGAGAATCCAGGCGAGATTGTTGAGCGCGTCCACCTGATCTGGCTGGAGCGCGAGCGCCAGGTGGAGTTGCTCCACCGCCGAGCGGGCATTGCCGGTTTGGTAGAACAATGAAGCCAGCTTCAGGTGCGTATCGGCGTCCGGCTTGAACAACAACGCCACCTTCAAATGATAGAGTGCTTCCGGATCTTTCCCCTCCGCTTGCAAAATTTCCGCCAACTGCCGGTGCGCCTGCGGTTCGTAAGGTTTGACCTGCAAGACCGCCAGAAATTGCGGCTCCGCCTCGGCAGGCTTGCCTTGCAGCATCAGGGCGAGGCCGAGGTTCAGGCGCGCGTCGGCATAATCGGGATTGCCGCGCAGCGCATTTTGAAATTCATGAATCGCCGCGTCATAATCGCCCCGTTTGGCGAGGACAATGCCCAGATCGTTGCAGGAAGTCCACGCCGCCGGATTTTTGGCCAGCGTGTCGCGCAGGAGGCTTTCTTGCGAGGCGAAGACTTGCGCGCGTTGAAAAGATAAAGCCGACAAGATCGAAATCAGGATAACGGCCGCGCCGCGAAAAATGGTTTTACCCGGCAGCGAAGCCAGCCCGGCCGTCGCCAGCGCCACAAGCGCAATCATCGGCAGGTATTGCAGATGATCCGAGACCCGGCCCATCGTCAGAAATTGTGCGTCGAAAAAACCGAGCGCCGGAAACAAACTGATCGCAAAGCAGCCGATTCCAAACAGCGCGTGCCGTCCCCAGCTTCGGCGGAACCACCAGCATAAAGCAAAAACCGCGACGGCCAGCAAAGCCGGAAGATAGGCCGCGAACGAACCCGGATCCAATTTCCATGCCGGATAGATCACGCTCAAATGCACCGGCCAAAACACCTTGCCGACATAAAACCAGAAATCCTGTCCGGCTCCCGCCAGCCGTTCCAGGAAACTTGAGGATTGAAGCGTCAGCCGAGCCGTGACCAATGCCTGATGTTTTTGAAACCAGACCGACATCAGGCCAAAGGCCAGCGATAGGATGAAAAACGGAATTGTGTGCAGCACATCGCGCCGCGTGATCCGCCAGCGTTGCCAGGCTGCGCCGGCCAGCAACAGCACGGGCAGCATGACCGCCGTGGTTTTGCTCAACAGCGACAGCACAAACGCAATCAGCGAAAAACCATACCAGAGCGTGGCGCGCTGGCGGAACGGATGGTTTTCAGACTGATCAGAAATTTCAGGATACAACGCCGCAGCTTCGTAGTGCTGGTATCCCAGAAAAGCGAACAGGAAAAAAGGCAGCGACAGCGTATTCTTCAGTTCGGAAATCCGGGCGACGGAATTCACGCCGACCGGATGCACCACGAACAAGACCGCCGCCAGCCACGCGCCGGGAATTTTCAGCCGCGCCAGAATGCGCCAGATCAAAATTCCACTGATGGCGTGAAGCGTCAGGCACACGGCATGATAGCCGGCGGGATTTATTCCCCACACGAGCCGCTGGAGCCACCAGCCGAAAGTCGCCAGCGTGAAATCCGTCTGGAACCAGATCGTCCACGGCGAATAGGTTCCGTTCACCAGCGGATTGTCGCGGCCGATCAAACTTTCATCGTCGATCACCAAACTTCCCGGCAGGATCGGCCGATAGACTATCAGCACGATGGCAAAAATGAAGGCCGCGCCCAGGCAAAACCGAAGCCGACTTTGAGGGCGGTTCAATGTTTGACCGATGGAAACCCAGATTCGCGAAACGGGCTGAACGCCCGGCTCGCTTGCAGAAGCATTTTTTGCACGGCGGTTTTCTTTGGGATCGTTATGCACGCGGGGAAACAATGAGAACATTCGCGAAGATGGAAAGGCAAACAAAAAAGCGGCGGACGGGGCGCATGATTACTAAACACATCACCAACGCCGGCAAAAACCTAAATCGCTTCGGTAACGCTTTTCAGACAGAAGATATCCGTAATCGTGCCGCGCGGCGGTGAACTTTTCCAGTTGGCCATGAAAGTGACGCGAAGTTTAGTCATGCTGCGGCAAGGAGTTTTAACCCATGTGCAAAAGGCTTATCACCAAACCGACGAAGGCAGCCCAAAACAGGACGCCCACACAAATGTCAAAGAGCGCGTTCAATTTCTGCCGCCGTTGGACGGGTTCCAAATGCGGGAACAAATTTTTTCCGATACGCCGAATCACCATATAATTTGATCTTTAGTTGTAGCCGTATTCATTATGTCGTGACGATAAAGGGCCGTATTCCAAAGCGGTTTTGTTTAACCAGCGCAGTGAATATGCCCAAATTAGGTTTTGCGCTGGCGATGTTCTTGCCAAATTTTGCAAATTTGCGGCCAAAAATTGCCCGCTGGCGTGGCTTCGATTTGGATTCAGTCCACATGGCCGTCAAGGGGTATTGAAAAAGCAACGACCAAGCCGCTGCGATCTTTCCGGTTGCGGGTTGAGATCCGGCCGTGGTGCAGTTCCACGATACTTTTGCAGATGGCCAGGCCCAGGCCCGCGCCGGAACCGGGTTCCGCACGAGGATTGATTTGGACAAATCGCTCAAAAATTTCATTGAGCCGGTCAGGTGGCACCCCCTGCCCTTCATCCCAAACCTCCACGAGCCAATGTCCGTCAGCGCATTTCGAATAAAAAGAAATCGTCCCGGCCGGCGGGCTGAAACGCAGCGCATTGGAAAGCAGGTTGAACAGCACCTGGCGCAGCCAGCCCTGATCAAAGGTCGCCGTGCCGCTGTCGTTTTGCACCAGCACGGCTTTCAAGCCACGGTTCTCGGCCAGCAATTGGGCATCCTCGTGGAACTGCCCGATGAATTCAGCGATGGAATTGGATTGCAGCTTGAGCGACAACGCACTGGAGTCTGCCCGGGCGAGCGTCAACAGACGTTCGAGTGTTTCGGTCAGGTGCAAGGTTTCCTGCAATTGCTCTTCGACCGAGTGCCGATATTTCGCCGGCAACTCCGGGTCGTTTAGCAGCCGTTCGGTGTGCAGCCGAATGATGGCCAGCGGCGTCATCAATTCATGGGAAACGTCGGCGGTGAAACGCTTCGCGTGGGTGAAGGATTTTTCGAGCCGGTCAATCATTTCGTTCAACAAACCGGCCAGCGCCGCCATCTCGCCACTGCCCGGCGGGACGACGATGCGTTCACTGAGGTTGCTCGCGCTGATGCGCCGCGCCGCCGCTTCGATCAAGCGAATCGGGCGCAAGGTGGAATTGCGCAGAGCCATGCCGAAACCGATGCTCAAAAGCGTGAGCAGCGGCACCACCAGCAGAAAAACGCGGACAAAGGTTTCGTTGACGCTTTGAAAATTCCGCAAGGACATCGCGATCTGCACATGCAGCGTCGGCGTGTGGTATTCCGCCACGCGGAGCAGGCCAAGCGACGGCAGATCCAGCGTGCGTTTATCCAGGCCGCCGGTGAGATCGGTCAAACCCGCCGCGCCAAGGTTGGCCGAATGGTAGAGCACCGTGCCGGAGGGTTCATGCACCTGGAAATAGAACAGCCGTTCGTCATTCTCGGTGTCTTCATGCAAGACGGCATCCAGCTTGCTGGCATCCAGGGGCGGCGTGAGGTGCGCCAGCCGGGGAAGAATTTCCTCGCTCTCGGCATCCAGCAGGAAATCATTGCCGGTGAGCATCTGTCCGCGAATGAACCAAAAGCCAAACCCCATCACCAGCGTGACGGTCAGCGTCACCACCAGGGCGTAAAACCCGACGTGTGAAGGGCGGAGCGGAATCATGCGAGTTTGTAGCCCACGCCCCGCACGCTGTGAAACAGCGGCTCGGTTTCGTTGCTGCGCTTCAACTTGCCCCGCAGTTTGGCGACATAGACATCCACGAGGTTGGTTTCCATGTCGAAATGGCAGTCCCAGATTTTTTCGGCGATCTGCGTGCGCGTCAGCACGCGGCCGGGATTTTGCAGAAAAAGCTCCAGCAGCGCAAACTCGCGTTGCGTCAACACCACCGCCGTGCCGGCGAGCGTGGCCTCGCGGGTCAGCAAATCCAAGCGGACGCCGCGATGCTCCAGCACGGTTTTTTTCTGGACGGCATGGCGGCGAACCAGCGAACGCAGCCGCGCCAGCAATTCGCCAAAACTAAACGGCTTGGTCAGATAATCATCCGCCCCGAGGTTCAGGCCGGCGATCTTGTCGTCCACCTCGTGCCGGGCGCTCAAGATGAGCACCTGGGTATTGAGATTTTTTTTGCGCCATTCCGTGAGCAATTGCAGGCCGCTGCCGTCGGGCAGGCCGATGTCGAGGATGACGATGTCAAACGGGCTTTCCGCCAGGGCATCCTGGGCTTCCTTGCAGTTCCGCGCCCAGACGGTGGCATACGAAACCTCCTCCAGTCCTTTTTTTACGAACTGGCCGATCTTCCGGTCATCTTCCACGATCAAAATTTTCATGGTTTGAACGCGCTGAAACTGCGCCGTCGGATCTTCCTTGTCAAACCATCTGACGTGGTGAGGCCGGGCTGTTTTGCCGGCCGGAGTCGGCGCGCCGGAATATTCTGTCGCGCCGGAAAGCAGCCCGACCCGCGTATTATCAACGCAGTCTGGCTGGCCGCCGGCGGAACCACGGCGGTGAATCTTCGCCGGATGATTAACAAAAATTCATCAATGATTCACCAATGCTTCATGGTGCGGGGTTAGGATTTCATCTGAATTGGGAACCTTGAAAATCAAATTATGAAAACGAAATTTTTGTCCGCCGTTCTGGCGCTTCTAACCATCGGTGCCAACGCCGCCGTTGTTTACACCCAGCCATTTTCCGGTGGCGGCCTGCTGCCGTCGTCGTGGTGGACGCCTGACGGCAGTGATTACGACCAACATGCCTGGGATAGTTTTTCCGTGGCCAGCTCGGCGCCCGTCACCGAGGTGCAATGGCAGGGTGCCAATACTTACAGCGGCACGCCCGTCAGCGGTTTCACCGTCACGTTTTACTCCTCGATTGGTGGCAACTCGCAGCCGAACATCGCGACGGCGGCGCCTTTGGCGACCTACACCATCAACGGCAACGCCGGGCAGACGCCGATCGCCACCAACAACGGCACGGTGTATAACACTTATGATTTCGTGCTGCCGACGCCGTTTCAAGCCGTGGCGGGAATCGTCTATTGGATTCAAATTGAAGCTTCCCAGCCGGGCATTCCCGACTGGTGCCTCGCGGGTGGCACGGGCGGAAACGGTTCCTATTTCAAGGAGTTTGCCTGGGTCGCCAGCCAGTATTACGCCATGGGATCCGGCGATGCGGCGTTCACACTGCTCGCCCCCGACACGACCATTTACTCCGTGGTGGCGAGCGCCAGCCCGACAAACAGCGGCAGCATCGCCGGCGCAGGACTTTTTCCTACCGGCGTGACGGCATCGCTGGTGGCCAATCCGGCGACTAATTCCGCTTTCGTCAACTGGACGGAGAACGGCGCGGTCGTCAGCAGCACGGCGAATTACAGCTTCACCGTCACTTCCAACCGGACGCTGGTGGCGAATTTCACCGCCGGCTCCACCATTGCGACAACAGTTTTCCCGACGGTCGGAGGCACGGTCGCGGGTGGCGGCAATATTGCCAACGGTGCGAGCGCCAACCTCGTCGCCACGCCCAGCCCCAATTATTCATTCGTGAACTGGACGGAAAATGGCACCGCGGTCAGCACCAGTGCCAGCTACACGTTCACGGTCGCAACCAACCGCGCGCTGGTCGCCAACTTCACCTCGGCGTCGGTGAATCTCGCGGTGCTGTTTTCGCAGCCGCAGGGGGCCGGATCCATCCCTTCTTCCTACTTGTATCCGGATGGCATTGATGGCGACGGCTACGCCTATGACAATTTCACATTTGCAGCCAATCAGGACGTCACGCAAATTCAATGGATCGGAGTTTATCGCTACGGCATGTCGGGCAGCAATCCGGCCTTTGATTTTAACATCGGTATTTACTCCACCATCACCAATGGCGTGACAAGGAGCATCAGCAGCACTCCCTTGAAGAGCTATACCGTCGGCGGCAATGCCTTCGAGACGTCGGTGGGAGGATACTTTAGTTATCATTTCACCCTGCCAAGCACCTTTCACGCGGTGGCTGGCGCCACTTATTGGGTGCAGATCGAAGCCCAGCAGACCATTTATATGAATGACTGGGGCATGGCCTATGCCTCGGGCGGCGATGGCATCTTCTTCTATAAGGCAACACCGGGCGGTGTGTCGCCCGCGGCGGGTGATCTGACATTCACGTTGCTCGGGCCGGCCGGCACCAACAGCAGCACCATCACCACCATCGCCAGTCCGTCCACCGGCGGCACCATCAGCGGCGACGGCGTTTTTGGAAATGGTTTGGTGACAACCTTGTCGGCGACGCCCAATGCCGGCTATGTGTTTGTCGGCTGGAGCGAAAACGGCGCGGTGGTCAGCACCAACGCCGCCTATCCGATCACCGTCACCACGAACCGGACATTGTCTGCGGTTTTTGATCCGACGTTCGCCGTCACCGTGGCGGCTTCACCGACTGCGGGCGGCACGGTTGCCGGCGCGGGCACTTATCCCGCCCTGGCCAGCGTGAACGCGATTGCCCAAGCGAACGCCGGCTACAATTTTGTGAACTGGACGGAAGCCGGCGCGCTGGTCAGCACCGCGACGAATTTTAGTTTCACCGTCGCCGCTGCGCGGACACTGGTGGCGAACTTCACGCCGATTCCGGTGCCGATGACCCTGACCAATTCCTCGGGCACCAGTCTGTCGTTCTCGTGGAATCCGGCGGCGACCGGTTGGGTCTTGCAGGAAAGCGCCGACCTGATTTCATGGACCAATTCGACGAGTTTGCTGACCACGAACGGCACCCAGCGCAGCGTCACGATTTCTCCGCAGACGGGAAACAAGTTCTTCCGGCTCATACATCAATAATATTTGGAGGATCAAACATGATTAATTTGCTGGAGACCTTGGTAAGAACCGCGCCGCTGATTCATAAAGGACGTGACCTGGGGACGCTTTACAAGCAGGCCAAACATTGTGTGCGCGGCCTGGCCTATGGCTGTTATCACAAGGACTGGTTCCAAATCCTCCAGCAGCCCGAACTGGCGGTCGTGGCCCGGCACCATCCTTACCTGTTTCAAAAGCTCCAGCGCCCGTATCTCAACTGCACTTTGAATACCTGCCAGCGGTTGGAGATGCTCAAGCAGCATTACCATTTCGTGGCAACCTGTCTTTACCCGGCAGTGCAGGAGGAAATCTATGCGACGTCGGGCAAAATCTTGGCCACCTTGCCGGTGCCGGAGGCGGGCAACTACGGCCTGCGTCTGAGCTGCTGCCGCCAGGAGAAGGAAGGTGATTTGATGATTGGCCTGGTCAACCAGGATACCGGAGCCGTGCTGTTCACCCTGGCCTTTTCCATCACGCAGTATGAAAATGAGAACCGGGAAATATTCATCGGCGGACTACAAGGCTACAAGCAGGTGATCGAAAAAGAACTCATCATTAACATGACGCGTAGCTGGCACGGTTTGAGGCCAAAGGCGCTGCTCCTGTTTGCGCTGCAAAGCCTCGCCGCTGCCTGGGACATCCGCCGGCTGCGGGCGGTCAGCGATGCGAAGCACATCTACCAGCACTGGCGAAAACGAAGGGATTTGGCGGTCAGCTACGACGAATTCTGGCTTGAATCCGGCGGCCAGTTGGCGGCGGATGGCATGTTTGATCTGCCGTCCGAATTCATCCCCCGCGAAATATCCACACTCAAGGTCAACAAACGCCCGATGTATAAACGCCGCTACCGCCTCCTCGCGGAAATTGCCGGGCAAGTCCAAATTTCCGGTCTCATCCGCGTGCAAGATTACCGCCGCTCTGGCCACCTTGATTCCGTTTCTGGCTATGTTGCGCCAGCGCTTTGTCAAGGGCTTATAACCCGATAAGAATGCATCGGTGCCAGGCTGACATGTGTGTTCGTAAATTTGTATTCCAGCAATTTATCCAATTTTAAGGAATTAAATTTCCATTCGGGAATTGTCTTGATGGTTCTGACAGACGCTAATCGGTCTGTGCCAGCCAAAAATTCAAATGCCCGGAACTCGCTGCTTCGCCACCCGACTTTGCACGATTGCCATGCCGCACAAAAAATATACCAACTCCCATCCCCATCCAGCGCATGGCCTGCTGGATGTGCTGCGCTGGCAACTGGGTTTTGGTCCGCGCGAAGTCTCGCCGTTCGCCGCTAGCGAGCCGCCGTCATTCCAACCCCAATCCTGCCCGCCGTCAAAAAATTATCTAACTCAACCGGATTTAAATCGGGTTCAACTCACTTGGATTGGCCACTCAACCTTTCTCATCCAGCACCGCGGGCGAAATATTTTGACCGACCCCATTTTCGGAAATTGCGGCCCGCCGCTGCCGTTGTCGAGATTGCGCCGGGTTATGCCGCCAGGCTTGCCGTTCCAGTCATTGCCGCAAATTCATGATGTCCTGATCAGCCACTGCCATTACGATCACCTTGATGCGTCCACGATCAAGCGGCTGGGTAATCAACCAAATTATTGGCTGCCGGCGGGACTTGCGGGCTGGTTCCAGCGGCGTGGAATCACCCGCTGCCGGCAAATGGACTGGTGGCAGTCCACGAGCCTGTCCGAGGGAATTGAAATCCACTGTGTTCCGGCCCAACATTTCGCCGCGCGGGGGTTGTTTGACCGGAATCAAACGCATTGGTGCGGTTGGGTGATTCGCAGCTCCGATCAGGCCATTTATTTTGCGGGCGACACGGGCTATTGCCCGGTGTTTCAGGAGATCGGGTCGCGTTTTGGCGGATTTGATCTGGCGATGATTCCCATCGGCGCTTACCGGCCGCGCTGGTTGATGCAACCCATGCATGTTGACCCGCACGAGGCGGTGCAAATCCATCTTGATGTTCGTTCCCGCCAGTCGGTGGCCTGTCACTGGGGGACGTTTGCCTTGACGGACGAACCGCTCAATGAGCCTCCGAGACTTCTGGAACGCGAGCTGGCCAGGCGCGTTGTTTCACCGACGTCATTTCGCGCGTTGCGTTTTGGCGAAACGATTGAAATTTGAACCGGCCACGAGCCGGGCTGGAGGTGCGAAATTGAACCATGAAGAAAAATTCACGCTGTCTTCATCCGTGTTTCATCAAGCTGTGGTCTCATAAGGCAGATGAAACATATAAATATCTGTTCCCTCGTGGCCGGCGTTTCGGCTTTTGTCCTGACCACCAACGCCGCACCGCTCGAAATCAACCCGCAACAAAGCAAAGTCGAAATAGCGGTGAGTTGCACGATTGATTCCTTCGTCGCGCATCTGGATAAATACCAGGCCACGGTGGATTGCGATCCGGCCGTGCCCCTGCCCGCCAAGGCGGACGTGAGTTTTAATTTCACCGACCTGAAAACCGGCAACCCAGATCGCGACGCGGCCATGCTCAAATGGCTCGAATACGACGCCCATCCGACGGCGTCATTTCACCTCACCGGCTGGCAGCAGTCCGGCACCACCAATATCGCCTTGGGCCAATTGACGATTCACGGCGTCACCGTAGCGGTGCAAATGCCGGCGGTCGTCAAACAGGATGCCAATGGCTGGGATATTTCCGGTCAGACGAGCTTTGATTACCGCGATTTCAAACTTTCGAAAATCCGCAAGGCGCTCTTTCTGACCGTTGATCCACAATTGACCGTGACATTTCATCTCGCGGGAAAAACCGTCGCCGCAAAGTAATTTTGCACCCTGCTCATGGATTACGAAAAACCTGCGAGGGTCGGCAGCAAGTTGGACTTAAAGACCGCTTTCATCACCAGCTTGCCGTTGACGGCCGAAACCGAACCGCATCTGGGCGGAGCCTTGCGGCAGACCCTGAATCATCCCGGCAGCCTGGTGCGCGCCCGGCTGGTTTATGAAATGGGCCAGGCCCATGGCTTGTCGGATGGCCGCTCGAAGCATCTCGCCATCGGAATAGAATATTTTCACACGGCATCGCTGCTTTTTGACGACCTGCCCTGCATGGACGACGCCACGGAACGACGCGGTGAACCGTGCGTCCACCGCACTCACGGCGAGGCGGCGGCGATCCTCGCGGCGCTGGGATTGGTCAATCGCGCTTACGCCCTGCTTTGGCGCGGAATGGCCGGCTCAACCGCCGAACGCCAGTCGCGCGCCGGAGATTATGTGGAAAAATATCTCGGGATCAACGGCCTGCTGAATGGCCAGAGCGAAGACTTGCATTACGCCAGCCTGCCGCAAGCACGTCGGCTGCCGCAAAAAATTGCCACCGGTAAAACCGTTTCGCTGATCCGCGTCTCGTTGGTGTTGCCGGCCATGCTGGGCGGGGCCGGAACGATGGAGGTAAGGCTGCTCGAACGCCTCGCCGCCTTTTGGGGTTTGAGCTACCAGATCCTGGACGACCTCAAAGATGTTTTCCAAGGATCCGCCCAGACCGGCAAGACGGCGGCACGCGACCAGTCCCTGAATCGTCCGAACATGGCCCTGGCGATTGGCGCAAACCAATCTCTGCGGCGGCTGGAGCGGCTGATGCTCCTGAGCGACCTGGTTATGGCCCGGCTGCTGGCCCGACTGCCGGCGCTGAACTTCTTGAACGAGCTGCGGAGCCGTTTCCGGGCGGAAATCATCGCCATCAGGGCGACCAACTTTGCTGCCACCAGATGATTTTCTTCAGGCTAATTCTGACCAACCTGCGACGGCATCGGGTGCGCACCTCAATCGGCGTTGCCGGCATTGCCTTCAGCGTCGCCGCCATGTTGACGGTGGTCACCATTCTTCAGGGCGCGATCGGGATGTTTGAACGCATTCTTTCCAACGACAGCGAGATCATCGTTTTCGAACGCAACGTGTCAGATCTTTTTTTCAGCTGCGTGCCGGACGACGCCGTGGCGCAGATGAACCAGATGAGCATGGTGCAGCACGCGCATCCGGTGCTCTTCGGCATTGTGTCGAGCGCGGATCATCCCATCATCACCTGCTTTGGCGTGATCGCGGCGGATGCGCGCATTCGCAACCCGGAATGGCGGGCGGGCAACCGCGATGATTTCGGGAAAAACATTCGCGGCGTGGCGCTGGGCGAGCGCGCCGCCGAATTTCTCAAGGCCAGGGTGGGCGACGAAGTTCCGATCGGACGCGAGACTTTTCCCGTGATCGGCATATTGAAGACGGCGAACGGCTTCGAAGACGGCGGCGTCTTCATGCCGCTGGCGACCGCCCAGCAATTTTTCCACAAGGAAGGCGTGGCGTCGGTGGCGACCATCAAGCTGAAAAACAAGGATGACAAGGCCGCGTTCAAACAGGCGGTGGCGGAAAAATATCCCACGCTCATCGCGCTGGAAAACGCGGACTTCAGCCGATCCTATTCGCAATTCAAAATCCTCAAGGCCACCGCCTGGGCGGTGGGATGCTGCGGCTTGATCCTGGGCGGGCTTGGAGTCGCAAACACGATGATCATGTCGGTGTTCACGCGCATCCGGGAGATCGCCATCCTGCGGGTCAACGGCTTTTCCAGTGCGCAGATCGCGGGAATCATTTTTGGTGAATCCGCCCTGGTGTCCGTGGTCGGAGCAATCTTGGGTCTGATGATTGGAGCATTGGTCATCGTCGCCCTCAAGTTCGTGCCCATGCTGCACGGTTATGTGGATGCCAGCCTGCACCCGATGGTGATCCTGGCCGTGGTCGGGCTGGCTTGTGTCACCGGCATTGCCGGGGCGCTCTATCCGGCCTTTTACGCGATGCGAATTCGTCCCGTGGAAGCTTTGCGTTTCGAGTAATGATCACGGCCATGTCGCTCACTTCACAACCGGACAAACCCATCAGCCTGCGCGCCCAAAACGTGTGGAAAAGTTACGACGACAACGCGGTCAGCGTTCTTAACGGCGTGGATTTTCAAGCGTTCACAGGCGAGACTGTGGCGCTGTGCGGTCCGTCCGGCTGTGGCAAAAGCACCTTGCTCCATTTGCTCGGCGGGCTGGATGAACCGGATCACGGCGAGATTTGCGTGAACGGGATTGCTTCGCGGCGGAGCGGTGATTTGCTCCGCTTGCTGCGCCACGAAGTGGGCTTTGTCTTCCAGTTGCACAATCTCATTCCGGATCTCACGCTGGCCGAGAATTGTCTCATCCCAATCGTGGCCGCCGGGATCAAGCGACCGGAAGCGCACGCCCGACTAACGCAACTGGTGGAGCGTACCGGCCTGACGCATCGGGTGCATCACCGCATTCAAAAACTTTCCGGTGGCGAACGCCAGCGAACCGCGCTGTGTCGCGCGCTGATGAATCGTCCGCGCATTCTGCTGGCCGACGAACCGACCGGTTCGCTGGATGACCGCACCCGCAGCCAGATTTTTGAACTGCTGCTTGAACTGGTGGCCAATGAAGGCCTGACGCTCGTTATGGCCACGCATGACCGCGAGCTGGCCGAACGGTGCGATCGCGTGGTCGTGATGAAAGATGGAAAGGTTTATGAATCTACCTAGCCGTTCATCGCCGGAACCCGCGGCGGCAACCGGGACAAACGCGCTGGCGCTGGCCGCCTGGCATGGCTTGTCGTGGCTGCTCGTCAGTTGCTGCCTTGGCCTGCTCCTCGGCGTGTTGCTGCTGTTTCCGCAAATGAATCATGGGCTGGGCGAATGGACCTATGGCCGCTGGGTGCCGCTGCACCTGAATCTGAATCTCTACGGCTGGTGCAGCCTGCCGCTGGTCGCCTGGCTCTTCCGGGTTTATCATGTGGACCGGCCGCCTGCCGCGCGATGGAGCCGCGCCGCGCTCTGGACCTGGTCCACGGCGCTGACCGCGGGCGCGATTTCGTGGCTCATGGCGCAGGGTACCGGAAAATTGTTTCTCGACTGGCAGGGTTATGCGCGCGGGCTGTTCGTGTTGGCGATGGGGTTTCTTTGGCTGGTGCTGGCTTGGTCGTGCCACTGTCATTGGCGCGCGGAGGAAAATCGTTCACGGATCCGGCGGACCGTCAAAATCGCCGGCCTCGCGATCCTCTTCTTCGTCCCGCTGACGCTTTATTGGGCAACCAGTCCGAAGGTTTATCCGCCGGTCAATCCCGACACCGGCGGCCCAACCGGAGCCAGCCTGTTGGAATCAACCCTCGGTATAATTTTGATTTTGTTGGTGCTGCCCTCCGGCGTTGGAAGACAGGTCCGCCCCCAAAAGCAGTTCATCGTTGGAGCCTGGATTTTGTTCGTCGCGGAAAATATTCTTTGCCTGGCTTTGGGCCGGAGCAACTCCAGTCATCACCAGGCCGGCCAAATTCTCGGTCTGGGCAGCCTGCTGCTCTGGGTGCCGGTCTTGCCCGCTTACTTCAATTCCTTCGATTGGCCCGCCGGTTCGAGGCGCTGGCGCAACGCCTGCCTTTTCTGGTGGGGCTTGCTGGTGACGAGCGCCTGGCTGATTTTTTTGCCGGTCCTGCTGGACCGTTTCAAATTCACCGACGGACTGGTTGGCCACGCGCACATGGCCATGGCGGGATTTGTCTCCAGTCTGAACATTTTCCTGCTGGTGGTTTTGCTCGGCGAAAACGGACGCGGCTTCAACTCAACCTGGGCTTTCTACGCGTGGCAAGGTGGCACGTTCGGCTATGTGGTCATCATGTTTCTGGCGGGATCGCTGGAGAGCCATCATCCGGCATTTACGATCATTCCGGGAACTGCCCGCGCCGTGATTTATACCCTCCGCCTCGTTTGCGGCGCGCTGATGCTGGCGGCGGCGATTCATTGGTGGCGGGAAATTTCGCGCGTCGTCGCCACCCGGCCAAAACCTCAAACAGAAAACCCACCGGTCAACAAAATTTCCGCGTCGCCGTCACCAGCCGGAATCCAATGAATAAAAACCAACGATCATTTTGGCTGCGCGTTTATCAATGGAGCGCCGGCCTGTGCGATCTCACGACCGGAATTTTATTGGTGCTGGCTCCGGCCTGGACTCTCGCGTTGATGGGCGTAAAGCACGCGCCGCAACCGGTCGAATTCGCCGCATTCATCGGAGTTTTCGTGCTGTCCGTGGGGGTCGCTTACCTATACGCCGCGCGTCTGCCGATGACTTCCGCCAACGCGCCCTGCTGGCAGACCATCTGGTGGTTAACCGCCATGAGTCGCACGTTGGTGGCGGCTTTTCTTGGCTGGAAGTTTTTTTCCGGCCGGCTCGAAACGGCCTGGCTCACCGTGGCGCTGACCGACGGCGTCCTTGCCGCTTTCCAGTGGCTGGGCTTGCGCCAAGGCTGGCTGGCCTTCAACGACTGAATCATGCTTCCAAAAATGAAAGCTGGCGAAAGGTTCGCGGGTTGGCGCGGGGTATGCCTGATCGCGATTAGTTACATCTATTTTCTTATCTTCGCGCAATTCGGATTTCTCAAACGCCTCGCCGATTCAGGCATCGCGGGTGACCAGCTAAAAATCATCATGGGCGCGATGGCCGTCGGCGGCATCGCCACCAGCTTGCTCGGTGCGACATGGGAAGGTCGTTGGCGGCCGGTGCGCCGGTTGCAAACCGGCTTTTTAGGTTGTGCCGTCGGGGCGGTATTAACCATTCTGCCATTGAACCTGCTCACCGGCGCGTCGGTATCGCTTTTGATTGGCGCCGCGCTGGGCTTGCTGACCGTGACGCTGGTGACGCATTTGAACTTGTGGATCGGCACAGTTCGTCCGTTGCTCAAAATCGGACTCGGCGTCGGGCTGGCCTATTTCATTTGCAACTATCCGAAGTTGTTTGAAGCAACGCCGACGGCGATGGCGATGGTTTCGGCGGCATTATGCCTGATTGGAATCGGTTTGGCCGCCAGGATTCGGGCAGAATCTTCCGCAAATACGTCACGATCGCGGGGCGGAAACCTGTCGCCATTCTGGCTGGTGCTGGGTTGTTTCACAGCGCTGGTGTGGCTGGACTCCGCCGCGTTTTTCATCATTCAGAATTCTCCCGCGCTGAAATCAGGAACGTGGGAAGGCACACGGCGGCTCTGGCAAAATGGCGGCGTGCATTTGCTGGCCGCGCTCGGCAGCGGAGTGCTGCTCAACCGCCGCGGACTTTCCACCACGCTGTCGGCCGCCTTCGTTTTTCTGGCGATTGCCTGCTGGTTGTTGATCGAGCCGGAACGGGCGCCGCTCGCCGCCATCTTCTATCCGCTGGGCGTGTCGCTCTATTCCGTCGCGCTCGTCGCCTATCCCGCCTATCTCGCGGGGACGGCTTCAGTCCTTGACCGGTCTCGCATCGCCGGGCGGCTCTACGCCGTGGCCGGCTGGCTGGGTTCGGGATTGGGCATCGGCATGGCGGAAAATTTGCACCGGATTCCGCCGGCCTTTGTGCTCGGGGCGTCGCTGCTGTTTTTTTCAACCAGTCTATGGAAATTTTTCCGCGCGCGCCAACGCGAGGTGCTGACGACGACGGTTTTGCTGGCGGCTGCTTGGGTTTCGCAAAAAATGCTGTTTTCGCGTGACGCCCAGCAGACTGCACCATCACTGGTGGATCAAGGCCGTCAGGTTTACATCTCCGAAGGCTGCATTCATTGTCACTCGCAATATGTCCGTCCGGATTCAAACGACGAAGTCATGTGGGGACCGGCCGCTGATGTGAACGTCCGTCGGGCGGAAGAACCGCCGCTCATCGGCAATCGCCGGCACGGGCCGGATTTGACGGAGGTCGGCAACCGGCGGTCAGCGCTGTGGTTGCGGGCACATTTTATGAATCCCGCCGGATTGATGCCCGGTTCCCCGATGCCCGCTTATGCGCATTTATTTTCCGATGGCCGGGGAGAGGCGCTTGTCGCCTATATGCAAAGCCTCGGCAAGACCAACCAAATCGCACATTTAACCATTGCGCAAAACCGTTGGAAATTATCCGACTCGGCCCTTGCGGCCGCGAAAGGACTCGATGGCAAAATTTTGTTGCAGAAGTATTGCGCCACTTGCCATGCCGCCGACGGGTTGAGCCGGCAAATCTGGAAGAGCAACTTCAACCGGTTGCCGCCGGATTTTATCGCCGGACCATTTGTTTATGCGCCGCCTGGATTGCCGCCGGACTTGCGATTAAATCTGCTCGCTCGAATCATCAAGTTCGGAGTGCCGGGGGCTGACATGCCGGGGCATGAATATCTTCCTGATGATGAAGTCGTGGCGATGGCGATGCAAATTACCCGGCCACAGGTTTGCGATGCCGAGTCGAAATAATTGCCGGTGGTGGCGAATGCCACGGTGATTTTGGCCGACCCCATTTTCAGGGTCTGGCCATTGCGCGGATGGCCGGTTGCGTGGCCGCGTCATTCTTCGCGCGGATGATTTGCCTTGCTTCCTCCCGATTGCTGGCTTGATGGCTTTCTCGCATGTCCCTGGTCGAACGAAACTGAAAAAGATTTCCTTCCATTTGCAGAGCCAGAATTATGTTTTAATTGACACCTTTCAGCATAGATGTCTCCGAATTTTTTGCTTAACGAACAGTGGGCGGATTAACCGGATTCTTTCAGACAAGGGTTAAGCTTTCTTTGGCGCGATCCGGTCAGGATGGCGGGCACGACTGAGGGCTGTGTCGTAGGTGATAGCGCATTTGCAGTAGAGGTCGTAAAGATAATTATCCATCAGCACCATGCCATCTTTACGCCCCGTTTGAATGGTGTTTTCCAAATGGTGAAGCTGGTTTTCGCGGATCAAATTCCGCACCGCACCATTGGCGACGAGCAGTTCATAGGCGAGCACCCGTCGCGTGCGGTCGGCGGAAGGCAACAAATCCTGGGAAATGATCCCTTGCAACGCGTTGGAGAGCTGCAAAATGACCTGCCTTTGCGCGCTGCCTTCAAATACGCCGGTGATTCGTTCCAAGGCGTGGGAAACA
>Ga0182030_10008848_pt1 | contig 20739 bp, 16 predicted proteins | sample 812S3MmetaG_FD_121299 | JGI IMG/M metagenome (GOLD analysis project Ga0182030, IMG submission 121299) | Permafrost microbial communities from Stordalen Mire, Sweden - 812S3M metaG (Illumina Assembly) | ecosystem: Environmental > Terrestrial > Soil > Wetlands > Permafrost | place: Sweden...
CCGCTCGTCGGCGACGCTCGTTCAAAGCCGCTTCCGGCAACTTCCGCGAATCAATCTTCTCCATAACTAATTAGACGCAACTCTGCCGGAATAGTTCCATCCGTTTAGGGCCGGATCAGTAAGCTTCCGTAGATAACGAGAGCAACACGGACGAGGAGTCATCCTCATCCCGCGTCGTGTGTCCCAATCTTAATTGCTGTGTGGATTGGGCTCTCGATAGTCGTCGTCCTTCGCGCCCGCGTGAGGGTGATGTTGTGCCATAGGACAATGAGACCTAATTATGCGCCAGAGAAGGGTTCGCAAGGCACCTCCTCTCGTTCTTCCGCGCGGCCGTTCGAAATCAATTAATCGTGAACGTCACGGCGTTAGAGCCACTGAGACTGGGAGCCGGGTTCGCCACAGTGATGCTGGCACTGCCTGTTGTGGCAACATCGCTGGCAGGAACTATGGCCTGAAGCTGCGTTTCACTCACGTACGTAGTGGGAAGTGCAGTCCCATTGCACTGCACAGTTGCGCCCCCTACGTAGTTGAAGCCGTTCACGGTCAGGGTGAAACTGCTGCTACCTGCCTTGACGCTTGCAGGCAAGAGCGACATCAGGACGGGAACCGGATAGTCGACGGTGAAGGTCAGTGCGCTGGAAGTTCCGCCTCCAGGCGCCGGGTTGAACACCGTCACGGATGCTTTTCCGATCAGGATGTCGCTGTCTGGAATCAAAGCTTGCAATTGGGTAGCGCTCACGTAGGTAGTGGACAATGCAGTGCCATTCCATTGCACCTTGGAGCCGTTAACGAAACTGGAGCCGTTCACCGTCAAGGTGAACGAACTCCCCTCCGGGATAGTGCTAGCGGGTGACAGGGACGCCAGCACTGACACAAGGTTGCTCACGGTCAGGGTTCCGTTAACGTAGGTGAAGCTGTAATTCGAGGCCGCCAGGGTTCCCGTCGAGCAGGTGATCGGATATGTCCCCCCAGGCGATGACGCCGTTGCCGCCGTCGGCAGCGAGGCCGTGCCCGAGACAGCCGCGCTCGTGTCGCCATTCACATAGCCCGTGATCGTATAAGTGAAGGCCGGGGTCGCCGTCCGGTATAATCGCGACGCGCTGTTGGCCGTCACCGTCAGCGCGGCCTTGCCCACCGTGAATGTCACACTGATCGGAGTGGCAGCGGTGTAGTTACTGTTTCCAGCCTGCGTAGCCTGAACCATTATCGGACCAGCGCCGGTGATGGTCAGCATGCTGCCGTTTACCACAGCAGGGCCAGAGGTCACCGAATAGGTGACGACAAGCCCCGAGGATGCTGTTGCCGTCAATTTGATCGGAGCCACCCCGTAGGTCTGCGCCCCTGGATTCGAGAAGGCGATCGTCTGAACAGCCGGGTTGATGGTGAGGGTTGCAGCAGTCGAAGTGCAGCCGTCATCTGTCACCGTAACGCTTGCGGTGCCTGCCGTAGCAACCAGGCTCGCTGGGACGGCTGCGGTAAGTTGGCTCGAACTTACGTACGTCGTGGTGAGCGCCGTAGCGCCCCAATTGGCCGTTGCACCCGAGGAGTAGTTCGTGCCTTTGATCGCCAGTGTGAAAGACGCTCCACCTGCAATCACCGAACTCGGAGTCAAGCTCGCAATCGTTGGCGACTCCGAGGTACCTGTGCCGCTTAAAAAAATCTTCTGTGTCGCATTGTCCGTCAATACCAGCGAGCCACTGACTGTGCCCGCCGTCACAGGTGAAAAGCTGATTTGGCAAAAGACAGCAAGCTCCAGCTGCCAACGTCCCCGCTGTCGATGAGTTGGCGCTCACCAACGGGCACACCGATGCCCCGCTGCTGTTCAGAGTGAAGCCCGTCGCGATGCTCGGATTGTTCCCGGTATTCGGAATTGGAAAGATCAGTGCGGCATCGCCGACATTCTCGACCGTTACCGTCTGTGGGCTGTCACTGCTGGTTGAGCCAACACTCGCCGCCGCAAAGCTCAGACTCGGTGGGTCCGCAAAGTCCTCCTCCAGCACTCGGCTATTGCCTTCATCGGAGATGTGGGCGTTTCCGCTCCCGTCCACCGCAACCCCTAAAGGGTAATACAAGCCGCTGCCTATCGTGCTCTGGGTGTAGCCGCCACCGGACGGCGTCTCCTTCAACACCCGGTTATTGAAGTCATCGGCGATATAGATGCTGCCGCTTTCATCCACCGCGACCCCATGGGGATAAGACAGGCCGCTGATTGGCAACGTGAGCTGGGAGCCGGGCGGGAAGTTCACCTGCGGACCAGACCCGCTCGCCATCATGTATTCGGTGGTGAGAACGTTTCCCGAGCCATCCACGAGTGCCGCCGCTCCATACCGGGTTCCGGCTAGCTTAGGCGTGAACGTCACGTCGACCGTGCAAGTGCTGCCGGCGCTGTAGCTCGTGCCCGCCTTGCAGGTGCCCGTGTTAGCGACAGCAAAACCCAAACCTACAGCACCATGCGTCAACGCTACCGGGCTGCCAATGGTTCCGTCGCCGTCAAAGGTGAAGGTCAGGGGAATCGTGGCGCTCGTCTGGCCGATGGCGACAGTTCCGAAGTTCACCGCGGACATCTGCAGTTTCAGCGCCTGGGTGTTAAGGTAATCGGCGATGAAGAGGTTCCCGTTCCCGTCCACGGCAATGCTTTGGGGATAGTAATACCCGCTGACTAATGTCTTGACCGTCGTGTAGCCACCCGCCGCTAGAATCTCTTTCACCGCATTGTTGTATGTATCCGCAATGAAGGCATTCCCGCTTCCGTCCAGCGCTACTCCGTTGGGCATATTGAGGCCGCTGCCCAACGGAACCGGGGCGTAGCTGAAATGGGCTGTCTGCGCCCCGGCGTGGATTGGCAACGCCAGCAGCAGTAGCGTCAGGATAAACGCAAAGCTGGGTAGAGAGGGTAAGTTGAACGAAAACTTCGTCACTGTACATCGGCGGATGCAGTTAAGGCGCATCGAAGACTCCGGCACCCGTGGCGAGCGGCTGTGCGTTATGAAATTAGGAAACGATGGATCAGGGCATAGCGACTGCAATCAATCGAGCGAAAAGCCGAGCTGGCGGCGGCAAGAAAAAAGCTGTTGCACAGGGACGCCCTCCGGTATCGAGGAAATCGCGCGGTTTCTCCCAAGTGATTCGGGTGACGCGAACGAAAGCATGGCGACATTCAGCTACTTACATGCCAATGAGTTTTGCCGCCCGGCGACCTTGGTTGACTACCGACAGTAACTTGCCAGTTCGAACTTCAGGACTTCACCGCCGCGATGGCTAGCGGTCGGAAGGGTTGCTGGCCTTTGTGGACGATCACGAAAAACGGATTCTCCGGCAGGCTATGCTCAAATCAATCAGAGGCGGTGACTGACTATGGTGGACTGGCTGATGTGGGCTTTGCTCTCTGCTTTTTTTGCTGCTCTGACCGCGATCCTTGCCAAGCTCGGTGTAGCCGGTGTCGATTCGAATCTGGCGACCGCCGTCAGAACCTCGGTCGTGGTTGTGTTCACATGGACACTGGTGGCGTTGACAAGGCAGGCCGCAGGTGTCCAGATGCTCTCGGGCAAGAACTGGCTGTTTCTCGTTCTCTCAGGATTGGCAACCGGGCTGTCCTGGCTGTGCTACTTCCATGCGCTCAAGGTCGGCCCGGTCTCAAAAGTCGCGCCCATTGACAAACTCAGTGTCGTGCTCGTCATCGTCTTCGGAGCACTTATCTTGGGCGAACGGCTAAGCGTTGCAAAAGCTGCAGGCGGACTCCTGATCGTGGCCGGTGCGATCATCATCGCATTGGGATGAGTCTATGCGAATGTTGAATTCAGAGAACAGCAGCCCCGCCGGGAGCAGTCGTTGCGATCTGGTTTCCATTTCATCGCATATTTCCGACAAGATGCAACCTTCACCACGTCGCGCAACTCTTCCGGACAGCAAACTCCGTTTGCGAAGCCCTCATCTACGATAGAGTCGCCCTCTCAATCGGAATGTTCGGACAATTACTAGGACATCAACGTAGGAAGCAGGATGACGAAACATTCGCAACTTAGACATTCACTACACTTTTACCGATCGCAGAAGGAAAGGAAATCTCCTATGGCAAAAAAAAACTCGAACGAAGAAGCCTCTCACAACATCAGCGCGCAACCTCGTCTCCATCAAAGGACACGTGAACTTCAGGCCTACGGCACCGTGCTGCACGCCTTGCCCTTGGATCTGGAGGAGCCTGTCCGCCTGGAAATGACAGAACAGCTCAATCAGTTGCTTGCCGACACTATGACGCTCCGGGACTTGTACAAGAAATCCCACTGGCAGACAGCCGGTCCCACATTTTTCCAGCTCCATCTCCTCTTTGATAAGCACTTTGGCGAGCAAGCTGAACTCGTTGACTCGATCGCCGAACGCATTCAGATGCTGGGTGGCTTGAGCATCGCAATGGCGCCAGACGTAGCCGAGACCACAAATATCGAGCCCCGCCCCGCGGTCGCGAAGAACCGCCGGTCCAGATATCGAGATTGCTGGACGCCCACCAGATCATCATAGGTGAAACCCGCAAGCTGGCTCGTTTGGCTTCTGAGCTGGGCGACGATGGTACCAACGACCTGTTAGTAAGCCAAGTCCTGCGCTCCAACGAAATGCAGGTCTGGTTCCTGAGCGAACACCTAGTGGACGTTGGCTTGGTCAAGGCAAAGGAGCCGTCGGAAACTGCTGATGCAGCTTAGCACGCGTTTGCAGTGCGCCGCTTTTCTTGGAGCTGATTCGAAGGTCTCAGCCCATTCCCACGAAAGGGAGGTCCGCTCTCGGCGGTTTCAGAAAGCGGCGCATATTTTGTTGGCGGGCGGGGAGGTACAGACAGTATGTAACCGGAACGGTACCTCAAACTATGGAGGTCCAGCAACTTGGCCGACGTTTCGTATACGCAGATTCAGTTGGCATGCGGGGTCGCGGCCTTAGCAAGATCGCCTAAGCGGTGCAGTAAGCCGCGATGAAAGATTCTGCTCAGTTCGACCAGAATGATCAGGCGTCCGTTCAGCTTGCCTACCCCGGTGATGTAGTTCAGTTCTCCTTCTTTAAAGACCTTGGGCGGAGCGTCGATTTCGCCGGGCGGAATCTTGAGCACCTCAGACGCGGAGTCCACGATCAAGCCCACACGGTTGCCTTCGACCTCCGCCACGAGGATGCGGTTCTTATTGTCCGCTTTAATGACCTTCTCCCCAAAGCGTTTACGTAGATCGATGACGGAGATAATCTTGCCGCGCAGGTTGATAACTCCTTCTACGCAGTCTGGCGCTTCCGGAACCGCCGTGATCTCCGGGATGCGCACGATCTCATGTACCAGCGCGATAGGAACGCCGAAGGTCTCCCTTCCAATCCGGAAGCCGACAAGGTGCAGATCCTTGCTTGCCATCTTCGCCTTCTATCTGCGGGCCGCGCTCGCGCGGAGTGCGCGCGGCGACTCGGCTTCCGTGGCCAAGCTCGGCAGAGTTTCCAGCTTGAACCGATCCATCGCGTCCATCAAGCTGCGAGCCATCTTCGACATTTGCTCCGCCGAAGCCGCCAATTCGGCCGAGCTCGATGTGGACCGCTGCACCATCTCGCGCATCCGCTCCATGGCGCGGACGACGGCTTGAGCACCGCCGGCCTGCTCTTCCACCGAGGAGGTAATCTCCTGAGTGATTTCGTTGAGGCGTGTGGTGGCCTTGGCGATCTGGGAAGAACCGTGGGACTGCTCGTTGGTAGCAGCACCGATCTCCTGCGCAAACTTAAAGACCTCGGTGACTACATCGGATATCTTGCGGAGGGCAAGACTGAGATCATTTCCAAGTAACAGCCCATCGTTGACGATCAACGTGCTCTTCTCCATGTTGTCAACGGCCTTGCGGGCTTCGCTCTGGATGCTACTGATCAACTCGCTGATTTCCTTGGTGGAGGTGGCGGACTTTTCGGCGAGTTTGCGGACTTCGTCGGCGACAACCGCGAAGCCGAGGCCGTGTTCGCCGGCGCGGGCAGCTTCAATCGCAGCATTGAGCGCGAGCAGATTCGTCTGTTCGGAAATATCGTCGATGACCTCGATGATCTTGCCAATGTTGTCGACGCGCTCGCCCAGGCTGCTGATAATGGCCGCCGAAGAGCCGATGGAACCGTTGATGCGGTTGAGTCCGTCGGTGGTCTTCTGCATGGTGCCAATGCCACTCTGAGCCTCATCGCGGGAGCGGCTGGAGATGTCCAGCAGCACCTTGGCAGTGTCTGCAACGCGCCGAATGTTGGCGACCATTTCATCGATGGAGGCAGACGTTTCGCTGACGCTGGATGCCTGCATTTGGGTGTTCTTCACCATATTCTGCACGTTGATGCTCATCTCGTGCATGGTGCTGGTGACCTCATCAATAGCGGAAGAAGTCTGTATGCTGACCTTGGCGGAATCCTCCGAAGCGCTAGCCACCTGACTGGAGCCCCCAGCCACCTGGGTTGCACTTTGCGGCACGCTATGCACCAGGCCTCCCAGGCCTTGCGTCATGCGGGCGAAAGCGTGGCCCAGAGTATCGCGCTTGGAGCGGGGCGCTACAGCGCAGGAAAGATCGCCGCCGGCAATGCCTTCGGAGATGGCAGCCATCTCGTTCAGATACCCGATCATGCCATTAAAGGAACGCGCCAAATCACCGAGTTCGTCCCTGCGGTCGATGTCAATCTGATGTTCCAGGTCGCCAGAATCACTGATGGCCCGCGCCACCGTGATGAGCTCGTTAAGGGGGTCGGTGATCGTCCGGCGCATCCGGGTTGCAACCAACAAGGCCGCAAGCCAGGAGAAGATCATGACCGCAGCCACGATGCCGGCATAACTGCGATAACGTTGTTTCACCTCATTCGTATCGGACTCAATGTAGACCGAACCGATCTCTTCGCCGGCGAGTGTCATCGGCAGATATTGCATTAGGCGATCGGATTCGGAGTAGGTTCCCGGACTCCTGAGCGGCGGCACATACGAGCTGCTTGAGCCTTTGGGATGGTATAAAGTGAAGGGTTTTCCGTGCTTATCGTAGATGCAAGCGGCCGTAATGTGGGGCTCCGCCTTGAGCGTAGCGAGCACCTCGCCAGCAGCTGCCTGATCGCCGAAGCTGAGCGCGGCCTTGCTGTTATCGGCGATGATCTGAACCAGGGTCGAGAGGTGCTCGGCGGTGGCACGCTTGGAGGTGACGACGTCGTATCCCAGCAGAACTGCGCATACCAGCAGAAGCGCAGCGCTGCTCGCCGCCATCATCAGGATCGTCAGCTTATGGCCGACAGACAAGTTGCGGAACGTCATGGGCTATTCTCCTCAGATGCCGTCTGCAACAATTGTTGCCAGCGAGAGCAACCTGGAACTAATTTGCAGGTGCGCTCGCTCCGCCGCATGGGAATTGACTTCGAAGCGGATACGGCCTTCGTTGAGCAACAAGTTGACGATTCCTCCATGCTGGCCAAATCCGTCAGACTCTCCCACCGTGAGCACGCTGGTACCACGAAGGCGCTCCAGCACAGACGGGGTGTTCTTCCGTTCAGAGTCACCCACAAAGATCACTTGACACGCCCTGAGATCGCCATCGAGCCCCAAGCGGCGAACAACGACTCTCCTGCCATTGACTGATTTGCCAGACACCTGTCGCTGCAGCGCATCACTGGTTGCATCTGCGCCGATAAAGCCGATCACCAGGTCATTGGTGTTACTGCTCGGCCACTGGACAAAGTTCACAAGCTTGAGCACGAAAGCAGCTTTGGCGTCATTCTCTCCCAGAGACTGCGCCTGTGCGCCGGTACTAATCCCACCCGCAGCGATCAGCACTAAAGCACCGATTCCCGCGATCAGCAATCGGCGGACGCACACTACACGTTCTCTCCAAACCCTGCGCGGGTTGAGTGGAGTGGCCTTATTCACCTGCCTGCACAATAAAGTATCGACTCGCATAAGCATCACCGGATCCCTGCTGAGTGCGGCTCGTCTTTTTTATCCTTGTCGCTACGTTCGCCGGAGGTCCAAGTCAGTTTCAAGCGAAAGCTTCGCCGATCGTCGGGCAACAACGAGGTCGAGGATATCTCATGGGTCTGCTCGAAGTACCCGAATGTCCGGTCGCTCATACTTCGACCGACTAGGTTGTAAGCACCTCCGGAGACAGAGAACCCTCGCCAGAACTGGCGGCTGGACAAGCTGGCGTTTAAAAGCACGGGAGGCGCTGAGTAGCTTACCGCAGGCCATACGGTCGAGCTTCTACTCATATATTCGGCCTCTATTGCAGGCGTCAGTGTCCGGCGGTACACAGGAGCAGCGATGTTCACCTTCACTAGATGCTTCGGGGCATCCGGCAAAGAAGCCCCGGTTAACTCGTTGCGTGCATCTTGGTATGTGTAGCTCAGGCGAGCCTCGATCCTCGATGAAAGTTTGTCCTTCAGTTCCAACTCCCCGCCCTTGACGGTCGCTTTGGAGTTGAAAAACGTGGTTTGGTCGATGTTTTGGTTGACTTCTGTTGTTTGCTCTTCGATGTAGCTTCCGATGTTACTGTAGAATCCTGCGGCGCTGAGCGTAACGCGTTTGCCGAATTGCTGCTCCCAGTCGCCTTCTAGGGTGCGCGTGGTCTCTGGCCGCAGGTTGGGAGCCGCCACGCTTGCCATCCCTTCGTAGTACAGCTCGGAAAAGCTGGGCACGCGGAAGGCGGTTCCGTACAGAAACTTCAAAGTAGTGGTTTTCCGCGGACTGTAGATCAGTGCGGCGCGTGGGCTGGTTTTGCTTCCAAACAAGTAGTTGTAGCGGTCATTGCGCACACCGAGGTTCAGGATCACTTTGGGAAGGAGATGAAATTCGCCTGCGGCGTATAACCCCCAGATACCCGAAGTGCGGTCGTAATTCACAAACGTTTCGGATGTCACAGGAATGTTGTCCAACATGTAATTTTCCTGCGCCTGATGAAAGTTATCGCGGTACTCGGCACCCACGGTTACGCGGTGCTTATCCAGGAAAACCCTGGTCAGTTTCAGTTCCGCGCCAGCCCGGTCGCCATGGGCGCTATCATAGTCGTAGAGCGTGCCGTGGCACCTCGCCTCGCTGCAACCCCGAAGGTCGTTGACTGTTTCATGGGACGAATAATTGTCGTAGTAGGTGCGCGCGGTTAATTGCGTACCCTTCCAGACACGGTGCTCGTACTGCAGATCGGCGTATCCGTGGAAGTTGGTACTGTGTGTATTGGTCTGATGGCAACTTCCGCACCATTGCGCCGAGGAGGGTACCTTTTCCTCTGCGCTCGATGCGACGGCTTGCAAGGTGAAGCCGTGGCTAGCGACTAGTGCCATGGCGCGGCGAGTCTGGTCACGCTCGCCGGCAGATCCGATTGGGTCTTCTATGCTGCCCAAGTGGCTAGGAGCTGCGGTATCCCAGTAGGTTGCCGAGAACATGGCTTGTGTACCGCTCCGGTCGAGCCCGTAAATAGCTGTTTCCTTGTATGTACCTAGACTACCAGCCTCTCCGGATATCACCTCGCCCTGGCTCTTTCCCGTCCGGGTGATGACATTCACAACACCCATAAAGGCATCCGCTCCATACAACGACGAACTTGGGCCACGCACAACTTCGATGCGCTCAATAAGGTCCATATCGATCGGGAAGTCATTTCCAATCGGCGCTGAATCATCGATATTGTTATTGATCGCGTGGCCGTTCACCATGAACAGGATGCGGCCATTGGCGTCCCCTGTCGGGGCAAACCCGCGCACTCCTAGAGTGCTGTAGCTGCCGTGATTCCTTACGTAGAGTCCCGTTACGCTCTGCAAAGCCTCTTGCAAAGTTCGGTAACCGTAATTCCGGATATCTTCCGCAGTAATCACACTGATGGAGGAAGGCGCTTCCGCCTCCTTTTGCTGGTATTTGGAAGCGCTGTAGACCTTCGCATTCAGCAGATCCTCCAGACTCAGGGCGTCCGGATCAGGAGATACCTGAGCGTAGCCCGAACCTGTAGCTGCCAAAATGAGCGATACTGCGATCAACACTAGCCAAACACGTCGAGACACAATATAAGAAGCAAAAATATAAGAACTGGAGCAGCGCATAGATCCCGCCTGTTCCGAACGTCCCTAAGGACCAGAATTTAGGAGAACTGAATAACAGGGAGCAGAGTACGCTGAGGTAACACAACTGGCAAGTTACTTTTGTAATTACCTTTTCGCGGAGCACGGTGTAATGCCGCTGGCTCGCTGATTGCAATTTGTGCGGCTTTGCACAAGTTTTGCGCAGATGTTGTTATCCGCCAAAGTAAAAGAGCGGAGGGCTGGTTGCCATCCGCTCTGTGTTGGTTATTCCGGCTAGTCACTCGGGAATGGTTCTTACCGGGGCGGGCACGTTGGCAACCAGTTCGCCCCCGCCCGGACCGTCGAGTTTCTTGACGGCGGGAATGGTTCTTGCCGGAGCAGTCATGTTGGGAAGCAGCTTGCCTTCGCCCGGGCCATCGAGCTTCTTACATGGCTTCTTGGTGCTGGCGAGATGCAGATAGTCAAGCACGAGCTTGCGCTTGAGAAGCTGGACGGCCTTGCCGGGATCGACGCCCTTGGGACAGACGCGAGAGCACTCTCCGGCGTAGTGGCAGCGGAACGCTCCCCCGTCTCCTCCGGCGATCTTGGCACGCGTGGCAAAGCCTTCGTCACGCGAATCCTCGTTGTAGCGCTCGAGCGCGGTCAACGGCATGGGACCGAGGTAGCGAACGTCGGTGGCAAGGGTTGGACAGGCGCCCATGCAGCAGCCGCACTTGATGCAGTACGTGAACTGCAAGTAGGCTTCGAGTTGTTCGGGAGACTGGTAGAACTCACCCTTGCGGTCCACCAGTTCGGCTTCGTCGCGGATGATGTTCGGCCTCACCGAGGCGTGCTTGTCAAACATCGAGAGCAGGTCGGGCACCAGGTCGCGGATGATTTCAAAGTTGGGCAATGGGCCCACGGTGATATCGGACTGCGAGAGGTGCAGGATTTGCGTGTTGCAGGCAAGCGTCGGACTGCCATTGATGAGCATGCCACACGAGCCGCAGATGCCCATGCGGCAGGAGTAGCGCCAGCCTAGTGTGGGGTCGAGGTTCTCCTTGATCCAGTGCAGGCCGTCGAGAACGGTCATGCCATCGCTAACTGCAACCGAGTAGGTTCGAACGTAAGGCTTGGAATCGGTCTCCGGGTTGTAGCGGGTAACGTGAAAGTTGATCTGTTTGGTTGCTCTTGATTCCGCCATAGCTATCCCTTACCTCCCGCAAGCGCCACGGCATGCGCCGCCCATGCCGCCCAGCTACCAAGTCCGAAGAGGCCGAAGCCAACGACGAGCAGAACGGCGGTTACGGTTTTCTCCAGCGCGGGCTTAAGGGTCAGCTCACAGAGAATGGTGCGCAGGCCGTAGAGCCCATGGTAGAGACCCACGCCGAGAAGAAGAACGTAGGTGATGGTGAACCAGATTTGGCTGTCGCGCCACTGGCTGTTCGCCTTGGAGACAGCGTCAGAGCCCTGAGGCGCGAAGAGGTGCAGACTTCCGCCCATGTGCATAATCATCATGTGGAGGCCGAGCAGAACGAGAAGCACCACTCCGGCCGCCATATGCCAAGTCCAATATTTAGTTCCGTTACTCATCTCTCCTCCTACTTCGCCAAGCCCAGGAAGTTGTAGCCGCCAATCGCAAGGAAGATAAACGCAAGCGCCATCACCACAATGAGCAACGGGCGCTGCACTCCTACCGAGGTCTTATAGGGATAGATCGGCTCGATTGGTTTGCCGACGGCAAAGCCCAGTTCCACAAGCACCAGCCGGATGCCGTTGAACGCGTGGAAGGCAAAGGCCGCAACCACGCAGAACTCACCCAAGTGGAAGATGGGCCGATGCAAGAAACCACCCTCGGTCCAGAGGTAAATCCCCTTGACGCGCAGGCTGGTAACCACGGTGTGCATTAAGAGATAGAGAAGAATACCCAGTCCAGTAAGGCGATGCAGGACGTAGGCATAGCGTTCAAGGCCCCAACGTCCGCCTCCCAGCCAGCCCCACACACCCAACCGATTGTCGTGCCTGTGAATTTCAGCCATTTCGGTCTCCATTATGAATTGCCTTGAATAAACTCTGGAACTTAGTACTTACGTTCGACCGGCTTCCACTTGGTGATCGTGACGGGCTTGTACTCAAGCCTCGGCTTGCCACCGGTGTAATAGACCATGGAGTGAGCGAGAAACTTTTCGTCGTCGCGCACCGGGAAGTCCGTGCGCGAGTGTCCGCCACGCGACTCCTCGCGGGCCAAGGCAGCCAGGAGGAACACTTCGGCTAACTCCAGCATGTTTTCGGTTTCAAGGGTCTGGATGAGGTTGGTGTTGTAGATGCGGCTCTTGTCTTCGATGTGGATGTTCTTGAAGCGCTCGCGCAGTTGGTGAACTTTGTCGATGCCCTTCTGCATTGAATCGCCAGTGCGATAGACACCTGCGTGCTGATCCATGAGGGTGCGGAGTTCGCGGCGAATCGCGGCGGGACTCTCCGTTCCCGATTGCATGAGAAGACCGCCGAAAATGCGCTGTTCTTCTGCGTCTGTTTTGCACTTTAGAACAGGGCTGAGTGCGGGTTTGGTGGCAAGGTACTTTGCGATCTCGCCTCCGGTGATACCACCCCAGACAAGGCACTCGGCGGTGGAGTTGCATCCGAGGCGATTGGCACCGTGCATGGAGTGGCAGGCGACTTCGCCGGCAGCCCAGATGTTTTCCACCTTGGTTCGACCGTCGATGTCGGCCTCGATGCCACCCATGGAGTAGTGCGCCACGGGACGGATCGGAATCTGCTGGGTGATGGGATCGAGGCCCAAGAACTTCATGCAGACCTCGCGGATCAGAGGCAGACGCTTGTTGATGACATCGGCGCCCAGATGGGTGAGATCGAGGTGGATGTAGTCGAGCCCGTCCGGCCCTTTGAAACCGCGGCCTTCGAGGATCTCCGTCATCTCGGAGCGAGAGACGATGTCACGTGGGGCGAGCTCCATCATCTTGGGAGCGTACCGTTCCATGAAGCGCTCGTCCTTATTGTTGCGCAGGTATCCGCCCTCGCCGCGGCAACCTTCGGTCATCAGAATTCCTGAGGGCACAAGGCCGGTGGGATGAAACTGGAGGAACTCAGGGTCTTCCAGCGCGAGCCCGGCACGGTAGGCAATGGCCTGACCGTCACCGGTGACGGTTTGCGAATACGTGGTGAAGCCGTAGAGATTTCCGAGGCCGCCGGAGGCCATCAGCAGAGCCTTGCCGCGAACCACCTGAAACTCGCCGGAGGGCGCGTCATAAAGTGTGAGTCCCGAAAAGCGGCCATCTTCAACCATCAGGGAGGTGACAAAGCCTTCGTCATAACGCTTGAAGTTCTTGTACTTGACGAGAGTGTCATAGAGAGCCTGCATCTCAAAGAAGCCGGTCTTGTCGGCAGCCATGCAAGCGCGGGGGAAGGTGTGTCCGCCGAATGGACGTTGCATAATGCGGCCGTCCTCGCGGCGCGACCAGGGCACGCCCCAGTGCTCAAGCAGGCGGATTTCATCGGGCGAGGTTGCCACAAAGCGCTCGACCACATCCTGATCGGCGAGAAAGTCGGATCCCTTTACGGTGTCCCACTCGTGCAGATCGAAGCTGTCGCCTTCTTCCGGGCGCATGACTGCGCCGGTTCCGCCTTCGGCGCAAACCGAGTGCGCCCGCATCACCTGAACTTTGGAGATGATGCCGATATCGGCTTTACCCTTGGTTTGAATGCTAATTTCAACCGCTGCCCTCAGTCCTGCGAGCCCGGTTCCCAATATGAGTACGTCATGGATGATTTCCTGCATGCTTCTGGTGTTCCTTTCAGCCGCTTCCCAGACGCACGGTGCCGTCCGGGCCGATTGAGATAGTGAGACAGAAAGCACCGAATGGTATTTCTCGATTTATCTGCTTGTCTGTGAGTTGTGTCTCGTCTCGTAGTGAGCTAGCACCAAGTTCGAAAAAGCGGGTTGCCGTCCTCTGTAGGAGATGCGAAAGTGATTTGCATAAATCAGTTCAGAGCAACAGCGCTTGTCATCGTTGATATGCAGAAGGGAATTCTCCAGGGGCTCGGCGGCCAACGGCAAACGGAGCACGACGAGGCTTTAAAGGCAACAACGGGCCGCATCGCGGAGTTGCTGGCGAGAGCTAGAAAAACCGGGATTCCGGTAGTTTTTGTGCAACATGACGGGGTGCCCGGGCATAGGCTTGAGGCCAACCGTGACGGCTGGGAGGTGCGCGAAGAGACCGCGCCGCTGGCAGCAGAGCTGGTGATCCACAAACGCGCCTGTGATTCGTTCTTCGAGACCGGACTAGACGCGGAGCTCTCACGGCTGAAGGTAGGACGGATTGTAATCGCCGGATGTATGACGCAATACTGTATCGACACGACGGTGCGCCGGGCGGTAAGCCTGGGCTATGACGTGGTGCTGGCGGCGGACGGACACATGACGGCGGACTCCGGCGGGCTACTCTTCGAGCAGATCATTGGGCATCACAACACCCTGCTGGATGGCTTCGACGCGGGAACTCATTCCGTGGTGGTCGTGCCAATTTCCGATATAACGCTCTGAAAATAAATGGCGGAGAGCAGCCACACCATTCCGCGAGGCCGCATTGCGGTTCCAAGTGGGGCTGCCCCCGTCGTCGTACAGGCACGCCCTACGCCTGAGAGTAGGTGCTCGTTCCGTCCGCATGCTTCACCAGTTGGAAATGATCGATCTGCTCACCCTCAATTGCGTAGGCATCATAGGTAACTTTGTCACCGTCCACATTGATCACTTGAAATGCTTCCGTATGGGCGAGCGTCTTGGCCCGGAGAGGCGCAAACTTGTCTTCAATCTCGTACATCTTGGGGCCGCTTACTGAGATGGCATAGATAGTGCCGGACTGCGACGGAGAGACAACCCTGCCGCCTGCTAGCTTGTGGGTTCGCGCGTACGTGTGATCGTGACCTTGCAGGACGAGATCGACGCGGTACTTGTCATACAAGGGCAATAGCGCCTCGCGCATTTCCACGTAATCGCGCCCCTTGGCAATCGGGTACATCGGCTGATGTTGAACCACGATGGTCCAGCGGTTGGGATTCTCTTTCAGCAGATCCTCTAACCACGCCAATTGCATTTTACCGACGCGTTGTTTCGCACTTTCCGCAAACGCTTCGTTGGAGTACACGTTCACGTCGAGCGATATGAAGCGAACTCCCTGGTAGTCGATGAAGTAGGACTGCTCCTCGAGTTCATCCACGCCCTTCGGACCATTGGTTGGCAACGCAAAATGATGCCTCCACAAGGGCGAGACGCTGAGCACCTCTTTGGAGTTCGTACCTCCTGGCATCCGATGCAGGTCATGATTTCCCGGCGTAGCGAAGCTTGGCATTTCGGCGCTGATGAAACCCATGGCATCGCACCACTCGCCCCAGAGCCGGTCATCGTAGCCTTCCTCGAGCAGATCTCCGGCATGAATAATGAAACGTGCATCGGGAGCCTTGCTGTAGGCAGCGCGGATCGAGCGCGACCAGAGAGACTTTATGCTGTTCTGCTCATCGCCAAGGTAGAGGAAGCGGAATGCTTCGGGCTTATCGCCGGCGGTGCGGAATGAGTTCCACTCGCTCCAGGTAGTGCCATTGCCGACGCGATAGCTGTATCGCGTATTGGGGCTTAGACCTTCAAACTGAGCTGCGTACTCTCCTGCGCTTCTGCCACTCTCACGTTCGGCTTTCGACGCCCTTGCGCTTACAGTCGTCGCCGTCTTCTCAAAGTTTGGATTCGCGGATGCAATCGCGATTTGAGCCTGCGCCAACTCAATTGCCTTTTCAGTTCGCCATGTCACAGCCTGGCTGTGGGCGGGATCCGCCGTCAGGCTGAGAATAATACGCTCTGAAACGAGCTCGGGCTGAAGCGGCAGTTGTGCATGGGGCGGTTCGGCGAGTAGTTCCTGCGGAAGGAGTGCGCCTCCGGCGGTAACAGCGACGCCGGCAAGAAATTGTCTGCGGGAAAATTCATCGAACTTCGTCATCGGACTTCCTCTTTCATCGCGCTCTAACTAAATGGACGGAGAGCAACTCGTAAGTCTGTGATGAGTTACTGCGGCGAGTACTTCTGCTCTGGAAACCGTATCAATACTTTATAAATATCGAATGAAATCCAGTTATCAATTTGAAAGCTGTGCAGGGAAGAAAAGCGGCGAAGCCTTGGCCTCGCCGCTCCTGTTGCTCCGGAATGGATGGACTGCCATGCCGGAAAGATATCCCTTACCGTTCTCGGCTGAAGTTGTAACGCAGGCCACCCGCGTAGGTCGGCTTGTAGTACTCGCGCTGAACAACATACTGCGGGCTGCCGTTGTAAAAGCCGAATACTTCGTTGTTCAGGTTCAAGCCGTAGGCATATATCTGAAGGTTGCGTGTCGCCTTGTAAGTTCCTTGAGCGTCCAACTGGTAATGCGCGTATAGGTAGTTGTCACCGGCAGGGCCTTTGGCGCCCAGCGGCTGCGTGGTTGGATCCGTAGGAGCAAGCACGCCCGCTGAGTTCACCGCCAGGTTCTGATACTGGTAAGCGTAAATCATCGCGTCGTTGTAGGTCATGCCGACACGCAGCGAGAAGTGCTTGTTGTCGAAGGTTGGGCTGATGTTCCAAGTGTTCGGCGCCTGACGCAGCATCGCCGGGCTGTCTGTCCGGAGCAGATTCTGCAAACCATTGGCCTGCGAGTTGGTGTAGCTGTAATTGGCAGAGAGGCCAAGGCCGCGCATCGGCCCGGGCAGGAAGGATAGGTGTTGCTGGTATCCGACTTCAAGGCCCATTACGTGTGCGCTGCCGACGTTTTGAACCTGCGAAACTAGCGTGTTGGTTCCCGCCGGAACACCCGGCCATGTGGTGGCGATGTATTGGCCGTTTACGATCGGGTCGGTCAGGTTCTTGTAGAAGAAACCAGCCTGGAACATTCCGCCCGATTTCAGGTATTGCTCGAAGAGCACATCGTAGTTGTCGGCATGTTCGGCCTTCAGGTTCGGATTTGAGATGGTCACTACGGCCGGAGTCTGCGACGTATCTACGACGGTTGACGCCTGCGCGATGTCCTGTGGATCGGGGCGCGAAAGACCGCGACCGTACACTAGGCGGAGCGCCGAATCCTTGGCCAGACCGATGCGTAGCGAAGCGCTCGGCAGAACGTCCAGATAGTCGCCGTTAATCTTCTGGTCCACCAGGCTGGTCGTCGCGTCGAATCCGAGCGTATTCAGGTGTGTGGCTTCAAAACGAAGGCCAGTCACCAGGCGAACGCGGGACGACAGGTCGATGGTGTTCATCACGTACCCAGCCGAGACGCGCTCGACAAAGTCGTAATTGGCGGAGTTAACGCCTTGACCGCTGAACGGCAGATTTGCCAGGGCCCAGGAGCATACTGCGCTGTAGTCCGTTACAGCACCGATGTGATACGTCTTGTCGTAGTAGTTGGGATCTGTGAAGTTGCTATCCCACTCCGGATTCGCCGAAACCATCTGCTTGCCTGAGATGGTTGCTGCCAGCTGGTAGCTGTCGTCGTACTTGTGAGCGTTGCGAAGTTTGCCGCCAAATTCGAAGGTGCCGAAGTGGGTTCCGACATGGTAGTTTTTCGCGTAAGAAGCCGCAGCAGTCAGATTGAGTTGGGCGCTCTGACCGTTGTTGGGCAGAGTGAACTTGCTAAGGTAGTAGTTGTTGCTGTCGACCGCATTGTCAGCGCCTGTTCCGAAGCAACCCGTGCTCCAGCCTGGACGATTGACGCTCGCCGCAACGCTCTGATCGTTGAAGCAGTTGATGCTTGGGTCTCCTGCCCACTTATAGCTTGCACTGCCACTGCCGCCTTCAGAACGCGAACGGCCCGCCGCAACATCCCAAGCCAGCCATGAGCCTTTGAAGACGTGCTTGCCGCCGGCTACCAGGTTGCCGATGGCCATGTTCGGACGGCGCCAATCCTGGCTGTACTGAGGGGCGCCGAAATCGTTCAGCGTGAAGTCCCACTTGTGGCCCCAGTTGCGGAAGGTGGAGAAGAGGCCGCGCAAGTAAAGGCTGGAGCCTTCGCCCAGCTTATAGTCCGCGCTGGCGGTCCCGCCCCAGCGGGTACGGTCGTAAACGTAGTCGCGGATATCCATGCTGTCATAGTGCGGAGTTAGGCTATCGGTGGTCGGCGAGGGCTCAATGTCATTGATGCCGCGGCCGTTGTAGTCGTAAGTACCGCCGATCAGGATGCCGAGCTTCTTCTGTGCGCCAAAGCGCTTGCCCAGTGTGCCTCCGCCTTGCATCACGCTACGACCATTGGTCGAGATCGGCGTGTAGCCTCCGAGTCCGTAGAGGTTCATGGTGGGCGCTTCGCCAGCGGTCTTGGTGCGCAGGTTCACTGAGCCGCCGATGCCATCGGCGTCGATGTTGGCCTGCAACGTCTTGTTGATTTCAACTGAATCGACCAGGTCGGAGGCAATGGTATCCAGTTTTATCTGGCGCACGCCGGATTCCGGCGAGGGGATGGTGATGCCATCCACCATCACGTTGCTCAGGCGCGGCTCGGTGCCACGAATCTGCACGTACTTGCCTTCGCCTTCGTCGCGCTCGATGGTGACGCTGGGCATGCGGCCCAGCGCGTCGGCGATGTTCGCGTTGGGAAGGCTGGTGATCACCTCGGCGGGCAGCACCTGCAGGATGTTGTCCGCGGCGCGGGTGCGGTTAATTGCCTCGTCTTCGGCGCTCTGGCGCCCGGAGATCACGGTGACTTCCGCGTTCTTTTTCGCAATGTTGACCTCCGCCCGCAACTGCGTGTTCTTTCCGGCGCTGATGATTACTTCCTGGGTAAACGGCTCGAATCCCACGTACGAAATCAGCACCGTGTAGGTGCCGGGGGCAAGGTTGGTGATGGTGAACTCGCCTTGTTCGTCTGTGGCCACGGTGCCGGCACGAGGCAGTAACTCAACCTGCGCGCCTTGCAGTACGGCACCTGCCGTATCCGCAACGTGCCCGCTGAGCGATCCTTTTCCCGATTGAGCGAACGCAAAGGTTCCAAGAAGACAGAAGCAGAGTAGCGCTAAGAGTGTCGATGACAAAGTTCGACGCATATTGTGTTTCTCCATTCGCACGCCGGTTGGCGGCAATATCGAAATGCATGCGATTCCCTGCAGCGAAAGAACCGCAGGATAAGGCTGAGCACAATATGATTTCAGCACCTTTGGGATAAGCTCCTGTCACAGATGAGTAAACGTTTTGTGAATAGTTGAAGACACCACGCACTGCTGGTGCTTTGGACGGCGCAGGCGAGTCATACGAGCGCGTACGCGCGGAAAGCGACGCGCGTAAGGCTCTCGACCAGTCGGTGCAATTTGCTTTTCGCTCGCACTTAGGCTGCAAGCGGTTCTTTGATCTGTACGAGTGAGAAGTTGGGTGCGATGTCTGGCGCGCTTCTTCCAATACGGCAAGGTTGATGTTTTTGTCGAAGAGATCACGCTCCCAGGCAACATTAGTCGCGGACTCGCAAATCACTACAGAGGGACATCTTTGAGGTCGTAGTCAAGAACGCTGCTAGCCGGAGGTTGTCAGCATGATCGACAAGAGGTTTTCATCCCCTCGCGCGCGCGCCGAGGGTTTCGCGAGTCGTCTGGGCATTCGCCTCCCAATCCTGCTGGCACCCATGGCGGGAGCCTGTCCTCCGTCGCTGTCGATTGCCGTGGCCAATGCAGGCGGACTTGGCGCGTGCGGAGCGCTGATGATGAAGCCGGATGAAATCAGCGCTTGGGGTGCCGACTTTCGCGCAGCCAGCCCGGGAGAATTTCAGATCAATCTTTGGATTCCGGAAGCGCCGCCGTTGCGAGTCTTCGAGTTGGAAAAACGGCAGCGGGAGTTTCTTGCGACCTGGGGACCTCCCGTTCCACCGGAAGCGGGCGATGTGTTGCTGCCGGACTTTGACGCACAATGCCAAGCCGTGCTGACCATAGCTCCGAGGGTCATCTCTTCGATTATGGGACTCTACGCCCCAGCTTTCGTATCGGAATTGAAAGCGCGCGGGATTGTGTGGTTTGCCAACGCCACGACGGTTGCTGAGGCGAAGGCTGCTGAATCGGCAGGCGCCGACGCCATCGTAGCGCAGGGCATGGAGGCCGGGGGACACCGAGGAACCTTCCGTGCAGACGAAGCAGAACGGCAAATGGTAGGCCTAATGGCCCTCTTGCCGCAGGTTGTTGACGCGGTTACCGTGCCTGTCGTCGCTGCGGGCGGTATTGCCGACGCCCGTGGAATCGCAGCGGCGCTGATTTTGGGAGCAAGCGCGGTACAGATCGGAACCGGGTTCCTGCGAACTCCGGAAGCGAAAATGCACCCTGCTTATGCCGACAGACTCGCGCGCACCGAGGCCAACGAAACCATGGTTACACGCGCATTTAGCGGGCGGCTTGGCCGCAGTGCTGCAACGGCGTACGTCCGCGCGGCAGATGCGCCGAACGCTCCCCCGCCAGCACCGTACCCTGTCCAGCGCGGGCTAACTCGCGCGATGCGGGAAGCAGCACAGAAGGCTGGAGATGCCGAACGTATGCAATTGTGGGCAGGACAGGCGGCCAAGCTAGCCAGGGACCAACCGGCAGCCACCATTTGTCAGGAGTTGTGGGAAGATGCCTCGTAAGCGTGGCGTGATGGCCGTGTAGACGCGGCCGATAACGAACGGCATTCTTCTCTTGTGGCGGGGCTCGAGGCCCTGTTCACAAAGAGGAGATTATGGAAGCTGTTGCTGATCCTGTTTC
>Ga0182030_10008849_pt1 | contig 20739 bp, 19 predicted proteins | sample 812S3MmetaG_FD_121299 | JGI IMG/M metagenome (GOLD analysis project Ga0182030, IMG submission 121299) | Permafrost microbial communities from Stordalen Mire, Sweden - 812S3M metaG (Illumina Assembly) | ecosystem: Environmental > Terrestrial > Soil > Wetlands > Permafrost | place: Sweden...
ATTCGATTATTCAGGCGCTTACCACAGGACAAAAACTAAAGACATTATCCTTGAAAGCTGTTCGCGATCTTGATAACGTGATGAAGAAAAGAAATTGTCCCTATTTTGGCGCTCCGGGAAAGTTCACGAGCCTCGTGGATATCTGGTTCCCGAAAAAATCTAAAAAATCAAAGAAATCAAAGAAAAAGAAAAAAGGTAAAAAGAAAAAATAAACCAGAGCACTCGTAAATCACTATTCACAAAAGATTACACTTCTTCACCCCTCAGTCTATAGGCTATTGTTAATAATCTATAGTTTGAATCTTCATTTCTCCGGGTCTCGCGTTTATTCCGTTTTTACTGTGGCTCTCTTTTTCAGGTTCAGCTTGGACTCCTCCCCACTCAGCAACCTTTTAATATTTTTCCTGTGTGTTATAATTAACAGTAATGCGACAAGAATAGAAACTACGTTCATCGTCAGGAAAGGTGTTTTGTAAACAAAAATGACAAAAACAGGAAATGATAACCCAGCTATCATAGAGCCAAGGGATACATATCTGAACAGGGCATATACAATTATAAAAACACCAACTGCCGATAAGGTAGGGAAAAAACTGATGGCAAGCATCACACCACCAATCGTCGCAACTCCTTTTCCACCTTTAAAATGTACATATACGGGAAATATATGACCCAGAACGGCAACAATGCCAAGTAACAATTCAAAATTTACCAGCGATTCGGAACCAACAGCAAACACTGAGAATACAGATAGTTTAACTGATAACCATCCTTTCAGAATATCAAAAATAAGAACGGGAACCCCTACCTTTGTTCCAAGTATTCTTATGGTATTTGTGGCTCCTGCATTGCCACTGCCATGCTCACGGATATCTATGCCATAGAAATATTTTCCTACAATAACAGATGTGGGAATAGCACCTGTCAGATAAGCAAAAAGTACCAAAAGAATGAGAATTATTATTTCCATAATTTAAAAATTGATGTCAGCAAAGTAAAAATATATTCTTATGATATCAAAATAACAGCAAAAAAATACTTATAGAAATACCCTAAAGAAAATTATAAATCTTAAAAATAAAGTTTGGCTCAGGCTGGTACGACGGATGTCTCTTTTTTATCGCGATGGTGAAGTACCATTTCTGTTTTTTTAAACGAATCACGTAATCATCATCAAGCCATATGATTTTATTGATTCTGATATATTTATTATTAAGTTCTTTTCTTGTTTTTCTCCATTTTTTTCTTTCTATAATAAAACGGGACATCCTGCATTGACCTTTTACCATGACAAACAACCAGGTCTGATCTTCATCCCAATCAACAAATTTTAGGTAGTTATAGGTTTTATTCGGATTGTTGATATATGAAAAATTCGGGAAGGAAATACGCATGGAATCTATAATTTCATTGGCAGAAAGACCAAGAAATACCTGTCCGGAACAGTTAATGGAACAGATTAATATTGGTATATACAACAATCTGAACATGTCTGATCAAAGTATAACGGGTAACTCTTAAAACCGTTTTTTGAGGTGCCCTGTATTAATAAAATAAACAAGACCAAATTTAGATAATTATTGGTTGTGTTACAAAATCATGTACATTTGCATTGATTTAACTTACAGAAAGTTTTATAAAAAAATTGCAGGTCGTTCTATCGCTTTTTTTAAAGAGGAAATTCAGGGCAACACGGAGCGCCATGCTTCTTAACTGGAAGATATCCGGAAGGGTATAATAACGGAACAGAGAATAACTACCCCTTTCCGCGCGTCGGAAGGGAGCAAAGGTGAAAAGGTGAGGTAAGAGCTCACCGGTTTTGGTGGTGACATCAAAAGCCGTTCGTTTCATGGGTTGTAAGGCCATATATACCGGCGCTTTAGGACTGCTCGTTCGATGCCGGGGGGTAGGCCGCTGGATCACGATGGCAACATCGTGACAAGATAAATGATAGAAATTCCGGGAACCCGGGATACAGAACCCTGATTACAGACCTGCCTGTTTAAAAGAGAGGTTGCATATAGGATGTAGCCTCTCTTTATCAAAGAAAATTAGTCATTCATTCTAAAAAAGTCAGGAATATGAAAAATCAGGACAAACATCATGACAATAAGAAACTGAAAAATAAGCAGGAAAAAATTTTAGAAAATTTACAGCTTGAGCTTGTTAAAATGGAAGATTGGATCAAAATAAATAAGCTTAAAGTAGTGGTGATATTTGAAGGTCGCGATGCCGCCGGAAAGGGTGGCGTTATTAAACGGATTACTGAATTACTGAATCCCCGTTATGCAAGAGTCGTGGCTTTAGGAATCCCAACTGAAAAAGAAAAGGAACAATGGTATTTTCAACGGTATGTTCAATATTTGCCTTCTTCAGGTGAAATGGTTTTGTTTGACCGGAGTTGGTATAACCGTGCAGGTGTTGAGAAAGTAATGGGCTTTTGTACACCGGATGAATATGATGAATTTCTCCGCTCATGCCCGGAATTTGAAAGAATGCTGATTCGTTCCGGTATTATATTGATCAAATATTGGTTCTCCGTGAGTGATGAAGAACAGGAAAAACGTTTCCAGGAACGTATCAACAATCCGGCAAAAAGATGGAAGATCAGCCCCATGGATGTTCAGTCAAGAACCAAATGGGTTGAGTATTCCAGGGCTAAAGACATGATGTTTAAGTATACCGATATTAAGCAGGCTCCCTGGTTTGTTGTAAATGCTGACGATAAAATGAGGGCACGGTTGAACTGTATCAGTCATCTTTTATCTATGATTCCTTATGAAGATGTAAAGTATGAAAATATTAAACTTCCTCCCCGCCAGTCAGATAAGGATTATATCCGACCGCCTGTTACGGACCAGACCTTTGTGCCGGAAATTTATTAGGGCATCTTCAATCCCGGTATGCTATTAAAATCAGCAATTCTGATATTCTTATAATAAAAATTAATAATCTCAGAATAGCTGTACCCAAGTCTTGACATCTGCATAGCCCCTTCCTGGCATAAACCAACACCATGTCCATACCCTCTTCCCCGGAAAACCAGACTGCCTCCATCTGCCTGTATGGAAAAGAAAGTGGATTTTAATTTGAAATCAGTCCTGATCTTTTTCAATTCCACCGAATCCGTTCTTAACTTATAATATAACTTTCGCTCGTATTGAATAAAATTAAAATAAGATGGTTCATAATTCAAATCACCGCTAAATCCCTGTTTTACCAGATAATCTTTCCATGCTCCGAGCGTTATTGTTTTCTCCCAATATGAATTATGCTGGTTCTGACAGTATGGATCAGAAACCGACCTGAGATATGGCTTATATAATAGCCATACCCTTTCGGAATTCTCAGTTTGTCCACCACAGTTGGAATGAAAAGCGGCTGTGATTAACATATTGGAAGAATCAACAATGACTACTCCTTTTGTCGCTAAAGCAGCGTCAGGAATAAGTGGATTTTTATCAGCCATACTGAAATAAGCCTGACAATGTACCCCATCACATAAATTAAATCCTTCATCAGTATGCCGGATAAAATTGCTTATAGCATAGGTACGGCATAGGACAGCCTGTGTCTTATAATATTCCAATGTGGCTTTCGGTCCTCCTTCTGATTGAACAACACCGGCAATATATTTGTCAAGATCAATCAGATTGATCAGTTGTATTCTTTTCCATACCACTGAGATATAAAGATCATTCTGATATAATCGTTGGGATATAGAGGGGAAAACAGGTTTGACAGAGAAAATAGATGAATCAGATGAAGATTTGAATGTGATTTTGGAAAATAAACCAAGACTCTGATCAATGGATAATATTTTTAAAGAATCCTCAGAAAGTTTAATGTATACGATTTGTCCATTGATACAATGTTTAATTACTTTGTTATCAGCTATCAGGTCATAATCTCCTTTAACAGCCGATATAACCAGGGTCTGAAGATTCTGATCATTAAACAAGCCGATACGGACAGGCTGTGAAAATGACCGTATTGAACAAAAGCAGAGTATTAAAATAGTACAACCGGTTTTCATTTCTTTCTTTTGTTCACGCCCCCAATAGATTATGAAGATAAATATTTATAAATCAATTGAGCCGTTTTTTGGGAGGCATGCTGTCCGATTTTTCCCCTGATTAACTCGTATTCAGTCATCATCCTGTTTCTATAATCGTCATCATACAATAATAACTTCAATTCAATACGGATCCCTTCAGAGAGATTATACTGAAGTAATTCCTTTACCACCGGCTTATCACGAATCAGATTTACAAGAGAGAAATATTTTATTTTAATCATCTTCCTGGCTAAAAAAAGACTAATCTCATTGAGCTTATAAATGACAATCTGCGGTACATTAAATAAGGCTGTTTCAAGCGTTGCTGTTCCAGACGTAACAACTGCTGCATGTGCATTTGATAATAATGCATAAGTCTGGTTTTGCACCAAAGCTACCTTTGTGTCTTTGATGATTTTTTGATAGAAGGACAAATGAATGGATGGCGCCCCCGCGATGACAAATTGATAATCAGTATAAGAAGTTACTGTTTTCAGCATTTCAGGCAGACATTTCTCTATTTCCTGTACACGGCTTCCGGCAAGCAACGCGACAATGGGCTTTTCAGATAAATTATTTTTTTGCCTGAAATCATCTGTCTTTATATTTTTTTTGAAATCATCAACAGCATCTGCAACAGGATTTCCAACAAAATCAACAGCGCAATGATGGAGTTTGAAAAAATCCACTTCAAAGGGAAGGATAACAAATAATTTATCAAAATATTTTTTGATGGTCTTCATCCGTCCTTTTTTCCAGGCCCATAAGTGCGGTGATATATAATAAAAAACTTTTATTCCATGCTTCTTGGCAAAGGTGGCCATTCGAAAATTAAACCCAGGGTAATCAATAAGAATTATAGCATCCGGTTGATTTTCCAACAGATCTTTCTTGCAAATCCTGAAGTTCTCATAAATTCGTTTGCTGTTCATCAGTATTTCCACGAGTCCCATGAACGACATTCGGCTGTAATGAATGACCATTTCGCCCCCCTGTGCCTTCATCAGATCCCCACCACAGAAACGAAACTGAGCCAGTGCATCTGTTTTCTTCAACTCTTTCATCAGATTTGATCCATGTAGATCCCCTGAAGCTTCTCCCGCGATTAAATAATACTTCACCCTAAAATTTTAGTTTTAGTAATATTACCAAAAATGCCAGAACAAAGGTAGCTACCAATACTCCCTTTGCTGAACTATCTTTTTTCGTCCATATAAATGAAAAAAAAAGCAACAGGTTGGGAACCACGCACAGACTTAGTAATTTAGAAAGTATATTCATGGTTTTAAGAAAATATAAAAACTCAGAAATTTTATACCTGTTGAATACATAAAAATATACGATGATCAACGTAACGATTGGAATGATGATCCCAAGTGTTAAACCGATATATAAATTATCGGAATATTTTTTTAAAAAGTTTTTTAAAGATTCCATTCTTTTAACTCATTTATGGCGTTGTAAGCCGTTAAATCAAATTGGGTGGGTACAATTGAAACAAAATCGTTTTTCAAAGCATATTCATCGGTATCGGTTGACAAAGATTCTCTGTCTTCGAATGTACCGGTGAGCCAGTAATAATCTGAACCTGCAGGATCAACACGTTTGTCAAATTCTTCCTTCCAGTAACCTCTTGTTTGACGACAAATCCTGATTTCTTTAATTTCATGAAGCTGTTTCGAAGGAATATTGACATTCAGACAAACCCAGCGGGGAATGCCCCGTTCTAAAGCTTTTCTGATAATTTTTTCAGCAATGATTTTCGCCACTGTAAAATCAGCCTGGGGTGAATGATTAAGGAGCGAAAAACCAATGGCCGGAATATCATTTATAATGCCTTCCATCGCGGCTGCCATTGTTCCCGAATAGACCACGCTGGTTGATGAATTTGAACCATGATTAAAACCGGATAATAATAGTTCCGGCTTTCGTTTTAACAACTGGTTTACTGCCATTTTAACACAATCCACAGGAGTACCTGTACAACTATAACGAATTAGTTTTTCATTTTCTTCTATTTTATTAACTCTGATAGGAGCTTTGACTGTTATGGCATGAGACATTCCCGACATGCCTTCTGTTGAAGAGACAACAATCACTTTCCCAAATAATCCGGCGACTTCTGTCAATGCTTTCAACCCCGTTGCCTGAATACCATCATCGTTTGTAATCAGAATAAGTTTTTCCATTCTTAAATAAAATTTACTTCCATCTCAAGATTAATATTAAATGTCTTTTTAACCGACTGCTGTATCTGTCTTGCCAAATCTAAAATATCTTTCCCGGTGGCACTGCCATAGTTTACCAAAACCAAAGGTTGATTCACATGAACTCCGGCATCACCTTTCCTGTAACCTTTCCAGCCGCAATGATCAATAAGCCAGGCAGCAGATATTTTGACCTGTTGTTCAGTTGCAGGAAAGCCTTGAATTTCAGGATTTTCATTTCTGAGTGCTTCAAAATGAGTGATGTCAATAATCGGATTTTTAAAAAAACTGCCTGCATTGCCTGTTTCCTTCGGATCAGGTAGTTTGTTTTTTCGAATGGAAATAATAGCCTTTCTGACCGTCTCAATATTTTTCTCCGGATATTTCTTTAACTCCTCAGTCACATTTTCATAACCTACATTGATCTTAGGAAACTTACTCAGTTTGAATGTGACCGCTGTAATTAAAGTCTGATCTTTTAAGGTTCTTTTAAAAATACTATCCCGGTAACCAAATTGACAATCTGAATTCGACATCTCAAAATAACTTCCCGATAATAAATTAACACCCTCAACTTTGACAATAGACTCTTGAACCTCAACTCCATATGCACCAATGTTCTGAATAGGACACGCACCTACATTTCCAGGAATATAGGATAAATTTTCCAGACCCCCGTATCCCTTAACTACAGTACATTCAACGAAAGTATCCCAATTTTCTCCGGAATATGCTTTTGCATATATATAATCGTCATCCTCTAGAATCATTTCCATTCCTTTCAATACCGGATGAATGATAAGTCCATTAAAATCATGGGTAAAAAGCAAATTACTGCCCCCGCCAAGTACGAGTCGTGGCTTAATTTGGAATTCATCAGATTTGGTAAACTGCTCTATGTCTTTGATCGACTGTAAAGCAATATATCTGTCTGTTTTTATATCCAATCCAAACGTGTTAAATGGTTTTAATGAGTAATTTTGTAAAATTGAATACATCTTTACAATATTAATATACAAAAATAGTTATTTACAGCAGAATAAAAAATAACGCTATTTAACTTTTGTTATGAGTAAAATCATTATTTCTGTAACCAACGATTTAATGACAGACCAGAGGGTGCACAGGATTGCTTCTTCTCTGGCAGAATATGGTGCTGAAATAACACTTGTCGGCAGAAAGTTAAAAAGAAGCAAACCCCTTGAACCTTTATCCTATCAAACAGTCAGATTTACATTATTATTCAATAAAGGATTTTTATTTTATGCCGCTTATAATTTCAGATTATTCATTTATCTCCTATTTTCAAAATTTGACGCTTTGGTATCAAATGATCTGGATACATTACCTGCCAATTATTTAATTTCAATCATCCGAAGAAAAACATTGGTTTATGATAGTCATGAATTATATACGGAAGTCCCGGAGTTGATCGGTCGTAAAAGGATTCAGAATATCTGGAGAAAAATTGAAAAAAATATTCTTCCCAAAATCAAATATTGTTATACCGTGTCTCCTTCCATTGCCCGTTATTACAATGAATTATATCATATAAAGATGGTTGTGATCCGTAATCTGCCTGTGAGAAATAGGAGTCACTCCCTTCCTGACCGGAAAATTGAATTACCCAAAAAGAAAATCATCATTTACCAGGGATCCGTTAATCTGGGTAGAGGATTGGAAAAGATGATCAGGGCCATGAATTTTATTGATGACTCATTGTTTGTCATTGTCGGCGATGGTGACGTGAAGCAGCAATTAGAACTACTGGTAAACAATGAAAAATTAACTGATAAGGTTTTATTTACCGGCAGATTGGCTTTTTCTCAGATCAGACAATATACTATTCAGGCATCTCTCGGCGTTTCACTTGAAGAAAATCTGGGACTGAATTATTATTATTCTTTGCCAAATAAGGTGTTTGATTATATACAATCCGGTATCCCGGTTCTGACCTCCGACTTCCCGGAAGTATCAAATATTGTTCACACTTATAATATAGGAGCAACAACCCAACTATCCGATCCCGCTGCATTGGCTGAAGTTATAAAGGACATGCTGACCAATGAAAACAAGATAAAAATATGGAAAACCAATCTTGACAAAGCGGCTAAAGAATTATGCTGGGAAATAGAAGAACAGAATCTTTTATCTATTTATCGTCAAGCTGGTATTTTAAAAAATCTTTTATAATAATTTTGATAATTTATTAAAATTACCTAATATTGCAATATAAAACTTCTTAAAATGAATAAGAATCATTCATATAGCCATCAGATACATCATAGTCATCACGGCTATGTTTGCGCGTGAGTTATGTGAATAAAGTAAATTCTTTAAAATAATATGAACAAAAGGTTTGCGGAATTCTGCAGACCTTTTTTAGTTTAAAATGACATTATGGAAGAAAAATTAAAAGTTGCGATTCAAAAATCAGGTCGTTTGAGCGAAAAGTCACTTGAGCTTTTTGCTGAGTGTAGTATCAATCTGCCGAGCGGCATAGGAAAACTGATTACTGTTGCCAGTGATTTTCCCGTTGAGATCCTCTTTCTGAGAGATGATGACATCCCTCAATATGTGGCTGATGGTGTGGCCGATGTCGGTATCGTAGGTGAAAATGTTATTTATGAGAAAACCAAACCTATTGAGGTGGTTGAAAAACTTGGATTCGGTAAGTGCAGGATGTCTCTTGCTATTCCCAAACAGGAAGATTATCCAGGGATATCTTATTTTAATGGTAAAAAGATCGCGACCTCCTATCCGAATATTCTTCAGGAATTCCTCGACAAAAATAAAATTAAAGCTGAAATACACGAAATCAGCGGTTCTGTTGAGATAGCTCCCGGTATAGGATTGGCTGATACGATCTTTGATATTGTCAGTTCAGGCAGTACTCTATTTATGAATAACCTGAAAGAAGTTGAAATAATTCTTGAGTCCGAGGCTGTGATGATCTCATATCTTAACCTGTCAGGTGCAAAAAAGAAAATATTGGATAATTTATTATTCAGATTCAGGTCTGTTCAGAAAGCTAAAAAAAACAAATATATCCTTCTGAATGTTCCTAATGATAAGATTAAAGTTGTTTCTGATATTATCCCGGGTATGAAAAGTCCGTCAATAGTCCCACTGACCAAACCGGGATGGAGTTCTCTTCACTCCGTGGTCAATGAAAATGATTTCTGGGATGTGATCGGGAAACTGCAGGAATATGGTGCACAGGGAATATTGGTAATCCCTATTGAGAAGATGATTGTTTGAGTTTTTTAAAAGATTAAAAGTATGGAAATTGTTAAATATCCTCAGAGAGAAAGCTGGAAAGACCTTTTAAAACGTCCCCGGATTGATCATAGCGAATTGGAGAATGTGGTTTCAGAAATCCTTGTTGATGTCAAAAATAACGGTGATAAGGCTTTAAAGGATTATTCCTTAAAGTTCGATAAGGTTGAACTGAAAGATTTTAAGGTCAGTCAGGCCGAAATAGATGAAGCAAATCTTCGTATTGATGAGCCTTTGAAAAAAGCAATCGGTATTGCCAGAGGGAATCTTGAAAAGTTTCACGACTCCCAGAAAGTAACGGGAAGGATAATCGAAACCACCCCCGGCGTGAGATGCTGGCTGAAAAGCATCCCTATTGAAAAAGTGGGATTATATATCCCGGGTGGAACAGCTCCTTTATTTTCTACCGTATTAATGTTGGGAATACCGGCTAAAATAGCAGGTTGTAATAATATTGTTCTGTGTACACCTCCCGGGAAAGACGGTAAAGTTGATCCGGCCATTCTTTATACGGCAAATTTTATCGGTCTTAAAAATATTTATAAAGTGGGTGGCGTACAGGCAATTGGAGCTATGGCATATGGCACTGAAACAATACCTCAGGTTTATAAGATTTTCGGACCCGGTAATCAATTTGTAACTGCTGCCAAACAAATGGTAAACAGACAGGGAATAGCCATTGATCTACCGGCCGGTCCGTCTGAAGTTGCGGTAATTGCCGATCATACAAGTACCCCGGCTTTTATCGCTGCTGATCTTTTGTCTCAGGCTGAACATGGCAGAGACAGTCAGGTAATGATGTTTACGATTGATGAAAATATAACTGAACTTGTAAAAGAGGAAGTGATCAGACAACTTGCCGTACTTCCCCGTAAAGATATTGCCAGCGCTGCACTTCAAAATAGCAAATTCATTGTTGTAAGTAGTATTAATGAAATGATGGAAATGATTAATGAATACGCACCTGAACACCTGATTATTGCTGTTGATGATTATCTGAAGTATGAACAAAAGGTAGTGAATGCCGGCTCGGTATTTCTCGGTCAATATACACCTGAAGCAGCAGGGGATTATGCCACCGGTACAAATCATACACTTCCCACCAATGGGTTTGCTAAAATATTCAGTGGCGTCAATCTGGACAGTTTTGTTAAGAAAGTTACCTTTCAGTATATTACTGAATATGGCATTTTTAATATAGGTCCGGCTATTCAATGCATGGCTGCACAGGAAGATTTATTGGGACATAAAAATGCGGTGACCATAAGATTAAATAAAGTAACGAAAAAATAGAGGTCCCGGATATAGATATTTTAATTGAATGTATAATCAAATTGATTTCATATGACAGATATTCAAAAATTAATCAGAAAAAATATTTTGACTCTGCACCCGTATTCCAGCGCCAGAGAAGAATATAAGGGTGACGAAGGAATCCTTTTAGATGCTAATGAGAATCCTTTTAACGGTCCCTATAATCGCTATCCGGATCCTGTTCAAAAAAGTTTAAAAGCTAAGATATCTGTTGTTAAAAATTGCTCAGTCGAAAATATTTTTCTGGGCAATGGAAGCGATGAACCGATAGATCTTTTGATCCGGGCTTTTTGTGAGCCAAGTGAAGATAATATCGTTGCGATGGATCCAACTTATGGGATGTACCAGGTGGCAGCTGATATCAATAATGTTGAATATAAGAAAGTCCTATTAACGGAATCATTTCAATTAGAGGCCGACCGGTTATTAAATGCTGTTAACAAAAAAACCAAATTGATTTTTTTATGTTCTCCAAATAATCCAACAGGAAACCTTTTGGACAGGGAACAAATTATTAAAATAATAAACGAATTCAGCGGATTGGTTATCCTTGATGAAGCCTATATTGATTTTTCAATTCAACCGGGGTTTCTTGTAAACCTGAAGACCTATCAAAATTTAGTTGTATTACAAACTTTCTCAAAAGCCTGGGGAATGGCATCTATTCGCCTCGGGATGGCATTTGCTGATCCTCAGATCATAGCCGTGCTAAATAAAATAAAATACCCGTATAATCTTAATTTGCTTACACAGCAATTTGCTTTAAAAGACCTTGATAACATTGAACGTGTCGAAAACTGGATCAAAAATATCATCAGTCAGAAATTAATTCTTACAACTAAGTTAAAGGAGTTACCTGTTATTCAGAAGGTTTATCCCTCAAATGCTAATTTTATCCTGGTGAAAGTTGAGAATCCTGACCGGGTTTATAAATATCTTTTAAATAAGAAAATAATTGTCAGAAACCGTTCTTCTGTTTCGTTATGCATTGGTTGTTTGAGGATTACTATAGGATCGGAAGATGAAAATAAAATACTTATTGACGCGTTGAAACATTTTAATGGTTAATTTTGGATGAGTTTGTTTGTTTATTAATCAGATATGAATGAAAAAAGCATTATTTATTGACCGTGATGGAACTCTGATCGTAGAACCTCTCGTGACTTTTCAGATTGACAACCTCGAACAACTTGAATTTTTACCGAATGTGATCAGAAATCTCTATAAGATCAAAACCAATCTTGATTTTGATCTTGTGATGGTATCCAATCAGGATGGTCTTGGAACTGCTGCCTATCCTGAGGATCACTTTAATCAGGTGCAGCGTAAAATACTTAAAACTTTAGCTAATGAAGGTGTCGTTTTTGATGATGTATTGATTGACCGTTCTACAGCCGAACAAAAATTACCCACGCGGAAACCTGGAACAGCCATGTTGTCAAAGTATATGAAAAATTATGACATGGCAAATTCTTATGTTATTGGTGATCGGATTTCTGATATAGAATTGGCTAAAAATCTTGGTAGTATCGGAATTCTGATTGGTAAGGAGGACCTTAGAAAAGAATTAATTTTTAAAGGACTGGAAAAGTATTGCGCTTTATTAACTGCAGACTGGGATGAAATATACAAGTTTGTTGCATTACCTTTAAGAAGCGTTCAGATAAAAAGGAAGACAAAAGAAACAGATATTACTGTCGTCATAAATCTGGATGGAAATGGGTATACAAATATCTCAACAGGTCTGGGCTTTTTTGATCATATGCTTGAGCAGATAGGTCGTCATGCAGGGTTGGATCTCACTGTTGAAGTCAAAGGCGATTTAAAGGTAGATGAACACCATACGATTGAAGATACCGGCATTGCTCTGGGTGAAGCCATTCATCTTGCAATGGGCAGGAAACTTGGAATGAACCGTTATGGTTTCTGTTTGCCAATGGATGATTGCCTTGCTCAGGTTGCTCTTGACTTTAGCGGCAGATCATGGCTTGTATGGAACACTTCATTTAAGAGAGAAAAAGTAGGAGATGTCCCCACGGAGATGTTTTTTCATTTCTTTAAATCATTTTCTGAAGCTGCCAAATGCAATCTGAATATTAAAGCAGATGGTGATAATGAACATCATAAAATTGAAGCCATATTTAAAGCAGTTGCAAAATCTATTAAAATGGCTGTCATTCGTGATGAAAATCAGTTGGTTTTACCTTCTACAAAAGGTGTATTATAAATTTTATTCGAATGGAACTGGCTATCATAAAATACAATGCAGGAAATGTGATGTCCGTGGAGTTTGCTCTGCAAAGACTGGGCGTAACATATGAAATAACAGATGATCCTGAGAAAATTCAAAAGGCTGATAAAGTTATATTTCCGGGCGTTGGAGAAGCAAGTACTGCAATGAATTATCTGAAGGTGCACAAAATAGACCGAGTGATAAAAGATTTAAAACAACCGGTTTTAGGCATATGTATTGGTTTACAATTGATGTGTAAATATTCCGAAGAGGGGGATACTACTTGTATCGGTATTTTTGATGAATATGTAAAACTTTTTGAACCAAAACTTAAAGTACCACATATGGGATGGAACAATATCCAGCAAATAAAAAGCAGGCTCTTTAATGATTCCATTGAAAATCAGTATGTGTATTTTGTACATAGTTTTTATGCTGATCTGGGTGAAGATACAATTGCTACAACCAACTATATTATCCCTTTCAGTGCAGCATTACACAAAAATAATTTTTATGCCACTCAGTTCCATCCTGAAAAAAGCGGAACAGTTGGTTCTGCCATACTAAAAAACTTTCTCAACTTATGATTACTATAGTCCCTGCTATTGATATTTTTGAGGGTAAGTGTGTTCGTTTAACACAGGGAATGTATACTCAGAAAAAGATTTACAATGAAAATCCATTGGAAGTGGCAAAATTATTTGAGGACAATGGCTTTAAAAGATTACATCTTGTTGATCTGGAAGGTGCTAAAAATTCAAAAGTCGTCAATCATCGGGTCTTGCAATCCATAGCTTCCAAAACCAATTTAATTATTGATTTTGGCGGTGGCATTAAAAGTGACGACGATATAGAGGTTGTTTTTAATTGTGGGGCTGCTATGGCTACAATTGGCAGTATCGCGGTAACAAATAAAGATATATTAATGAGATGGCTGACAACATATGGATCGGATAAAATCATTGTTGGAGCTGACAGCAGGGATCGAAAGATAGCAATCAGTGGATGGTTGGAGACAACGATGTTGGATCTGTTTGATTTTATGAAAGATTATGCAGAAAACGGTGTTCAACATTTTCTTTGTACTGACATAAGCAAGGACGGCATGATGCAGGGAACAGCCATGCCTCTATACAAAGAAATATCTGAAAAATTGCCGGAATTGAAAATTATTGCCAGTGGCGGTATTTCTTATATCCGGGAGATTGAAGAATTGAATTCAATGAATGTTGATTCTGTAATTATCGGTAAAGCTTTTTATGAAGGCTTAATTACATTAGATGATTTAAAAAGATTTTTATAAGTAATCATATGTTGGCAAAACGAATCATACCCTGTCTTGATGTCCGTGATGGTCAGACAGTCAAAGGAGTAAATTTTTTAAATATCAGAAATGTAGGTGATCCTGTAGAATTAGGTGCAAAATACAGTGAGGACGGCGCTGACGAATTAGTATTCCTCGATATTACAGCTACTCATGAGAAACGAAAATTATTTTATAATTTAGTCAGACGCATTGCTCAACATATTAACATCCCTTTTACCATTGGCGGGGGTATTAATGAAATCAGTGATGCAGAGAAATTATTAAGTGCTGGCGCGGATAAAATATCTATCAATTCTGCAGCTGTTAAAAATCCGGGATTAGTTAATCAAATGGCAAAACTCTTCGGAAATCAGTTTGTAGTGGTAGCCATTGATGCAAAAAATGAGAATGACAAATGGGTCGTCTATGTGAATGGTGGCAGAATAGCTTCAGGTAAAGAATTGTTTTCATGGGGAAAGGAGGCACAGGATAGGGGTGCAGGTGAAATTCTTTTTACTTCAATGAATCATGACGGCGTAAAAGAAGGATTTGCCTGCGATGCACTTGCTCAATTATCAGCTTCTCTTTCTATTCCTGTTATTGCTTCAGGGGGAGCCGGGAAAAAAGAACACTTCGTGGATGTTTTCACTAAAGGAAAAGCAGATGCCGCGTTAGCTGCAAGTATTTTCCATTTTAATGAAATTCCAATTCCCGATTTAAAAAAATATCTGAGGGAACAATCTATTGAAATAAGGCTATAGGCAGATGAAGAGGCCGGATAACTAACATAGAGTCAATCATTTAAATAAGTGTTATAGACAAACACTAAATAAATAAATAAAATGGATCTAAATTTTAAAAAACTCCAGGGACTTATTCCTGCTATCATTCAGGATGCTGAAACAAATAAAGTATTGATGCTTGGATTCATGAATGAAGAAGCATACGCGAAAACAATGAAAGAAAAACGTGTTACTTTCTTCAGTCGTACTAAAAACCGATTGTGGACGAAAGGAGAGGAGAGTGGCAATTTTCTGGATCTGGTAGAAGTTAAAACCGATTGTGATCAGGACACCTTATTGATCAAAGTAAAACCTGTAGGACCTGTGTGTCACACAGGAAGCGATACATGTTTCAATGAAAATAATAATAGTAATAGTGTTGCATTTCTCTCTTTTCTTCAGGATCTGATCAATAAAAGAAAACAGGATATGCCCGAAGGTTCCTATACAACTAAGCTTTTTCAGAAAGGACTCAATAAAATTGCTCAGAAGGTCGGTGAAGAAGCTGTAGAATTGATTATAGAATCAAAAGACGATCATGATGACTTATTTCTGAATGAAGCTGCTGATCTGATGTATCATTTATTGGTTCTTCTGACAGCAAAAGAATACAGGATAGAAGATGTAATAGCCGTATTGAAAAAAAGACACAAATAAACTACCCCGCCAAAACGATTGCGGGCAGTATTTCAGAATATTATTTAGAGTCTGTAAATAGGTGTTTGGATCAGAATGTTCGTTTTCAAAGCTTGCGAAGCCAGATAAAGCGTAGTTTACTTTTCGTAAATGAGCATTTATCTGGCAAGCGTAACGCAGAAAACGGACATTCTGGACAAACACTTTTATTCAAAGGATTTGATCGTTTTACTAATTATCTCAACCGATTCGAGGATTTGTTTTTCAGTTATGATTAATGGAGGCGCAAAACGAATGATATGTTGATGGGTAGGTTTGGCTAATAACCCGTTTTCTTTCAATCTCAAACATACATCCCATGCTTCTTTTCCATTTTTTGGCTTGATGACGACAGCGTTGAGCAACCCTTTTCCTCTGATGAGTTCTACCATGGGTGATTTTAGCCTGGACAGTTCGTCCCGGAAAAGCTTTCCGAGTTTTTCGGATTTTTCGACCAGTTTTTCCTCCTGAATTACTTCCAGAGCAGCGATAGCAACTTTACAAGCAATAAGATTGCCACCAAAGGTTGAACCATGTTCACCGGGTTTGATGCAAAGCATAATATCATCGTCTGCCAGGATACATGATACCGGTAACATCCCTCCTGATAAAGCTTTTCCAAGAATCAGAATGTCTGGTTTGACACCTTCATGTTCACAACAGATCATTTTACCTGTTCTGGCAAGACCCGTTTGTACTTCGTCCGCGATAAAAAGAACATTTTTCTTTTTACAAAGATCATAAGCTTTTCTGATATACCCGGCATCCGGAACATACACACCCGCTTCTCCCTGAATTGGCTCAACAAGAAATCCGGCAATATGAGGATCTTGTAATGCTTTCTCAAGCGCGGGAATATCATTATAGGGTATCTTTATAAATCCGGGAGTATAAGGTCCAAAACCACCGTAAGAATCAGGATCTGTTGACATGGAAACGATAGTGATGGTACGTCCATGAAAATTGTTTTCACAAACAATAATCTTAGCCTGATTTTCAGGAATGCCTTTCTTCATATAAGCCCATTTACGACAAGCTTTCAGAGCTGTTTCGTCTCCTTCAGCTCCTGAATTCATGGGCAATACTTTATCATAACCGAATAACTTGGTTATATATTCTTCAAATTCACCCAGAACATTATTGTAAAAAGCTCTGGAGGTAAGTGCCAATATACCTGCCTGATCGGTTAGCGCTTTTACTATCTTGGGATGACAATGCCCCTGATTCACGGCAGAATAAGCAGAAAGAAAATCGAAATATTGCTTTCCTTCAACATCCCATAAATAAACACCTTTACCTTTTTCCAGAACGACCGGAAGCGGATGATAATTGTGCGCTCCATATTTGTCCTCACGCGCAATATAATCCTGAGATTTCATTTTCGCCATAGCTTTATATTGTTATAAAATTTAAATTTTCAAACATAGATATTTATTTAATTCATTTAAAGATATTTTTTCTTTTTTTTCATAAAATTATAAATATTTGCAATACAGTATTTTAAGTATTAGTCATGTATATTTTACGTATAATTATAAATGCAAATATAATAATTATTCATATTATTATACGAATAGATCCTTAAAATTTTAAAGTAATTTTTAAATCAACTCTTCTTGAGGTAAGATAATTGGGAACAGGGTAGGCTCCGCCGCTTTGTTGACCATTTCCGACTGTTTGCAGCCAGGTATAGGATACGGTGTTCTGTATCTGAAGTAAGTTGAATACTTCAAGACTTAGCCAGATATCAGAAAAAAACCGAAAAGGATTAGAGTCACCAAATTTTTGCGCGGCGGTTTTAAATACTTTGGTGAATCCGATGTCAACTCTTTTGTATGATGGCATTCTGAAAACCTGATTGTATGCTACTGAATATGGATTATTATAAGGTAACGGTGAACCGAAGAAAAGTGTAAGATTTGCCCGGTATGTCGGGTCCATTGGTAAATAATCCTGAAAGTATATGGCAAAATTTACCAATTGATCTGTTGGTCGCGGATAGTATCCCGGTTCTATCTTGTTTCCATTGCTGTCATAATAATATTTACCGGGTTGTTTTTCCTCTGTTTGCATGATCGATAATGACGTCCATGATTCAATCCCTTTAACAAATTCCCCGTTTAATTTAAAATCAATACCGGTAGCATATCCGATGGCATCATTTACCGCTGAATATTGAATGCTGAGATTGTTAATCTGATAGGGGATTAAATCAGAATATCTTTTATAATAAGCCTCAGATGTAAATTTGAATGGTCTCTCGAACATCCTGAACGTATATTCACTTCCCAGAACAAAGTGAAATGATTTTTGAGCTTTGATATTGTAGTTGATAGATCCATCGGGATATACCATTTCTTTATAAAATGGCGGTTGCTGATATACGCCGGTAGCGGCATATAAAAGAAAATTATTGTTCCTTTTGGGTTGAAAAGATAATTGAGTTCGCGGACTAAAGACCAATTGATGGGAAAAATCCCAATAATTAGCTCTCAAACCTGCAGTGAAAAAGAAAGTACCTGGTTCTTCTTTAAATTCCCTGACGTACATTATATAACCAAAGGTTCTGGTAGATCTGATCAGATTACCCGCGTTAACATGATTAAATAAATTAATCACATTATCATTCGGAGAATATGGAAGGGAGTACCCTGCTGAATCTATCATATCCCATTCACTTATTTGATCATGTACATATTCCCACTGAAACGTCAGTCCCCATTTAAAACGGTTTTTATTTAGATTGAAAGAACCTTTGTGAGCTATGGATATTACATTTGTAGAGAGATAATTCCGCGCATGATTAAGAAATGAACCGACGGCTATATTCCCGATACTGTCAGTCGTATTATTCCCGGTAATATTCACTTCATTTATCCAGTACTGACCAAGAATATCATATGTCTCCTGTTCCTGAGAATTATAAATGGAACCAATAAATTTTAATGATAAATCTTTTGATGGTTTGTAATTTATAGAGAGTGCACCCAGTGCAATGGTATATCTGTCTTCTTCATTACCATTGTAATATACATTCAACTGGTATGAATTGAAAGTGTTTCCGAATATTGTAGTTTGACTGACAGGTATGAAATTATAGATGTTTTGAGAAAACGCTCCCAGAAAGCCAATGTCTAATTTATCATTAACTGTATATGTTAATGCAGCTTGTATATCTGAAAAATCAGGATTGTATTGTCCTTTTGTATCAAGAGTTCCCAATAGATATTGTGTGGTTTTATACCGTGCACCAATCAGATAAGATAATTTTTTATTGATTGTTCCCTCCAGATGTACAGATCCTCCCAGAAAACTACCTGACACAGAACCACTGAAACAGGTCGGTTTTTTATAAGTAATATCCAGAACTGAAGACATGCGATCCCCATACGATGCATCATAACCTCCTGCTGAAAATTTCAGCGATGAAACCAGGTCAGGATTCACAAAACTCATACCTTCCTGCTGTCCCTCCCGTATAAGAAATGGACGGTAAATCTCTACATCATTTATATAAATAATGTTTTCATCAAAATTTCCCCCTCTGACATTATATTGCGAACTCAGTTCGTTATTAGATGATACACCTGGCAATGTTTTTAATAGATTTTCCACACCTCCGGTAATATTGGGTTGCATATCCATCATCCGGACATCAATTTTTTGCATATTACCCGTTGGATCATATCGCGAAATGATCATAACAGTATCTATCTTCTGGATATTAACTCTTAAAGTACGGTTCATGGTAATCTTTTCACCGGGTTTTGGTTTTATTATAAAATTCTCAGCATAGTAGTTTATACAGGTTATCGCTATATTTAATTCAGATTGATAGGGAAAAGTGATTTCAAAATTACCTTTATCATCAGTGGAAGTTCCATATTTTGTTCCCTGTACCTGAATATTGGCAAATGGTACAGGTTTTTGTTGTTCATCTGTTATAGTACCTGTAATAATACTATTTTCCTGTGCATAGCTTATGATAGACTGAATAGTGAAAATAAAAAATATGATTTGTCTCAGATAATACATGAAGATTCTAAAAGAATGATAGTAAAACTGAAAATTAAATAATTAATTGTGTAACATGGACAAACACTAATTGTGCTCCGGGGGTTTTTCATCATCATCATCATCATCATCATCTTTTAAATCTCTCGAATCTCTTATCGTTCCATTACGTATGGCATCAATGAATTTTATCCAGTTAAATGGATTAAAAATGGGCTGACTTGGAAATTGTCCGGCATAAAAAACCTTATAGTATTGATCCGCCATAACTGATCTGAAGTTGGATTCAGGATTTGGAGAATGATCCAGTATAATCTGGGTCTTGATTAAGGCAACATTGTTTTTAGCATTCTGAAGGTCTCTTTCTTCCTTTAGTTTGAGGTTTATAACTGCTTCCTTAAATTCACCGTATGTCTTCCATGGCACAATGGTAACCGGTTCAATCATAAAGGTATCGGCAATCATGGTTATCAGTACACTTATATATTGTCTTGTAAGCGTGTCAGGAAGGGTTAGCCGGGCTTTTTTATAACCCATGCAGGAAAAAAGTATCGTATCTTTCTTGTCCACAACAATAGAAAAAATACCGGATGTATGACTGATCGTTCCTCTCTTTTTATTTTTTAATAGTATATGCGTATTTGGAAGCGCATCCCCCAGCTGGTTTTTTATAATACCGGAAAAATTAACCAGCATTTCTTCCTGACCGGTTATATTCTGCATTATCAGCAATAGTAAAAAAGCAAATAATATTTGTATTTTAAAGATTTTCAATAGAATAATAATAATTTCATAAGAATAATATTTAATTTTCATTTGCCTTATGGAGCTCGCGTATAAAATATTATTTTAAATTGTATATGCTCGGTTCA
>Ga0182030_10008850_pt1 | contig 20737 bp, 18 predicted proteins | sample 812S3MmetaG_FD_121299 | JGI IMG/M metagenome (GOLD analysis project Ga0182030, IMG submission 121299) | Permafrost microbial communities from Stordalen Mire, Sweden - 812S3M metaG (Illumina Assembly) | ecosystem: Environmental > Terrestrial > Soil > Wetlands > Permafrost | place: Sweden...
TCGCTTACCATGTAATTCGGTCTTGGTTAAGTCTTTGTCGGTCTCAATTGCCCCTTGTTGTTTAAGGACAGTAGTTATTACGTCATGAGTAATATATAGTCCCGATAAACCGACTTGCCGTTGCTCGCGTAAGTTAGTTTCATTGAAATGAATATCAGTAATCATCAGTTTCTTGATACCGGGTACATATCCGCCGTGCGAAGCTTTAGAATCTGATTCGTAAGCCTCAATAGTCCAGTCTGGGCACTCAGATATACTACGTAGCGTGACCGTTTCTTTAAGCGCAAGATGTCCAAGATTCTTAACGAGGGGGATAATTTGGTTGGTACGTTCCCCAACATGATCATGTTTTCGAATGGCTATTTCTTCAGGCCTGGCAAGGGGGCTTAAGCCATTTTTGGTAATCTCTGACATAGCGACGCCGTGCGAAAAATATTCTTCAGTAACTGGATCGAATTGCTGGGTAGTTGCCTCGAAAACTTCCGAGGTATTTTTACGCATCGCTTCACTTAGCAGTGTTGTTGAATCAAGTAGTAAACCAGCAAAACTTTCGTGGTACTCGCTACTATTTTGACCACATTTTTGCTTTATAGCGACAACCCGGTGAGCGGTACCAAGAGGATCTACCGGCAAGGGGACTTGGTCAAATTCCCCGTCCCGAAGGAGTTGCCGGTTATTTTCAAGTATTTTTCTAGCTTCTTGTTCGGCCCTTATGCGGACGAAAAGAATTTCTGGGATATTATCAACGTCAATCAGACCAGGAGAAGTTTCAACAGGAATTCCATTAGGAGGAGCTAGCTCATTAAGAGGCGGTACTAAATATAAATTAGGAGCAGTTATTGCTGGGGCGAAGTGGTCAATTTGAAGTGATTCTAACTGTACGGTCATAAAAAATCCCTGGCTCCAGAATCGGGCAGGGATAGAAATGTCTTGATATTTTTTGCACCTGCACGGGAGACTTATTTTTACAGCTGTATCGGACTCTCCCTAGTTTTAGGGTAAACCGTTGCGGCACAGTTCCTGATTTGCACAGGATTCCAGCTCTCAATTGTTAATTATTAATACTATAACACAGTCGTAAACACATATTAACGCCAGCACACACAATAGTTTTTGTGATATATTTAAGCTAAAGAATTATCTAAGGGGGTCTGGTAATGGGAGATGACGATCGTAATCGTGAAACGGAACAATTTACTACCCGGCCGAACGAGTCTCCTATTGAGGAAATAGATCTTTCTAGACCTACAGCTGAAACAGACGGACAGAACCAAATTCATCAACCCAAAATTGATGAACCTCAAGGAAGTAATGAATTTACTCCGCAGAAACATTCTAAATTTCCAAAACCCGAGAAGTTAATCCCTAATTTTATTCGGAAGCACTTGGGTAAAGCCGCTCGGCCTATTAGTCTGATACTTATCGTAGTTATTCTGGCAGCCGCCGCCTCAGGCACCTGGTATTTTACCCAAAAATCTGCCAACTCTAAAAATGGGGTAACTCGATTTACGGCTAAGATAGTAGCCTTTAAGGTCTTATCAACTTCGCCCTCCAAAAACCAAGTTAACGTCTCAACAACAACCTCAATTGCTATAAACTTCACCCAACCAGTCGTCGCCCAAAAACTACAAGGTAATTTATTTATTACGCCCAATGTAGCCGGTACTTTCTCGCAGGGGAAAAACAGCTCCCAGGTTATCTTTACCCCAACAGTTCCTTTTGCCCAAGGGACTAAAGTCCAAGTTATGCTCAACGGCACCTATCAAAGTAAGCAAGGCGCTAAGCTTGGTGCCAATTTTTTCTACGGCTTCACAACCGCTTTACCGCAGGACGGTGTTATATTCCAAGATTCCAGCGGCCTATACGCTACCGTAAGCTCGGCACAAACTGGTCAGCAAGAAGCCTATTCTCTAGTATTTGGTAGTGACGTTGCACCTGGGGTTAGTATCACGCTATATAAAGGTGACATGAATCAACTACTTAATAGCCTTATATATAGCGAGTCAACTTCTAATGGCTATAGCTTCCCGGCATTTGTCGATCAAACAGTAGACACTTCAGGTATGCAGGTACTGACTACCCAGAAAAATCTTAACAATGGTAGTAATTTCAATGTTACTGAGAATAGCGGTATATATTTAGCCGTTGCTACTGACTCTAAAGGTAACCAACTTGGCTACGTTTGGGTAGACTACAGCGACTTTGGAGTGTTAGCTAGACAAGACGACCAGAAGCTTGTTCTGGATGCCCAGAGTCTTGCCACTTCCTCCGATGTTAACGCTACCGTTCAAATCTATAATTTGCAGAATTCGGTTGACCAATTAAATAGCGCAACCGTTAATGGCTTAACGACAGTTACCACTCCATATACTCCTAGTGCCGACGTACTCGTTGCTTCAGATGGTACTAGTCAAGCTATTGTGCCGTTGTCGATACTCAACTCACAGGGCGATATTCGTGTAGACCAAAACCTAAGCACCGCACAGTCAACTTATGCTATTACCGACCGACCAACCTACAGCACCTCTGATACGGTTAAGTATTCTGGCTTCGTTAGGGCTAATCAAGATGCACTATATCAACCGACAAATGAGCCACTACATCTATATGTTGCTGGTGGCCCCCGTGGTACACCTCTAGCAAGTTTCACTGTCCAGCCAGACTCAAAAGGCATGTTTAGTGGTAGTTTTTCTACAAGTGCCAGTTGGCTTGGTACTGATAGTAGTGACCAATTCCAGATATACGCGGCCTCGCCAGACGGTAATAGTCAAAACGATGTCGATGTCGCTAGCTTTACGGTAACGTCCCTGGCTAATGCAAGCTCTAATATAACAGTTAGTTTCGCTAAGTCCTCTTATTTACCAAACGACACGGTTCAAGCAACTATTACGGGGACTAATGCAAACGGTAGCCCGCTGGCTAATGATTTGGTTGACGTTCATACTTTTTCTGAAGATTATTACGAGAACGACCCAACGGCCAACCTAAACGACTTTGATTATATTGGTGGGGAGCTTAGTACTAGCCCTTCAACTCTAAAATTAAATGCGAACGGTATTGGGACTTATACTCTTAAGGTTAGCAATCTACCAAATGATGGTAACAGCCAACTCGTAACTGTTCAGGCTAATCTTGATGGACAAGCAACCGGAGCAGCCGGCGGTGCCTCAACAATAATTCACCAGGGAAATGGCAGCCTAACTTTTGGCTCGAGTCAAAACGCTATACCAACCAATGGAACGGTTATAGGTCGGGTTTATGCCAATAATCTAGACGGTAGTCCAATGACCAATGCTTTAATAAATTATTCACTAGTTGATTCGAGTGGCGATACTACCTATACAACTGGTAGTGTGACTAGTAACTCGGCTGGATATGCGCTTATCTCTATTCCAGTTCCATCGGGCGTAGGCGACGGTGCTGGTTTAGAACTTAACGCTTGGACAAGTGATTCTGGTAATAACAAAATTCAAGCATCGAATTTCTACTACCTCCAGAATTCCTCTGGCACAACCGATACTTCCGGGGCTGGACTCGAGGAACTTGATGTTTCTGGCTCGCCTAGCAATATAACCGTTGGACAGACAGTTAACTTAGTTATTAACTCACCATCAGCACTTAACGCAATGGTGACCTTCGACAGGGGAAGAGTTTATAACCCTGAAATGGTCCAGCTAAATTCTGGCAATAATAATTTCTCATTTACCGTTAATCCTGATTTAGCCCCATCTTTTACGCTTACTTTCAATTACTTCGAAAAGGGAGTCTACCATTCTGAAGGATTGCAGTTTGAGGTTAGTAATCCGGCTAAACAAGCCAGCCTAACACTTACACCATCGTCGGGGACCACCGTCACAGCCAATACACCAACTACTGTTCAAATAACTGCGAAAGATTCATCCGGGAACCCCTTGCAGACAAACACAATTGTTGATGTGGTTAATGAAGGAGCTTTCAACCTATATAACCAAGTTGAACCAGATATGTTTACGTCTTTATATCCACTCCTGCCCATAATGACTAGTTCATCATCATCACTCTCGAGTATAGGCTCTGGTGGTGGCGGCAGATGTGGCGGAGGCGGTGGAAGCCCTGGCGGCTTTACTAACCCGATTGGGACTACGCTACTCTGGCAGCCAGAACTTACTACTAACAGCTCAGGAGATGCTTCTGTTAGCTTTACTCCGCCTAAGGGTACCTGGCGAGTCAGCGTCTATTCTATGGATAGTAATACAGTCGTAGGCTCTGCCTCAACCACGATAACGGCGAACTAAGTTTCGTAAAAAAATTGTACTGATCGGCAATTTACGCTATAATCACCTCTGTTTTAGGTGGCTAGTTAAACAAAGTAAAAATAGTGTTAGTTGCTGATATGGCGGACGTAGCTCAGTAGGTAGAGCGTCGGGTTGTGGTCCCGAATGTCGTGGGTTCGAGCCCCATCGTTCGCCCCATTTATTAAAGTTTTAGAGGGAGATAATAGTGTTTAAAAAGGTTTTTAGTTTTACTAAGCATTATTATTTATTTGTTATTGCAGCGGTCGCTCTAGTCGCAGGTCTGGTGCTATATTTCACCGGATTCCACCTAGCTAGTCACTGGGTTCTGGGTGTCGTCGCACTTCTTGAAGTAATTCCTTTGCTCTGGGGGATGTGGCAAGATTTTCAGAGTGGCCGATACGGTATCGACATTCTAGCCGCTACAGCCGTCATTACCTCGGTAATAATGCACCAGTATTGGGCAGCAATTGTAGTTGTCATTATGTTAACTGGGGGTGAGGCTTTAGAAGACTATGCCGAGAGTCGGGCCAAGAGCGAGCTTGACGCCTTGCTTAACAATGCCCCGAAGATGGCTCATGTTGTTAGGAAAAAAATAACAACCGATATTCCAATATCTGAAGTTAAAGTATCTGACATACTGATTATTAAGCCGGGAGAAGTTGTACCGGTCGATGTCATTATTATTGAAGGAACGGCTAACTTTGATGAAGCTAGTTTAACCGGAGAAAGTTTGCCACAAGCAAAAACGGTTGGCGACCAAGTACTTAGTGGATCACTGAATATGGACGGAGTTATAACTGTCAAAGCTCTCCACATTGCTGCCGATAGTCAGTATGAGCAAATTATAAAACTTGTACGCTCGGCCACTAATAGCCAAGCACCGTTCGTCAGATTAGCTGATCGTTATAGCATACCCTTTACAGTTATTGCTTTTGGTATAGCAATTGCCGCTTGGGCCGTTAGCCATCAATCAATTAGATTCCTAGATGTTCTAGTCGTAGCTACGCCTTGTCCGCTTATTCTGGCCGCGCCTATCGCTGTTATATCGGGCATGAGCCGAGCAGCTAAGCACGGGATTATTGTCAAGAATGGCGGGGCCATAGAACGATTAGCCGAAGCTACAACAATTGCATTTGATAAAACCGGAACTCTAACTGCCGGCAAACTGGTTGTAGATAAAGTTCGTAGCTTTAATGGCTATAGCGAGAAAGACATATTAAGTTTTGCAGCTTCACTAGAGAAAAACTCTAATCATGTTCTTGCCACGGCTATTACGACGGCTGCCCAGACGCAGAGTTTAAAGATACCTAAAGCCAAAAACATTCGCGAGGAAGCCGGCAAGGGGTTGTTATCGGTTGTTGGCGGTAAGCAAATACTAGTTGGTCGGCAATCATTCTTAGAAGAATCAGATGTAACCCTACCCAAATCAGCTACAAATCTAGCCGCCACCTCAACATTCGTGGCGATTAACGGTGATCTAGCTGGGGTTATTAGCTTTAAAGATGAAATTCGACCAGAGACTAAATCAATGTTAGATAATCTTCGTAAACTTGGTATCAAGCACATTATGATGATAACCGGAGATAATCTAGCGGCGGCTAAAGCAATCGCAGCTAAACTAGGTATCACAGATATTAAAGCTGAAGCGCTTCCATCAGATAAACTCCTGGCTATTGGTCATATTACAGATAAACCAGTTGTTTTCGTTGGTGACGGTGTTAACGATGCACCAGTTTTAACTGCCGCCGATGTCGGTATAGCGCTTGGGGCTAGAGGCGAAACAGCTGCTAGCCAATCGGCCGATATTGTCATTATGCTCGATGATGTTAATAAGGTGGCTAAAGCCTTATCTATTGCCAAGCGGACTTTTTCAGTAGCTAGACAAAGTATTTTAGTTGGTATTGCAATGAGTATCGTCCTAATGTTTATCTACTCAACCGGTCATTTTTCTCCACTCTCAGGGGCTATCATCCAAGAACTAGTCGACGTTGTCGTTATATTCAACGCCCTAAGAGCTCATACCAGGGGCAGGCTCGAAAAAACTATAGTCGGTTTAGAATAAAAGCAACAACTGCTGGAACGATTAGATTGTCTGTCCCATCGAGACCTATAGCCTCCAGTCCGGTAGCAACCAGTGGCAGCCATATAATCACAGACCAGTGGTTGCTCATATGAGCAGCCAATAGATACCAGTCTAGAATCAAGAACGAACAGACGAAGAAGACCCCGGAACCAACTAAGCTTTTTTGCCTTCCTAGTACCTTATAACCATTATTCTTTCCGTAAGCTGTTCCGAATACCGCTGCCATCCCATCTGCAATCCCCATCTGCAATACCGCAGCAACAAAAATTAATCTATCATGAGTTATAACAGCCACTATGCCAATACAGGCAGCAAACATTAGTTCTCCTAATGAGACTCGCTTTACAGATCGACTCGACTTAAAAAGCCCAAGATATCTAAAAATAAGCAGAACGGCAAACATAATGACTGCCAATATTTCAATTTGATTCCAACTTAAGAACCAAGGAGTAAAGGCTGCTGCCGTTCCACCGGTTATATGTATAATTTTACGACTTAATTCTGGCTTTAAATGGTGTTTTTTAGAGATAACTTCAGCGAATGCCGAAAAAACAATTGCTGAAAGTACGATGAGAATAACACGGATCATTGATAATATTGTAGCTCATATAGGCAAAGAGCGAGTAATAGTTAAAATTACGAACCTGAATTAATCAAATGGTCGGGGTGAGAGGACTCGAACCTCCGGCCTCCGCGTCCCAAACGCGGCGCGCTAGCCAACTGCGCCACACCCCGGTGATGTGATATAACTCTGGTCATTATAACCTAAACCTTTCAAAAAACCCAAATATATGATATTACTAGCTTTTATTTCGAACTTATGCTATAATTTCACCAATATATGAAATATGCATCAATATTTTTTACTATATTGCTGATCTGGTTCGCTGTAATTTTGATGGCTTTAACGCGGTCAAATTCCGATCAGATTTTTCAGCTATATTTAGCAGTTATAGTATCAACCTTAGCGCTATTCCTGATAGGCTTCTCTAGGAGATAGATCATGGCTGAGGCTAAGATAAAGAATAACTCCTCTATTGCTGCTATTAAGCGTCACCGGACGGCTATGTTGGCGTCGCTCGGTACAAAGGCCTATTATTTGAACCGGAGAGGTAAAGACGCCGAGATGTACTCACTCATCTGTGACACGATGGTTGAACTAGGCGGTATTTACGTAAAATTCCTTCAAGGAGTCCTTTTACAGAGCCAAGCAATGCGTAAATGGCGCAGTAACGACCGGTTAAAGATCTTCGAAAACCTTGATCATGAACCAATAGACGTAGTAGCCGTTCTAAGAGATGAGCTCTCAGCAAGTAAATTAGCTGAGATTACCTCAATTCAACCAGAACCGTTTGCAGCTGGTAGTTTTGGCCAGGTATATTTCGGCCAACATATCAGTGGTAAACCAATAATTATTAAAGTACTACGTCCGATGGTTCAGGATTTACTTAAATATGATCTTCGCTTACTAGGAATTTTTAGCCGAGGCATGGTTAATAAGATGGCCTCCAATATTGATATCGACCTAAACCAAGCGATTAAAGACTTTAGAGTAGCTACGCTGCAAGAAACTGACTATAAAGCCGAAGCCTCATTTGCCAACGATCTATACCAGGCCTACAAAGACAACCCAAGTTTTGTAATTCCAGAAACCTTCTTAGATCTTTGCACCGATAACATTATCGTCCAAGAATATATTGACGGTTTGTCGGTTGCCCAGGTTTTAAGATTCAAAGAGCAGGGAGTTGATCCTAGAAAATACGTTAAGGAAACACTAGGATCTGACCTAGATGTACAGCTTGAGGTTTTAGGTACCGAACTACTGGATGGAATATTTAATCTTAGCCACATACAAGGCGACCCACATCCTGGAAATGTTCGGTTATTAACCGGAAACCGCGTCGGATTAATCGATTTTGGTATTGCCGCTCCAGTGCCAGATAACCAAGCAGCTTTCTTCGGCATTATCCAGGCGTGGCACAAACTCTATACTGATGACTTTGATGTAACGACTTTGTTTGAACAGTTTATGCGCTTCTTTGTAAGTGATCTTTATAAAGCATTAAAACGGATGGGCACATTCAATAGACGCCACAACCCTGACGCCTCCCCGCATGATGATTCTAATTACACTAGGGCACTTGGGAAAATGGCTCAGGATACACTAGCCAAACAGGTTGGAGCCAAAGACATTAAACCACTTCTTGAGGACGGCCGAGTTTTGCAGATTATGAACCAGATGATAAACAAAAATAACCGATTCGGTCTGGTCATGAAACTCGAAGCTTCTGAAACCTTACGTGCCGCCCAAACTTATATAACTCTTGTTGAGTCCCTAGACCGCCGGGCCCAAGTGCTTCCGAAAGTATTTGGTACGGTTGTCAGTCGAGTAACCGCCCAACATCCTGAGCTAGTCCGTGAGGATGACGATGAGCTATCTGTGGCTCAGGCCGTAGATATTATCAGCAAATGGTTGGAACGAGTAGCTACTCGCGACCCGGCTCTATTTAGACAGTTAGTCCGGAAGATTAGAGTCGGTAACGGGCAGTTTGATACAATACCTGCATATAATAGTCGATCAAAGATTAAGGTTTAATTAAGGAGATCACATGCTAAAAGAAATAATGTTATTCATCAAGTATCCTTACACAGCCGGGGTAATTGCTATTATCTGGTTAGGTAGCGCAATTTTAATGGCAATCAATAAAGGTTTACCAAGTATTCGAATAGTTGCTATTAATATGGTTGTTAGTGTCGTTATTGCCGGTTTTGGTTTTACCGGTAAAAGCGAACAATAAGAACTAAGCTATAATCTTTCGGATGTGCTGGACGTTAGTGGCTTTAGATGTGGTTGGATCAATGTCAACGACCAGGGCATTAAACTGCATACGTCCTTCTGTCTCTAGCTGATTCCTAGTTTGTCGGCCATCGTGCCATCGCGGGATGATATCACTATACTTAACCCCTAAACTAGAATCTAAACTGCCACACATGCCAACGTCGGTGATATGGGCAGTACCTCCAGGTAAAATATCGGCATCAGCCGTAGGTGTATGCCAATGATCACCAATTACAGCACTAACTTTGCCGTCCAAATAGTGACCAATAACAAATTTTTCACTGGAGAAATCACCGTGGAAATTTACAATTATGGCCGCTTTTTTATTAGACTTCTCGGATTTTAGAATCTTATCAATAACCTGGAGTGGATTATCTACTGGTTTATCGGAGTCACGTCCTACAATTTGACCAAGCAAACTGATAACCAAAACTTGCCCACTTGTAGTATCAACATACTTATATCCTCGCCCGGGAGTCTTTGATAAATAGTTGGCAGGTCGAATAATCGGTTGGCTGGGATCAGCCATTGCCTCGTGTATTTCTTTTAGGAACAGCGAATGATTACCGCCAGTACAAAAATCCACCCCAGCTGCACGTAGTCGCTCAAAATCACTGAGCGAAATACCTTTTCCGGCCGTAGTGTTTTCGCCCTGAGCAATAACTAGGTCTAGCTTTAGTTCGGACCTTAGACCTGGCAACAGGTTTTCAATCACCTCTGTCCCGGCCTCACCCATGATGTCGCCGATGTAGAGGATTTTCATATAGCCTTTAACTGTCGCTTATTTAGCAAATTCAACTGCCCGAGTCTCTCGGATAACGTTGACTTTAATGGTACCAGGGTACTGCATACTTGATTCAATTTTAGTAGCTATGTCACGAGCTAATTTAATAGCCGTTAAATCGTCTACCTGCTGAGGTACTACGAAGACTCTAACTTCACGGCCGGCACTTATGGCGTAAGCCTTCTCGATGCCACTAAAGCCTAAGGCGACGTTCTCTAGGTCGCGCATACGTTCAACGAAATTCTCAGCGCTAATATTACGCGCACCGGGCCGAGAGGCACTCATCGCGTCGACAACTCGAATGATTAAGGCTTCTACGCTGGTTGCTTCGACATCATCATGATGTTGTTCTGCTGCTAAGGCAACTTCTTCAGGCGCACCATATTTCCTAAGCATTTCTCCACTAATGTGGTGGTGTTTTCCTTCAATCTTATGAGTTAAGGCTTTGCCTAAGTCGTGCACTAGGGCAGCATACTTTGCCGTCTTAACATCGGCACCAACCTCTTCGGCAATCATGCCAGCTAAGTGAGCCATCTCAGTAGAGTGCTTTAGGACATTTTGACCATAACTGGTTCGGTACTTAAGTTCTCCGAGTAAATGCAAAACCTCTTTAGGTATTCCGATAATCCCGACTTCTCTGGCTGCATCTTCTCCGGCATGGATAACATCTTTCTCGACATTATTTTGTGCCTTTTCAACAACCTCTTCGATGCGTCCGGGGTGTATTCGTCCATCTTTAATTAGCATCTCAAGAGCTTGACGGGCTACTTCTCGTCGAACTGGGTCAAAACTCGATAACACTATGTAACCGGGAGTATCATCAACCATGATATCGACGCCGGTTGCTCGTTGTAGGGCCTGTATGTTACGACCTTCCTTACCGATGATACGGCCTTTCATTTCCTCATCTTCTAATTTGACTGAGGTTATAGTCCGTTCGGCGGTGACTTCAGATGACATGCGCTCCATTGCGGAAGTAATAATTAAAGCAGCTTGGTCTTCAGCTTGTTCTTTAGCCTCATTTTGTAACTTAGAGACAAGTCCAGTCAGGTCATCTCTGATATCCCGTTCGGTCATTTGCATTAACTTATCAGCTGCATCGCTTTTAGTTAATTTAGCTATCTTCTCTAACTTGTCTTGTTGTTTCTTGCGAATTTCACGGATCTCTTCCTTTAGGGTTTCGACTTCAGATTCGGAGCCGCGTAGTCGCTCGGACCGCTTATCAATATCATCTAATTTTTTGTCTAAACTCTCTTCGCGCTGGACAAGTCGAACCTCAAGGTCCTTAAACTCTTTTCGGCGACTTTGCTCTTCTTTACGGGCCTCGTCAATAATTCTACTGGCCTCTACTTTAGCTTCTTCGTTAATTTTTGAAGCTTCTTTTTTAGCTTTCTCGAGTTCTTTTTTAGATTGATCGGCGGCCGCTCCGCTACGTTTACGGTTAATAGCTTCATTAGTACCAAAGCCGGCTCCTAGTCCGACTACAGCCAATACTATGGCAAGAATAATCATGTCAGTCCTTTCTATCTAGCAGAAATCTTCAGGTAACAATCGCTTTCACATCTCTAGTCACCCTAGGAAAATCTGATAATCTAATTTAAATTAAATGGTATAAATCTTTCGGTTGAATCGCTCCCAAAAAACGGCAATTCTTTATTAATTATACGACGAGGGAGAGGCTTTAACAAACAAACTATTTTTTTGGTGGAGTAATATGTGGTTCGCTGCCATAGTGGGGAATAACGATAGTCTCATTTTTGCCACCGAGTAATTTTTTAATCCCAATTAGTTCCCAGTCTTTGCCGCGTGCTCCAACGATCGGCGCATCAAGCCCATAAGCTAGGGCATTGCCGACAGTCAGTCCAATTCTTAGTCCCGTAAAGCTTCCGGGCCCCTCAAAGCAAACCAGCCCTTTAATATCGGCCCAATCCTTACTGCTAGATTTTAATAATTCGGCTATTTTTAAATGGATCGTGTCGGCTAATGTCCTATCAGCTAACCAGTCTTCTTTTTTAAGTAACTGCTGGTCATTATATAAACTTAAAGCCGCTTGCGGGGCATCACTCTTAATAGTTAAAACTAGCATTATTTTTTTAACCCCTCGGCTAAATAGTCCAAAGACTTAGGATAAGTTAGTTTAAGCTCTCGGCCGGCTTCGCTCAAAACCCTAAAATCTATAGTTAGTCGCTCGTTCGGCAGAACTCGCTTAATGATATCTGCCCACTCGACGACCACCACAATTCCAGGGTTATTAAGATATTCGACCAGAGCATTCTCAATTAAACCAACAGACCCTAAACGGTAAAAATCAAAATGGATCAGTTGGAGTTTTTTGCCGACATACTCATTACTAATCGTAAAAGAAGGACTTGATACATGATCACTAGAGCCGATGCCACAGGCTAGGCCCCGGACAAAAGTTGTTTTACCACCACCTAGATCGGCTAGCAGCTCAATTACCTCGCCACCAAGTAGCTGTTCACCAATCTTATAGGCAATATCTTCAGTCTGCTTATCTGAATTACTAACAATAGTTAAAGATTGATCCGTAGCCATTTATAGAGATATAGTAACTGGCCCAGGGCCTCTGCTGCAAGTTAGCGTTGGCCCTGGCTTTAGCGTTATACTATCTTAGGCATGTTACAACTGAGCCAAAGATTATTTAACTGTCCGATACTTAGCCTACGAACCGGTGGAGTAATCGCTGTGGCGTCTGAGCCAATTATTAATCCAAATAATCTCAAAGTAGAAGGCTTTTACTGTGTCGATCGTTTTGATAAGAAAATATCATTAATACTCCTATACCAAGATATTCGTGAAGTCATCCCACAGGGAATCGTTGTTAATGATCACGAAGTCTTATCTCAAAAAGACGATATCATAAGGTTAAAAGATCTCATAAATTTACACTTTAGCTTGCTAGGTAAACCGGTAGTGACTGATACTAATGTCAAAATAGGTAGAGTAAATGATTTTGCCGTTGAAGTTGAGAGCATGTTTATCCAAAAATTATATGTCTCTCAAGCCCTCCGAAAAAGCCTAAGTACCAGTGCTCTTTCGATAGATAGAAGTCAGATCGTAGAGATAACTGACCGGAAAATAATAATTAATGACCTGACCCAAACCAGTACCGTTGGTGCCGCGGCGGTCGCTTAATCCTCGCCCATAGCATTCTTTATATCATTGTAGCTAAAACCTTGACGAGACAAATAACCCATGAGTCGATGATTATCTTTATATGAACTCTGCTGGCGTTTCTTTAATATTAAGATTTTTAAAACATCTATCTCTTTAGCGGGATCGTCTTCCATGGCTTTTTGAATAATTTCACTATCTACGTGTTTTTGGCGGAGCTCTTGCTCGAGCCGACGCTTACTAACAGGTTTTAATAATCTACGGTTCTCAATCCAAGACCGAGCAAAATTTTGATCATCAATGAAGCCAAGGTCTCCAAGTCTAGCGATAATGATATTAGACTGAGTTTCGCTAACATCCTTTCGTTTCAAATACTGTTCCATTTCCCACTGACTGTGATTACGAATAGCTGCGTAACGTAGGGCTCTGTTGAACGAATTATCATCAGATGATAATTGTTTATATTTATTTAAATCAGCTACCGTTAGTTCCTGCCCAGCCACTAAGCCTTGCTCTAAAAGCATAGCCTCGCTAACCGAAAAACTATAACGATCATCACAATAAACGGAATATCTATTCCGAATTTTTTGTTGAGGCCGGATAGCGGTTATTTTCATTTTCTACCATGCGAAGAAATTATAGTTTCTACTTTTCTTGTTCAGCAACTGCCGCCAGAACAGACTTAATGACTTCGTCCATAACTTTAGGATTTTCTTTTAGATAAGCTTTAGCGGCTTCTCGGCCTTGACCAATTTTTTCACCTTTATAACTAAACCAAGCTCCAGCCTTCTCGACAACATTATGAGTTGTGGCTAGGTCAATTACGTCACCAGGGACACTAATACCTTCGTCGTACATAATATCGAATTCGGCTTGCCTAAAAGGTGGAGCAACCTTATTCTTAACGACTTTAACCCGGGTACGATTACCAACAACAACATCACCAGCTTTTATTTGACCAATGCGGCGAATATCCATTCTGACGGATGAATAGAACTTGAGAGCATTACCACCCGTGGTTGTTTCCGGGTTACCAAACATGACGCCGATTTTCATACGGATTTGATTAATAAAGATCACTGTACCCTTAGACCTGCTTATAACTGCCGTCAATTTCCTTAGGGCTTGGCTCATTAGCCTAGCTTGTAACCCAGGCAGGGAATCACCCATATCTCCCTCGATTTCAGCCCGTGGCACCAAAGCTGCAACTGAGTCAACGACAATTAAATCAACTGCGTTTGAACGGACCAATGTTTCAGTGATCTCAAGAGCCTGCTCACCATTATCCGGTTGTGACAGGAGTAAATTATCTACATCAACTCCAATACGCTTAGCGTAACCAGGGTCTAGGGCATGTTCGGCATCTATAAATGCCGCTGTGCCTCCAGCTCGTTGGACGGCAGCAATGGCATGAAGAGTTAGGGTTGTTTTTCCAGAGCTCTCAGGCCCATAAATTTCTATAACTCGACCCTTCGGTAAACCACCTCCAAGAGCAATATCAAGAGAGATGCTGCCACTTGGAATGGTTTCGATATCACCAACGTGTGTCTCGCCAAGCTTCATGATTGACCCGACACCGAATTGTTTCACAATAGTTTCTAAAGCTAAATCGAGAGCCTTTGCTTTGCCTTCTTTTTGTTTGGAAGCATTTTTATCATCAGCCACAGTAGCACCCTCCTTGATTAGTTTAACCCCACTTTGACCTTATTATAACAAAGCTCCCGCTGCCTGTATAATAGCAGTATCATGGGTCGGGAATCGTCAACTAAATCCGCGTCGTTAGTTAAGGACAGTATTAACCACATTATCAGCTCAGCACTGAACAGTGGAGTCAAAACAATTCACATTGAACCGAGCTCAAACTTCATACTAGTCCGCTTCAGACGAGGTACTAAGCTTGAGGTTGTTAATAAACTGCCCAGAAGTAATGCCAAAGAATTCTCCATCCAGTTTAAAAAAATGGCTAACCTTGATAGTAGTAAAACATCGATACCCCAATATGGTTTTACTAAGCTTGAAGTAGCCAAGAAACTACATGAATTTCAAGTTGTTACGTCACCAGTTATCGGTGGTGAAAAAATAACAATTGATATTATTGATGACGTAAACCGTAGTGTTACCCTAGATAAAACCGGACTCTGGGGACGTGGCCTAAGCCTGGTCGAGCAGGTGCTAGCTACAAATCACGGCCTAATCCTTATTACTTCGCCTGGCCTAAAACCAGCCCAAGACCTAATTAGTCTAATGCTTGGAACGCTCATCAGTCCAACGCACCAATTAGTCTATTTTGGTTCAGCGGTTAAAAGTATACCGAAAAGTGTTGTTACCGAAGACGCTGATAATCTAACTGAGAAATTGAAAGCATTAGTGATTGGCAAGTACAGCATCATCGGAGTTGGGCTGGTAAACAGTAGCGCTCTAGCGTCGCAAATCAATGACCTAGTAATTAAAAATCAGCATGTCATGGCTGTCTTACCGGCCAGTAGTGTTCTTGGAGCCTTGTCATTCTGGCGCCAGATGGTTGATGGGCCACTATTACCACCCTTTGTTATTAATCTGCAGATGGTAGCAAGTTTATGCGATAACTGTAAACAATCTTATGTTCCATCGGTTATTGAAGAGATTCAGCTTGTTTCTAATTTTCATATCGATAACCCCAGTGTCATGAAAGATCTCCATGCCCTAGAATCTTTAGCCATAAAAGCTGGGCTTGGGGGGTCAGTTGAATCAAGCACTTCTACGAAAAAAATACTGAAATTATGGCGACGCGACCCAGCCGGTTGTAGCCACTGTAACTCTAGCGGCTACGGTCAAGATATTGGTATCTTCGAAGTTCTAAGCCCGAGCGACAATTTAATAACCGAGCTGAATCATAAAGGTTCAGTTAGTAAACTCCAGGATATCGCTTTATCTGAGGGTTTCATTAGTCTAAAAACCGATGCTCTAGTGAAGGCTTTACGCGGTCTGATCGACTTTAAAACCCTTATTAGTCTTAGCTCTACAAAAAACTGGGCTGATTTGACTGGCCTTTAGTCTTAGTTTTCCCAAGATGTTTATAGGCCTTAGGTGTAACTTTACGGCCTCTGGGTGTCCGCTCTAGTAAACCGATTTGTAGCAAATACGGTTCTATAAAGTCCTCAATCGTAGTGCGCTCTTCGCTGGTTAAGGCGGCTAGTGTTTCAACACCGACTGGCCCCCCGTTATAATTATCTATAATTGCAGCCAGCACTAGTCGATCAGCCGGGTCTAAGCCCAGACTATCTATTTCTAGTAGCTCAAGGGCTTTCGTGCTGATTGTGCTGTCAATAATCCCATCACCATTAACATCCGCAAAATCACGAGTTCTTTTGAGTAATCGATTAGCAATTCTAGGTGTTAGTCTAGCTCGAGTTGCCAATATGGCCGCAGATGGTTTATCGATTTTTACTCCGAGTATCCCGGCGGCCCGCATAATAATTTTTTCGATCTCATCAGGAGAATAAAACTCTAAACGATGGATCATGCCAAAGCGGTCACGTAGCGGAGCAGCTAGAGCACCAGTTCTTGTAGTCGCCCCAATTAAACTAAACTTGGGCAAATCTAGCCGCAAGCTCCTAGCGCTAGGTCCTTTGCCGAGCATGATATCGAGTTTAAAATCTTCCATAGCTGAGTATAGAACTTCTTCAACTGAGCGATTCAGTCGATGGATCTCATCTATGAATAGAATATCTCCATCAGATAAGTTGGTTAATAAGCTCGCTAAATCGCCGGCTCGTTCAATAGCCGGACCACTGGTTATTCGAATTTGTGCACCCATTTCATGAGCAATCACGCTAGCCATAGTGGTTTTACCAAGGCCGGGTGGGCCATAGAGTAAAATATGGTCGATTGGTTCACCGCGTTTTTTGGCGGCATCAATTGCAAGCTTTATATTTTGCTTGAGACGTTCTTGACCAATATAGCTACTGAAATCATGCGGACGCAGAGTAACTTCTAATTCTTTTTCCTCATCCGGCTCTATATTGGTATCAATAATTCTATCAATCACGACTTAAGTCATTATAACTTAAAAGAGATAATAATCGTGGTTAGTTGCGCTTTAAAGCTAGTCGTAGTCGTTCTTCGGTTGATAGCGTGTGGTCAACATTTGCTAGCATGGAGGCGGCGTCAGCTATTGAATAGCCAAGTGCTACTAGTGCTGCTACGGCCTCATCTTTAGATGATTCTGCTTCTGACATTAACAGGCCGGTATCAGACAAATCACTACTAACAAGCCCGACTTTGTCTTTTAGATCAACAATAATTCTCTCAGCAACTCGTTTACCAACTCCTTGGGCGGCTTGGATAAACTTAACATTACCAGAAGCTATGGCCGAACGAACCGACGAAGAGCTGCCAATACTTAAGACATTTATACCCATTCGTGGCCCAACCCCGTTTACGCCAAGTAATTTTTCAAATAGGACTTTAGTCTCAAGTTTACTGAACCCGAAAAGGTCGTGAGACTGCTCGCGGATATGCTCGTAAATATAGAGTTTGGTTGTTTGACCGGTCTCAAGAGTTCGAAAATCCTCGCTCGTAACAAATAAACCATAACCTACTCCACCAACGTCAATAACCAGTACGTCGCCGATTTTCTCAGCAATAGTCCCTTGAAGAGTAGTAATCATCAATCTATATTATGGCACAACTAATAAATCTAGTCTTTAAATCAGAAATTTCAAGAAGATGGCTCTTAAGAGACAACTGGTCCAGGAGTTGTGCTATCGTCGCTTGTTGGTTCAGCGGCTGGCATAGCAGGAGTAGTCATGTCAGGTGCTGGCATAGTTGGTTCAGCAGGCGGCATTACTGGCGCGCTGTAATCTGGTGTAGCAGGCGCAGAGTATGGGCTTGTTGGTTCAGCGGCTGGCATAGCAGGAGTAGTCATGTCAGGTGCTGGCATAGTTGGTTCAGCAGGTGTTGCCGGCTGGTCAGCTCCATAGCTAGGCTGCGGATTAAAATTTGTACTTTGGTCTTGTGGATTATCCTGAGGAGGCATAGTTATATCCTTTTTTAATTATATATCTTTACTCTAGCATAAGCTTTGGCTTAGCCAAAATGCATTACGCTACTGTGATAGATTGCAGCCGCTAATGCATCAGCACAGTCATCTGGTTTAGGAATTTCGTTTAGCTTCAATATGACTCTTACCATTTCCTGCATTTGATGCTTATCAGCTCGGCCATATCCAGTAATGGCTTGCTTGATTTGTAGCGGTGTATATTCGTAGATTGTTAGCCCAGCCTGGCGGCCACACAATAATACTACTCCACGGGCCTGTGCTACTGTCATTGCAGTTGTAACATTCTTTGCGAAAAATAATTTCTCAACCGCCATGTGTTCTGGATGAGTTGCTAGGATAACGTCGGTTAGTTCTTCAAAAATTGTCTGTAACCGGACGGCATCATCTTCTTTCGCGGGAGTTCGTATTACCCCCGCATCAACTAACTGTACCTTCCCATGGCTGGCCTCTATGACGCCGAAACCTAAAATTCCGGTTCCAGGGTCAATGCCGAGAATTCTCATGAGACAAGGTCATCCGCAATATCAAAATTTACATGGGTGTTGGTTACGTCATCAATATCTTCTAGGGCTTCCATGAGGCGCATAATCTTACCAGCCGTCGAAGGATCGGTAATCTCTACGGAGTTATTAGCTACATAAGTTAACTCGGCTTCAGTAATATCTAGGTTGCTATTACGTAGGGCATCTCGAACTTTAGCCAAATCGTTTAAGTCGGTGTATATAACTGATTCACCGTCTTCTTCAACAACATCACTAGCTCCAGCATCTAAGGCTTGTAGTAATACCTCGTCACTAGTTGAGCTAATTCTGATCATACCAACGTGATCGAATTGAAAAGCTACCGCGCCTTTTTCGGCCAAATGGCCACCGTGTTTAGAAAAAGCTAAACGAATGTCTGGGAAAGTCCGGTTAATATTGTCAGTAGCTGCCTCTACTAAAATTGCTACTCCTCCTGGCCCATAACCCTCATATAAAACTTCCTGGATCTGTTCACCACCAAGCTTACCGCTACCACGGTCGATACTTCGTTGGATGTTAGCATTAGGCATGTTTGAGGCCTTTGCTCTATCTATTGAAAGTCGTAAGTTAAAGTTTAGTTCTGGGTCTGCGCCACTACGGGCGGCAATTGCGATAGCATTACCAAGTTTAGTAAACTCAGCACTCCGAGCCGCATCCTTAGCGCCCTTTTGTCGTTTGATTGTTGACCACTTTGAATGACCTGACATCAATATTCTCCCAGAAAAATTATAATATCCTATCTGTTATTGTATCAGAAGGGGACGCTTTGGCCAATATTAGCGGTGCATTAGGACAATAGTGGTTCTTTAGGGTGGTTCTTCAGCTACGACGCGTAAATTAACTACCAGAGTATCTAAAAAAGGATCCAATTAATGAATGTTGTCAGTAGAGGAATCCGAAACGCTTTCCGTAACACAATTCGTACAACCTCAATTGTAGTTATATTAGGCATTAGTATTGGTCTCAGCCTCACTATGCTACTAGCTAGACAAGCCGTTCAACAAAAAATTGCTGATGTTCAAAGCTCAGTCGGCAACACAATAACAATTGCCCCAGCTGGTTTTAGTGGCTTTAGCTCGGTCAACAACTCATTAACAACAAGCGAACTGTCTAAAGTCGGTTCACTACCTCACGTTAACAGTGTCACTGAGAGCTTAACAGATCGGCTAACAACTATTGGATCGACAACGCCTTCTTTTGGAGGTCAATCAACAACAAGTAGTACAGCCCAGACAAGTCTAACCTCGCCGGTGACTATTAATACAAGTGGCTTTGGTGGCGGAGCTGGCGGTGGTGGCAGAGGTTTCTTTATATCTGGTGGCGGGACTCTACCTACTAATTTCTCCCCGCCCATATCAATTACCGGTACTAACGACCCGACATCAATTGACGGAACAACGCTTTCGATAACTAGCGGAAATGGTCTTAGCGGAACAAGCAACACCAATGAAGCCATTGTTAGTAAATCGATGGCTAATAAAAATAATTTGAAAGTTGGTTCAACCTTCACGGCATATAGTACGACCATTACGGTAAGCGGGATTTTTACTTCCAGCAGCGAAGCAGCATCTGGAACAGTAATAGTTTCATTACCGACAGAACAACGGCTTAGCGGTCAAACTGGAGACGTTACGAATGCTGTGGCCACAGTTGACTCACTGACTAATCTAAGTTCAGTAACCTCAGCAATTAAAAGTACGCTTGGGTCATCTACGGCTGATGTCACTAATTCCCAAACTGAAGCCAATAATACTATTGCACCATTAAATAGCGTCAAGAATGTCTCACTATTTAGCCTTATTGGGGCTGTCATCGCCGGCGCCATAATAATTCTCCTAGTTATGATAATGATTGTCCGTGAGCGTCGTAGGGAAATTGGTGTATTGAAAGCAATTGGAGGATCAAACGTTAAGATAATTCTTCAGTTTATTACAGAAGCTATAACTCTTACTGTTCTTGGGGCGGTGATTGGACTCATTATCGGTGTTGTCGGCGGAACCCCAGTGACAAAAATACTTGTAGATAATAGTACTAATACGGCCACGACAACTACAACTACA
>Ga0182030_10008852_pt1 | contig 20737 bp, 17 predicted proteins | sample 812S3MmetaG_FD_121299 | JGI IMG/M metagenome (GOLD analysis project Ga0182030, IMG submission 121299) | Permafrost microbial communities from Stordalen Mire, Sweden - 812S3M metaG (Illumina Assembly) | ecosystem: Environmental > Terrestrial > Soil > Wetlands > Permafrost | place: Sweden...
GCAGAAGCGGTCATCGCCGACTTCGCCAGCGGGCTTCGACGAGTCGGGCTCCAACGTCAGCATCGATGAGTCGATGAAAAAATTCCTCGGCGGCTGGGTCGTCCAACAAATTCTCGACGCCGGCTTCAATCCTGACTTTATCGATGCCGACGCAATCGATAGCGTGGGCATCCCGTACAAGGTACTGGTGCTGCCCAACGTCGACCGGTTGCCGGTGGCGGCCTACGAGAAGATTCTCGCCTTCGCCAGGCGAGGCGGCATCGTATTCGCCACGCGCCGCACGCCCGCAACTGCGCCCGGATGGATGCACGCCGAACAAGACACGAAGCGAATTCGGGAAATCTCAGCGTCTCTCTTCGGCAGCAACAGCCGTTCCAAAGCAGGTTTTGTCCAGAACGAGTATGACCTCGGCGCCGCGCTTATTAAGGCTACACAGCCCGACCTGAAGCTCTCACCGCTTCCACTGGGCCTCGGGTTCATTCACCGCAAACTCGTCCATGGCGATCTCTATTTCGTCGCCAACACCTGGAACCAGCCGGCGCATCTTGTGGCGCGTTTCCGGAACACCGCCCCACGCGCCGAAACATGGGATCCATTCACGGGCAAAGTTACTGGACTGCCTGACCCAAAACATATCGATCTCGATCTTGCGCCGTACGAATCGCGGCTCATTCTCTTTTCCAGTGCAGCGAGACTCGCACCTCCGAGGATTGAACGCCGCGATTCCGTTCTCGCCGACCTGTCCCAACACTGGAAGGTCTCTTTCGGCAGCTCTGGGTGGACCGCCGAAATGAGTCAGCTCGCCTCTTGGACCAACAACCCGTCAACGAAATTCTTCTCCGGAGTTGCAACCTACGAGAGAGACATCGACTTTCCTGCCGGCAATCGCGCGCCCGGCGCGAGACTTCTCCTCGACTTCGGCAAGGTGACAGCTGTCTCCGGGATTTGGACAGGGAATCCGAGCGCTTACCTCGATGCTCCTGTGCGCGATGCCGCGGAGGTCTTTATCAATGGCGAGCGCGCTGGCATTGTCTGGCATCCGCCCTATCGGATCGACGTTACGGGATTCCTTCATGCAGGCTCGCACCACCTGCGCATCGTCGTCGGCAACACCGCGATCAACGAATTGGCCGGCCAGCCGCTGCCCGATTATCGGCCTTTGTGGGCCCGCTACGGCATGCGCTTCGTTCCGCAGTTCATGAATGACCTCCATCCATTGCCGTCCGGCCTGCTTGGACCAGTCACGCTCGTCGAGTCCACGCCGATTCAATAGCCAATTGATCGTATTTCTCCATTTTCCAAGTTTTGAGAAAATGCCGAACTCTTCTCTTGCGGCCAAATCGCGCCAACAGCTAGACTCCTCCCCATGACGAAAATGCACCGTTCCGTTGTCTTGTTCGCCTCTCTGCTTTTTCTAGCCGCAACATGCAGCCAAGCGCAGGACTGGGCCAAGGCGCGCCTCGATGCTTCCCCGCGTCATCATGAATATGTCTCGCTCAAGCACGACATGCGCACGTTGCAGGCGTTCGTCGTCTATCCCGAGGTCAAAGAGAAAGCGCCGGTCGTTATCCTCATTCACGAAATCTTCGGCCTTTCCGATTGGGCGAAAGAGATGGCCGACGAATTGGCCGCCGAGGGCTTCATCGTCGTCGCTCCCGACCTGCTCTCCGGCTTCGGTCCCAATGGCGGCGGATCAAGCGAGTTTCCCAGTCAGGATGCAACCGTGAAAGCGGTCTCCGGCCTTGATCCGGCCGGTGTCCTCGCCGATCTCGACGCGGCGACCGAATACGCGAAACACATCCCGGCATCCAACGGCAAAATCGCGGTCGTCGGATTCTGCTGGGGCGGAGGGAAGTCCTTCGTGTTCGCGGTGAATCGCAAAGATCTCGCCGCAGCGTTTGTCTTCTATGGTCCCGGCCCCGCCGATGTCTCAACAGTCACCGCACCGGTCTATGGTTTTTATGCGGGCAACGACGCGCGCATCGGTGCTACTATCCCCGCCACAACCGCAGCGATGAAGGCCGCCGGCAAGTTCTACGAGCCAGTCACCTACGATGGCGCGGGTCATGGCTTCATGCGAGCTGGCGAGGACCCTACAAACACCAACCCCGCCAACAAGGCCGCCCGCGATCAGGGTTTCGCTCGCCTAGTCAGGTTGCTGCACGAGTTGAAGCCTGCCCAGGCCGCGAACGCCAACGCGCCATCGCAACCAATCGCCAAGGCAGCGGAAAAACCCTGCCATGATCGCACCCAGACCAGATCGGGTTCATAACCGAATAGGTCCCGTCCTCACAGAACAAGCTGTCCTAATCCCGTCTGACGCGCAGAAGACGTTCTTCCCGCGTCAACAACCCGTCTCGTCCTCGCCGATACCATGAACACTATGGACCAAGCGCAAGCCGAATGGAGAAGGGAACTGCGCGCCATGATCGTGCTCGCCGTCCCTGTGGTGTTGAGCGAACTGGGCTGGATGGCCCAGGGCGTGGTCGACAACATCATGGTCGGCCGACTTGGCCCCGAAGCCATCGGCGCAGTCTCCCTTGGCAACGCGGTTTACTACACACCGTGTCTTTTCGGAATCGGTCTGCTCCTCGGCCTCGACACGCTCGTCTCGCAGGCCTACGGACGCCGCGATCACGACGAATGTCACCGATGGCTCGCGCAGGGCGTATATCTAGCTTGCATCGTGACCCCGCCGCTCATGTTGCTCGTCGGCGTCATGAGCTACGGCATCCCACGCTTTGGAGTCATTCCCGCCGTCGCCGTGCCGGCAAGCACCTATCTCCGCATTCTCAACTGGGGAACGCTGCCTCTGCTGCTCTACGGCGGCATTCGCCGCTACCTGCAGGGCGTCGGTCAGGTTCGCGTCATCACAGTGACTTATATTCTTGCCAACCTGCTCAACTGGGGCGGCAACTGGGTTCTGATCTACGGCAAGCTCGGATTCCCCGCGCTCGGCGTCGATGGCTCGGCTATCTCCACCTGCATAGCGCGCGTAGCAATGGCTGCGGCCCTTCTCGTCTTTGCATGGCGCTACGAACGCAAGCGGGGTCACCCGCTGTTTCGCCATTGGGCCGCTCCTCAAATGGACCGCCTGCGCAAGTTGGTCCGTTTAGGCGCGCCGGCCGCCGGCCAGATTCTTCTCGAAGTCGGCGCCTGGAATCTGTCCACATTTTCCGCGAGCTATCTCAACCCGGTCGCGCTGGCCACACATGCCATCGCCCTCAATTACGCGAGCATCAGCTATATGGTCCCGCTGGGCGTGTCCGCGGCGGCCGCAGTCAGCGTCGGCCATGCCGTCGGGGCAGGCAACCCGGCACGCGCGCGCCGCGCCGGATGGCTGGCCCTGGGTCTCGGCACAAGTTTCATGCTGATCGCAGGAGTCGTTTTTCTCGTTGCGCCCCGAGCGCTCATCTCGCTCTACACAACCGACCCTCGCGTGCTAGCCGTCGGTCCCTCACTACTCTGGATCGCCGCGGCCTTCCAGGTCTTCGATGGAATTCAGACCGTCTGCACGGGCGCATTGCGCGGCCTCGGCGAAACCCGCGTCCCCATGATCGCCAATTTCATCGGCTACTGGATCCTCGGCCTGCCTCTCGGCCTGACCCTCTGCTTCGTACTGCATTGGGGAATTTATGGCACCTGGATCGGGCTCACTCTCGCGCTCGTCGTAATTGCTACGGCTCTCCTGGTGCGCTGGCGCAACGATTCCGCTCGAATCGCTCTGACTTCTTGAATTAATTGCACTTGGAGTCGGTCTCGACCCATCCAGACCTCGATACCTCTGCCTTTCTCACAACGCGAAAACTGCACCCCAAATTATGCCTTTTGTTGAACGCATCAATAAATCATTGCCGATCCGGTTACCTTGAGCGAAAGCCACGCGTCCCATCGTGGTACGAGCCAACCGATAAGTGACTATAATCACCCAAGTAGAGTAGTGGTTCAGCTCGTACAAGAATTTATTTGAAGGGAATCCCGCCAAATGGCGACAGGAGACCTGGCCCTGGGTCAAGAGCAGGGCGCTTTAAATGCTGCGCGCAAGCGCGTATCGAACGACTTCAGCATTATCGTAGCAACGGTAAACGGTTCCGGCTCGCAATCCGCCAATAGCGTTCTGCTGAAAAGCATCTTCGGAATGGGAGTTCCCGTCAGCGGGAAAAACCTCTTCCCCTCAAACATCGCCGGACTACCCACCTGGTACACCATCCGCGCCAGCAAAGATGGCTACGTGGCGCGCAAGCGCGGTTCGCAAATTCTGATCGCGCTCAATCCCGAAACCGCCAAGCAGGACATGCTTGAGATGGACTCGGGCGGAGCGGCCATCTACGAAGAAAGTTTCAACCTCAAGCAGTATCGCGACGACGTCGCCTGCTACCCGGTGCCTTTCGACAAGATCACGGCAGCTATCTGCCCTGAGGCCAAGCTGCGCAAGCTCGTCCGGAACATGGTCTTCGTGGGCGTCGCTGCGCAGTTGCTTTCCATCGATCTCAGCGTCGTCGAGGCCGGCCTCAAGAAGCAATTCGCAAAAAAGCAGAAAGTCTTCGACCTCAACTTCGGTGCCGTCAAAGCCGGCTTCGACTACGCTCAGCAGAAGCTGGTGAAGCAGGATCCCTACGTCATCGAGAAGATGAACCAGACCGCGGGCAAAATCATCATCGATGGCAATGCCGCCTGCGGCATGGGCGCTGTCTTCGCGGGTGTCACCGTGGTCGCGTGGTACCCCATCACGCCGTCCACTTCGCTGATTGAGGCCACCACCGATCTGCTGAAAAAATTCCGCGTCACACCGGAAGGCAAGGCTACCTTCGCCGTTGTACAGGCTGAAGACGAACTCGCTGCCATCGGTATGGTGCTCGGTGCAGGCTGGGCCGGCGCGCGTTCCATGACCTCAACCTCAGGCCCTGGCATTTCGCTGATGGCGGAGTTCTCCGGCCTCGGCTACTTCGCCGAGATCCCCGGCGTCATCTTCGACGTGCAGCGCAGCGGACCCTCAACGGGCTTGCCCACGCGCACTTCGCAGGCCGACCTCCTATCCACCGCGTTCCTTTCGCATGGGGACACCAAGCACATCATCCTGCTCCCCGGCTCGGTGAAGGAGTGCTTCGAGTTTTCGATGGCCGCATTCGATCTGGCCGAGCGCCTGCAAACGCCGGTCTTCGTTCTCACCGATCTCGATCTCGGCATGAACAACTGGATGTCAGAGCCGTTTCAATATCCTGACAAGCCGCTCGACCGCGGCAAGGTTCTCACCGCCGAAGATCTGAATCGCCTCGGCGGCTTCGCGCGCTATCGCGACGTCGACGGAGACGCCATCGGTTGGCGCACCCTGCCCGGCACGCGTCATCCCAAGGCTGCATATTTCACGCGCGGTTCCGGCCACAACGACGCCGCAGCCTACACGGAAAAGCCTGACGAATACCAGGCTGTGATGGATCGCCTGACGCGCAAGTTTGAAAACGCGCGTACGTTGGTTCCGGCGCCCCTCACAGTCAAGGACAAGTCTTCCAAGATCGGCTTCCTCGCCTACGGAACGACCGACTTCGCACTGCGCGAAAGCATGGATCAGATCAAGAAGGAATACAAGCTCGATGTGGATTACCTCCGCATCCGCGCCTTCCCCTTCGCCCACGAGATCCACGATTTCGTTGCGTCGCACGAGCGCGTTTATGTGGTCGAACAGGACCGCGACGCGCAACTGGCCAGCCTGCTCAAGCTCGATCTCCCCGCAGACCAGGTCGTCAAATTGCGCAGCATTCTGTTCTACAACGGGCTTCCAATGGACGCCCGCAGCATCACCGACGAATTCGTAACCAAGGAAGGCCTCTAGGACGACAGTTGTAGGTAGTCGTTCCGGAGGGAGCAGGGGGATTTATCCCCCTGAAAACCGGCATAAAATTCGGGGCCTTTAGGCCCGGATTAGAATCCAGGTTTTGTAACAGGGCACGACTTTAGTCGTGCCCTGTTACAGAGGAAAAAGATTCGGGGCTTTAGCCCCTGAGGGAATCATGGCAACCGCAACACCAACTCCAAAGCTCAATCACATCGGCCTGCCCGTCCTCGAATATCGCGGCGGCAAATCGACACTCTGCGCCGGCTGCGGCCACAACGCCATCTCCGAGCGCATCATCGACGCCATGTTTGAGATGGGTGTCGAACCCGAGCGCGTCATGAAGATGAGCGGCATCGGCTGCTCCTCCAAGAGCCCGGCCTACTTCATGAGCCGCTCGCACAGCTTCAACAGCGTGCACGGCCGCATGCCGTCTGTCTCGACCGGCGCGATCCTCGCGCAGCACCAGATGCAGATGCTCGGCGTCTCGGGCGACGGCGATACCGCTTCCATCGGCGTCGGCCAGTTCGTTCACCTTCTGCGTCGCAATCTGCCGATGATTTACATCATCGAAGACAACGGCGTGTATGGCTTGACCAAAGGCCAGTTCTCCGCGACCGCCGACATCGGGTCTAAATTGAAAACCGGCGTCATCAACGAGCTTCCCGCCATCGACACCTGCGCCTTGGCCATCCAACTCGGAGCCACCTTTGTCGGCCGCTCCTTCTCAGGCGACAAGAAGCAGTTACTCGCGATGCTGAAGGCCGCCATCGCCCACAAGGGCACCGTGATGCTTGATGTCATCAGCCCCTGCGTCACCTTCAACGACCACGAAGGCTCCACCAAGAGCTACAAATTCATGCAGGAGAACGACGAGCCCATCAACGAAATCGGCTTCGTCGCCAGCTTCGACGAGATTGACGTCGATTACGACTCCGGCCAGGTCTACGATGTGCAAATGCACGACGGTTCGAACCTTCGCCTGCGCAAACTGCACGAGGATTACGATCCAACCGACAAGGCCAACGCCGTGCGCACCCTGATGGAAGCCGAGGAGAAGAACGAAGTCCTCACCGGCGTCTTCTACATCAACACCGAGAAGCCGACCTTCATCGACCATCTCAATCTTGTAGACGAACCGCTGGCCACTCTACCCGAGTCCCTCACCCGCCCACCCAAGTCTGCCCTCGACGCACTCATGGCCAACCTGCAGTAGAGGCAGGTGGCCCGGTCATCGCGGTCTTATCGCGATGACCGGGGCAGCGAGCCTCCGCTCCGTTCTGGTTGTCATCCTGAGCGCCCTGAGTGCAGCGAAGGGCACGAAGGATCTGCGGTTGCTTTCAGGAATCCGTCCGGTCCAGTGCCCGGCGGTAATCGGCAGGTTCCGCGTCGTACCATTCGCGGCTGAGGTGGGTCCAAGTCGGATTGGCGGATTCGATGAGCGCAATCTTCTTCGAGCGTCGCCAGCCTTTGAGTTCCTTCTCGCGGGCAATCGCACGTTGCACATCCTGGTGGAGCTCGAACCAAACGAGACGGTCGCAGTTATAACGCGCGGTGAACCCCTCGTGCTCCTTCCATTTGTGCTGGAAGACGCGTTTGAGGAGGTCCCCCGTTACTCCGACGTAGAGCGTATGGCTGCGGCTGGCCATGATGTACGTGCAATACGAGCCCTCGTGCATGGGACGATCGTACGCTGAGGCGGCGGAACGGAATGTGATGAGGAACAGCCGCGGATCCCTCACTGCGTTCGGGATGACAACTCCCGGTTTGCCGTCCACCCCCCCCAAGTAAAACTCAAAAGGCTGTCATGCTGAGCGCAGCGAAGCATCTGCGGTTGCTTTTCCAAACTTCCGTATCCCTTGAGCAATACCGGCGGAGCAGTTTCAACCACTACGCTACCGGAATCCGAGGAGTCGTCGAAATCGAGTCGGAGGGTACGGCAAGAAAGCGCGGCCCACTCATCGCGATAAAGCCGCGGTAAATGAGGCACAGACTTACCTATTTGCGAAGCGCAGATGCGTGACAAGATCGGTGAGTGGGCCACCTGCCTGGATATCTGCCGAATACTAATACGAGAAAGAGACTTCAATGCGATTTGTTCGCAATCTTCTCTAAGCGAGTGGAAATTGTCTCAAGAGAGTTCACGATGCGATTCAAGGCTATGATTAACTGTTGTTGAAATTGCATCGTCGTTGTGATCGCGTTCTCAGGTGTTGGTGCGGGCAATATCGGTCCCGGTGTGCTCATACGTTTTCCCCCTGTGTGAGACGTGGGGAGAATTGTACCTAAAACGGCGCTATGGTTGACAGATAAAGGATTTTCGTAAGAGGCAGGTGGCCCGCTCATCCTATATCGGAGCTGTGCCCCGTTCATCGCGGCCTTATCGAGATGAGCGGGTCTTCGGACAAGGTCGCAACTAATTGCTGATCATCCCTAGTAATCGAGACGTTACGCGTTCTCTTCATGTGCTACCCGTCGGTCTTCCCATAGCTGCTTCATCTCGCGTCCAAGGCCGTCTAGGTCGGGGTAGATTACCGACTCGGTGATACCGCAATCTCTGAGGTCCTGGCGAATTTGCGCACGTGCGTCGGCGGCAACTGTGATGAGATTGATGGTTGAGTCCGCTTTTCTGAACTCATCCTGCATCCAGTTCGGCTCCGTACCCAACACGATAAACCTGCTACGTTGTGCTGCGATACGGCGCGTGATGTGCCCGAACTCTAGGACCATTGGAGGACGCGGAACAGGGATCTCGTCGAAGAGATCTTCCGATACCGGCAGGTATGAGTCTTCCCACGCGGAAGGATCATAGCCTTCGTTGGGACGCTTTTCGGCATAGGCCTTCCATGCGTCCTCTGCCTGCTTCGTATCAGACAGGGCTTTGAGTTGTTCACTTAGACGGTACGGTTCCAGCACGTATACGCGCGCGTCGTGATTGTCGTTGCTCTTGTTGCGCAGCGCGAAGTGAAGGGCGATTAATGCTCCATCGGACCAATCGAGCAGGCGCGTTGGACCTTCGTGATGCTGCATCAGGAAATAAGAATCCCAGTCCCAGTCCTCGCTGGACTCCTTGTCATGTTCAACAGCGTTACGCTGGAACTCATCGTGAAGGTTGTCTTCGATCGCCAGAAGCTTGCTGATCGGCTTCAACGGGAGCGACTTCCCGTTATCTCCTTTTGCAGGGCGGTACAACTCCGGACGCAGGATCGTGTCCTCGAAATCCTTGCTCTCGCCGCGAAACCAGAGCTCTTTGTGCTTCGGCAGTCCCCATGCCTTGCGCATCTCGCTTACGCAATGGATGAAGTCTCCGAGTGTCTTAACAGGGCTCGCGCAGTCGATCATCACCACAACCTTCCGTACGAATGTTGGCCCGGTTGGCTGCGATCCCCTTTTCACAGCTCCTTCGCCTATTATTCGCTGGCGGGATGCAGAGGTCAACCCAGGGCTACCCAGGATGGTCCAGGTCTGGGAACCGGGTGCCCCACATCTCGATTCTGAGATGTGGGATAGCACGGACCCGCGGAACGGCACGAAAACCGGCTCGCGCCCCCAGACCTGCTCCCGCGGGGGAGCGCGCACGTTAGCCCAGGACGAAGTCCTGGGAACTGAACGCCATTCGGACCACCGCCCCGTAGGGGCGGAGCATTCTGGATCGGGGGAGCGAGAGATCTGCTTTTTCTCGGAGCTTCAATGCGCATTCTGCGAAGAATTTCTTTCTCTCAGCGCACAATGAAAAGCAGGGTAAGCCAAAGGCCGGAAGCCGATCGCTGAAAAGCTGTCCCTAAGTCCAATCCCGAGACGACTCTGCGGCTAAGCTCAATGGGCAGGTGACTTTGGTGACACTGAATGTCGCCAACATGATGAAAAAAAGGACTTTGCTCCCAGAGTCCGGGGGGGGAGGGGATACCCGCTCTGCTCCCGAGGGGCGGGCACGGCCGGTACAGAAGGTCAGGGGAGAGGGCAAATCAGGAAGGGAAGCCAGCGAAAGCGCGAGGACTACCGGGCAGCGACGCGCACGCCCATCTCATTCAGCTTAGCCCGCGCCTGCTGTGCTTCGGGAGTCTGCGGATGGCGCTGAATCAGCGAGCGCAGTTCATGCGTCCCGGCATCGCGCTTGTTCAGCGCGATCAGCGCCAGCCCTTTATGCAGCTGCGCCGTCGCAGCTTTCGGGCTTCCGCTAAACTGCTCGAGCACCGCGTTGTAATTCTGCACCGCATCGTCGTAGTTGCGCTGCCGGTAGGCAATCTCGCCGAGATAGAACTGTGCGCTGCCCGCCATCGGATCCATCGGATAGTAGTGAATCACGTCCTGAAATTCGTTGGTCGCCAGCGGATACTTGGCCGCGTTGAAATCGCTCAACGCCGCTTGATAAGCCTGCTCGAGCGGCGGGGCTTGATTCGCCGGCGGACCGGAGTTCATCGCTCCCGGCCCATTGGGTGCAGGCGCGGTTCCATTCGGAATTCCCGGCGAACCGCCCTGCGGAGCCCCCTGCACGTTCTGCAACTGGCTCTGCAGATCCTGAATCGACTTTTCAAGTTTGGCGATACGCGTCTTCAACTCATCCACCGAATCATTCAGTGACTGCACCTGGCCAGAGCTGGTGTCGAGCTTCCCGTTCAGGGAGTCGATTTGCGTATTCAGCTTTTGCTGCAGCGCATTCACAGTCCCGTTCATCTGGGTCGCCTGGTCCGCAGTCTGTTGCGCCAGGTTCTGCAGCACGGCGAACTTCGTGTCCATCGTCGTCTGCAACCGCTGCACCATATCGAGCAGTTGCTGAATCTGCGTTTGCATCTGAACCGTCTCTTTCGAGACGGCATGGGCGCGAACCGGCGCCATGGTTAAGACCAAGGCCAGGGCCGACGCCGCAAAGAGACTATTTCGATAAGTGCGTGTGATTTGCATCCTTCACCTATAAGCTGGAAAGCTGCTGCCGATCAATCGTCGGCAGCAACCTCCCAAGTTGACATATTAATCGACGCTCGCCCGATTATTGATCGAGCGAGAATCCAGCCCGGCGGTTCTGCTGCCAGCACTGTTCATTCGATTCGGAACAGAACGGCTTTTCTTTTCCGTAGCTGACCACACGAATGCGATCGGCCGCGATTCCAGCGGTCACGAGAGCATTTTTTGCGGCATTGGCGCGATTCTGTCCCAAGGCCAGGTTGTACTCGTCGGAACCGCGCTCATCGCAGTAGCCGCCGATTACAACCTTCAGATTTGCGTGGCTCGCCAAGTACGAGGCGTCATGCGACAGCGTCGACTGCGCATCGCTGCGAACATCGTATGTGTCGTAGTCGAAGAAAATATCCTGGACGTTGGCCCTGAATTCTTCTTCGGCCGACATTGTATTGGAAGGCGCCGACACAGCTGGCGGTGCACTCACCGTCACCTGAGCAGTTGCATCCGCTGTGCCACCATCGCCGCGTGCCACCAGGTGATAGCTGGTCGACGCGCTTGGCGTCACGGTCTTCACACCTGTGGTTGGCACATCGCCGATTCCGTCAATCGTGGCGGACGTTGCGTCGGTCGTACGCCAACTCAATGTCACTTGATCGCCGGCCGAAATCTGGGAAGGCGTCGCGGTAATCTGCGCTGTCGGCGCGGGTGTGGACGGCGGTGCGGTCGCGGCAGACGGCGGAGGTTGCTTCTTCTTGCAACCAGCAACAGCAACCAAGGCGACGAGCAGGACTACTGGAAAGAAAATCCGAAAACGTCGATTCAATGCGAAGCTCCTTCCGCGATTTCCAGAGGACGTAACCATTTTATGCCTGTGTTCAATCCGCACGCACTGCCTCTCGGCAGTACATGGGGCTGTACACGGAGCGTCGAGATTGCATCTTCTGTGAAAGCGCTGTGGTTTTTGGTTGACGCAGCATTCAATTTCGTGGAAGCAATGCGCGCTTGGCTTGAAAAGCTGTGAGATCCACCGTGCCCGAAGGCGCAGAAGAACCTCTCGTCGACAAACATCATAGTGCAGTTGCTCGGTATGTTCTCTGTCACCGCGATCACTTCCAACTCCAGTTCGGCATAAAGTTGTTTCCCGAATGCGTCAACTGGTGCTGATCTGTTCCATCGGAGAGCATCGACCATATCTCCGTGCGGCCGCCCTGCTTGCGCTCAAACACAATGTGGCGCGTATCCGGGGCCCACGAGGGGAAATCGTTCGTGCCGGCCTCGTGCGTCAACTGCTGCCAGCGCTTGGTCGCAATGTCCATGATGTAGATGTCCTGGCCGCCTGGAGCGCCCGGTCCATACTTGCGATTCCAGCTGAATGTCAGGAACTGGCCAGTCGATGACCACGATGGCGAAACGGCATAACCGCCGTCTGTCATGCGTTGAATGTTGGCGCCGTCCTGGTCCATCGTGTAGACCTGCGGCAAACCGGTACGCCCGCTGACCCAGGCCATTTGCGCATTGGTGCGCGGATTCCAAACCGGCGAAACGTCGGGCCCCTTGAAATACGTGATCCGTTTCGGAGCGGACCCGCTTGCATCCGCGACCCATATCTCGGGGTCGCCCGACCGCGAAGACGAGAAAGCAATCTTCGCTCCATCCGCAGACCATGCCGGAGACTGATTCGCGCCGCCCGCCGTGCCGGCCGGGAAACTCACCAGCCGCCCCAACTCCAGCGAATACATCCGAACCGCCCAGCCCTCGCGGCCAAGCGTTGCAAACGCGACGCGCGAGTTGTCAGGCGATACGCGCGGCGAAAGCGAGATGCTTCCCAGATGCGTCACCGCATGCTGATTTGCGCCGTCGTAATCCATCACCCAGACTTCCTTCGATCCCGTGCGTGCGCTGATGAAGAAGATCTTCGTCTCGGCAATGCCATTGATTCCGCCGCCGAGCCGGGCAATGATCTCATCGGCAAATCGATGCGCGATCGTGCGCGCCATGTCCAAACTTGCCGCCTCGTTATATTGCTTGCCCAGCACTTGTGGATTCGCGGTATTGCTCGTGTCGTCGAGCCAGCCAAAAACTGCCAGCCTTCCGTTCGTAGCCGACAGCGCACCGAACGCGACCATCGCGGCGCTGGCGGGCGGCGCCGACCACTGCGACAGAATCATCTCCTGAGGCGCGCCGGGAGCGCCGGGAGGCACGAAGCTTTTTGAAACCACGTCGAAGATACCGGCGCCGCCCAGGTCGTTATAGAGCGTCGAATCGAACTCCGCCTTCAGTGAAGGAGTCTGCGGATCCGCGCCGACCGGCTTGAAATCCGCTGCCGCGATGCGAATCTTTGCATTGCCTAAATTTGAACCCGTCCGCACCCAGTCTTGGGCCGTCGATGAAATGCAATTCAAGCTTGCAAGAAGGAAAAAAATTGGAAACAAGAACCGGGAACCAGACTTCATGCGGTGCGCAATCCTTCCTCGGTTGAATCGTGCGGGTCGTGCGCGGCGCATTGGGCTGGTTTTTTGCCGCAGACCGGTTGGCAGACAAGCAGGACAACGCCCAACCCTATCAAGCATTCTAATTGGATGCTTGAATCTGTTCTAGTATTCGCCGTAATAGGAAACTAGTAAGGTACTTTGGTTGTAACTGGCAGGTCGTGCCCAAGAGCGCCAACCAGACGAGCAACGATCGGGCGTAATGCTGCAGCCAACTTGATCTCGCCAACGCAATTCCCGACCTCAGTACGTGCAGTCATAAAGAACCTGGAGATAACCTCCCCGGTAGCCATCTGGCAAGGGGCCGAACCTATCGACTCGCCGGGCGGCATAAATACAGGCAGTGTCCCAGGTCGAACTACCACTCGATTGGACCAGCCGCGGCGTATCGTGCGCGCCGTCGCGGGAAATGGTGAACTGAATGCTCGCCACGGCACCTTTCGGCGTCTGCGGTCCCGCCATGGACCTAGAGCTATTCGCGTCCATGGTCTGATCGATCGAGCGAACGTAAAACGCGAACATACTGCCGAAACCCGCGTCGTTGATCGATGTGTGTCCAGACGTGAAAGCCTGCTGGCTCGTGCGCGGGATGTTCGATCCAGTCTGCTCGCCATAGCTCGCCCGATTGGTCGGCTGCGGCGGCTGCTTCACCGTAGTCTTGGGCGCAGTCTGGTGCTCGGGCTTCTTCTGCTTGCCCGAGATCGGAATCGCTGTCTCGTCCACGGCCTGCTTTGCTTTCGGTTCTGGAGGTGCGGGTGCCTGGCTCGGCGTCTCGGTAGAGAGCACGTTCTGGTTCACCGGCTGGTTCGACGGCAAGGGCAGGGAACTGCTCACCAGATTTACCTGAATCGCTCCGCCCATCCCCGGACTGCCCCACATGTTGTGATGAAAAAATCCGCCGAGAACCCCGTAAAACACCACCGCTCCAATCAGAGCTAGATGCAGAACCAGAGATCCGGCGGCCGACGCCATCACCGGCTCCGGCGTCAGCTCCTGTTCCAGATGCTCGGTCCTCTCCAGCAGAACGCTCATCGCAAACTCAATTCAATCAACCAACAATCCTTGTCATCCTGAGCGAAGGTCGCGAAGCGACAGAAGTCGAAGGACCTGCGTTTCGTCATTCCGTCAGGCGTCCCAATCCTGGGTGCCCCAGGTCTCGCCTTTGAGACCTGGGATAGCTAGAAACCAACAACCCGTTCACTGACCAGCGCGCCCCTTGGTATCGAGCGGCTGCGTCACAATCGAAATATTCGTGATCCCCGCCTGCTTCACCGCGTCCATCAACGATGCGAACGCACCAAACGGCACTCGTTCGTCCGCGCGCAGGTAAATAATCTTCTTCGCTGGGTCGGTCCCAGGCTGCTGCAGCAGGCGCGGCAGATCGTGAATGTTCACCGCCTTGTCGCCAAGAAAAACCTGCTGGTCGCGATCGATCGTCAGCACTGTCCGCTGCTCGGTGATTTCCTTGACCGTCTTCGTCTTTGGCACCGCGACTTCAATACCTGACTGCAGCACCGGCGCGGTAATCATAAAAATCACCAGCAGCACCAGCACCACGTCCACCAGAGGCGTGATGTTGATCTCTGCCAGGGACGTGCGCGTCTGGCCGGCGCTAGTAGTGAATGCCAATTTGAACCTTTCTGCGATTCCCTCGACCGATGTGTGAGGCTGAGCGGCTTCTATTTGAAGAAGCCCCGTTCGAGTTCTTGAGCCTCTACCGCGGCACCGCGCTGCGGTCCACCCACCGCGCGTTCGGGAATCTCGTCGAACGAGTTCAGAAGCTCGCGGCAGAAATCGTCCGTCGCCGAAGCAAGCACGCGAATCCGCGCCGCGAACTGGTTGTAGGCCACCACCGCGGGAACCGCAACAAATAAGCCCGCCGCGGTGGTGATGAGCGCATCCGCCATGCCCGGCGCGACGGCGCGCAGTGTTGCCGCGCCTGCTGTGCCCAGCCCGTGAAACGCTTCGACCACCCCCATGACGGTTCCAAAGAGACCGACAAACGGGCTGGTGGCGGCGATCGTTGCCAGCCACGTCATCCGCCGTTCCAGATTGGTGACCGATTCGCTGGCCGCAGTCTGCGCCGAACGTTCCAGAGCCGTAATGTTGCGAGGCGGTCCCGATCCGCCGGTCTGGCGTTTATAGGTTTCGTAGACTTCTTCGAATACCTGCGCCAGTGGGCTCGCTTTATAGTTTTCGGCCAATGTAGAAATCTCATTCAAGCGTGACGCTTTACGAAAGGCGCGGATGAATTTGCGGCTTTCGCTGGTGGCCTTTCCAAACGATCCCATCTTGCCGAAAATGACCATCCACGAATAGAGACTGGCAAGGGCTAACACTCCGAGCACAAACAGCGCGATGGGACTGATGGTGTTCATCATGTCCATCAAGGCGCCGGCGCCCTGCGCTACCGGCGTGCTCGGGGGAGCTGCCGCGCTGTCAGCCTGCACTAAGACGGCGAGAGCAAAGGTAAAAATCGCAATTCACCTCAGTATTCACGGTATCAGACGAGGTAGTACCTTCCAAGTTATCGATCTGGTCCCCGCGCCTTCGTTTGCCCCATTCCTGGCGCGCCTTTCTCGTGGAGCCAAGACACCGAGCCGCCTACCCGCCGCGTCATGCTATGCTGCGCTCGGGTCGAGAGAGATTCAGTTACTTCATCATCGGCCAGCTTTCAAAAAGGGTCGCAAGGAATGCTCGTCGAGTTGCGCGCCGAGAACTACGCGGTCATCGATCATGCCATCGCTACATTTGGCTCCGGGCTCAACCTGCTCACCGGCGAAACCGGCGCAGGCAAGTCTATCCTTGTAGATGCTTTGGCGCTGCTCATGGGTGGCAAGGCATCGGCGGAAGTTGTTCGCCATGGCGCTGACAAGGCAGTCGTCGCGTGCGTCTTTGAGTCCACGCCCACCGCGGAAACCGTTCTAGAAGACAACGGCATCGACTCCGAGGGGACGGAGATCATTCTTCGCCGCGAGATTCTCTCGACGGGAAAAGGCCGTGTCTTCGTCAACAATCAGCCGGCAACCGTTGCCGTATTGCGCCAGCTTGCGCCCGAATTGGCCCTGGTCCACGCGCAGACCGAAACGCTTTCCAGCTTCGATCAGAACCAGCAGCGCATTTTGCTCGACCGCTTCGGGGGAATGACAACCGATGCTGTCGCTGTTGCGCATTCCCAGTGGCGCACGGCGCAGGCCAAGCTCGAAGAATTACTTCAAGGCGAGCAGGACCGTCTGCGCATGGTCGATTTGTGGGCCTACCAGCGCAAGGAAATCGACTCAGCCCAACTCAGAACCGGTGAAGATGAAGACCTCGAAACAGAAAAGCGCGTGCTGGCCAACGCCGAAAAACTCTACGCCGCGGCGATGGGCGCCTACGACCAGCTCTATGAGGGCAGTGCTTCGGCGGAAGGTTCCTTGCGGGCCGCATTGCGTTATGTCGATGAGCTGGCTCGATACGATGCGCGATTTGTCGAATTCGCGCAACAGCTCGCCTCTGCCCGCGCAGTTCTGGGAGATGCCAGTGCCAGCCTCCGCGACTACGCCGAAAAAATCAACGCGAGCCCCGAACGCCTCGCCGAAATCGAAGATCGCCTCGCCCTGCTCGATCGGCTGAAACGGAAATATGGACTAACCGTTGCCGATGTCATCGCTTTTGGAGAGGACGTGGCGAGGAAGCTCGCCGAGGTCGAAGACCGCGACGAAATCCTCAAGGCACTGCGCGCGGCAGTCACTGAATCCGCGGCGGCGTACACGAAATCCGCCGCATCGATTTCCGCCGAACGCAAAATCGCCGCAACTAAATTAGCCAAACTCGCCGAAGCACAAATCAACGCGCTGGCCATGAAGGTCCGTTTCCAAATCGATGTTCAATCCGCGTCGGAGAATGAATGGGTGAAGGGTACGGGCTTTAGCCCGTACGTTGATTCGCCCTCATCGAAGGGGGCTTTAGCCCCTGAGGGAAACTCCTCCGACCAATCCCACTGGACCGCCCACGGATGGGACGAAGTCAAATACCTCATCTCCACCAATCCCGGCGAGCCGCTCAAGCCACTGCATGAGATCGCCTCCGGTGGCGAAATGAGCCGCGTGATGTTGGCGCTTAAGGTGGCGGTAGAAGAAAGTTCATCCAAGAACAGGAAAAATAACCCCACACCGCGCACGCTGGTCTTCGACGAGATTGACATTGGCATCGGTGGCCGTGCCGCGGAGGCGGTCGGACAAAAACTGAAAGCACTCGCTCGCGGCCAGCAGGTTCTCTGCGTCACCCACCTGCCGCAAATCGCGGCTTTTGCCGGTCAGCACCTCGTCGTCGAAAAGCGCGAAGACCATGGCCGCACCAAAACGCAAATCCGCGTTCTCGACGATCGCTCCCGCACCCACGAAGTTGCCCGCATGCTCTCCGGCGCCAAAGTCACCGACACCAGCCTCCAACACGCCGCCCAGATGATCGCTGCGAGCCGGTAAGGCTTCTGGTTCACCCAAACAACTCGCTATGCGACCCGAGCCTTGCCAATCGCAAAACATCTCCGTCGCTCTTTCGATAGATCAGCAACAAATCGGGCTTGACGTGGCACTCGCGGTACCCGCTCCAATCCCCGCCTAATTCGTGGTCGCGATGTCGTGGTTCTAGCAGCCGGCCGTTCGCCAATGCCGTCAAGAGCGGAACAAGGTCGCCATCGAGGGTTCTTCTGTGCAGTCCTCTGGCCTCTCGCTTGTAATCGCGCTTGAAAGCCGACGACCGTTCAATCGTTCGCATGCAGATCGGCCATCAGCTTTCCCACCGTGGCGAACCGCTTGCCCTTTCCCGTCTCAAGTTCGTCCATGGCCTTACGCGTCGCCGCATTCGGAGCCTTCACTTCAAACGGAAGCCGCTTTTCGTCCGCTATGCGCAGCATCAGCAGGCGAATCGCATCGGACACCGACAGTCCCATTGCATCCAGCGCGTCTGCCGCCCGCTTCTTTGTCCGCGTATCGATCCGAGCTCGAACATAGGTATCGGTAGCCGCCATTGCAGATCTCCTGTCTTAAAAGGGTGGTTCAAGTGTAGTCCTGCTATGACTACGACACAAGCGCAGTTCTAAAGCAGCCGCCAGCATGCCGCCCAGATAATTGCCGCCAGCCGGTAACTCTCAATCTTTCATCCGCGCTCGCGCACAACTCCCAGCTACGCGTCGGCTCCATTGCGCGGGCTCGGCAAAAGTCCGGAGACAGTATCAAGAATAAAAGTCGGATGAAGCGGCTTGGCGAGAATCTCAAAAGAGTTTCCATGTGCATTGGCGTCGTTAAGCAGATCACTGGTGCCGGGATGGCCGGAAATCAAGAGGATTTGGCACGTCGGATAGTTTCCCTTTAAAATTCCGGCCAACTCGATTCCATTCATTTGTGGCAGCATCACATCAATAATGGCAAGCTCGGGCTGCCATTCTGAAAGAACTTCGATGGCCTGCTCCGCCGAATACACAGCTCGCGCTTCGTATCCCCGGTTCGAAAAAATCAGGTGCAGAGAGTCCGCGACCGCAGCCTCGTCATCCACAATCAGAATCTTGCGAGGTGCGGGATTAACTGCCATGAATGAGTGCTCCATGAATCCGTGCCGAAAATGATGAACATCGTAAGAAGTTGAGGAGCGCGCTCCGCAGTCTTTCGAATCCCGCTGGTCTAACGTCAGCGGCTCGCCCGTCCTTTAATTGATTGGTGTGACCTCGGCAATTCCCCGGTCACCTGCTTCGATGCACGAAGGCGATCCAAGTGATGCTCATGACATTACAACCGGAGACCCCTGTTAGGATATTCCGCATTAGCGCTAAGTCGTTCATTTCATTAGCGAAATTGCACGGATGAAATCAAATCTGTTTTCCGTACGGGGTGTTAGTGGCTGCGCACAAAGAATCTTCGAGCGAGTGGACTGAACGGATACGTCGCCTCCTCAGCGACTTGAAGCTAAGTCAGGCCGGTCTCGCCGAACGCCTGGGCATTTCACCCCCTACGGTTTCGCGATGGCTCCAAGGCCGCCACGAACCAACTGCGGAGAGCTACGTCGCGCTCGGGAATCTCGCAACCCCTCCTGACGGGATCTACTTTTGGGAGAGGGCAGGCCTCGATCCGGCTGGACTCATGGAAGCCGGCTTTCTCAAGGACCTCACCTCGGCGCAGGTAAATCTGCGTGACTTCAAACTGGTCGCTGGCCGCAAAGTGTCCAAGCTTTTGGGCGGCAAAGCGAGTGCAGTTGCGATTCCCCTGCTGAATGCGACAGCCTACGGGGATCACCTCCCGCCACACGAAAATGTGAGCCTTTCGCAGGTTGAAGTCGAGGACATACTGCTCGCGCCTCTCAGTTGGTGTCCCCACCCCGAGAACATGATCGGTATGCACCTCGCCGGCGACTCGATGCTTCCCGCAATTACGCCCGGCTCCATCCTCTTCGTCGATACGGCTGCCAAGGACCGCGATTATTTGAATCAGCGAATCGCTGTCGTTTCTCACCGGGATTTGGGATTCAAAGTTGCTCGCTTTCAGCGCATCTCGGGCTCCGATTTCCTGGTCTCCGCCAATTACAAATACCGGCCCCTGGATGTGAGCAACGCTTCAAAATGGAAGATCTTCGGCGAGGTGCTGTGGTGGGTTTCCAGAGATGCGGATGCGCATCCATAATGGATTGTAGATAGCTTGAATCATCGTAAAAACTACTTCCCCAAGAGCCGGGATCACTTTGGCTCGCTCAGTGGCAACCGACCAATGATGAACTGGGAAACTTGTTCGGCGGCCGGAGGGTCTACATTCGCCAGCGTGACAACCGTATAGCTGGAGTCCAGGCACATTTCAAGATCGCCATTGACTCCGCGAGAGCTGCCGTTATGGCCGAAACACTGATTCCCATTGATGGTTTGGACTCCGAAACCATATGCGTCAAGACCAAAAGGGTTCGCCACCCTGCCTGTCGTCATGAGCTTCGTGTGTTGCGCATCGAGAAGTTTGTTCGCCCGCAGGGCGTCCGCAAATCGTAGAAGATCTCCGACAGTTGCGAAGCCACCACCCGCTGGCGATCCACCGTCGGTGGGCGCGTCCGTATTCCGAATCCAGCGGGTCGCTCCCATCTTTGTGTAATCGATGCTGATATTTGGGATCGCCTTATCTTCCATTCCTAGGCTCGTTGAGGTCATTCCTGCTGGATTGAAGACGTGCTGGTGCACGTAATCGGAGTAACTCTGGCGGCTTACTTTTTCAATAACGGCGCCGAGCAAAATGAAACCATAGTTGCTGTACTCCCAACGACTGCCTGGCTCAAACCTGAGCGCCCGATTGCCATAGAGATGGATATAGTCCTGCGGGGTGTGCAACTCCAGGCGGTGTTTATCAAACTCTGGTCCCCAGATATCGCCAGTGCCGCCAGTGTTGGTCAACAACTCTCCAATCGTTACTTTGGCTGCGAGTTCTTTGTTCGGGTAGTCAGGCAAATATTTCCCCAGCGGATCGTTAAGTGCCACGTTTCTCGCCTGCACCTGTTGCATCAGTGCTAC
>Ga0182030_10008853_pt1 | contig 20736 bp, 18 predicted proteins | sample 812S3MmetaG_FD_121299 | JGI IMG/M metagenome (GOLD analysis project Ga0182030, IMG submission 121299) | Permafrost microbial communities from Stordalen Mire, Sweden - 812S3M metaG (Illumina Assembly) | ecosystem: Environmental > Terrestrial > Soil > Wetlands > Permafrost | place: Sweden...
CGTCCGCGGCTTCCGCTGCATCGGCTCCGAAGCAGTAATCGCTTCGATCGCTGATCCCATGCCCGGGCGGACGGCCTTCGCGGTTCGTTCGCTCGGGCAGTGTCTTTCTAGGGCGTCAGGAAACCGGCTTCTTTGCTCGTCAGCATTCGCGATTGCAGACATTCGAAGAAGGATCGCCAATGGATCCAGGATGTCTACCCTGAGTATCTCGACGCCCTCGCCGACCTCAACACGGGTTTGTTTTCGGTATTGGGCACGAACAATCCGCATCAGGACGAAATCTTCGCGAATTGGTTCGCGAACGACCACTCCCATCCGTTGGTGATCTCCAAGGGGCCCGATGCGGTCGGCTTTGCGCTCGTCACCCGTCCCCGAGTCGCACCCGCCGGGGAAGCGGCGGTCACTTACCATATGTCGGAGTTCTTCATCCGCAAGCCCTATCGGCGCGCGGGCGTCGGCAGGGATGCAGCCAAATTGATTTTCGATCGCTTTGCGGGCGATTGGGAGATCGTCGAATACGAGCGTAATCCCGCCTCCGTGACCTTTTGGCGCCGGGTTCTGAACCACTACTGCAAGGGCCGCTACACCGAGCGCGCCCGGAACGGCGAAGTACACCAGCGATTCACCAGTCCATTTTCCATAACTCGCTGATTATATAGAGATTTATAGGGCGGTGACAAAAGGTCGCCGGCGAGTGCCCGCAGGGCTCAAGTCTCGCACGGCGTTGCCGACTCTAGGGAAAGCGATCCCATCGATGGCAGTTGACGCCATGACTTCGAGAGTGCGAATTGACCAGCGCCCCAGTGCAAAATTCCTCGAACGCCCCCCCGACGCAGTACGCGACCGCGTTCGATTTCATCCGTGCGTTGGCCGGAGAGTTGTCGGGGGGAAAGGTGGATCTGCCCTCATTCCCCGAAGTGGCGGTGCGGGTGCGCAGGATTCTGTCCGATCCCAAATCCTCGGTCGATCAAGTCGTGCGCGTGGTCGGATCGGAACCGGCACTCGCGGCGCGGCTGATGCGGATTGCCAATTCGGCCTCGCTCAACCGCAGCGGCAAAACGATCACCGAATTGCGGACCGCCATCAGCCGCATCGGCTACAACATGGTGCGCAGCGCCTCCATCTCCTTTGCCATGGCGCAGATCCGCAACAGCAACAAGCTGGCGGGGCTCGAGCACTACCTGCAGGATGTGTGGGTGCGTAGCACCCGCGTCGCCGCTTTCGCCTATGTTCTCGCCAAAGCCTGCACCCGCTCACGCATCAATCCGGACGAGGCGATGTTGACCGGCATGATGCACAGTATCGGCAAGCTCTATGTATTGACGCGAGCCGCTGCTCATCCCGAACTGTTCGCGAATTCTTCCGTGCTTGATGAGATTCTGGAGCAGTGGCATCCCTCGATCGGCAAGGCCATCCTCGAGAATTGGGAATTCTCGGACGTCATGGCGCAGGCAGTGGGGGAGCAGGAGGAACACGACCGCACCGAGCCCGAGGTCGCCGATTTGAGCGATATCATTGCCGTCGCCGTGCTGATGGCACGGCATTTCGAGAATTTGGAGGCGCTGCAGGCGGACCTCAGAGACATGCCTGGCGCGCTGCGTCTGGACCTGACCGACGCACGCATGGCGAACGTGATCAAGGAATCGGCCACCGAGGTCAGCGCACTGAGCGAAGCACTCGGCGCCTAGAGTCTTCCCAGGGAGGCGATCGCCTCGGCCACGTAACCGACGTTGCCAGGCGTGATTCCGGCGAGGTTCATGCGGCTGTCGCCCAGCATGTAGATGTGATGCCGTGCTCGCAGTGTTTCAACGGCCTCTGCGGAAACTCCCAGCAGCGAGAACATGCCGCGCTGCAGCGCCAAAAAATCGAAAGTGTTCTGCTTGACGACGTCTCTCAGATGCGAGGCCAAAAGCGATCGCATGTCCGCGATCCGGTTGCGCATCGCTGCCAGCTCTTCGATCCACGATCGACGGAGCGCGGCGTCCGCGAAAATGCAGGCCGCGATCGCCGCACCGTGATCCGGCGGCATCGAGTAGATGCTGCGCGCGATCTGAAGCACGTGGCTCTGCACGGCGTCGGCCTGTTGCTCGCTCTCACTCACGGTCGTGATCGCGCCCAAGCGCTCCCGGTAAAGGCCTAGATTTTTGGAATACGACACGGCAATCAGAGCTTCGGGTACACGGTCGACCACCAGACGGATCCCCGCCACGTCCTCCTCCAGATCCAAGCCGAAGCCCTGATAGGCCAGATCGAGCAGAGGCGTGAGCTGCCGGTGCAACAGAAGCTCCGTCAGCCGCTGCCATTGGGAGATGGACAAGTCCGCACCCGTCGGATTGTGGCAACAGGCGTGCAAGAGCACGACGTCCCCCGGGGCAGCACCATCAAGCCGCTCCAACATCGCATCGAAGCGCAGCTCGTGGGCGCGCGCGTCGTAGTAGGGGTAGCGCTCCAGCCTCAAGCCGGAACTCCCGAGCAGCGGCATGTGATTGCCCCAGGTGGGGTCGCTCACGTACACGGTCGACTTCGGGGCCGCCGCCCGGATGAGTTCGGCGCCCACACGGAGCGCACCACATCCGCCCGGAGTTTGCGCAGTGCGCACGCGCCGCGCACCGCGCGCGCGGTGACCGGGGCCGAGCACGAGCTGCTCCACGGCGTCGTTGAATTCCACACGACCCGCGGCCGCCACGTAGGACTTGGTGGATTGCGCCTGGAGCACGATCTGTTCGGCGCGGCGCACACAGTCGAGAATCGGCGTGTTGCCGTCCAGGTCTCGAAAGACGCCGACGCCCAAGTCGACTTTTAGTGGCGAAGGGTCGGCGCGGAATTGAGCCATCAGGCCGAGAATGGCGTCCGGTTTGAGGCGGTCGAGATGCTGGAACAAGTGCGCTAACCCCTTGAGTTTGCGAACCCGGGAGTATAGTCGATGGACGCTAGCCGCGCCGTGGGCGCCCGAGACGCAGCTCCTGGGTGGCCCGCGAGGTAGTGGTGAGGTCCGCGCGGTTCACCGTCTCCAATCTCAGACACTGGTCCGATAACATTTTTACACGGTAGCGTGTAACCTTTAGTTCCTCACACGCGGGAGAAAGCAGTATGGCACTTTGGAATGAAAAACCCTCACCTGCGCCGGCGCCTCGGAAGGAGCCGATGACACCGCCACCCGCGGGCAGTCTGGCGCCTGCACCGACCCCTGCGGCTGCGCCCCCTGAGCGTCAGGTGAGTTCGAGCGAGGTCGCGCTGGCGACCGCGCCGCGACGCCCAGCCCCTGCGCCGGTCTCGCGCGAGCCGGCCGGTGAATCGGTGATCGCCGCAAACCTTACCATCGAGGGCAAGATCGAGGGGTCGGGCAATGTCCGCATGGCGGGACGCTTCAAGGGCGACGTACGCATCGACGGGAACTTCAACATCGAGCCGGGTGCGCATCTGACGGGCCAGGTGCTGGCCGCGGTGGTCGTGGTCGGTGGTGAATTACAGGGCAACATCGAATCGGCAAAGCGGGTCGATGTGCTCGAGGGCGGCGTCATCGTCGGCGACGTGAAGGCCGGATCCATCACGGTCGCGGCGGGCTCGCGCATGCGCGGTCATGTCGAGTTTGGCTGGGAAGACGAAAAGAAGGGCAAGCTTCCGGGCTCCGCGGTCGGCAGCTAGGCCGGCTGGGCCTAAGGCTCATGGCGAACGTCGTTCGGCAAGGCAGTCTCGGCGCCACGCGGACCTGTCCGCACTGCAAGGCGGTGGTCTTGCAGAGCGCCAATGTCTGCCCGGGCTGTCAGCACCACCTGCGATTCAACGTCGCGAACTCCGAGCCGCAAGCCGCCGGTCACTCGGCGATGCGGCTCGAGGGTTCCATCCAGCACCCGAACCGCGGTCCCTGCGAGTACTGCGTCGTCGTGTCAATCACCAACGAGCAGGGCGAAAAAATTGCGAGGCACGTGGTCGGCGTCGGCGCGCTCGGCGCCAATGAGCGCCACCTCTACAGTTTTTCCGTTGAAGTGGTTCCGGCGCGCGGGCCCGGCGGCCTCAAGCGCTGACCAGCCCGGCTGCGCGCCGATCAGCGGCTCGCGCTTCCCTCGATGTCGATGAAACGCAGAAACTCCGCGCGGGTGCTGGCGTCGGCGCGGAACGTGCCGAGCATGCTCGAGGTGATCATCGAGACCCCGCGTTTGTGCACACCCCGGGTGGTCATGCATTGGTGGACGGCGTCGACGACCACACCGACTCCGCGCGGTTTCAGCACCTCGCTGATGCAGCCGGCGATTTGTGCGGTCAGCTTCTCCTGCACCTGGAAGCGGCGCGCGAAGCCGTCGACCACTCGCGCGAGCTTGCTGATCCCGACCACCCGCTCCCGCGGTAAATAGCCGACGTGGGCGCGTCCAATGATGGGCGCCATGTGGTGCTCGCAAAAGGACTCGAAAGCGATGTCGCGCAGGACCACCATCTCGTCGTATCCCTCGACTTCCTCGAAGGTGCGTCTGAGGTATGCCCTCGGATCGGAGGCATAGCCCGAGAACCAATCCCGGTAGGCATCCACCACGCGCTTGGGCGTGTCGCGCAAGCCCTCCCGATGTGGATCCTCGCCCGCCCAGCGCAACAGCGTCTGAACGGCTCCTTCGGCGGCGGCACGAGTCACGGGGCGTTTGCTAATCCTGGCCATGGGGCGCTCCTGGGTCATCATGTGCGTCGAACACGACCGCGCCGGAAAGCAGCGTGAGTTCGCAATGCAGATTGCGAAGCGCCGCGGATGGCATGTCGTAGGGATTTTTGTCCCACACCGCCACGTCCGCATCCTTGCCCGCTTCCAGCGAGCCCGTGCGGGTGTCTAGGAATAATTGGCGCGCAGCCCAGAGCGTGTACGAGTGCAGTGCCGCATGGATGTCGACGGACTGGGCCGTGCCGAACGGATGGGGCCCAAAGGTCCCCTTCAAGGCCTCGCGCTCCACCGAAGACCACAGCCCATAACGGGCGGGGAGCGGCGTGACAGGGTAGTCAGAGCCGCCTCCCCAGAGGATGCCCTTGTCGAGATAGGTCTTGAAGGGCATTAGGCGCTGCGAGCGCTCCGGTCCGAAGTTTCCGGCATAAGTGTCGCCGATCCACCATGTGAACGGAGCTTGCGCTTCCGGATATCCGGCATCGTACTTGCTTTGCAACAACGCCATGGTCTCGATTGCATGACCGGTCGGGAGGTTGGCGTGGATGATGCTGTGCCGCAGTCCCCGCGTGGGCTTCTCGCTCAGCACCTGGGCATACGTGTCGACCACCCAATCGATGGCGCGGTCGCCGATCGCGTGGGTTCCGATGTGCACGCCGGCCTCGTGAAACAGCCGAACCTGCTGGCGGTAGACCTCGGGGTCGAGCGCCGGGTAGCCGGAGTTCCCCGAATCGATGACGGTGGAGTTCTTGTTCCAGTCCCGGTACAGCCACGCCGTGCGGGCGCCGCCGCTGCCATCCATGAAGATCTTGGCCCCGCAAGAGAGCAGCCGCCCGTCGCCGAGCGATTGCGGCGGCCGCGGCTGAGCCTGGATCTGCGCGAGCGCCTCACGTGCCGAAGCGAGCGTGGTGCCGGCGTACCAAAGCACGCAGATACGCTCCGCGAGCTTGCCCTCGCGCAGCAGCCCCACATAGGCATCCCACGTCGGGCGGCCGATCCACGGATCTTTCACGGCCGTCATTCCCTCGCGGTGAAGCGTCTGGAGGCTCTCGAGGATGCCGGCGCGGCGCTGAACCGGGGTCGGAGGCGGGATAAGATCGCCCACCAACGCCTGCGCCGACTCCTTGAGAACGCCGGTCGGCGCGCCGCTCGAGTCGCGGTCGATGGTGCCGGCGCGCGGGTCCGGCGTGCTCGCCGAGATCTTGGCGAGGCGCAACGCCGCCGTGTTCGCGACGCCGTAGTGGCCCGTCGTGTGATTCAACCATACCGGGTTGTCGGGCGACACGGGATCGAGATCCGCCGCCCTCAGATAACGCTGCTCGACCAGCTTGCCCTCATCCCAACCGTCGCCTTCCAGCCACTCGCCGGGTTTGAGGCGTGCTATCCCGTCGCGCACGCGCCGGACCGCCTCCGCGACCGTAGTCACGTCGCTCAAGCGGACGTGAAAGAGCTCGGCGACGCCGCCGTCGGCGATGTGAGCATGACTGTCGATGAGTCCCGGCGTTGCCGTGCGGCCGTGCAAATCGATACGGCGGGTCCGCGCGCCGACGAGCCGCAGAATGTCCTGGTCTGTGCCGACCGCGACGATCTTGCCGCCGCGCACCGCCAGCGCCTGCGCCACCGAATCCTTCGCGTCGACGGTGAGAACGGTGCCGTGAAAAAGCACGAGATCGGCAGGGGCTGCGGAGCGGGCGTGGGGGGCAAGCGCAAGCAGCGCGACAACGGTGAGCGCCATTGCGCCGGCGGCGAGCCACCGCGAGCGGCGCGGCGACGATCGATGCGGACGCACGCGCGACGGCGGCACGATTGCGTTGACTCGGGTGAACATTAGCGACATCCTCGCATTCTTTTTTGGTCTTCGTACGCAGGAGATGCTAGTGGAACACCATGGCCGCATGAAGTCGATCGGTATCGCATTCGCCGCCCTGAGCGCACCCATCGCCTGGTGCGCACCGCTCGGCGATTCGGCCGTTCATGACACCGCGCACGACATCTTCAAGCAGTTGATCGAGATCAACACGACGGATTCCATCGGAAGTACCACGCTCGCTGCCGAGGCGATGGCGCAGCGCTTGCTCGCCGCGGGCTTCCCGGCGGCGGACGTGACGGTACTCGGACCCAACGATCGGAAGGGCAACATGGTGGCGCGCTACAGGGGCAAAGCGGGGTCGAAGCTCAAGCCCGTGCTCATCATCGGGCACACCGACGTGGTGGAAGCGAAGCGCGAGGATTGGACCACGGACCCATTTCAGTTCGTGGAAAAGGACGGCTACTACTATGGGCGGGGCACGCAGGACATGAAGGACAGTGATGCGATCGCCGTGACCGCATTCATCCGCATGAAGAAAGAAGGGTTCGTGCCCGACCGCGACATCATCCTCGCCCTGACCGCGGATGAGGAAGGGGGCACCGCCAATGGCGTGAGCTGGCTGCTCGATCATCATCGCGACCTCGTCGATGCGGAATTCGCCTTGAATCCCGACTCCGGCGGCGTCGTCACGGAGCATGGCAAGCCGCTGACGGTCGAGTTCGAGGCGACCGAGAAGCTGTATGCTGACTATCAGCTGGTGGCGACCAATCCCGGCGGCCACAGCTCCCTGCCGCGGCCGGACAACGCGATCTATCACATCGTGGATGCTCTCGCCTTGCTGCAGAAATCTCCGTTTCCATTCGAATTGAACGAGGTCACCCGCGGCTATTTCCAGGCCATGTCCAAGATCGAGTCGGGCGAGACGGCCGCGGACATGCGCGCCATCTTGAGCACTCCGCCCGATGCGGCGGCCGCCGCGCGCCTGTCGAACGATCCGCGCTACAACTCGACCCTGCGCACCACCTGCGTCCCCACCATGCTTGCCGGCGGCCATGCCTACAATGCCCTGCCGCAGCGTGCGGAGGCGAACGTCAACTGCCGCATTTTCCCCGGCCATTCGCAGGAGGAGATCCGCCTCGATCTTGCGAAGCTGTTCAACGATCCGACGCTGTCCATCCGCTATCGGGCCGACAGCGGCACGCTGTCGGACCACGGATCGGATCGCAAGGCGATGACGCCGCCGCCGCTCAATCCCGATGTGATGGCGGCGTTGCGCGGCGTCTCCAGCAAACTCTGGCCCGGCACCCCCGTGGTGCCGATCATGGAAACGGGCGCCTCCGACAGCATCTACACCATGATGGCGGGGATCCCGAGCTACGGAATCAACGGTGTGGCGATCGACCGCGACGATTTGCGCATGCACGGCAAGGATGAGCGCGTGAAAGTCGAATCCTACTACCAGGGCGCCGAGTTCTACTACGAGTTCTTGAAGGCGCTGACGACGCGCAAACACTGAGCCGGAGTTCCCCCGCCGGCTCGGTCGGTACGTCCGCAGCCCCGTTGTCATCGTCCTCAATCGTGATAAAACATCTGCACCGGCTCATCGGCGGTGTTCGGGATGTCGGGAGCCGCTGAGCCGTCCTGCGTGTCCATGCGCCGGTACTGGCCGCGAAAGAAAATGAGCGGCTTGAGCGGCTCGACGCCCCGCTGCAGCTCGCGCACTTCCAAAGTCACCAGCCAATGATCGCCCGCGTCGTAGACATCGCGCTTGGCGCACATCAACGAGGCGAGGCAGCCTTCGAGTCTCGGCAGTCCGCCCGATTTCACGAAACGGTATCGCGGCGGTTCGGTTTCCTTCCAAAACCCCGCGAAGTAGGTCGACAGCGCTTCCTGCTCGTCCCGCAAAAAATTGATGGAGAAACCGCTGGCGAGCGGCACGAGCTGCGAGAAACGGGCGCGCTTTGCGGGGCAGAAAAGCACCAGCATCGGTTTTAACGAGAGCGACGACACGGCGTTCGCGGTCATGGCATGGATCTGTCCGTCGACCTCGGTCGCGATAACGGACACGCCGGTGGCGAACAGGCCCAGCGTCTCGCGAAATGTCTTGGGATTGGGGATGCTCAAGTCGGCGGGCTGCTCAACGAGGCGCCGAGGCGAAGGCCTCGTCCCGACCCTCGCGAACGAAGTCGCTGACGCGTTGCGCGCGCTCGAGAATTTCCGATCGGTGGCTGGCCAGCAAGGCGCCCGCCATGCGCACGGGGTCGCCGAAGAAAAAGCGTTCGTAAAGCACCTGGCGCGAGGCAAACGCGGAGAGCGACGCATCCCAGGCGAGACGGAACAGGGGAATGCGGTCGAACGCCTCGGCCCGCGCCGCCTGATAATAGTGCTTCACATCCGCGGCGAGCGGTCCCTTCACATCGGCTTCCACCGGCATGGCGACGAGACCGGAAGCGCCGATCTGCTGGATGATCTCCACCATGCGGGGGTAGAGCCGGGGAAAAAGATTGCGCGCGGCATCCAGCGGATTCCAGGCGGGGCGCATCACGCCCCACTCGTCGAGGGCTGCGTCCGCTTCCGCCGCCCGCAGGAATGCCTTCATGGTTTCCATGTTGACCCAGAGCTCGGCGAGTTTCTCGTGAATATGCTGGAATCCCTCCGCGCCGATCGCATCCACCAGCAAATGCGCAAGGCCCATCATGAACTCAGCTTTCGCGATGTTCTTGACCACCACCTGATGGGTCATGTGCACGACGGCGCCGGTGCGCGAATAAGCCTGGTTGCAGCGGCTTACATCGCGGTAGAGAAGGACGTTCTCCCACGGCACGAACACGTCATCGAAGATCACCACGGCATCCATCTCGTCGAAACGCGACGTGAGCGGGTGATCGAAATGCGACCCGCCGTCGTCGAAGCCTTCCCGGCACAAAAATTTCAGGCCGGCGGTAGTCGTCGGGATCACGAAGCCGAATGCGTAGGGCGCGTCCTCCTCGGAGCTCTTCAGCAGCGTCGAGGGGAATACCATGATCTCGTCGCAGATCGGCAGTGTCGAGAGCATCCGGCACCCTCGGATGACGATGCCGGCGTCCGTTTCGTCCTTGACCCGTGCCGCGAGGTACGGGTCCGCCTGACGCGCCTGATTCACGGCTCGATTGGCTTGGGGCGGAATGAGGGTATGGGTGAGGCACAGATCGCTCTCGCGCAGATGCTCGTGATAGCGGACCGCATTCGCGCCGAAGCGCGCATCCGCCTCCCCCAGAAACGCCGCGCCGGCCGCGTATCCGGACATGGCGCGATTGAGGTAGTCGGGCACGCGGCCCATCATGCCCCGCGTACGATCCGCCCAGACGCGCATGGCGCAAGAGATGCTGCAAAGATCCTCGCGGGTCCTCGGAAGCATGAACGAGCGAGCCACTTTGCGGCCGCTCGACGGCGAGTCGAACAGCGTCACCTCGGGCTTTTCCCATTGCAGGTCGTACAGCTGTGCGAGCGTGCGCACGGCGCCGCGAAAGGCCGCGTGTGCCGTCACGTCGCCCACCTGCTCCCCCCGGTACCAGATGGTCGGCGGGGATTCGCGCAGGCGTTCAAGCACCTCACTGCCGCGCCTCGCGCCGGCGCGGACGGATCGATGGGGCTCTGCAGCGATGCGTGGCTCGCTCATGAGGGTGCACGCCACAGTTCGGGAAACAAGGGATGATGCATCGGCGCGCCGGCTGCGAGCTCGGCGGCGAGCCCGGGAAATTCAGGCGATGTCGTCCAGCGCCTGGGAGCGTGCACGATGTCATCGCCCAAAAAGCGCACCGAGAACACCCGCCGGCGGCGCGCGCCGTCGATGCCGCGGGCCGCGTGCAGCGTGAGCATGTGGAAGCATACGGCATCGCCCGGCTCGAGCTCCCAGCCGAGGATCGGATATCGGCCGCGATTCGATTCGATGTCCGGCAGGTCCGCGAGGCTTCCCTCGGGAAACCATTTCGCCTGCGCATCCATGAAGGATCGCGGCATGAGCCAGGGCCCGCGGTGCGATCCCGCGATGAACTCCAGCGTCGATGCGCGGCTCACGGGATCCACCGGGATCCAGAAACTGAGGTTTTGATGGCCATCGATGTTGTAATAAGGCTGGTCCTGGTGCCAGGGGGTCGGCTGGCGGGTCGAGGGCTCCTTGGTGAGCATGTGATCGTGATACAAGCGCGCCGTCCTCGATCGCATCAGACGGCCGGCCGTCTCCGCCAGCGCCGTGTCGGCAATGAATCGCCGATAGTGTGGGTTGTGCTGCCAATTGCAGAAGTCCTCGACGAAGCGCCCCGGGTCCGTCGGAGCGCTCGCGACTTTGGCGCGCGGGCTCAAGCGCGAGAGGTTCAGGTCGATGCCGGCCTCGAGATCGGCCATCTCGGCGGGCGAGAACAAGCGGCGGATGCACACGGCGCCGTCGCGCTGAAATTCTTCGATGAGGGTTTCGCTGATCATGAGTCCATCATCCGGGCGGCGGCGAGGAGCGGGGGGCGATCCGACAGAGCACATCGAGCACCTCCTCGATGAGCGCATGGCCCCGATAGGCGAATCCCGTATAAATCTGCAACAAGTTCGCACCCGCCCGCAACATGGCCACCGCCCGATCGGCATCCACGATACCGCCCACGCCGATGATGGGGAAGCCGCTGCCGAGCTCGGCGCGCAATTGTTGTACCACGGCGAGGGATCGAGCGTGGAGCGGTGCGCCGCTCAATCCCCCGCGATGATCGTTCGGCCAGCCGGGACCGAGCGATGACAGATCGGTCGTGGTATTGGTCGCGATGACGCCGTCGATCCCGAGCGAGCGCAGCGCGGCCGCGAGCGCCGCGACCTGGTCCAGGCCCAAGTCCGGCGCGATCTTGACCAGCAGGGGAACCTGTTTTGCGTGATCCTTGCCAAGCGTCACCCGTGCCTCGAGAAGCACGCCCAGGACCCGCTGCAGTCCGTCCGGGTCCTGCAATTCGCGCAGGCGCGCGGTGTTCGGCGAGGAGACATTGACGGCGATGTAATCGGCGTGTGCATACACCTTGCGCAGGCAGGTGACGTAGTCCTCCGCTGCCCGATCGATGGGGGTGTCGGCATTCTTGCCGATGCTGATTCCGCGGATGCCTGTGTAACGTGCCTGTTCGAGACGCGCGACCAGATGGTCGGCGCCCTTGTTGTTGAAGCCCATCCGGTTCACGAGCGCCGCGCCTTCGGCAGCCCTGAACATCCGCGGCCGCGGATTCCCGGGTTGGGGACGCGGGGTCACGGTTCCAAGCTCGATGTGGCTGAAACCCAGCGCTCCGAGCGCGTCCAGATAATCGCCGTTCTTATCGAAGCCGGCGGCAAGGCCGAGCGGGTGGGCAAAGCGAAGCCCCAAACAAGAGACGGCCAGCGCCGGCGGGACTTGGGGCGCGGTCCAGAGCGGCCGCAGCCATTGCAATCCGGCGAGTCCCAGATCGTGCGCCGTCTCGGGCGGCAGATGTCTCACCACGGGAAGCGTGCTGCGGGCGATGGCGCCCGCGAAACCTCCACGGCCGACGCTCATGATGCTGCTAGGAGTTGGCGGGTTTGGGCGACGGGGAATGGAGGGCGTGAGTAACTCTCCACGCCGCAGGCGTCTTGAACCTCACGTCGTAGACGCCCAAATACTTGTCCAGATCGTCGGCGCCGTACGGGGGCTCGAATGCGTATGGCGTTCTTGTTCATGCGACGACCTTTGAGGGGCGTGAGTGGGCCAGAAGATAGCACGAACGAGCCGCACGCCGGGCCCGCGGCGGCCGCGACGGAGCTCCATCCTGGATGTGTGAATGGCGCCCTTGCCGCGGCGGACTGAGCTGGCGATATTTCACGGCATGCAGGACGCAATCGACCGGCAAAAGACCCGCCGGCGCCGCCAGGTAGTCGGGATTGCGGCTATTTTGTTCACCGGCTTCGGCTGGGCACATCCGTTCGGGGGATGCAAGATCAGCGATTGGCCGCTCGACATTGCCGATGGACCGGACGGATGGGTCGGAACCTTCCGCTCGGCGGCTGCAAATCCGCCCCGCAGCGTTGTCCATGGAGTTACCCGCGGTCCGCGCATCGTCGCTGCCGTCGCGGTGCCGGCCACCATACGCATCCTTGCTCGACGCCGGCGCGGATCCCAATGACCAACCGACGACCTAAATAACAGCGGCACCAACTCCCAGAATACGGCGTACGCAGGCGCGAGAATCAGAGCGATTGCATTTACTATTTGACCCAGACCGCCAAGTACCCACAAAAGGCCAAGAAGTCGCGGAAGGAACTCGGATCGATAAATCAGATAACCCACGATGAGAGCCGCCATTCCATAAAATACAGCCTACACGAGGTAACTGGCGAATCCGATGCGCATCCAAAGAGTGTTTACAGGCAAGCCTTGCGCCGAAGCCGCAGTGCTTGTCGCAAACGTTAACGTTCGGCTTCCGTGCGCGCGGAACGCCATTGCTCACGCCCGCTTGCGCCGCGCCGCTGACTCGCGCTTCGTCGCCGCGAGCGTGGCCTGCAAATACTGTCCGGTGTACGAGGAGACGTTCTGGGCGATTTCTTCGGGCGTTCCGGTTGCGATGATCCGCCCGCCGCCGTCTCCGCCGTCGGGGCCCAGATCAACAACCCAGTCGGCGGTCTTGATCACGTCCAAATTGTGCTCGATCACGATCACGGTGTTGCCCTCGTCGCGCAATCGATGCAGCACCACCAGGAGCTGCTCGATGTCCGCGAAATGCAATCCGGTGGTCGGCTCGTCGAGAATGTAGAGCGTGCGTCCCGTGGCGCGCTTGGACAGCTCCTTGGCGAGCTTGACCCGCTGTGCCTCGCCGCCCGAGAGGGTCGTCGCGCTTTGCCCCAGGCGCACGTAGGAGAGGCCCACATCGAAGAGCGTCTGCAGCTTCGGCTGCACCGTCGGCACCGCGGCGAAGAACGTCAGCGCGTCCTCCACCGTCATGTCGAGGACCTCCTGGATATTCCTGCCCTTGAAGCGTATCTCGAGGGTTTCCCGGTTGTAGCGCAGGCCGCGGCAGACATCGCAGGGAACGTAGACGTCGGCCAGAAAATGCATCTCGACCTTGATGACGCCGTCGCCCTGACAGGCCTCGCAACGTCCACCCTTGACGTTGAAGCTGAATCTCCCGGATTCGTAGCCGCGGGCGCGGGATTCGGGCACCGAGGCAAAAATCTCCCGTATGGGTGCGAACAGGCCGGTGTAGGTCGCCGGGTTGGAACGCGGCGTGCGGCCGATCGGGCTCTGATCGATCTCGATGACCCGGTCGATGTACTCGAGCCCCTCGATGCGGTCGAAATGGGCGGTGCCGGGCGATGCCCGGTTCAGCTGAGTAGCCACGGCGCGAAACAGCGTATCGTTGACCAGCGTCGATTTGCCCGAACCGGATACGCCCGTGACGCAGGTGAACAGACCGAGGGGAAATTCGGCCGTGACGCCTTTTAGATTGTTTGCCGTCGCGCCCAGGACCCGCAAGATGCGCTTCGGGTCGGGCCGACGACGCGCGGCGGGAATCTCGATGCGGCGCCGCCCGCTCAAAAACTGCCCGGTGATCGACTCGGGATTTTCCGCGACCTCGGCCGCCGTTCCTTGCGCCACGATCCTTCCGCCATGGACGCCGGCACCGGGACCGAGATCGACCACATAGTCGGCCTGGCGGATCGCATCCTCGTCGTGTTCCACGACGATGACGGTGTTGCCGAGGTTGCGCAAATTGACCAGCGTGTCGAGGAGGCGCTGGTTGTCGCGTTGATGCAGTCCGATAGAGGGCTCATCGAGAATGTACATGACGCCCACGAGGCCAGAGCCGATCTGGCTGGCGAGGCGAATGCGCTGCGCCTCTCCGCCCGACAGCGTTTCAGCGCTGCGATCGAGCGTGAGATAACCCAATCCGACATTCGATAGAAAGCCCAGGCGGTCGCCAATCTCCTTGACGATCTTCACCGCGATTTCTCCGCGCCAGCCGCCCAGCTTCAAGGCCTTGAAAAAATCCACCGCATGCTCGACCGAAAGCGAGGAAATCTCGGGAAGGTTGCGATTGTCGACAAACACGTTGCGGGCGGCGCGGTTCAGGCGGGTGCCGCCGCAGTCGGGGCAGGGCCGCGATGAGCGGTACTTGGCGAGCTCCTCGCGCACGGTGGCGGATTCGGTCTCGCGATAACGACGCTCGAGATTCCTGACGATGCCCTCGAACGCATGCTTGCGCTTGAGGGTGCCCCCCTTGCCGTCGAGGTACTTGAACTCGAGCTGTTCGTCGGCGCTCCCGAACAGCACCAAATCCCGGATGTTCTGCGCAAGGCTCTCGTAAGGCGCCTCGATGTCGAACTTCGCATGCCGCGCCAGTGATTGGATCAACTGGAAGTAATAGGCGTTGCGCCGATCCCAGCCGCGCACGGCGCCGCCGGCGAGGGACAGATGCGGATTGGCGACGATCTTCTCCGGATCGAAGAAATCCTGCGTTCCGAGACCGTCGCAGGTCGGGCACGCGCCGATGGGACTGTTGAAGGAGAACAGCCGCGGCTCGAGCTCGATGAGCGAGTAGTTGCAGATCGGACAGGCGAACTTGTTGGAAAACACCAGTTCCGCGCGCGCGGGATCGTCCATGAACGCCACGCGCGCCACGCCGGCGCCCAAGCGCAGCGCGGTCTCGAAGGATTCGGCGAGCCGCTGCGTCAAATCGGGCCGCACCCGAAAGCGATCGACGATGGCTTCCACCGTGTGCTTGCGGCGCACGTCGAGCTTGGGCGCCTGGTCCAATTCGACCACCCTGCCGTCAATGCGCGCGCGCACGAAGCCCCCGGCCTGCAGTTCCTCGAGGAGCTCGGCGTGTTCGCCCTTGCGCTCCGATATGGCGGGTGCCAGCAGCATTAGGGCGGTGCCTTCCGCAAGCGCCAGCACGGCATCCACCATCTGGCTCACCGTCTGTGCGGCGAGGTCGATATGGTGATCGGGACAGCGCGGGATGCCTGCACGGGCGTACAGGAGCCGCAGGTAGTCGTAGATCTCGGTGACGGTTCCGACGGTCGAGCGCGGATTATGCGAAGTGGATTTTTGCTCGATTGAGATTGCCGGAGACAGTCCTTCGATCGTGTCCACGTCCGGCTTTTCCATCATCGACAGGAATTGGCGCGCATAGGTGGAGAGCGACTCCACGTAGCGCCGCTGCCCCTCGGCGTAGATGGTATCGAACGCCAAAGAAGACTTGCCCGACCCGGAGAGGCCGGTGAACACGATCAGCCGCTCTCGCGGCAGGTCGAGATCGATGTTCTTGAGATTGTGGGTCCGGGCACCCCGGATTCGGATATTTTGCATGCAACCAATTACTATACGCCCGGCGTCAAGCGGCGAGGTAGGGCGGGGCGGCGGTACCCGGAATCGGGCGGCCAGCCAGCCGGCCGCGCATTTCTCGATGAGCGCGGGGTCAAGGGCCTCCTATGGGGGCTTCCCGCGCGTGTACAATATGGGCATCCAAAGTGGAGGGGAAATGTCATGGCTCGCGGAGTCAATAAAGTCATTTTGGTCGGGAATCTGGGCGCTGATCCAGAGACTCGCTCGATGCCGAGCGGCATGACGGTTACCAATATCCGCATCGCCACCAGCGAGTCTTGGAAGGACAAGGCTTCGGGCGCACAGCAGGAGCGCACGGAGTGGCACAGCATCGCGCTGTTCGGACGCCTTGGCGAGATTGCCGCCGAGTATCTGCGCAAGGGTTCGCAGGTGTTCGTGGAAGGCAAGCTCCGCACCCGCAAATGGCAGGATAAACAGGGCAACGACCGGTTTACCACCGAGATCATCGCGGACAACATGCAGATGCTCGGCGCGCGTGGGGGCGGCGGCGGCATGGGCGGCGGCGGCATGGGCGGCGGCGCAGATCGAGGCGGCACGAGCGCCCCGCCGCGCGAGGACTACGACCAGTCGCCGGCACCGGCGGGCGGCAAAGAGGACTTCGACGACGACATTCCGTTCTAGACGACGTGTGAACAGCCGCGGCTCCCCGCTGGCTCTGACCGCTGCGTTGGCCTCGGCGGTGCTGTTCGGCGCCACCACGCCGATCGCGAAGCAACTTCTCTCGGGGGTCAGCCCGCTCCTGGTCGCCGGCCTCCTGTACCTCGGGAGCGGCGTCGGCGTGAGCCTGCTCTGGCTCGCGCGCGGCGGCGCCAGATGGTCGATCGGGCTGCCCCGCACGGATTGGGTGTGGCTGGCGGCAGCCACGTTGGCGGGCGGCATCGTCGCTCCGGTCCTGCTGATGACGGGCTTGCGGCGTCTGGACGCCGGCACGACCTCGCTGCTGTTGAATCTGGAAACCGTATTCACGGCACTGCTCGCCTGGATCGTGTTTCGGGAGGCGACCGGAGCACGGATGATCGCCGGCTTCCTCGCGATCGTGGCAGGCGGGACGGTACTCGCGTGGCCATCGAGCGGCTCCACGTCAACTTCGATCGGGGGATCTTGTCTGGTCGCCGCAGCCTGCCTCGCGTGGGCGCTGGACAATAACCTCACGCGCAAAGTGTCCGGCGCCGATGCTCGAATCATTGCTGCGGTCAAAGGGCTAGCCGCGGGCAGTGCCAACACGGCGTTGGCGTTCGCGATCGGCGATGAGCTTCCGGCGCCATCGCAGGTCGCCGCGATCTTGTTGCTCGGGTTCGTGGGCTATGGCCTCAGCCTGGTGCTGTTCGTCCTCGCCCTGCGTCATCTCGGCAGCGCACGCACCGGCGCCTATTTCGCCACCGCGCCGTTCGTCGGCACGGCGATCGCGATCGCATTTTTCGGGCAACCCATCACGGGGTCGCTGATGGCGGCGGCCGCCTTCATGGCGATCGGCGTCTGGCTGCACTTGACCGAGCGCCACGAGCATGAGCACTTGCACGAGCCGCTCACCCACAGCCATGAACACGTTCACGACGCGCATCATCGGCACTCGCACGAGGCCGGCTGGAATGGGGAAGAGCCGCATTCCCACGAGCATCGCCACGAGCCGCTGCTGCATCGTCATCCGCACTTCCCGGACATTCATCATCGCCACGGACATGGGTGAGGGGCGCTCACGAGTTGCCGCATCCCGGTATACTTGACGCGACATTCATGCCACGAAAACGCGGCTCGAGAGGGGGGCAGATTCGCATATGAGCCGATGGGCACGTTTTCGCTCGAACGAGGGGCATCTGGGCTTTGGCGTGCTCGAGGGCACTCAGATTCTCGAATACCAGGGCGAGCTGTTCTCCGGCAAGCAGCCGACGGGGCGACAATTCGCGCAGGACGCCGTCACACTGCTCTGCCCGTGCGCGCCTTCCAAGATCGTCGCCCTGTGGAACAATTTTCACGAGCTGGGTGAAAAGCTCGGCAAGCCGGCCCCGACCCATCCCCAATTTCTGCTGAAACCCGCCACCTCGGTGATCGGCCCGAACGAGCCGATCGTGAGGCCGAGCGGCTATGCCGGCAAGATCGTCTATGAGGGCGAGCTCGGCATCGTCATCGGCAAGCGCTGCAAGGATATCGATCCGGGCACTGCCGCCGATTACATCTTCGGCTATACCTGTGTGAACGACGTGACGGCAATGGGCGTGTTGAACGAAAATCCGGACTTCGCGCAGTGGTGCCGCTCAAAGGGCTACGATACCTTCGGATGCATCGGCCCGGTCATTGCCACGGGGCTCGACTGGTCGACACTGCGCGTGATTACGCGGCTCGACGGCGTCGAGCGGCAGAACTATCCGCTGTCGGACATGATCTTTCCGGTAGAGGAGATCGTGCACCAGGTTTCCCACGACATGTCGCTGTTGCCGGGCGATGTGATCGCGGTCGGCACGTCGGTGGGCGTCGGATCGATGAAGGATGGCTCCACGGTGGAGGTGGACATCGAGGGAATCGGCCGGCTTCAAAACGCGTTCGCGCCGGGCCCGACCCGATCCTGAACGGGTGCCGACACCGCTTGCAACGGTCAGCGCGCCAGCCCGCGCGCGCGCTCCAAGGCTCGCTCGAGCGCCGCTGCGATGCCCAGCACCTTCAGATCCGAGTTGCCGAGCGCGGCGAATGTGAGCCCGACGGGGGGTTCGCCGGCGGCATGGCAGGGGAGGCTGATCGCGCAGCCGCCCAGGAAATTGACGATGGAAGAATTGCGCAGCACCAGCTTGTTGATCTCGACATAGGCCTCGTCGTCGGCCAGCTCCGCGATCCTCGGAGCGATGATCGGTACCGTCGGCATCAGCCAGCCGTCGAAATCGTGCAGTGCGCGGTTCGCCGCCTCGATGCTGGCGCTTCGGCAGGAGAGCGCATCCAAATATTCCCAGGCCGAGTAGGCCGCCCCGCGTTCGAGACGCGTGCGCACGCGCGGATCGTAGAGCGAGCCTCGGGCGGCGAGATTCAAGCGGTGCCAAGCGTAGGCCTCCGATCCAACGATCACCGCGCCTGCGCCTACGGTCGGCACCTCCGCGATTTCGGGCAGCGGCTGCTCGGCGAGGGTCGCACCCGCCTCGGATAGCGCGGTGAGTGCCCGGGCGATGGCTGAGGCGACTGCTGGGTCCGTGTCGGCGCTCAACAGCTTGCTCGGGAGGGCAAAGCGCACACCCTTGAGGTCGCGACGCGCTTCCGCCCGTGCGGTTTCCCCACTCAGCACCTGATCCAAGCGGACACAGGAGGCGACATTGCCTGCGATCGGGCCGATGGAATCGAACGAGCTCGACAGGGGGTAGACACCAGCACGCGGTACCCTCGATTCCGTGGGCTTCCAGCCCACCAGTCCGCACAGGGCCGCCGGAATACGTATCGAGCCCCCGGTGTCGGAGCCGATGGCCGCCAACGCCATGCGGTCAGCCACCGATACTGCGGCGCCCGAGGAGGAGCCCCCCGGAATACGTTGCGCGTGGCGCTCAAAGGGGTTCAGCGGCGTTCCAAAATGGGGGTTTAGGCCCAAGCCGGAATAGGCGAACTCGGTCATGTTGGTCCTGCCCATGAGGATCGCGCCAGCGGCCCGCAGGCGCGCAATGGCGGGGGCGTCGGCCGCGGCCGGCGGGGCATCCGAAAGCGCGTTCGATGCGGCCCGGGTCACGCTGCCCGCGACATCGAAGAGGTCCTTGACCGAGATAGGGACCCCCTCGAGTGCTCGCGTCGCACTCCCGCTCGACAGGCGGCGGTCGCTCTCCTCGGCCTGGGCGAGGGCGCTCTGCTCGAATAATTCAGTGAACACCCGGGAGCCTTCGCCGCCGGGATCGCGGGCCGCGGCCAGACATCGCTCGGTCAAGGCGCTCGCGTGGTGCGCGCTCATTCGTCCGCCAGATCCTCGCCCGGGAAGAGCGCCTCGGTGAAGCCGAACTGGGTCAGGTCCCGGATTCTGCGGGGGTAGAGGATTCCATCGAGATGATCGACCTCGTGCTGAACCACGCGCGCGTGAAAATCCTCCACGGTGCGATCGATCGGCCGGCCGGCGGCATCGGTGCCCGTATACCGAAGCCGCCGATATCGCGGGACCAGGCCGCGCATGCCGGGAACCGACAGGCAGCCCTCCCAACCCTCCTCCATCTCCTCGCCGAGCGGCGTGAGCTGCGGGTTGATCAGCACGGTGAATGGGACCGGCTCGGCCTCCGGGTAGCGTGGGTTCGCCTCGATGCCGAATATGACAACTCGCAGCCCCACCCCGATTTGCGGCGCTGCAAGGCCCGCGCCATTGAGATCTTGCATGGTATCCCGCATATCCCGCAGCAGGTTCTCGAGCTCCGCTGTGCCGAACCCAGCCACCGGGTGCGCGACTTGGAGCAGCCGCGGGTCACCCATTCTCAAAACTTCACGTATTGCCATGGTTCCTAGTATCTTAGCGGCCTTTTCCGCGTGAGCCTACGGCGAACTATGTCAGGCCTTGTCTACATCAAAACGTTCGGCTGCCAGATGAACGAGTACGATTCCAGCAAAATGTTGGATGTGCTCGGCGCGGCCCACGGCATGACCCGGACGGACGATCCGGCGCAGGCGGACGTGCTGTTGGTCAATACGTGCTCGGTGCGTGAGAAAGCCCAGGAGAAGGTGTTCTCGCTGCTCGGCGAGTGGCGCGTCATCAAGGAATCGCGGCCGCACGTGGTGATCGGCGTCGGCGGCTGTGTGGCGAGCCAGGAGGGCGAGGGAATCACCGCGCGCGCTCCGTTCGTGGATCTCGTATTCGGTCCGCAGACCTTGCATCGGATACCCGATCTGATCGAGGGCTTGAAGCTGACCGGCCGCCCGCAGATCGACGTGAGCTTCCCCGAGATCGAAAAGTTTGACTGCCTGCCTTCGGCTCGCGCGAGC
>Ga0182030_10008854_pt1 | contig 20736 bp, 17 predicted proteins | sample 812S3MmetaG_FD_121299 | JGI IMG/M metagenome (GOLD analysis project Ga0182030, IMG submission 121299) | Permafrost microbial communities from Stordalen Mire, Sweden - 812S3M metaG (Illumina Assembly) | ecosystem: Environmental > Terrestrial > Soil > Wetlands > Permafrost | place: Sweden...
CTCGGCATCTTCATTCTGGAACAACGATGCGAACCGGGTCTCGGGGTTCTTGAGGTGGTGGGCTTCATCCAGGATTAGCAGCGGCAAACGGAAGTTCAGGTGCTGCAGGCACTCCCGCCATAGCTCCTTGAGCGCGCCATTCAAGGCCGCTCTGGCGTCGTTGAGCCGGTCGGCAAAGCGGTCCGATCGGCGACTGGGCGCCTCGAGTAATGCCGCTATGACCTGGTCCAGTTTGTGGCTGGCGAAGCGTGCGAGGGCTCGGTCAACGGCCCGGGGAACGGGATCATCTTCTTGGGGTGAAATGATGCCGTATTTGATCAATTCATCGCGCCAGTCGGCGGTCGACCGGTCCAACAAGTGCTTCCAAATGTCCGATTGATATCGCTCAACCCAGCCCATTTCCAATAGGTCGCCCATCCGTTGGTAAAGATTTTTGCGCAGCGAATGCAGATATTTTCTGCGGTGAAGCGCGCGTTGTATGACCGCCAGTTTGATCCATCCGCCGGCATGTCCGCGCTGCAATCCGCGGTGCATGGCTCCATGCGTGAGGAAGATGATCGAGGCCCGGCGAGCCGGAGAATCATCCAGTAGTTGGAGAAACTGGGCCGCATTATCTGCAGTGGCGGACCTCAGCTTGGCTCCCAGCGATGGTGGCAGACATTCACGGAGGAAGACGCTGAAATCCAGCGGCCACTTCTCTTTGAGCGCCGGGGGAACCATTACCACGACCGGTCGGCGACGCGGGTCAGAGAGGGCCACCGAGGCGGCGACGGCCTGGGCGACGAAGGTTTTCCCCATGCCAACTTCATCGGCCAGTATGAGTCCGGGTTGGTTGGCCAGCCGCCGAAGTATCTCTTGGGCCGTGATTTCCTGGCGATGGGCGTCAGCCTGGGAGATGCCCCGCTTCTCGACGTGGAGGCGGATTGATTTCTCAAACGGGTGCCACGTCTTCATTGACTGGCCTCCTTGAAGGCACGTCCGGCATAACGCCGGATGGGATCTCCTGCCGGCACGACCTGCAGAGCCTGGACGCGCAGCTCGCGGACGGCCAAACGTAGCTCGCTCTTGATCACCCGCCGCGAAAGACAATGGGGCGCCGATTGGGGCGTTACCCGGGCCAGTTCCAAGGCCAACTCGGTGAGCAAGAAACAGCGTTCCTGGGCGGATTTGGCCTCGCGGATGATGGCTTCTGCGAACTTCATCACGCCGACCGGCCCGTACATTCGCCAATGCATGGTCTCGGCGGAAGCTGCCGGCTGTTCGAGCCGCTGCCGCAGATTCGTCAAAGCCCAGGTCACCCGACGGGTTCGCGGGATCAGGAATTGTGACGTATCCACGCGTCGATGCGGATCAAGGATGTCCTTGTCCGGGCTGTTGGGGTTGCTCCGCTTTTGTAACAGGCGCGCGAGCGCCCGGTGCAATGGACTGGCTGACGTCAGTATGGCAACCAGCTCAGCCAGGCTTAACTGGCGCAACTCCTCCGGTGGTGGAAGCACGTTGCCGTCGATCACGTTGACGGGCCACCAAGCGCAACCGCCCGAGCCTTTCCAGCGCACCCGGAGGGCGGAAGGTGGTTTGGAATCTTTCCAGGCGAGCCGGATGACTTGTTGGCGCCCGCTGCGGATCCACTCCGATTCGGTGTAAATGACCTGGTCGTCCTGGCTTTCATGCAGCAAGGCCCAGCCCTCGGGAGGCGATCCATGGGTCGCCAGAATCAAAATGTATTGCTTGGAATCCACGCCGAAGGTCGCCTCGCCAAACTGCTTGGGAAGCAATATCTCGTCACCGGTCGGTGCGTCTTGCCCCAGTTCAAGCTGTGGCTCCTGATCCAAACGGAAGCTGCGGCTTATGGGATGGCTGACCAGCCAGCCATCGTTCAAAGCCCTTCGTTCCTTGGGATATTTCCCCTGATGGATAATATAGCCGAGGTTGGCTTCCAGATTGGAAACGAGGCCCAGCCCGAGGCCGGCGCTGGTGAAATTGCTTGAACCCATCATGTAAGCCGCCCAATTCCGGTTCTCCAGCCAGAGACATTTGGCGTGCAACGGCCGGTTATTTTCCAGCTCCAGCGCCTGAAAAACGACCTGGCAATCATCGTCCGATGGGTGCTCCTTCTGCAGGGTGACCGGGGCATGCAACAGCAGGTGGTTGCGTCCGCGTTCGTCGACCTCTTCGGCGACCACTTCATATTGCACCGATTTGTTGCCGCGGGCGCCGAGCAGTTTCCAAAGATTCCGGGCTGGTTTGTTGGGGACATTGGGTGGATCAAAGAAAGGGCTGATCACATAGGCGCGGTTGGGGGCGGCGGCTTCCGGCCAGTTGGTTTTCAGGGATTGCAATACATTGGGCCGTTGGGGGCCGCTCAACACCGCAACAATCCGGGTTTTGTTGGATCGGCCGCGGGGCTGGGTGGCGCCCCATGCACGGGTGGCCTTGCGAACCCGGTCGAGGAAGCGGATCCAGCGTTGGGTGGCCGGGCTGCCGGCTGTGCTTTGGGTGGTGGCATAGCTGGCCGCATCCTTCAAAAAGTCGATGACTTCTCCGAGGACCGGCAGCGGGGCTTCGCTGCCCGGAAAGAAATCCAGCACCCCGAAGACCTCATGGTTGTGGCGGCAGCCATCCGGCGTGAGGTTTGCCGAGGCGATGATCAAACGTGCTTGTTGGGACCAGAGCAGCAGGGAAATTTTGGCATGGAGAATTCCCCGGGGCACCCGCGCGGAGAGCAAATCCCACCGTAGATTCCGGGAGCCTTGGACATGATGCTGATCTACCAGGGCGGCCGCGCAGGTCAGTTGGGCCAGTTTCTCCTCGCGCTCGACGTAATAGGCGGAGCCATCTTCCGGGGCTGATTCGAGGCCCAAAAATCGTCCCAGGCATTCGGTCTCGAAGAAGTCCGGGGCAAAGGTGAAGCTGGTGGCGGCACAGCCGATGGGGTCACCGGCTTTCACCGGACGTTCCCAGGCATCGAGGATTTTGGCGTAGCCGGCCCGCCCCGCATTTTCATTCGACTTTATCATCGCACCATCCTCAGGTCCTGGGCAAATGACCACAGTGGGTTCGTCCGGAAAAAATGAACGTAGCTGCCATCATTGCGGGGCGGTTCGTCCTTGAGATAGGTCGGACGGCAGCGGAACGTATGGTCATCAAAGCATTGCACCCATGGCTGTTTGCCGTCCGGCGGCTTGGCCTTTTGCGTCCGGCAGTGGTGATCCATCAGGGACTGCGCCCACTGCTGGCTGCTTTGGCGAACGGCCAATTCGCCAAAGTCATTCTTTAGATCCAACGCTGTCGTGTTGAAAGGTGCGAGGCTCTCCTCGACGGCGGCAAAAATTCTCGGCACTTCCTTGGCGGCTCGCTTCACCGACCGCAAGCGGCCCAACTCGGCGGTTGAGACGCGCTTAATGCGCTGATTGCGTGAGGTGATTTCAAACAGGCATTCATCAAAGGCATCCTGCAGCAACCGGGCGAAAGCTTCGTAAAGCTCGATGGCGAGGAGCAATTCAACCAAACCAGGAGTTGCGCGTTTTGCGAGGGCGGCATGAAAATCTCGTTCCGATGACCGGGCACTCCAGATTTTTCGGCCCCGTTCGGAGACAAGGAAGTGCAATATTTCGCCTCGAAATCCTTTTTGATCGGCCAGTAACTGGTTGGCCAGAAAACTGGCCTCGTGACGGCCAAATTCGTAGGGGGCGAGGTGCTGACCGAAGAAGTCCCAACCGGACCAACCACCGCTCCGGTCGGCATGGCCGGCATCAAGGCCGTCCTGAAGAGCGACACGCAGACGGTCCCGAACCTGACGGCCCGGACCTGGCTTCGTTCCCCAAAAACCATCGAGTTTCTGCTCCTTCGCCCAGATGGAAAGCAACTCGAAGCCGCTTTCGCCCAGACCTCCGTCTTGTTCAATTCGCAGATTCCTCGCCAACTGCCGGTAGATGCCGTGAAAACCGAAGACCGAAGGCGTCTTCAAATACCGTCGGGCCGAAAGGTGCACGTGATCTTTCAGCGCCGTCGCCGCTTTGTTCCGACCTGGCAGCCCTTCGATGTCCTTGGTGTTTTGGCCGCGCGAGCGCACCAGGCCTTCGACGGCGTACCATTCGAAAACCAGCCACGGTGGCGAGGTGCCGTCCTTGGCCGTCTTATCCAGCGGGTAGCCTTCACACAACGACATCGAAACGGCCATGGCCGTGAGGAAGCGGGGATGCAGTTGGCGTTCGCGAACACCTGGTGAGAGCAGCACGCCCAGCGTCTCCGCGATGGGTTCAGTCCCCAGCGGATCAATTCCGCCTTCGGCAGAATCGACCTCATCCTGCTCGGTGAGCAATGGTGCGCTGGGAAACGTGGACATGCCGATTTTCGGACAGGCTAGCGAAGCTTTGGGCTGACGGCAATGTTGCGGCTCCAAGAGGTCATGCCGAAATAAATTCAAGTCAGGTGAGATTGCTCATACGCGCATATGGAAACGTACTACAATATTCTTGGGTATCGTTACTGGCGGCGGGCAGCCCGATTGGGTGGCTCTTGATTCAATGGTTGGATCCGTTGGCGGCGATGCACACTTAAACTCTAAAAATTATGATCGTCAACGACCGCTTCCACCAGGAAGCTCTAAATAAGATTGCTCTTCCACTGCCGGGAGCGCGGGAGAGTAAGGAAGATAAGAAAGTCCAGAACGAGACTCCTTTTCGGCCACTGAAGGGAGCCATGGAGAGTGAGGAAAAATGTCCCTTTTGCGGAAAGGTAGAATGGCTGATCTGTCTCCGGGGAGATTTGAAAATTGTTCGCGCTCGTCGTGGCGAAATACCCGTCGCCTTCGGCTTGCGGATCGCAAATTGTATTTCAACCCGCTGGAATATTGACTTGCCGGCTTACGACGCCCCCCAAGACGGCATGCTGTCGGAAGATGAACTCGTGCAGGCCATCCAAAAATCAACCTCGCAATCTTCACCAGTTATCATTTTGAGAGGGTGCTCCGAACATGGCGATCCTAGGCAATGGGCGGCATTTTTCGCCGACGAAAAAAAGGAATCTTTACGAGAGTTTGCCGCCTATTGTCCGTTGCTGTTGGTGGATTCAGCCAGTTTCAAAATGCCGCAGACTATTTCTGCACCGGAGGTGTTAGGGCCTGGCACTTCCTGGTGATCCAGCGAGGTCTTGGGAACACTGAAGGCAGGCACTTAAAAGGGAACGTGCTGGGGCGGTTGCCGTTGAAAGTGCTGTTTTCCAAGGACGGGACGCAGCATTGATTTTGGCTTTGCCGGCTTTGGATCGCCGGAGTCAATGCTGGTCGCCGAGGGTTGGCTTGTTCGGCAGGGCGATCAAATGGTGATCTGGATGCAGGTCCTCCATACCAAAACACGTGTCTTGGTCCTGCTTATCCATCAAGGCTGCGAAGCGCTGATTCCGTTTGCGCCGCCGCTGAAGACCTTCTTGGAATCGTTGCCACAATGGCAGCGGATCGGCGAGAAAACTCTGATACGTCTCCAGGTTGCGGTTTTGCATTTGGCGATAAACCTGACAATTAAAGTTGAGGGCGCACGCCGGACCCTTCAGCAACATCTCAAAATCTTTACCGTCCCCCACGGTTATCCAGACTCTTGCTTGATCGCCCTTTTCCGCCTTGGGATGCGGCGTGACCTCGACCGAGGCATAATCCGCTTTGAGCAGGCGGACAAATTCTTCATGGGAAGCCAGCTTGCCCGCGGCTTCTGCTCGTCGCAGCTTTTCCCTCAACTCCAGGAGCGCGGCGATGTGGGTGCCGTCGAAGCGTTTGCCGGCGAGTGAAACCAGTTGATGGCAGGCCGGATTTTCCGGCGCTTGAAAGCCATGCCGGCGGTTCATCAGCCATTGGAAATCGCTGATTATCTGCTTATCGATCGGATGATAATAAGGTTGGAAGCGCCGCATCTTCGGCTCCAGCAGATGACGCAGGATCACCCCATGTTCGTGGTCTCCGTGATCCACGCCCATGGAGTAAGCACGGTGCTCCGCGATCCCGCCCAGGAGGAGTTGGCGATACAGTTGCTGGATGAGTTGCCGCGTCAGTTGGTCGGGCATGGCCGGTTCACCTTTGTAGCTCAAGACATAGGAAACGTAGGGGTGTTCCGACCGGCTCGCTCGAACCCACTTTTCAAAACGTTCCGGGTTGCCGAACAAGAGAATTGGCTGGGTCTTACGAGGTTCTTTTTTCGCATTAGTCGGGCGAAAGAGATACTCGCTCGGGCCGCTCCCACCCTTACTTACTGGCCGCACGTGCAATGTTCGAAGGTGCATACGTTTAAACCTTTTTGCCGGTGGACTGGAAAGCCAGGAACTTTTCCATCAACTGATCCATTTTTGACTGGTGGCGAAAGACGAGCTGTTGCAGCACCTTTTCCATCTTCGTTTCGCTACAGTAGTTCAGGGCTTGGATGATTTCACCCATTGTTTTTAAACTGCTATCCAGCAGGAATGACGGGCGGGTTAACCCTACTTTATTGGCGGCCTGGGTGAGGGCGGTAAACTCGGTGGGCGTGCAGCGCACGCCGATGAGTTTGGTCTTACGTTCCAGCGCTGCCTTGCGCGGCCGGCGTTTAGCGGGCGAAGGGTTCGGGGCCGCCGGCGCGGCGGGAAGAACGGGTGGCGTTGACTCGGCGACGGTCGCCATGGATTTGGCAACTGCGACCGCCGCCGTCCGGCCGGAGGTTGGAGCTACTTCCGATGGGTTGGCGGCGAGCTTCATGATGTTGGGGTGGTTGACTTGGCGGTTTTGCTTTGGTCGCGGAGTTTCTTCTGCTGACAATCCAAGTCAGCCTGCGCCTGCCTCAATAAACGCTTTTTTGCTGAGAAGATGGAGTTTTCGTCCAGCTTCAACTTAAGCATGGCCAGGCAATCTTTTAGCAGGATATCCTTAAGTGCCTGATCTTCGGGTAAACCACATTCATTGATGCGGGCCTCAATCAACGTGACGACTTCGTTTGCGAACTCTGAATTTCTCATAATTTATAACTAGTTTGAGAATGCACCATGCATCCTTGAGCTAATTATCTTTGGCCGAGGGTGTCTCGCGGTTGAAAAAGAATATTTATTTTTAATAAGCCGGGCGGGTCAGGCCATGAGGCGGTTTCGACCGATGGATCCACTGAACCTAAGTTGCCCTCGGTCGCCCGCGTCAGCGTGAAAAGGTCGGAGAATCAAAAACTCTCACCGGTCGTCAATACAGCCTGTTTGCACGATCCTTGACTAAAGTTCGCCCCCAAAGGATGATCACTTAGGAATGCTAGCAGACAACTCCCTTGCAGGGCCACTGTCGCCCAGGGGCGACAGCAGGCGGCAACTGGCAGAGGAAAGGTTTATTCTATCTACGAGCTTGAAAAGTTGCAGGCACTCGGTGCCCTGCCGACGTGAGCGCGCCAAGGTAAGAAAAAGTTCGACCTCGCTGTTGTCCTCCCGCCGGTGCAAGCTGACCGAAAGATTTTCCTCCCGACCCCCGCCTGGGGTCAACTGAATATGGCGCGCGAGCACCGTCAGGATCTGGCCCGCAGTATTTAATCCCAACGCCTGGTCGATCTCTTGGTAATCATCAAGGATCTCGGTTGCGACCAAAACTTTCTGGTTTCGCAGGCCATGTTGGATGGCGCCGCGAGTGAGATCGGTCTGCGGGACAAAGGGCCGCGGGGCGTGGGTGGTGGAACCGGATTGAGGTTGTCCAATGGTAGTGATGTTCATTTTTTGGAGGGGAAGGAAGTTGATTTTGCCTGCCGTTTACGCTGGTTTTTTAGCGTGAGCTTTTTAAAACTAAAAACGAGTGCTCCATCGAAAGACTAGGTTGAATGCGATTTGAAGGGGACAACATTTGAAAACTGGAGTCGGAGGCGCGACCGCCAAGGAGGTGCCGCGGCGCGTTGTAGGAGTAGTAACGCTGTAAGGTGCGGGCGGAAAAACGATCGCTGCCTCACGACTCAGAGACCTGCGTCTCTCAAGGACCTGTCAATTTTGGGCGGAGCCGCTCCCACGATCGCTGGAAAAATGCTTAGACCATCCAAGGGCTAGGGAAGCGAAACAATAAAAAAGCCGCCCATGCGGGCGGCGGAAGGAATGACTGGTAGTGGATTATTTCTTCTTGGCGGCATTGATCTTCGCCCAGCGGGCTTTGGCAGCGGCCGCCATTTTAGCGCGGACGGCAGGGCTGATGACCCTCTTGGCTTTCACCTTATTCGCCGGATCTTTTACTTTGGTGGCTTTTGCTTTGGGGGCGGAGGAGGGAGTGCCGATTAATTGGCCGAGTTGCTCGTGCAACTGCTCGATCTGTTCTTTTAATGAAGCTGCTTGACGCAATTGGGCGGCGGATAAATTGATTAGACTCATATGCGCTAGTAAGCCCTTGATGGGATAGTGCGTCAATCCAAATCCCGCCAGTCTAGAGGAGCATCAGCTGCCGGACTCCCAGTTCTCGCAAGTTCCCTAAGCTCCTCGGAAGCGACCTGCGGGATCACCTTCTTGCCACGGAGATTGACACTGATCTTGATGAGATTTCCCAAAAAGACGGAAGCTTCGTTGTAAATCATATCACGGCTGACGTCAGCAAACTCATCAATGACCGGGATGCTCTGGAGAGTTATCGGCCGGCAGTCTCCGCACTCCTGCTTTGGTTCCACAAAAACCCTTCAAGTGCCAGAAAACTCTTTCCAATGCTGTACGAGCAAAAGCATCGGCTTTATGACGATGAGGAAATCCTCAATAACATCAAACATGCGGACCAACTTAAGGAACTTTTGAGGCACTACAATGTGAAGACGGTTGACGAACTCCACACTATTATAGAAAAGCAGACTGGAGATTCAAAACTCTTGCCCGTCACACGCCAGATCATTGCTAGCCTTGGCATCACTTCAATTGAGGAATGGACCAAGGCTCTTGAAGATAAAAATTTGGCAGCCCTATTTTCCCACGAGTCCACACCAACGCAGGACATGTTCGTTTTCGCGCAAACCTTGATTCAGAAAGCTAAAAAGCGTGTGATCGCTCATTTATCGACCCTTGAGGAATACAATCTCACCGATCTCGACGAGACGGCGGTTACTATCCTCGCCGGTGTCAAGAAGGACGACCGTGATGTAACCATCGTAGTCAGACCCGCATATGATGGAACGGTGATAATCTATTATCAGTCCGAACGAGACGTTCTGGACTTCGTAGACCACGAACTGTGGGTGGACACTGGGAAGGACGTCCGCCGCATCACGTTCGGCCACATCTTGAAGAAAACCGGAATTCGACGATTCCCGATATAAGGCAATGGACATCACACAAGAAATACTGCATCGCATCGGCCAGCCAGAATCAGAGCTGCTGGAATACAAGGCGGTGCTGCCGCCTGCCGCGACCATCGCCCAACTGATCGGCTCATTCGCCAATTCCAAAGGAGGAACAATCGTGCTAGGTGTGGTCGAAGATGGCAAAAGCATCATTATCAATGGCCTCAGCGACGAATTCCGGGCCGTGCAAATCACACGCAAGGCAATTGATCTGCTCTCACCACAGCCTGCGGTGACCTATGACTACGTAGTCCATCAGGGCAAACGCCTCTTCGTCATAGATGTAAAGAAATCGGAACTCCCAATTTTGCTTGGCGGCAAAAATTACGCCCGGATTGACGAACGTACGACGCTCCAGCAGGCAAGCACTGACAAATACATCACGAACCTCAGCATTGACCGCCTGTCAAAGAGGTTGAAGGAGGACCGCAAATCCTGCACCGCCGCCAGAGCAAAGCTATTGGACCACTATGAAAGCATGCTTCGCATACTGGACGACCTCGGCAAGCTCCTCTATCCAAAAGCATCCAATCTCCCAACCGACAATGGTGAAGGTAAGATCCTCATGCGAATCCTTTTCTCTTCCTGCGCCGACACGTTCGAGACATTTATGTCAGATCTCCTTTATGAAATCTACCTGGCGAAACCGGAGGCACTCAAATCGGACGCCCCAGTAACTGTCAAGGAGGTCTTGGACTGCTCCGACATGCAAGAATTCATAAGCCGGTATGCCAAGGAAAAGCTCAAGAAGCTCCAACGCGGCAGCGTCAAAGGCTTCATAGCAGACAACCCAGCGATCAAGTCCCTGAACGTGTTCGATGCAACGCGTCAGGCGGAGATCGAAAAAATTCTGCAAATTCGACACCTCTTTACGCATCAGAATGGGATTATCGACGACAAGTTCCGCAAATCGTTCCCTGCCGCCAAAATCAATGACGAATTCCGAATGACACTTGATGAGTTCTTAGAGCGATTTGAATACCTTGCACAAGCCATCGAGGCCGTCGACGAGGCGGCGCGTAAGGTCTTTAAGCTCGCGTGTTATTCATGATAGGAAAGCCTCCAGATGGGGGTCCTCCAGCTATTCACCCCATTCAGCGCACAGCAATTCGGCCTGCTGCAAGACGGTTTGCGTCGCTTTTTCCTGTTTGTCCGGCGGGTAGCCGAATTTGCGCAGAACGCGTTTCACCATGACGCGTAGTTTGGCGCGGACGGATTCCTTGGCTGTCCAGTCAATGCTGACGTTGGCGCGGATGGTCTTTACCAATTCCTGCGCAATGAATTTCGGGTTTTCATCGCCCAACGCCTTGACGGCGCTGTCGTTGGTTTCCAGTGCGTCGTAAAACGCGACCTCGTCCTGGCTCAAACCAAGTTTTTTGCTGCGCGTATCGGCCTGCCGCATCTGCTTAGCGAGTTGGATCAACTCCTCGATCACCTGAGCGGTTTCGATGGCGCGATTTTGATATTTGCGGATGGAATTTTCCAGCAATTCGGCAAATGACTTCGACTGAATCAGGAGCTTCCGGGAACGCAGTTTGATTTCTTTGTTCAGCAACTTGCGCAACAATTCGACCGCGAGATTTTTTTGCGGCATCCCGCGAACCTCGGCCAGAAAATCATCCGACAAAATCGAAATGTCCGGTTTCTTCAAACCGGCGGCAGCGAAAATATCCACGACTTCATTGGACGCGACGGCGCGGGAAATAATCTGCCGGATGGCGGCGTCAATTTCCCCCGGCGATTTTTCCCTGCCGCTGATTTCGTTCTTGGCGATGGCAGCGCGGACAGCTTGGAAGAAACCGACATCGTCGCGGATTTCAATCGCCTTGGTGTGCGGCACAGACAGGGCGAACGACTGCGACAGCTCGGTGACGGCGCGGAGAAATTTCTGCTTATGGTCGTCGGGCTTTTTGCTCTTGGCTCCCTGGGCATAAATAAATTCCTGCGCGGCCGGAAGCAGTCCGAGTTTTTCCGCGGGCTTGCCGTCCGTCCATTTCGACCAGTCAAAGCCGTGGAAGTGGTCGCAGCAAATTTCATATTTCTCCAGCATGACGGCGACGGCTTCCTCCTGGTCAATCGCCGTCCGTCCGTGCCCGCCGCTTTCCGTGTAGGTGGCGAGTGCCTGTTTCAACTCATGCGCGAGGCCGAGATAATCCACCACCAAGCCGCCCGGCTTATCCTTGAAAACGCGGTTCACGCGGGCGATGGCCTGCATGAGGCCGTGGCTGCGCATGGGTTTGTCCAGATACATCGTATGCAGACACGGCGCGTCAAAACCGGTCAGCCACATATCGCGGACGATGACAATCTTGAACGGGTCTTTACCGTCCTTGAACCGTTTCGCCAATGCCTCCCGGCGCGGTTTGTTGCGAATATGATCCTGCCATTCCAACGGGTCGCTGGCCGAGCCGGTCATTACAATTTTGACCACGCCTTTTTCGTCGTCCTTGTGATGCCACTTTGGACGCAGCTTGCGAATGGCCTCGTAAACCTCAAAGCAAATGCGGCGGCTCATGCACACGATCATGGCCTTGCCATCCATTACCTCAAGCCGTGCTTCCCAATGCTTGACCAGGTCGTCGGCGATGAGGCTGACGCGCTTGTCCGCGCCAACGACGGCTTCCAATGCCGCCCATTTGGATTTGAGCTTTTCCTTATGCTCTAGCTCCTCGCCTTCGGTGGCGTCCTCAAAATCCGGGTCAATCTTCGGCTTTTCGGACGGCGTCAACTCCAGCTTGGCGAGCCGGCTTTCGTAATAAATCGGCACCGTCGCCTTGTCCTCGACGGCGCGCTGGATGTCGTAAATGGAAATGTAATCGCCGAACACGGCCCGCGTGTTAGCGTCGGCTTTTTCAATCGGCGTGCCGGTGAAGCCGATGAACGAGGCGTTCGGCAGCGCGTCGCGCATGTGTCGCGCGAAACCGTCAATGAAATCGTATTGGCTACGGTGCGCCTCGTCGGCGATGACGACGATGTTGCGCCGGTCGGACAGCAGCGGATGTTTGCCGCCTTTGTCCTCCGGGAAAAATTTCTGAATGGTGGTGAACACCACGCCGCCGGACGCGACGGCGAGAAGTTTTTTCAAGTGGTTCCGGTCCTGCGCCTGCACCGGTTTTTGCCGGAGCAATTCATGGCAACGGGCGAACGTGCCGAAAAGCTGGTCGTCCAGATCGTTCCGGTCGGTGAGGATGACGAGCGTGGGATTTTCCATCGCCGGCTCGACCACGAGCCGGCCGGCATAAAACGCCATCGTCAGCGACTTGCCTGATCCCTGCGTGTGCCAGACGACGCCAACACGCTTGTCGCCGGTTTCGCCGCCGGGCTGTTTCTTGGCGAAGTAACCGCCGCTCTCCTTCAACTCCATCGACCCGGCATCGGCGGCGCGGATGGTTTCCGTCACGGCGATATTGACGGCGTGGAACTGGTGGTAACCCGCCAATTTTTTGATGACCGCATTGCCGCCGTCGTCCTCAAACACGACGAAATGCCGGACGAGATCCAAAAACCGGCGCTTGTCGAACACGCCGCGCAACAGGACTTCAAGCTGCGGCATGATGGCGGGCGCGACGGTTTCGCCGTCAATGGTGCGCCACGGCATGAAGCGTTCCTTGTCCGCGCTGATCGTGCCGATGCGCGCCTCCAGACCGTCGGAAATAATCAGCACCGCGTTGTGCTGAAAGAGTGCCGGGACTTGCTGCTTGTAAGTTTGAAGCTGGTGAAATGCCTGCCAAATGTCGGCGTTTTCATCCGCCGCATTTTTCAATTCGATGACGCCCAGCGGCAGGCCGTTGATGAAGATCACCACGTCAGGCCGCCGGTTGTGCTGGCCTTCGATCACGGTGAACTGGTTCACGACGAGCCAGTCGTTGTTGTCCGCGTCGGCAAAATCAATCAGCCGGACGATCTCCGCGCCGATGTTGCCGTCCTTGCGGCGGCACTCGACGGCGATGCCGTCCACGAACAGCCGGTGAAAGGCGCGGTTGCTGGCGATGAGCGTGGGATGCTGCGGGAGGGTGATTTTACGAAACGCTTCGTCCAACGCCTCGGCGGGCAACTTGGGATTCAACTTGCGCAAGGCCGCGTGCAAGCGTTCCGGCAAAAACGCCTCGCCAAAGCTGGTCCGCTCCGCGGCGTCTTCGCCGGGGGCGATGATCTGGCCATGCAGCAAGGCATAATCCAGTTCACCGAACCACGACAGCGTGGCGTCTTCGACGACAGATTCGGTGAAGCTCATAAAAGCGGTGGCGTGCTAAATTTTCAGGTTTGAATTTTGATTTTGGTTTCAGCTTCCTCCACCTCAATTTCAGACTCAATCATCGAGTAGATGGACACCTCGCCCTGCATCACTTCAAAGGAAACGGCGAGGCAGTAACGAGCCGTGCCGGCACCGTCCAAATGATTCCAGCCGATGTGGGAACGCACCGCGATGGCAAATTCCTCGGGCAAGTTGTAAGAATCAAAGACCGCCCAATCTTTCTGGACTGAACCGCGAGTGCGACAGGTTTCCTCAGCCTCGCCCAGACCTTTTTTCTTGTGCAACGTCCATGGAAACTCCTCATGTTCGGACGCGCCGCCATTTTGCATCCTGGCTAAAAATGTTTCCATCGGCTCACCGAGTTTGCTGGTTTCCCAATCGAGCCAAGTTTCCAAATATCCCGTGCGGCGGGCACGGGTTCGTCGCGGCAAAGCCGTGTAGGCCAGCGTAACGTCTATCCGAAGCCTCGCTTCCAAGGCGGCGTTCCGCAATTCTTCGGGAATCCTGATCGTATAAAGATGCAGTTTTTTGCTCGGCAATATCTCCGCGTCCGGGGTAATCAGGGTGACGCGCCCATCGGAATTGGAAGTGGCTCTTTCCAGCGAAGGCAGTCCATAACCAATCAATTTGAGCACCTTGTCTTTATTGGCTTCCGCTTCAGCCCAGCCCGGCCAGCGGGCGCTTTGCACAATCAGCGCCCGGTAAAGCAAAGGCGACGCGGCAGGAAATAAATTTTGGATGTGCGCGGCAATGTGAGCCACCTTTGGTGCCGCAAACGAGGTTCCCGCCCCGTCTTTGGAGTAAGCGGGCGCACTGTGCATGGTGGAGTTGAGCAATTCGACGGCAACCTCCGCGTGATGCCGGACGTTGCGGGGCGGATTCTTGGAATAAACCAGGTCGCCACCAAGCTCAACGACTTCCGGTTTCACCACCGACCACGGCTCACCATATCCGGCACGGCTGAAACCGGACGGCTGATGTTCACCCGTTGCAAACGACCTTGCGTTCGCGTCCTCAAAAACCGCGCCGCTGATTGAGCCAACGGTTAAGGCGTGGAGGCTTTGCGCCGGATTGGCGACCCGCATGGAAGCTTCAAACTGATGATCTGGCGGCTGCCGGCCAGCGTCCAGATGAGCGCTCAAGCCGGTGTTCGCTTGATCACCATTGCCGAAACGCTGCTGATTACCGGCTGACTGGATGAACAACACCTCCTGCTCATGGGAAAGCTGATCCAGCTTGGCGGCCCAAGAGGTCATGCGCTGCTTGGGGCAAGGGACATTGGCGTTGATGGAGTGATTGAAAATCTTGGTGAAGCGCGGCGCGGCATGAAAATGCGCGACAACTTGCTGAAGGTATTCTTCCGGCGTGAGCGCGTCGGGCAATTTGTTATCCGCATTGAGAACGCGCGCGTTCTGAATCCACGCAACGGGGTCAACCTTCCCGGCGACGGGAATCTGGCCGGGATAAAGAACTGCGCCAGCGACCCGCGTGCCGTGTCCTTGCGGGCCAACGTAATCAGCCACATCGTCCGGCTCAACGTCAGGGAGGAAGCAACGGCTGGTGTCCGAGTCAATCGCCGGTTCAAGCCAGCGGTGATTTTCCTGAATGCCGCTGTCAATGACGCAGACCGTGGATGCGTCCTTTGCCGGCACATGCACCACAAGTTCCGGTTCACCCTGCTTGGCTGGAAGTTCAGCCGTCTCTCGTTGCAGCTCGGGCGGCAAGGCGGATTCAAACAAATGCGCAAAATTCAAAATCACGTCGCGAAAACCCTCGCCATTCATTTTCACGCGCACTTGCGTGCTATCGGGAAACACCATGCCGATTTTATTCAGCCGTGCTTCGTCGGAAATCATCCCGGAAATAATTTCCCCACCATAATGCTGGATGAACGCGTGAAGCTCGTTCACGCGAGCCTCGGCATTTTCATCCCATTCGATGTTTGCTTCCACCCAAGCCTTGCCGCGTTCCGTCTCTCGGCGCTGCAAAAATTCTGCCTCCAATTCATTTTTGCGGGGCTTAACTGGCGGCCATTTAACATCCCGCGAGCTGGTGGCGGTCTGGATGCCGAGATCAAAAGTATAAACAGTGGCATTGTCCAACGGCCACATCGCCAAAATCTCCGGGGCGAGAATATTCTTCAGACGACGTTCGTCGTCTGGCTGGTCGTAAATATCAAGCAAGGATGAACCGGCAACGAGGCCGCCCGTGCCGGCCTCAAACTCCTTCAAGACCTCCTCCAGCTTTGTGAATTCAAGGTTCACGGAGGAAACCAGCATCAAACCTTCCTCGGTTTCGGCGACCAGTTCCACACCCAGCGCCCGGACGAGCGAGTCAACATCCACGCCTTCGGGCAATCTCAACAAAAAACCCCGGTCGGCGGGAATGGCAGGCAAGCCCATTTCTGCGCGCAATCGGCGAAGTTCTTCGTCGGACTGGCGCATCCGTCCGAAAATGGCGCGAATCCGGTTTGCGTGGCCCTTTGGGTTGGCACGGTTGTCTTCAATCACTTTGTTCTCGCGTGGCCCGCCCTGAAACATGGGGTCGTAAGCCCCCTGAAATGCCAGTTGCAAATGAGGGAAGTCTGGATTCTGCGGCATAAATTATCCCTGCGCCTGATGGCGCTCCTGTATCTCTGCCAAGGCGTGGCGAATGTCCGCTTCGCCAACACTGCGGCGGCTCTCCAGCACGGAATGCTTCGCGGCGTTCTGGGCGACATGAACGACTTCCGATCCCGACATGCCGTCCATCGCCTGGGCAATCTCCCGCCAACTTATGTCTTTGTCAGTCACCATTGGCGAAAGCGTGGCTTGCAGCATCCGGCAAATTTCATCAATGCCCGGCAGCGGGACTTTGAGCACTTCGTCAAAACGCCGGAACAAGGCGCTGTCCAGCGCCGAATCCAGATTGGTGGCAGCGATCACCAGACCGTCGCCTTTGTAATCTTCCAGCATTTCCAGCAAGGCGTTGGTGATGCGCGTGACTTCGCCCACGTCATTGCGTTCCGTGCGCGAACGCGCCAGCGAATCGCACTCGTCCAGAAACAACGCGCAAGGCGATGCCTGGGCAGCATCAAAAACTTTCCGCAGATTGGTCATCGTCTCGCCGAAGTAGGAGGACAGCAGTGTGTCGAACCGCACTTTGCGGAGCGGCAGGCCGGTATTCCAAGCGAGGCGTTCCGCGCCGAGACTTTTGCCGCAACCGGGCGGGCCGTAGAGCAAGATGCGATGCCGGGGTTTCAAGCCGTGCTTGGCCAGCCGTGTGCGCGCGGCAAATTCTTTTTCAATCCGGTGAAAGCGTCGCTCGACGGCATCCGGCAGAACCATGTGATGCCGGAGTTTATCCACCGGGATTTCCTGCATCAGCGGCGCGGATTCCCGGCGGCTGGTCGGCAGGCGTTGTAGCGTGCCCGTGTGCGGTGCGGACTTGGGCGTTTGTTTCGCCGTTAAAATTTGTTCCAACTCCTTGGCTACGCGGCCATGCCCCTGCTTTTTCTCCTCATCAATGACGCGACGGCAGAGCACATCCACGTCGGCGCTCGTGCCCGACTGGATGACCCGAAACAGGCGTTTCATCAATGTCGCATTCATGGTGTCATAGTTTAACGACTCAAAAGCAGAATGGGAATCTTTGTCTTGACGGCGCGTTACGTTCGCTTTTGTTCTTTGATGTATTCAGCAAATGCTTCATGGCCGCATTTTGTTGGGTCAATTTCCAGATAGTTTGCCCGGACATAGCCAAGCAGTGAATCCAAAGCAGCACGCAGCGGTGCAGCTTTTTCCCTAGTGCGCCGCATCTCGGCCATCTGTTCTGGATAACGAGGAATATCGCCCGCAGCCAATATAAAATACGCTTCGTTTCCGTTGGGGCGCAAATCCATACTATGCGAGTCGCAAAAACTTTCCTCCCATGCTCTATAAAATGTTTCAGCTTTGAGACGCAATTCAGGGTCGTTGATATGAAATTTCGGGCTTTTGACCACCCGCGAAAAGCATTCAAAAAAATCAGTGCCCACAACCGTCAAACAGCTATGGCAAAGCCGGTCAATAAAATGGTTCAATACATCCAAATTCAGCCAGTAAAAAAAGTGTTTAAGCTGCTCTATATCTCGGTCGCGCCGAATCTGCTCCGGTGATTTTTCTTCAAGCTCTCGCGGACGCTTTGGATTTTCAACCGCAATAAGCCGGAGTGCTTCCGCTAGATTTGTTTTGAGCAGTCCCTTTGCATTGGCGATGGCCGCGATTGCTTTTTGAGTGAGTTTCTTGTCGCCATCCAATTCCAGACCACAATTATACTTGGAGGCACGGTTGCCATGCGTGTCAAATGGAAGATCGTGCGGCAATTTGCCATAGGCTTCATTGAAAACCAAAATGATCCGTTTCCATCCAAGTTCGCGAATGGCATAGCCAAGTTCAATCGCTACGTTTGGGTTGCAAAACTTCCGTGTTTCACCATTTGAATCAACAAACTCGTGAACTTTTGAAATGTCACAAACAAACGCGTCTGATTGACGGATTTTTTCAAAAATCGTGTCCACAATGTCAGGACTGCCGGGAACATCGCGCGTGGCTTCGTCCGCAAATGCTTTCAATTGCAACTCCGCATCTCCGGTCATTGCGGTTGCCACTTCGCCAAGAACACCACGAATGAGATGGGCGTTGATTTGGTCGGGCAGGTCAGACTGCCACGAATAAAAAATCCGAAATGTCTTTTTCAGCGACCCATTCATAAACGATTTTACAAAAGTCAAACTGACACGCGTAACTCGCGGGACATCAGTTTCGACCGCAATGCAGATTTCATTTCAAATCCTCCGACATGATGGTGCGCGCGATGTAGGCGACAACCGCCGTGGTCACGGCGAGAATCATTTGTGAATCCAACTGGCTGTAATGCTCGTTGGGCGAATGATGCGGCGGGTTGGCCGCATCTTTGATTGCGCCAAGCGTCGCTTTTAGCCAATCGTGGGTTGCCTTGCCGAGTCTGGTTTCCCAATGTTTTTTCAGAACCGGAATTTTCCGCGATTCCGGGTGGTTCGCAGCCGGCTCGTGGTCAAAAAATGGCTCGATTGCCAGCCGACATTTTCCGGCGGCGTCATCGTAAAATCCGAGCCGGTGTTTTTCCTCCGCCTGCTGGAGCGCCTTGAAGGAATGATCCAACGCCGCGCACGCCTCCAGCGGTGTGGCCGGAAATTCCAGGATATGCACCTTGCCGTAGCCCACAGCCGGCAGCACGCGCTCGATCCAATGGGTTTGCGGAATCTGAAATCCCTGCTGCATGGTCATTGCCTGCACGGTGCGCAATCCCCACAAGGCCGGACGCTTCGATTCCGCATGGGCTTCAATGACGCCAATTTCATCAACGTGGATTTGCACGTCCAGGCGAAGTTGCAGCGAGCCGCCCTGACGCACCCGTTCAATCGCTGCAATGCGCTGGGCATCCAAGGGAAATTCAAGATTGAGATACTCGCTGCCGAGATAAGCCTGATGGCCCTGAATCACGCGGGACAAGGAAATGGGACGGGCGTCGGCAATTTTCTGGCCCGCTGAAAAATATAACTGCGCGGATGCCGACCGGAAGGCGTAATCCGTTTGCGGTGCTTTCTGGGGCAGAAGTGCAAGCTGAAGCTGCCAGACCAGGTGCGGATAATCCGCGCCACCGTTCCCACACAAACGCTCGACATCCAGGTCCAACTCGGCCAACGAGCGTCCCATGCTGCTGTTAAAATGATGCCGGCTCATGATTTCGTTTCCTTGTGCGTCTCGAACAAAAATGTTGTCAGCGTGGCCGCCGCGCCGACGGCGAGCTTGGCATGACGCGGTTTCACGCCCTGAGTTTTGCCGTCCTTGCCGTGGCCGGTGCCGTAAAGTCCGCGCAACTCGGCCAGGCCGTTGCCAATCGTGCCGAGGTTATGGAGAAGCCGCTTGATCACGTCGCTGCCTCGCGCCGCATCCGGCACACCATCGGGCACAAGTTTTAATTCTTTCAACGTCTCTTTGGTTAGCGTGGGAATGTCCGGTGTCCCTTCAACCCATTTGCCGCGCTCGGCCAAGATCGTTTTGCAGCAGGTTTCAATCAGCTCCTTGGCCGTGCCGATGGCGAGTGCCGGATCAGATTCGATAGACTGCTCGATGCGATGGATTTGTTCGGCGAGATGCTTGGCATCAAATTCAGCGGCTGATTCCTTGATGCCGTCCAGCGATGGCATCCCCGCGCCGGTCACAATCCTGCCATCCACATATTGAAACCCGTCCTTGCGCAGATAATAGATCATGTTTTCCACTTCTGCTTTCAGGCGCTTGGAAAATTCAGAGTCTGCGCCTGTGCTTTGAATGACCTTGTTCGCAGTGTGGAGGATGCTTTCAAACACTTGCAGCACCTTATTGACATCGCGCCAATCCGTCCAGTTGACGGAATGGTAATACTGCTCGACCAGGTTACGCCGTGCGCCACTCACGGTTGGCTGATACGCAGAATCGCAATCAACGCGGGCCGCGTCAAATTCGTCAGAGATAAACCTGAGCGTTGTCCCGACGAAGTATTCCCGGAACAGTTGCCGCGTCTTGATGCTGATGAGGTCGGCGCTCATGCAACTGCCTCCTTGAGTTTGGCGGGCACGCGCAACTCGCCGGACAGCAGCTTGGGCAGCAGCGCGTCGCGCAACTCGGCCAGCGTTTGTGATTCTTCAAGGTTTGAGACGACGCGCCGATGCAACGGTTCAATTTGCTGCTGAAATTCATCGAGCAAGGTTTGCGGCGGCACGAGCACGGGCAACGTGCGGAAGTTGCTTTTGCTGATTTCCATGAACGTCGTGCCATTGGCCCGGCCTTTGATGGCTTCCATGTTTTGCTTGGTCCACAACCGAACGAAATGATTTGGCAACGAACCGTTGCAAATCATGGCGATGAAACCCTGATTCACTGCCACCGGCACTTCGGCAATTGCCATGTAGCCGATGGGGGCGCGAGACGAAAGCAGCACCGTTCCGACCGGCAACAAACCAGAACCGATTTGCTCAAGTCCAAGCTCTGTAATTTTCCGCTCGGTATTCAACAGCACCGGGCTGTCGAGGGGTGCGAGGTCTTTTGGCGTCGCCCAATGATGCGTGCCGTCTTCCCAAAATTCCGGCTTGGTGGTGCTGGGCGTGCTGCCGCCGATAACACGGACTTCTTCGCCGATGGTGGATTC
>Ga0182030_10008858_pt1 | contig 20729 bp, 22 predicted proteins | sample 812S3MmetaG_FD_121299 | JGI IMG/M metagenome (GOLD analysis project Ga0182030, IMG submission 121299) | Permafrost microbial communities from Stordalen Mire, Sweden - 812S3M metaG (Illumina Assembly) | ecosystem: Environmental > Terrestrial > Soil > Wetlands > Permafrost | place: Sweden...
TATGGAGAAGCTACGGGTATGAAAACTATATATCTGTGGGGGGCTGAGTATTGGTATTATCGGTTGGTTGTACTTCACGATAATACCAATACTCAGCCCCCCACAGATATATAGTTTTCATACCCGTAGCTTCTCCATATGAAATTCTTGATTTTAATAATGTCGCATTCATAGATTTGTTCTGTTCTGTTAATGTGGATTGCGGAATTGATTCGCCATGAGGAGGCCAAGGTTCAGCCTGCAGCTCATCAATAATCATGTCTTTACCCGTAAATATTTTCTGTACACCAGCCAAAAATGCGTAATACCAAGCCGGAATGGGATATTCAGCATAACGATGTATTGTTGTATTCCAAACCCGCTTGTAAACTGTTATGGAAAATTCGTCAGGTGTTGGTTGTCCGATAGGAAATCCAATCGCATTATTGCTTCGCGAAACAATAACCTCATGCTTCGGATCTAATTTTTTAACAAGGTTATACTCACTTATTAATCTGCTCCTACTGAAATTAGTACAATCCCCGAAACCCTTTAAAAAATATTCATTTTCTAGCTGATAGCTTTCTAAGCTGGGAGAATTTTTATATCGGTTAACTACAGCTGTAATATATGATTCGAGTTGGGACTGCCATTGTGTAACCGGCTCATTTGCGGCCCAACTTGGAAGATGACATTCCGGCCATCTAGGTTGACGCAGACCGAGCGTTAACACGATTTTGGCATGGGCCGTTTGGGCCATTTGGAATTCCCAATCTAACTGACTGAAGTTATAGACTCCCGGGCTTGTCTCGATATCACTCCAATAACTTGTGATACGAAAATTTTTAACACCGAGGTTGTCAATTAATGCCTTCATTGTTTGCTGGGGGTTAAGGCCTAGGCTTTGAGCGTAATCAGGGATAAATGTCACGCCTAGCGTCAGCGGTTTGTTTGATTCGCTAGCAATATACCACCGGGCTATGCCATACATAGTCCCAAGTACTAATCCGAAAATAATTACTATACAAATTATAATTTTGTGCCACTTATTTTTGTGCCAATATCTTGCAAATAGCTGACACAGTTTTTTTAGAAATCTTATAGGATAATCGTATAGTTTTGGTGATAAAATTTTTTGGCGTCGTGTCATAATGACTTGATCAACGTATAATATTGATGCGTTTAATTACCATGAGAGTATCTATAGTTATACCAGCTTACAACGAGCAGTGCCACCTGGCATTGTGTCTAGAAGCTATTAAAAACCAGAACGTCAAACCATATCAGGTTATTGTTGTTGATAACAATTCATCTGACAATACAGCTAAAATCGCCAAAAGTTATTCTTTTGTTAAGCTTCTTCATGAAAATAATCATGGCATAGTATTCGCCCGTAATACTGGTTTCGACGCCGCAAGTGGAAGTATTATCGCTAGAATCGATGCCGATACAATTATCCCTACAAATTGGATTGAGAATATCCAAAATATATTTACAAATGAGAATATAGACGCCGTGTCCGGTTCGGTGTCATATTATGATGCTCCGTTTAATTATCTGAATGCCTTTACTGATTTATTTTTTCGTGCCAAAATCGCCGGAAAATTAAATAAAACAGTCGGGTATTTATACGGTTGCAATATGGCCCTTACACGGCGATCCTGGAAATCCGTTAGACATAAAACGTGTAGTTCTAATGACGTGCATGAAGATCTTGATCTGGCAATTCATTTGAAACAATCAGGATTTAATATAGTTTTTGACAAAGATCTTAAAGCGGCAATTTCAATACGTAGTTTTAATATCAAGCTAACAAGTTTCCACCGTTATGTACAAATGGTGCCAGACACATATAAAATCCACCACATACTCCAAAAACGATACTTTTATCCGCTAGTGGTTCTAGTTATGACAGCTTATTTTCCAATCAGATTAGGCCTACGTTTTTATAATCCTAGAACTAATAAACTATTGATGGTCGAAAACTGGCAATCGGCTCATAAATCAGTAAACTTTCAGGGTTATGTCGCTAATGGGAAAATCGGCACTATTGACGAACCCCGTGTTTAAAAATGTTCAATGTCAATTTATGCGACTTTTTTCTAGCCAAAGGCAGGTATTCTTTTTTGTCAGTAACTACCGGGATTGGCTTGCCGTCACTTAGTTTTACGATTGTACCTTTTGAAATAAACCTGGTTTCGCCGCCTATCTCAATAACGGTATCTTCCGGAAAGCGGATGGCTTTTTCAGATTTTAGATCTTTCCCTGGTGAATGACCACTTCTCATTCTAAATAGCGTAATGGCATAATTTAATAGTGACCGACTGCTTTTTCTTATTTCATGGGCCGGTCCGTCTAGTCTGATCTGCTTGGCATAGCCGATGATAGCAAAGCGAGGAACATTTATAAACATTATGGCGCGGGCTTTAACTTCTTGGCCATCAATTTCAACTATGAATTTTTTAGCACGTTTAATCTCTCTGATCCCATTTGGTATAGCCGCAGCCAGTGCCGACATCTTATGCAAATTAATGCCTAGGAAAGTTTTCTCGCGATGTTCTTTGGAATTTGTGTGTTTTGCAATGTCAACCGGGAAGCCTCCGGGACTTAGTGTAGTTAACGTCTCGGACTTATCAATAACTTCTCCACCATGGCTTATCTCAATGGCTACCGTATGAGCATTAATCACGAAGCCGTTCTGGAATAGTTCTACCGGTGTTTTAGCGTCAATTGACGAACGATTATAATTAGAGGCTCCGCCACCTTTAAGAGCGCAAACTACCGCACCAAATTTGCGAGCAGCTTTAATGCTATCATCAACACCGCTATCACCGGTTGCCAATAAAAAGGCACAGCGACCAATTTCTTTATATTTTTCTTTTAATGCTTCATAAGCCTCAATGATGTTTTGCTCGGTTAACTGAGGATCTTTATCGGTATTTGCTCTCACAAACGGGATTTTTGAACTAGCTAAAAAATCTCCAAATTCTTGATCAACTTCTTGCCCATTTGTACTACCGGGGCTTAGGACCAAGATAACGCTACCAATGTATTCCAATAGACGATAATGATTTGGTTGTTCAGTAACTTCTGGGGCTTTTATTTCAGTTAATTTATCCATAACTAATAGTCGATCCCTTTGTTGGCTAGAAATTTATTATCAAAATGGTGTTTTAACTTTTTCATTTCCGTAGCAATATCAACAAGCGGAAGTAAAGATTTTGGGAAGTTGCGTCCGGTAAGACACAGGCTCGTCTGTGGGTCTTTATTTGTTATAAGTTGCTTCAGCTCCTTCTCATTAAGTAAGCCGTCGTGAACAGCGTTATTGATCTCATCACAAATTATAAGATCGTATTTCCCACTTTCTGCTAGTTTTAACGCTTTTTCATATGTTTGTTTGGCAGCCTGAATGTGCTGCCGTTTACTGATGGTCTTATCACCCAGCTTGCCGGCCCCATAAAAGCCCTTGCCGCCTTTGTAAAAATATAATTGGTCTTTAAATAGTGGCGAAATATCACGGATAAATATATGTTCACTAACGCCCCAATATTTAATAAATTGCAAAAATGCAACTTTTTTACGATTACCAAGAACTCGGGTTAATAAACCCAAAGCTGCCGTAGTTTTGCCCTTGCCCTCCCCGGTATAGACAATTACTAGCGATGGTTTAACTGAATAATCCTCAAACACCTTAATCATCAGTATATCAATTATGCGGATTTTGCTTGGATTTCTCTAATACGGTTGTGGGTTTCATTAATTAAAACTAATTTATCAAGCTGATGGCCGAAAGCGATTGCCCGTTGGCGTCTTTTCTGCTCTTGCTTTAAGGCAGTCACGTCTGATTGGTGTAAATTATATTTCTGCAGCGTACTTACCGCAAAATTTTCATCAGCTACTAAATCCCATAACTTACGAAATCTGCTAGGTAGGGCTTCGCCACTTGTTAATTCATCGAATGCAAGATCAATGAAGAAATTATATTCAGTACAAAACTCACACACCGCCCTCAATTCATCATCTTTAATGTCTTGAATATGATTTACCCAATCAGTAATCGATAATGCATTAAATAACAGATCGGAGTAATGGCCAGGATTATTCTCCAAGATAGCGACACTGATTGGTGCTAATTCGGCTGATGACGGACCTAGTTCACTCATTTAGGCCCTCCAGATTACTAATTATATAATAACAGTTACTAGCGAGATTGTCCACTAGGTAGCTGTTATAATAAATCATGTTAACTTAGATGGGCTACCTTCAAGGCATGATCGATCTTGTCCCGATCGAATCCGACAATAATGCTTCCATTGATATCGACAACAGGAATTCCGCGTTGACCTGATTTTTTAACAGATTCACCGGCGGCAGTTGGATCTATATCAATATCTTTATCCGTAAATTTAATACCTTTTTTATTAAGATATTCTTTTACGGCATAACAATAGGCGCACCATGATGCGCTATATATAGTAACCCGTTCCTCACTCATGACACTAATTATACATATTTAATATAAAAATACACAAGCATTTTACACTGCAATTGTTATAATAATTAAAGATGGTCAAAAGTGTTAAGAATTCATCTTCTAGAAAAATTATAAGCAAATCAACGGTGGTAAAAACAATAGATTACCGCAGCGCCTTTATCGGTTCTGCCCTGACTATGAGTTGGCAGCTGGCCATTACAGTGCTGGTGCCCATAATTGGCGGCCATGAGCTCGATATACATTTAAAAACCAATCCCGTCTGGACATTAATTGGTGTAGCAGTCGCATTTATCGGTACACTGATTATTATTTTTGGAGTCCTACATAGCGAAGCCTTATCGCCAAAAGAGGTTAAGAAAAAATGATACCATTACAGCTTACTTCTTTTATTGCCAACTCCGGACCAACAATTTATATAGCTCCGCTGGATATCTTCAGTATCAAACATATAGCCATAACTAATGCAATCTTTTACGGCTGGATCTGCTCACTAATATTGATAGTATTTTTAATAATGATTGCCAGGAAACTTACTATTAAGCCTAAAGCCGGTCTTGTCCAGATTGTCGAATACAGCGTTACTTTTATCTCTAACCTGGTCGAATCAAGTTTTAACGATAAAAGCCGCGGGCATAAATATATCCCCTTCTTCGTAACATTGTTCTTTTTTATATTGCTTAATAACTGGTTAGGTTTAATTCCCGGTGTAGGTAGTGCTATTACTTTTCATCATTACCCTTTATTAAGACCCTTCACGGCCGATTTTAACGCCACTCTGGCGGCCGGCCTTGTCACAATGACATACGTTTATGGCGCATCAATCCGGGAAGTGGGTTTAAGGGCCTATATCGGGCACTTTTTTATTGGCAGTCCGCTTAATCCATTATATTTAATAATTGGTTTAGTTGAATTTTTAACAGACCTAACCAGGGTCTTAAGTCTGTCAATCCGACTATTTCTAAATATAACGGTTGGCGAGATAATTATTGCAGTCTTCGCTTATTTGGGGCATGTTGCGGCACCGTTAACTACCACTCCGTTTGTAATGCTGGAATTGTTCGTCGGCGCCCTGCAAGCCTATATCTTTGTTATCTTGAGCGTCTCCTACCTTGCCAATAACGTAAATAATATTACCGGGCAGCAAAACTTGACCAAAAAATCTATTCCTGAAACAATGAAGTTGCAATCTGAAACTATGTAATGGGTTGGGCTTTGCTTATGATAAAAGTACTTAATTACCCAAATAAAGGAGTAACCAATAAATAATATGATTTATCTGGCAGATGCAGTTAACACGGTTGTTCTGGCAAAAGGCCTAGTTGTGGGAATAGGCTTTATCGGGCCGGCAATTGGAATCGGTATGATAGGCAGTAATTATATGCAAGCGATTGGCCGCAATCCGGAAGTTTCTAAATATTTCGGCCAAGCACTGGTTATTATTGCAATCATTGAATTGTTTGCCCTTCTGGCGTTTGCGTCAATTTTCATAATTTAAGTAAAGGTTGGCGATATATGGAAAAAGGCTTAGTGGCTTTTTTCGGCCAGACAAGCTCTGGTATCGGCGCATTCGGAATTAATATTCAGTCTCTGGTTATTCAACTGGTGACTTTTCTGTTAGTTTTTTGGATATTGAAACGCTTTGCTTTTAAACCTATCTTACAATTATTGCAAAAACGTCGTGAAATAATTGAGAATGGCGTTAAATACGGAGTTGATATAAAACGTCAGCATGACGAATTAAAAGAAGAAATTGAAGCCGAGTTCCATCAGGCGCGGCTTAACGCTGACAAGATTATTGAATCTGCCAGACATGAAGCACATGCCATAATTGATAAAGCTGAAGAAGCAGCCAGAATGAATGCCGACATTATTTTGTTGGAAGCTAATCAGCGAATTAAGCAAGAACAGATCCGCCTCAGGCGGCAGGTTGAACAGGAAACCGTTGGTTTAATTATTGAGGCCACAGAGTCTATTATCAAGGAGAAGATAGATCCCATAAAAGATGCCGAACTTATTGATAGAGCCCTGCAGGAAAGCCAATTATTATGAAAATTCCACGACATACATTAGCGCATTTATTAGCCCAAAAAAGTTTACACCAAGGCATAACTGATGATGATGATTTACAAATTGCAGCTTATTTATTGGCCACCAACCGGACTAATGAAGTCAATTCATTACTGCGTGATATCCAATCAGAATGGGCTAAAGATGGTTATGTCAACATTACGGCTATCAGCGCTAACCCGCTGTCTTCGACTGATAAGTCGGATATAGATAAACTTATCCATTCCCTTTATCCTAAAAGTAAAACCATTAATCTTAGCGAACGAATTGATAAAAACTTAATCGGCGGGGTCAGAATAGAATTTGCGCGCTATCAGCTCGATCTCAGTATTCTTGGCACACTTAACCGTTTTAAGAGACTATCGCTGGCCCAAGGAGGTTCTAATTGAGCGATTTATCAATTACCGAATTATCCGATCATATCCGGGCCGCTATTAATGAGCTGAAATTCCAACCAGGTTTGGAGCAGGTTGGCATAGTTACTCGCATTGGCGATGGTATTGCTTGGATATACGGTCTGTCAGCCTGCGGCTTCAGCGAGATGATATCGATTGACGCTGAAAATGGTATGACGCTGACAGCTTTTGCTTTTAATCTTAGTCAGGATGAGATTGGCGCAGTAATTCTGGGTGATGATACATATATTAAAGCCGGCGCAAAGGCTCATTTGCAAGGTAAAGTATTAGAAGTACCGGTCGGTCCGGAATTAATCGGCCGGGTAATCGATCCGCTTGGTAAGCCCCTGGACAACGGACCGCCAATTGTTACTGCCAAAACCAGCCGCGTTGAACGCCGGGCTCCCGGTGTACTGGATAGAGTTGGCGTAAATGAACCGCTAATGACCGGTATCGCTGCAATAGACGCCATGATACCTATTGGCCGCGGCCAACGAGAACTCATTATCGGTGACCGTCAAACCGGTAAAACAGCAATTGCTGTTGACACTATGATTAACCAGCATCATCAAAAAACCGGTGTAGTAAACATTTATGTTGCCATTGGCCAGAAAATGAGTAAAATCGCCCGATTAGTTGATCGTCTAAAGCGTGAGGGTGTAATGGAACAGACGATTGTTGTTGCCACTAGCCCGGCAGATTCGGCGGCCTTGCTTTATATTGCTCCGTATGCCGGCTGCGCAATGGGAGAATATTTCCGCGATGAGATGAAACACGCCTTAGTGATTTATGATGACTTAACAAAACATGCCATCGCCTATCGGCAAATGAGCCTTTTGTTGCGCCGCCCGCCTGGTCGAGAAGCTTATCCGGGAGACGTGTTTTACCTTCACTCCCGTCTTCTAGAACGGGCCGCAAAACTTAAAAAGGAATTGGGAGGAGGTAGCTTAACGGCCTTGCCGATCATCGAAACTCAAGCCGGAGATATCAGCGCCTATATCCCGACTAATGTGATATCTATTACTGATGGTCAAATATTTGTCGAAACGAATTTATTCTATCAAGGTATTAGGCCGGCAATTTCAGTTGGCTTATCGGTCTCTCGAGTTGGCGCAGCTGCCCAGACACCAGCCATTAAAAGTGTATCTAAATCGTTAAGAATTGACCTAGCACAATTCCGTGAGTTAGCTTCTTTCTCGCAATTCTCAACTGATCTTGACGTAAATACCCGCAAACGTATTGAGCGTGGCCAACGCTTAACAGAACTTTTAAAACAACCGCAATTTATGCCTTTGGCTACTTGGCAGATTTATGCCTCATTGCTAGTTGTAACCGAAGCTTGTTTTGATCTGGTTCCGGTAGATAAAATAAAAAACGCCCAGGCAAACTTATTTAGAGAATTAAAAGAACAAGCCGGTGAGATAGTAAATTCATTACAAGACGGAGCTGAACCGAATGATAGTTCTAGACAAACCATTATGAGTATTGCCCGGAATATTGCAGATAGTTATATAAAATCTGACAGCAAACCGCCAGAGGTCGCAAAATAATGGCCAATATGATTACTCTTAAAAGGAAGATTAATTCAATTCGCAATACTCAGCACATAACCAGGGCAATGGAATTGGTGGCCGCCAGCAAAAAACGCCAGACCCAAATACAGGCTGTTAATAGTCGCGATTACAAAGCGGTAGCCTACAGTTTGTTGGCCAGGCTAAATTCATTACCAGAAACCGCTGTTCATCCTCTATTCCAACACCGCCGAATTAAAACAAAACTTTATATCGTTGTTACCAGCAATACTGGCCTAGCCGGAGCCTATAACTATAATGTACTAAAATTACTTACCCAATGTATCCAAGCAGACCAGCTTAAAACGATTAACGTTAAGCTAATTACTGTTGGTAATCGAGGCGCTCAATTTGCCAGGCGGATCCGCGGGATAGAACAGTTAGCTGTATATCCAGCTTTTGGCGACCACCCTACTGTAAATCAATTACGACCGATGCTTAATACATTGTTAGATTTATACCGTACGGCAGCAGTCGACGAAATAGCGTTAGTTTACACAGCTTACCAAACAAATTTTGTCCAAACGCCAGCTAAACTAGTTATACTACCAGCTCAAATCAATCATAGTAAGGCGACAATTAAATACAATTATAATTTTACAAACTATGAGCCGTCTATCTATGTGGTTTTGGGCAGTGTCACTACGAGATTGATTGAAGTTCAGATATGGCAATCAATGCTGGAGAGTTTAGCCAGCGAGTACTCGATGCGGATGCTGGCAATGAAAAATGCCACTGATAATGCTGACAGTCTTATTAAAGATTACACACTAGAGTTTAATTCGGTCCGGCAAGCTTCGATTACGCAGGATTTAGCAGAAATTAGCGGTGGTTTCGAAGCCTTAAGCGAAACAGGAGTATAATTTTGGAACTTGATGAACAATCCAACGCAGCCAATGGTATCGTAAGTCAAATAAACGGCGTAGTTGTTGACGTTGAATTTTCAAATAACAACTTGCCAGCCATTTATAATGCTCTAAAAATTAAAACTAATCGGATTGAATTAACACTTGAAGTTGAGCAGCATTTAAGCGAGACAAGTGTCCGCACAGTTGCTCTCGACTCAACCGATGGATTGCGGCGTGGTACTAAGGTAACTGATACCGGCAAGATGATTCAAGTCCCGGTTGGCAAAAAAACTCTGGGCCGGATGTTTAATGTTATCGGTCAGCCAATTGATGATTTGGATGATTCCTTTGACCAGTATGAATCAATTCATAAATTACCGCCGTCTTTTTCTGATCAAGCCAGTAAAATTGAAGTATTAGAAACTGGCATAAAAGTAATTGACCTTATCTGTCCGATTACCCGCGGCGGCAAAGTCGGCTTGTTTGGCGGGGCCGGAGTCGGCAAAACAGTATTAATACAAGAACTGATTAATAATATTGCAAAATTCCATAATGGTTACTCTATCTTTGCCGGTGTCGGTGAACGGACCCGCGAAGGCAATGATTTGTATCAGGAAATGACCGATACCGGCGTTTTGAAAAATACCTCATTAGTCTTCGGACAAATGAATGAACCGCCTGGCGCTCGGTTGAGAGTCGGTTTATCGGGGTTAACGATAGCCGAGGGATTCCGTGACAGCGGACATGATGTATTGCTGTTTATTGACAACATCTTCCGTTTCACTCAAGCCGGAGCAGAAGTATCAGCCCTGCTCGGCCGTTTGCCTTCAGCGGTTGGTTATCAGCCAAACTTAGCTCAAGAAATGGGAGAATTGCAGGAAAGAATTACCTCTACCAAGGAGGGATCGATAACTTCTGTCCAGGCAGTTTACGTACCGGCTGATGATTTGACTGATCCGGCTCCAGCAACAACTTTTGCTCACTTGGACTCAACGATTGTTTTGTCCCGGTCATTAACTGAGCTTGGCTTATATCCAGCCGTCGACCCGCTTGATTCAAACTCAACAATATTAAGTGCCGATATTGTCGGTGACGATCATTATCGGGTAGCCCGTGAAGTCCAGAGAGTTCTCCAACGATATAAAGATCTACAGGATATCATTGCTATTTTAGGCATAGAGGAGCTATCTGAAGAAGATAAGCAAACGGTTGATAGGGCCCGGCGAATCCAGCGATTTCTATCTCAACCTTTTCATGTTACAGAGGTGTTTATAGGCCGCCCAGGCAAATATGTGCCACTAAAAGATACAATTACCGGCTTTGATGAAATATTACAGGGCAAACATGATGATAAATCGGAAAATGCCTTCTTCATGCGCGGTGATATCAGTGAAGTAACTGATTAAAATGATACGCTTCCAATTGATTACTTTGGCTGGCACAAAAATTAACGAAGACGTTTTCCAGGTAACATTACCAACTAAGACTGGCCGGATCGGAGTACTAGAGAGACATATGCCATTGGTCGGTGTAATTACTCCAGGCATTATCGAAATCCAAAAAAACGAGCATGACGCTGGTAATAAAACTATGCAGTTTGTTACTTATGGCGGTGTAATTGAAATTGCTAACAATGTTTTAAGGGTAATCGTGGATGAAGCCGACCAAGCCGATGAAATAAATGAGAGTGAGGCTCAGCGGGCTTACGAACGAGCCCAGAAAATGAAACTAGAAGCTAGAGATGAAATAAGTTTGGAGAATGCCCAAGCCCTGATCGACCGTTCACGCATCCGTTTGCAAGTTGTTAAATTGCGGCGCCGGTCCTCGCGTTAGAATTCGTTATAAATAACAATTAATTTTTTGAGATTTATTAATCGTAAAATATTTTATTATTCAAATTTGCCATTATGACTCAGCATGATATGCTTAAAGCATAAATTAAAATATACGGAGGCTCGTATGTTCGGTAAAAAGAAACTCGCTTTGATGGGAGTTGAGTTAATAGGAACCGCGATTTTGGCATTAGCGGTATTAAGTGTGCGAAACTCAGGAATTGGTTATTCCTTATTCGTAGCTTTAGCAGCTGCTATTGCATTGGGAGCAGTAGTACTGGCCTTTAATTCAGTATCAGAACCACAGCTTAACCCAGCTTTAACAGTTGGATTATGGTCTGCAAGAAAAATAAGTACCTTAAAAGCAATTTTATTTATTGCCCTACAGCTACTTGGTGGCGCAATTGCTTACTGGTTGTACATATACTTCATTAAAACGCATTTGCCGAGCACTGCTGGCCATTACAATGCCCGTGTGATGATTTCTGAAGCAGTCGGAACATTTGTATTTGTTATCGGTTGGTCAGCCGCAGTCGCTCAGAAATACACAGGCTTACGACTTGCTGCAACGATAGGTGGAGCATTTGCCGTAGGTTTGATTATCGCCTCATTGTCAACAACCGGTTTCGGTTTAATCAACCCGGCATTGGCGCTTAGTGTTCATTCATGGGGCTGGAGCACCTACGTTGCCGGACCGGTTATCGGCGGCGTGGTTGGAGTAAATTTCTACCATTACCTTTACGCTCCTGGCACTACCAGCAAAGCTAAAGCTAAGAAGTAACAACTTTTTTAGCAACCCAATAAATACACCGCCCTAAAAAATCAGGCGGTGTATTTATTTTTGGCCGGCTATGAGATCGGATTCGAAATTTTCAATGCCATTTATATCTGTTGTATAGGTAGCAATATCGGGTAAATGCATGGTCATAACATCATGCCAAACTGCCTCAATCAGATTTTTGATCCGGTATAGCTCGTTATCGTCATAGGTGACGTGGAGTTCGTGGATTATGCCACCTTCATCAGGCTCAACAAATTCCAAATAAGCGTCAACAACCTTATATCCACTAAAGCGTCGTGAATTTTCAACCAGCAGCTTATAAAAATATAATTGTTGTCTATACCGGTGCAAAGAGATAGTTCTTTGCCAGCGGGCATAATGATGTCCGGTTTTATAATCCACGATCGTAATGGTTTTATCAGTATTATTAACCATAAGTTTATCTATTGTTCCACTTAAGTGAGCATTATTTATTAATACAGCCTCATTTTTGAAACTATATTCACAATAATTTGTTGACTTAATCGTGAATGTTCTTTGCGCCAAATATAATGATAGGCATTTTTCTCCACGTTTCAGCAATTTAGCTGTTTCGTCGGCGTTAAGACGTTTTAATGTTAATATCCGATTGTAATGCTGTAACGTTTTTTCTACAGTTGGCAGTTTCTTATTGATCTGGTTGTAGTTATGCAGCCAGAGCAGCATATCATGAATTGCGTTACCATATTGACTAGAGACCGAAGAAGCGTGCGGGAATGCCAATAAGCTATTCATTAAAAAGTAACTAGGACCGGCGTGTACGATGTCGGTAAAGTTTGTTAGATTTGTTGGGTTTAACTGGAAACGTTCTAGACGTTTTTGAAGTAAGGTTAATAGATTTGGTTGCTTAATACCGGACTCATGCCGTTGGTACCAGTAGGTTGATAACTCGACAGCCGAAATCGGTTGCTTGATGGTTGTATTGCTGACTAATCGCTGCTTGACTGGTAGTAATGGCGACCTTAGCTCGCCTTGATCATCAATTGTCTCATCAAGGTATTTTAACCTCGTCATGGCTTTGCCATTATAATTCTGGCGGTAATTAACCAGAAAAATATTCTGCTTAGCCCTGGTAATAGCAACATAGAAAAGTCTTAGGTGCTCATCGTCATTAGCTCCGTTATATCTTATGTATGCAAGATTTTTCGGTAATGATAGGCGAGAAACCGCAGTCCTAGTTTTACTACCCCAAACTTCATCATTGCAATCAATAACAAAGACTGTTTGGAATTCAGCGCCTTTTGCTTTATAGGCAGTCATAAGTTGCAGGGCTTCGCGGGCTTCATAATAAGGACTGGTATTAATAATCTTTATGTTAGCTGCTCGATGTCTGGTCACGAACAATAAAAAATCATTTAAAGAAAGTGGTTCTGGTTCGTTGTATTGATAATCCCGCAAGCGAGCTCTTAAAACTGTTAAATTGGTTAATAGCTGCCAAAATTCACCGAGTTTATGCTTGCGCGCGTCTTCGCTAAAATAGTACTGATAAAAGGTTGAGGTAAAATCCGGTTCATTCGTTTCTTGTAATGGACAAGGTAGCACACCGATCAGATAATCTATAATTACTTCCAGTCTTTCCGTTTTAGCCAGAGAGCTTAATCTGAGAAAGAATAAAGCGATTGGCCTAAGCTGCGAATCATCAATCATTATCTCCAGCCAGGATTTCCCCGTATCCCTAGCTTGCCATGATAAATTCCATATTATACTTGTTGGAATATGCCAAAAATTGTAACTGAATACTTCCGGGCACAGGGCATTAACATAATCATCATGTTTTTCGGCCAAGGCTTGTATGAATTCGGCTTGACGGATTATTTGGGCAATTAACGGATCATCAAGTACATTTTCTCGGCGCTCATAATATACTGGTAAGTTTTTGTCATGGAGAAAACCAACCAATGCTTCTAAGTAACGATGCTGCGGTGCAAGAACGGCAATTTCTTTCAATTGATGTCCGCCCTTAACAAGTTCACTGATTTTTTGGGCTATCCAGGCGTACTGTTCTATGTCACTATTTGCCTCGCTCCTTTCAACTACACCGCTTAGCGATGGTTTATGGGCTGCCCGTAAGACTTTTTTTATATCTAGCTGATCGTGCAACCTTTCACTAATTTGGCTAACTATTTTTTGAGAAAAATTGATAATATCGCTGGTTGAACGATAACTATCTTCCAATCCAATAACAACAACATCGCGATACAACGTTATAAATTTCAGCATATGAGAATAATGTGCACCTTGAAAAGCATAAATTGCCTGATCATCGTCGCCTACGGCACAGATGTTCGGATGTCTTTCATGCACGGGGCTATCAGTTAATAATTCAACCAATCTAAGCTGGGCAGTGTTGGTGTCTTGAAACTCGTCAAGCAGGATATAGAGATATTGCTCTTGCAAACTATAGCGAAATTCTTTACTGGAGGACAACAACTTAACTGCCTGAAGAATCATATCGTCGTAATCAAAAAGCTGGTTAGTTTCCAGGTGATCTAAATATTGCTGATAAATACCGGCGGCAGCTATTAAGCGACGCTGAGCAGCCAAACCACTAAAAACGAATTCGGCATTTTCATTTTTGCTAAGCCACTGATTTTTCCAATCTGTTAATGGTGTTGAACGATTTAATTCCTTGGCGTCTTCCAGGGCCTTCTGGAGAGTCTCAACTGCCAGTTGTTGCAAATTAACGATACCTGGTTCGAACTTGATTGATAATTTAATTTTTCGCAGCTCAAATAGTAATTTTTCAAATAAAGGCAACGCTTTTTTATCAATTCTTACAATAGACGATAGAATTTCAATTGAAATTTTACTGGCCTGCTCAATAAATTTATTGTTACTCTGAAGTATTCTCGTGATATCAGCTGGGCTTAATAAAGCAGTCTTGGCATCACTAATGAACGAAATAATATCTTTAACGTATGAATCAGCAAATTTCAATGGATGGTCATATTCTAGTTCAGTAATTATACTTCGGATAATACTATCAGCGCCTAATTCATCAACTGGCTGTCGGTTAGAAAAATCTGTAAAGTATTCGGGATACTTTCTGATTATATCGGCGCCAAAACTATGGTAAGTGCTAATTGTTACCGCATAACCGTCTTTTCCGATAAGTTGGATTAATCGCTCACGCATAGTTTGGGTGGCAGTTTCGGTAAATGTCAGGCAAAGGATATTCTCTGCCGACGTATCGGTGTTAGCCAATATGTGTGCAACCCTAGTAGTTAAAAGTTGGGTTTTACCGGTTCCCGGACCGGCGACGATCAACACTGGCCCATCAATACAATCAACGGCCTTTTTTTGGGCTTGATTAAGACTACGATAAGCTTTCTGATAGGCTTCCACAGAACTTATTATAGGTGATTACTGCTGATCAGTGGTATTAATTAGATTACATTTTGCTGGCACAGACCGGACAGGTTTCCACTGTTTCTAGCTCTTTTATCCATTGCTCAGAAGCCTTCCACCAAGGTTCATAGTAATGGAAGGCGGCGATTTCAGCTAAATTTCGTATTATCCAGCCCAACCAACCGTATAATCTGATATTTTTCCATTGAACAGCAGCCCAGTGCGGACCGACAGGCACAACATAGACCGGTTTTTCTGGCTTATATGATTCAATTGGCTTATTGTCTAGTCGCTGGCTAATTACCGAGCTAACATAGATTGCATCATGCAACCCAGTTTGGGCCATCCCGCTATACAGGGTATCAGCATTGTCGCCCAATACATAAATATTTGGTTCAGCCTGAAGATGTTCATCAACTTTGACCTTACCGTTATCATTTATCTTAAATTTATTAACTTTAAAAAAAGGATGATTCGTTACGCCGGCTGTCCAGACAACAGTATGGCTGTTGATCATTCTGCCGCTGACTTTCAATCCGTAAGCTGTTTCGCCATCGGCGGTTTTAGCTAAGCTTAATTTAACTCCAAGCTGTCTTAATCGTTTGCATAAATGATCAGACATTTTTTCTGATAATGAAGGCATTAGTTGGTGGGCTGATTCAATAAGTTCAATATGTACCGCTTTATTTTTTATATTATGCTGTTTCATGATCCGTTTCATATAGCCGGGCAAGGCGCCGGCCAGTTCAATTCCGGTTGGTCCGCCACCGACAATAATATAATTTAGATCAGGTTTATGTTCATCAATTAATTGTTGATGGAGATGGGATTTAAACCTGGCAACTTCTTCATTAGATTTTATGCTATAGGCAAATTGTTCAAGTCCTCTAACGCCGCGGAAATTAGTTACGACCCCAAGAGCCATTATCAACACGTCATATTGATAACTGTCTATCCGGCTGGTAATAACCGTCCGTTTTTGGCGGTCCAGTTGAACGGCCTCGCCGAATAATATCCTAACGGGTTTATCTTTTAATATATTATTTAACGGGATGCTAGATTCTTCAGGGATACCACCCGCATTGTCAACATGAAGATTGGGATAATAGCGGAAATACGGACGGTTTGATAATAGACTGACTTGCAGGCGTTTATCTTGGGACAATTCCAGAGCTGCTTTGATACCAGCAAACCCACCCCCAACAATTAGAATACGTTTCTTTCTCATGGGCAAGTTGTCATCATTCCCGTAACTCTCCTACTATATATAATCATATCAATAGCTAAAGTGTATTACTATAATTACCGCTAATCGTGCAGCTAACATTTGACTAATAATTTATTATTTTTGACTATTATAGCAGAGAATAATCTGTTAATCATTATTGCCAAATAATATCAAATAATTTTTACGACTTAATTTTTTCATAGAATACAAGCTTATAACGATCCGGGTCGCGGACTACAAATTCCCGGTTACCCCATGGCCAATCTCTTGGTTCGGTAGATGCCGAAATACCTTCATCTTTTAGACTCTTATGGTAATCATTAATGCCATCGACTTGGATATAGATATAAACGCCAGTTCCTTTCGGCTCGCCAAAGGCATCTTTTTGGAATGATTGATCCATGTCTTTGGTGGTATCTTGCGCCAGGAATTGCAGGGTAGTCGAACCCAATTTAACCTCACCAACAGCATTATCATCACTAATAATTTCAAATCCAAGCTTCTTATAAAATGACACACTTGTAGTGGTATCTTTGACATAAAAACTCAGCTGATTCAATGCTTTTAACATAGCAATAATTATACCAGTTTACTACTTTACTTCTTTACTCATAAATTGCTTGACACTGGCCACCGTATCCATAAATTGGGCGGGAAAAACAATTGTGCTATTCTTGTCGCTGGCAATTTCGGATAAGACTTGCAAATTTCTAAGTTGCAAGGCAATCGGATGTTTGGATATGACATCAGCAGCCTTACCCAAAGCAGCGGCACTTAATTGTTCTCCTTCTGCAGCAATAATTTTTGCTCGTTTTTCGCGCTCTGCCTGAGCTCCCGCGGACATAGCACTTTGCATGCTAACCGGCAATTGAATGTCTTTTAGCTCAACCATACTGACATATACGCCCCATTTTTCAGTTGTTTTGTCTAGAATCGCTTTGATGGCCTCGTTTATTTTGACGGTTTGGCTCAATACTTCATCCAGTGAATTCTGCCCGACAATATTACGAACGGTTGTTTGGGCTATCTGGTATATAGCTGATTGAACATTTTCGATGGCGATAACTGATTTGGCTGGGTCAGAAACCTGGTAGTATGCCACAGCAGCTACGTCAATTGATACATTGTCCTTGGTTATAATCTTTTGCGAATCTACCGGTTGAGTTATAATTCTTAAACTAATTTTTCGAAGATGATCAACAATTGGGATAATGACGCATATTCCCGGTTCCCGGACTTTGCCATTCAATCTTCCCAATCTGAATACCACACCTCTTTCATACTGGTTAATAATCCGGACACTAGCCAAAAGTAGAATTATTATAAGCCCGACCACTATTGAGATTAAGCCTCCCATATTGCCTCCTTAATTATCTAGTGTCTACCTAAATATAATATTTTTCAAGGTGTTATTCCGGTAGTTATATATTACCGAATATAATAACAATCAATAAAGTCCAGTTTTAGTTCAGAATCTTTTTTGTATAATTAATCAAAGCGAGATGAACAAGTATCTAAACAAAATCTCGAAAATATTGAGATCTAAACGTTTTTTCTGGGTAATCATAGGCTTCTTTGTCTTTGAATCAGTTTGGATTGCCTTTTCAGCAGTTTATCCTCAAGCTTTTGATGAAGATTTCCATTTTGGTCTGATTAAAGTTTATTCACATTATTGGCTGCCATTTTTAACTCACCAACCGGCGAATGCTAACGCTTACGGCGCAGTAGCAGTAGACCCGTCTTATCTATATCACTATCTGATGAGTTTTCCATACCGGTTGATAGCTTTGTTCGTCCATAGTCAAACAACCCAGATTGTTATATTGAGGTTATTTAATGTGGGCATTTTTACGTCTGGTTTAATAATGTTCCGTAAAGTTTTACTCAAGGTTAAAGTTTCGGAATCTCTAACTAACGTCATGCTGGCTATTTTTGCATTAATTCCAATTGTTCCCCAACTTGCCGCTCATATTAATTATGATAACCTTTTGTTCCCTCTGGTAGCCTGGGTGGCATTAATTAGCTTTAAAATTATTGATGAACTAAATAAGCGGCAGCCCAAAATCAGTAGTTATTTAACTCTAATCTGTGCATGCATTTTCACTAGTCTGGTAAAAGATGCCTTTCTACCAATATTTTTAGGCATAGTTTTATTCTTAGCTTATTTGATTTATCGGACTTATCACAAAAATTTTCATCAATTTTTTAAATCTTTGCTGATTAGTTGGAAAAAACTAACTTGGCTGCGCCGAGTCTTATTCGGGGTAATTCTGGTTGTTGCTTTAGGTTTGTTTGCCCAGCGAGACATCACTAATATTGTTAGATACCATACTTTTGAACCTAACTGTTCGGCTATTCTTTCTGTTAAAGATTGTAGTGCGTATGGCCCATGGAACTACAGTTATACAAGTCATCAAACATTACTGGCTAACAAAAATTCGGTTAGTTTTTTAAACCCCATATATTATCTAGGCGCCTGGCTATACTGGATGTGGTATCGCCTGTTCTTCGCAGTAAATGGACCGGCCAGCCAATTTACAAACTACCCGCCACTGCCATTGCCCTGCATAGTGGCTGCTTTGATAGGTATTATCGGTGTTGTTTTAATCTATAAATATCGCCGGAAGATTTTCCATAATAATCTGTATTTCACTTTCCTGATAGTAATTTGCTCGTTATATTTATTGTTTTTATTGGCAGATGGTTATGCCCAGTATCGTTATACCAATGAGCTAGTAACCATGAACGGACGGTACTTATTGCCAATTTTATTGCTTTTAGGGGCTATTGTCGGTTATGCCTTTAGTCTGGCAATGCGGAAATTTAAGATCACAAAAACGGTGATTACGATAATTGTATTATTATTATTTCTTCAAGGCGGGGGCTTTTTAACTTTCATTAGCCGCAGTGATTCTACCTGGGACTGGTCCAACCCAATAGTTATCAAAGTCAACAATGCTGCTCGCAGAATTACAAAACCAATTATTATTAAGGGCAGTAAAACCTATTCAACTAAATATTGGATTTTAAATTAATGTTTAGAATCAATATCGTGACGCTTTAGCTCTTCAAGAATATCTTCCATCAATGAGCGATTGGTGCGGATAAGATCTGCAATAATACCAAGCGTGAATGAGATGAACGACCCGACAAGTAAGACAGAGCCGATAATTAGCGATTGCAAATGATGCGCGCCGCCATAAACTCTTGCACCCGTAGTCAAATACAGATAATAATAATGAGCGAAGGGTATTAGACCAAGAACAAGTAGTACAAAGCCAAGCGTCATGAATACTGCATATGGCCGGTACATTACAAAACTACGGAAGATTGTTACTGACGAGCGTCTGACGTGTTGCCATGATGATTTAAAGTTGCGCGATTCCCGAGTTTTAGGGTTGGTCTTAATAGTGATAAATTCTATAGCATGCCGTTTATTGCCAGCCTGTATGGTTGTTTCCATGGCATAGCCCCAACGGGTTACCTGATTCAGTTGAATGGCGGCATTTTTAGTATAAGCCCGGAAACCGCTTGTCCCATCTGGGACTTTTGTTCCCGCTGCGATATTTAGAACTTTTGTGCCGATATTTTGCAATAATTTCTTAGCAGGTGAAAAATGTTCGATTGTTTGCACCTGACGGTCGGCTATAACTGTGTCGGCCTTGCCATTGAGGATTGGTTTTATCAGATCAGTAATGCGTTTTTGTGGATACTGATTATCGCCGTCAGTTATAACTATAATATCGGCCCCGAGATTTAGGGACTCCCTTAAACCAACCCTGAACGAATATGCCAGGCCTTGATTCTTGTGATGATGGATAAAATGCTTTACGCCGTTTTGCTTAGCGACTTCAACAGTTTTATCAGTTGAACCATCATCGATTACAAGTATTTCAATTTTATCAATGCCGGCTATTTTCTTGGGTATTGACTTTAAAACAACCGGAAGAGTTTTCTCCTCGTTTAGACACGGGATCATTATTACTAATTTCATTTCGTTCTCCAGATTAATATAATTATACACACCAAAGGTGTATATTTGAAAATAAATTACCAATAATGCTCAGTTAGTGTTAAGATTGCAAATTTATATTCTATCTGTAACGATAATTATTATTTATAATGCTAATACATATTAATGGCTGA